>Ga0105091_10000260_pt1 | contig 21470 bp, 19 predicted proteins | sample PPLLak1March2015_FD_87022 | JGI IMG/M metagenome (GOLD analysis project Ga0105091, IMG submission 87022) | Freshwater sediment microbial communities from Prairie Pothole Lake near Jamestown, North Dakota, USA - PPLs Lake P7 Core (1) Depth... | ecosystem: Environmental > Aquatic > Freshwater >... | reverse complement strand
TGGTTCGTGCTCGCCTCCGCGCTGGAACTGGGGCTGGTCGGCTACCTGCTGTGGAACTGGGCCACCTCGCCGGAAAAGGACACCATGCTGGCGCGTTTCTACCAGTTTCAGGGCACCGGCCTGTTGCTGCTGCTGATGGGCACCCTGCTGCTGGGCTGGTTCCACGCCGAAGCCACCGGGGGCGACTGGAGTTTCGAACTGAGCGATCTGCGTGCCGTGCCCATCAGCGGTGCGGTCGGTTCGGTGATTTTCTTCCTGCTGTTCTACGGACTGGGCATCCGCGCCCCGATCTTTCCCCTGCACGGCTGGCTGCCCTGGGTAGCCCAGCACGGCAATGTCGCCATCGCGCCCGCCATCCTGCTCGGCGTCAAGGTCGGCATCTACGGCCTGGTGCGCTTCGTGTTCCCCATCGTACCGGATGCGGTGGTGCAATGGCACAGCTTCGCCGTGGCCTTCGCCGCGGCGGGGGTTTTCTATGCCGCCTTCCTGGCTTTCCTGCAGAGCGATTTGCGCCGCCTGATGGCCTTTGCTGTTGTCAGCCACACCAGCCTGCTGATTATCGGACTGTTCTCGCTCCACGCCGAGGGCTTCCAGGGCAGCATCCTGCTGGCGGTCAACTTTGGCCTGGCCATGACGGTCATGCTGTTCATGGTCGGTTTCGTCTATCGCCGCACCCGCACCACGCAACTCGACCAACTGGGCGGCCTGTTCGACCGCATCCCCTTCATCGGAGCGAGTTTCCTGCTCGGCGGCCTGGCCATCGTGGGCATGCCCGGCACACCCGGCTTCGATGCTGTCCACCTGCTGCTGGAAGCCTCCATCGACCGTCTCGGCGCCCTGCTCACCGTCGCCGTGGCACTGGGCAACGTGATGGCAGCGGGCTTCCTGCTATGGGCCTTCCAGCGCGCCTTCCTCGCGCCGCGCAGCGAAGCCTCCAGAGTCGGCACCATCGAACGCACCCTGCCAATGGAATATCTGGTGGTCGGCAGCGCCGTGGCGGTTCTGCTTATCGCCGGTTTCTACCTAGAGCCCTGGATGAAACTGATCGAAGCGCCGCTGCATGCGCTGGCAGAGAGGTTTAATCACTCATGAACATGCCTCTTTTAAGCCTGCTCTTCCTCACCCTGCCGCTCGGCGCCGCCCTGACCTGGCTGCTGCCGCGCCCGGAATGGGCGAAGCGCATCGCCCTGGTGACGGTCCTGCTTGACCTGTGCATCGCCCTGGCAGTGATATTCAGATTCGACCCCAGCCAGTCCGGCTTTCAACTGGTGGAGCAGGCGCGCTGGATTCCCAGCCTCAACATCCAGTACCTGGTCGGCGTGGACGGCATATCCCTGCTGTTCCTGCCCGCCACCACCTTGCTGTTCGTCGGCGTTATCCTGTCTTCCTGGAACAGCGTGACCACCTTGCCACGCCTTTATTACAGCTTGCTGCTGCTGCTGGAAACCGCCACCCTGGGCATTTTCTGCTCGCTCGACACCATGCTGTTTTTCTTCTTCTGGGAACTGTCGCTGATCCCGCTCTATTTCCTGGTAAGCCTGTGGGGCATAGGGCCGAACCGGCGCTATGCGGCAGTCAAGTACATCCTGGTGATGGTGGCAGGCGGCATCCCTTTGCTGTTCGGCTTCATCCTGCTCGCCTTCGGCCATGCGACCAGCGGGGATGGACTGGTATTCGACCTGCCCACCCTGCTGGCAACGCCGATTCCCGCCAAGCTGCAGCTTGCGGTGTTCCTGCTGCTGCTATTGGGATTTGCCGTCAAGATCCCGGTTTTCCCGCTTCATACCTGGCTGCCGCTGGTGGCCATGGAAGGACCGGCGGCGATCACCGCCCTGCTGGTCGGCATCAAGCTCGGCGCCTACGGACTGATCCGCTTCGCCATCCCGCTGGCGCCGCAGGCTGCGCAACAGATGCACTGGCTACTGGTGGCGCTGGGCACCATGGGCATGCTGTACGGCGCGGTTGCCGCGCTGGCCCAGACCAATCTGCGCCGCATGCTGGCCTACGCCAGCCTGTCGCACGTGGGCCTGGTGGTGCTGGGGATCGCCTCTTTCGACCTGCAGGGATTGCAAGGCTCGGTGCTGCAACTGCTCAATTTCACGCTCGCGGCAGGCGGAGGTTTCCTGCTCATCAGCGCGCTGCACCACCGCATCGGCTCGACCGACATCCTCAGCCTGGGCGGCGCCGCGCGCTCCATGCCGTTACTGGCGAGCTTCTTCCTGCTGTTCGGCTTCGCCGGCATGGGTCTGCCGGGCACCAGCGGCTTTCCCGCTGAATTACTGATCCTGATTTCACTCTTCAAGCACCACATCGGCGCCGGGCTTGCCGCGCTGTTCGCCATGGTGCTGGGCGCAGCCTATTTCCTCAGCCTTTACCGCCGCGCCTTCCTTGGTCCGGTCACTCATCCTGTGGTGGCGGATGCCATGGACCTGCGGCCGCGCGAGCTGGCAGTTGCCATAATCTTTGCCTTCCTGATCCTGGCCGTTGGTTTTTATCCCTCGCTCGTGCTGAATGTGATCAAACCGGCTGGAGAAGCCTGGGTCGCCCAGCTTCACAAGCATTAGGGCATTTGCATCACAGCAGTAAAATGGGCCGCCACATGTCGAAAAACCTCGTTATAATTGTGGCCTAAATTCAGACCAGAACATGCTCCCCATCGACTACGCCCTTTGTGTGATTGCCTTATGGCTTGTGCTTGCCGTACTCGGCCTGGCGCTGCAAGGGAGTCCCCGCGCCATCACCCGGCTGGTTTTCCCGCTTGGCGCGCTCGGCTCCCTGGCGCTGGCAGCTACCGCCCTCGTCGCACTGAGCCAGACACCCAGCGTTGCAATATTACCGCTGGGCCTGCCTGACCTGCCTTTCCACCTGCGCCTCGATGCCCTGTCGGCATTTTTCCTGCTGATCCTGGGTGCTGCCTCGCTGGGTATCTCCCTCTACAGTGCCGGTTATTTCCGTGCCACTGCGGGCGGCACACTGGGCCTGCTGACTTTCGAATATCACCTCTTTCTCGCCAGCATGGCGCTGGTGCTGTTGGCGGACGATGCCTACCTGTTCATGGTGGCATGGGAAACCATGGCCATTTCGTCCTATTTCCTCGTCACCACTGACCACAAAATTCCCGAGATCCGTAGTGCCGGTTTCATCTATCTGCTCATCGCCCACATCGGTGCCATTGCCATCCTGATGTGCTTCGGTGTATTGCAGGGCGCGCACGGCGATTTCACTTTCGAGGCCATGCGCCAAAATCAGCTTTCTCCTTTCTGGGCCAGCGCCGCCTTCCTGCTGGCCCTGTTTGGTTTCGGCGCCAAGGCGGGCATGTTGCCGCTCCACGTCTGGCTGCCTGAAGCACACCCCGCAGCGCCATCTCCAGTTTCCGCCATGATGAGCGGAATCATGCTGAAAACGGCGATTTACGGCATCCTGCGCGTCTCGTTCGATTTTCTCCACACGCAGCATCTATGGTGGTGGGGCATCCTGGCCCTGACGCTGGGCCTGGCAACCGCTCTCTACGGCGTGCTGTTCGCGGCGGTTCAATCGGACATGAAGCGCCTGCTGGCTTATTCCTCAATTGAAAACATCGGTATCATCATTGCCGGCATCGGTCTGGCAATCCTGTTCCATGCCAACCACCAGGAGCAGGTGGCGGCGCTGGCGCTGGTCGCCACGCTCTACCATGCGCTCAACCATTCCTTTTTCAAGTCATTGTTGTTCCTCACTACCGGTTCGGTGCTGCACGCCACCGGGGAGCGCAATATGGGGAAACTCGGTGGCCTGATCCACAAAATGCCGTGGGTAGCGCTATTGGCGCTAATCGGCGTGCTCGCCATTTCCGGACTGCCACCGCTGAATGGCTTTGTCTCGGAATGGTTGCTGTTGCAGTCATTCCTGCTCGCGCCCAGCATGCCCCAGCTTTACCTCAACATGCTGTTACCGCTGGGCGCGGCAGCGCTGGTGCTGGGCGGCGCCCTGGCGGCATACGCCATGGTCAAGTTCTATGGTGTGATCTTCCTCGGCCAGTCACGCGAGGAAAATCTCAGTGAGGCACATGACGCCGGTCCCATGGAACGGGCAGGCATGCTCTGGCTGGCGGGCGGCTGCCTGATTCTCGGATTGTCACCGGTCTTTTTCATCCTGCTCATCGACAACGTATCCATGGCCCTGATTGGCCACGATCTTGGCAGCACGGCGGCAAGTGCCGGCTGGCTCTGGCTCACGCCAGTAGCGGCGGAGCGCGCCAGCTACAGTCCGCTGATTCTGTTGCTCATCATTCTCGGCGGCATCCTGTTCACCTTCCTCGCCGTGCGCAAGTTCTACCATGGCCGGGTACGGCGCGGCCCCGCCTGGGATTGCGGCTACCCGGCACAGACCGCGCGCATGCAGGACAGCGCGGAAGGCTTCGGCCAGCCGATCCGGCAGATTTTCGATTTCTTTTTTGGTGTGATTCGTGAAGTACCCAGCCCTTTTGACACCAAGCCCCACTACCATGGGGAAACCCACGACCGGCTGTGGACCCTGCTCTATCTGCCCATCGCCCGGTTGGTCGAAAAGCTTTCCACCCTGATAGGCAGATTGCAGCACGGGCGCATTCCACTCTATTTGCTCTACAGCTTCGTTACCCTGATTGCCTTGCTGGCGTTTACGCGATGAACACCTCCACCCTGCTGCTTCAGCTATTTCAGAACGTGCTGGTGCTGCTGGCAGCCCCGTTGCTGCTGGGCTGGGTCAACAATTGCCGTTCCTGGATGCAGGGCCGCAGCGCGGCAGGAATTTTTCAGCCCTACCGCAACCTGGCCAAGCTGTTTCAGAAGGACGCAGTGCTGGCCCACAGCGCCTCGCCACTGTTCCGCCATACGCCTTATCTTCTGTTTGTCAGCATGTGGCTGGCGGCGGCGATGGTGCCTGTGGTGGCAGTGGATCTACCACTGTCAACCGCAGTGGACGTTATCGCCCTGGTGGGCATCTTTGCCCTGGCGCGGGTTTTCATCGCCCTGGCGGCGATGGATATCGGCACCTCTTTCGGCACACTGGGCGCGCGGCGCGAGATGCTGATTTCATTTCTCGCCGAACCGGCCCTGCTGATGGTATTTTTCATCGCCTCCATGATTGCCCATTCGACATCATTGACCACCATCGCGGAAACCTTTGCCCACAAGCAGTTTGTGATTTATCCCAGCCTGGCGTTCGCCGGCATCGCCTTTCTCATGGTGCTGCTGGCAGAAAACGCCCGCATCCCGGTGGACAACCCCTCTACCCACCTCGAACTGACCATGATCCACGAGGCCATGATCCTGGAATATTCGGCGCGCCACCTTGCGCTGATCGAATGGGCCAGCGCCATCAAGCTGTTTGCCTACATCACCATCGGTTTTGCCCTTTTCCTGCCCGTGGGCATTGCCGAGGCAGGCAACTGGGGCGCCTTGCCGCTGGCGCTGGTTATCCTGGTGCCCAAGCTTGCCGCCGCTGGCTTCGGCCTGGCCCTGCTGGAGAGCGTCTCGGCCAAGCTGCGCATCTTCCGTGCACCTGAATACCTCGGAACTGCGTTCCTGCTTGCCGTGCTCGGCATCCTTACCCTGAACTTGCTGAAGGTATGATGCCATGACCCTGGCCCAGCAACTCATCAACCTGTTTGCCGCCCTGCTGCTGTTGATCTCCTTCGCCATGCTGGCGCAGCGCCGCGTGCTCACGCTGATCAACTTGTTCGCCTGGCAGGGCTTGGTACTCAGCATTTCCACGCTGGTCGTGGCGTGGACATCGCACCAGCATCATCTCTATTATTCCGCCGGTCTCACGCTGTTACTGAAAGTGCTGGTCCTGCCCTGGCTGCTGCACCGACTGATTCGCAAGCTCGACATCAAGTGGGACGTGGAAACCCTGATCAACATTCCCACCACCATGCTAGTCGGCATCGTCATGGTGGTGTTCGCCTTCAACCTGGCACTGCCAATTTCCGCGCTCTCTGCCACCGTCACCAAAGGCACGCTGGGCATCGCCCTGGCATGCGTGCTGCTCTCCTTCATGATGATGATCACACGGCGCAAGGCGGTACCCCAGGTAATCGGCTTCCTCGCCATGGAAAATGGCCTGTTCTTCGCCGCCACCAGCGCCACCTACGGCATGCCGATGGTGGTGGAACTGGGCATCGCGCTGGACGTGCTGGTGGGTACCTTCATCTTCGGCATTTTCTTCTTCCATATCCGCGAGACGTTCGACAGCCTGGACATCAAGCACATGGAAAAGCTGAAAGAGGACTGACGTGGAAATTATCTGGCTACTCGGCATTCCCCTCGCCGGCGGACTTTTACTAGCCCTGCTGGGCGGGAAGCACTACGCACCCGAGATCAATTCACTGTCAAGTTTCGCCACCCTGGTGGCCTCCGCCGTGCTGACACTGAAAATCATCAATGACGGGCCGATGACCGTTTTCAACGAACAATTCTTCATTGACTCATTCAACGTATTTCTGGTCGCGCTGACCGCTTTCGTCGGTTTCACCACCTCGCTGTTCTCGCGCCCCTATATGCGCATCGAGGAGCATCACGGCAAGCTCAGCCGCAACATGCTGCGCCTGTATCACAGCATGTACCAACTGTTCAGTTTCACCATGCTGCTGGCGCTTACCACCAACAACATGGGCATCCTGTGGGTCGCCATGGAAGCCGCCACGCTCACCACGGTGCTGCTGGTTTCCCTCTACCGCACCCCGGCCTCGCTGGAAGCGGCATGGAAATATTTCATCCTGTGCGGCGTGGGCATCGCCCAGGCATTGTTCGGCACCATCCTGCTCTACTTCGCCGCGGAAAAAGTGCTCGGTGCCGGCGGCACGGCCTTGCTGTGGACCCATCTCAATGCGGTCAAGACCGACCTGGAGCCCACTGTTTTATCGCTGGCCTTCGTCTTCCTGCTGGTTGGCTATGGCACCAAGGTCGGCCTGGCCCCGCTGCATAACTGGCTGCCTGACGCCCACGCCGAAGGCCCGACGCCAATCTCCGCCGTGCTTTCCGGTCTGCTGCTCAACGTCGCCCTGTATGCGGTGGTGCGTTCCAAGGTGCTGGTCGATGGCGCGCTGGGCACTCACTTTGCCGGCAACCTGATGATGGGCTTCGGCCTGCTCTCGGTTGTCGTGGCGGCATTCATCCTGTAGCGCCAGAAGGACATCAAGCGCATGTTCGCCTATTCCTCGATCGAGCACATGGGGTTGATGACCTTTGCCTTCGGCATGGGCGGTGCCGTGGCGACCTTCGCCGCACTGCTGCATATGACGGTGCACTGCCTCACCAAATCCGCGATTTTTTATGCCGTCGGCCACGCCACACAGAATGCCGGCACCCAACTGATGGACGGCATCCGCGGCCTGATCAAAACCAATCCCACCATTGGCTGGGGACTGATCTTGGGCACGCTCGCCATACTTGGAATGCCGCCGTTCGGTGTATTCGCCAGTGAATTTCTCATCATCACCCCCGCCATGCACGAACACTCGTGGGCCACGCCGTTCCTGCTGATCGCCTTGGGCGTGGCTTTCGCCGCCATTTTCGGCAAGGTGCAGCCGATGGTGTTCGGCGAAACAGAGGGCTTGCGCCTACCCCACCCGCCAGCGCTGATCCCGGTATTCGTGCATCTGGCGCTGGTGCTGTTGCTGGGACTTTATATCCCGCCCTACCTCGCGGACTGGTACCGCCAGGCGGCGGCGCTGCTGGGTTAATACCATGAACGAATTCCCCGTAACTCTCCAGAAACTCGATACCGCGATGCCGGCATGGCATGGCACGGTCGACTCCGCTGGCTTGCGCCAAAGTTGCGCCACGATACGCGAGCATGGCGGCCGCCTGATTGCTCTATGGGGCAGTGACGAACGCACCCATGGCCAGGGTTTCGCCCTGCATGCTGCGCTCATGGATGCACCCGGCCTGATCTGCCTGACCCTGCCGTTGGATGCTGAACATCCGGCCTATCCCACCATCAGCGACATTTTCCCCACGGCCAACCGCATGCAGCGGGCCATCCACGACCTGCTCGGCATCGTCGCGCAGGACAGTCCCGACACGCGCAAATGGCTACGTCACGGCGCCTGGCCGGAAGGCCAGTTCCCCCTGCGCAAGGAATTCGATCTCAAGACCCAGTATCCACTGAGCGACGATGCCTATCCTTTTGTCACCGTAACCGGCAATGGTGTGCATGAAATCCCGGTAGGCCCGGTGCATGCCGGCACCATCGAGCCTGGTCATTTCCGCTTTTCCATCATAGGCGAGCGCGTCCTGCGGCTGGAGGAACGCCTCGGCTACACACACAAGGGCGTGGAAAAGCTGGCGGAAACCATGACGGTGGAACAGGGCGCAAAGCTAGCCGGACGCATTTCAGGCGACACCACCGTGGCTTACGCCTGGGCCTACGCCATGGCGGCGGAAAGCCTGGCCAAGCTCACCCCGGAGCCTCGTGCCGTATGGCTGCGCGCCCTGCTGCTGGAGCGCGAGCGTATCGCCAATCATCTCGGCGACCTGGGCTATCTCGGCAACGACGTCGCCCTGGCGTTTGGCTTTGCCCAGTTCTGGCGCCTCAAGGAAGACTGGTTGCGCGGCAACCAAGCCGTGTTCGGCCACCGTTACCTGATGGACAGTATCGTGCCTGGCGGCGTCACGGTGAACCTCAAGCCAGCCGATTTTGGTCGCCTGGTAAAAGAGGGCGACGAACTGGAGCGGGAAGTACGCATTCTCAGGGACATATACGAGGAGCACGCCGGCGCCCAGGACCGCTTCGTCACCACCGGTCGGGTCAAGCCAGACCTGGCAGCAAATCTCGGGCTCACTGGCTTTGCCGGCCGTGCCAGCGGCCAGTCCTGGGATCTGCGCGCACAGTACCCGAGCGCGCCCTACGACCAGCTAAACGTGCGCATGGCAACCCATAGAAATGGCGATGTAGCGGCACGCGTGATCGTGCGTTTCGAGGAAGTTTTCGAGTCCCTGCGCCTGATGCGCCTGATCCTCGACCGCATGCCTGGAGGAGCGGTCCACACTCCCTTTCCGGCCGTGCCTGAAAACGCCTTCGGAATCGGCATGGTGGAAGGCTGGCGCGGCGAAGTGCTGATGGCCATCCATAGCGGCAAAGACAACCGCATCGAGCGCCTGCACCCCCACGATCCGTCGTGGCAGAACTGGCCGCTACTGGAGCATGCCATCATCGGCAATATCGTGCCGGATTTCCCGCTCATCAACAAATCGTTCAATTTGAGCTACACCGGGCAGGATTTATGAGCGGTCAGCTAGCCCCCTGGATGCTGGTAGCTGAATCCTGATAGCTGATAACTGAAGGCTTAAAAAATGTACCAGATCATCAAGCAGATGCTGCGCACTGGCATCAAGACAGAAGCCCCGCCAGCCACGGACGAGTCGCTGCGGGTAGTGCAGCAACACTTGCAGGAAAGCATCCTCAAGCACTTCGGCCATGCGCTGGCGATCCGTCATGTGGATGCCGGCTCATGCAATGGCTGCGAACTGGAAATTCACTGCCTCAACAATCCCTACTACAACCTCGAGGGACTAGGCATCAGCTTCGTCGCCAGCCCTCGCCACGCGGATATGCTGCTGGTGACCGGGCCAGTAACCAGGAACATGGAAATCGCCTTGCGACGCACCTATGACGCCACCCCTGAACCAAAACTAGTGGTCGCCCTCGGCGACTGCGGCTGCACAGGTGGAATTTACGGCGAGAATTACGCCAGTTGCGGCGGGATCGCGAATGTGGTCCCGGTGGATGTCGCTGTTCCCGGCTGCCCGCCCACACCCACGGCGATCATGCAGGGCATTCTGACCGCCATCAGCAAGGGTAAAATCAGTTAACCACGGAGAACATGGAGGCCACGGAGAAAATCATGGATTGCATATTACCCAGCTTTCACCCGTTGTGTGATATCTCCAAAGCGCTCTTCTTTGTGCTCTCCGTGTTCTCCGTGGTTAAATTGTATTTTCGGTTTATTCGTACCCCAGGCTCTTCAGCGCACGCTCATCGTCCGCCCATCCGCCCTTGACCTTGATCCATACCTCGAGATAGACCTTTCCGCCAAACAGCTTTTCCATGTCCTTGCGGGCCTGGGTAGCCATTTCCTTCAGCTTTTCGCCATTTTTCCCGATCAGGATCGGTTTCTGGCTTTCGCGATCGACGATGATGGCGGCAAAAATGCGGCGCAACTTGCCCTCGATCTCGAACTTCTCGATCTCGACGCTGACCGAGTAAGGCACTTCATCACCGGACAGGCGAAACACCTTTTCGCGCACGATTTCGGCAGCCAGAAAGCGCTCGCTGCGATCGGTAATTTCGTCCTCGCCGAACATCGGCGTGCCCTCGGGCAGATGGCTGCGGATCTCCTGTAGCAGTTGATCCAGTTGCGCGCCGCCACGCTGGGCACTGACGGGAATGATGGCTGCGAAGGGAAACAATAGCGACATTTTCTCGATGAACGGCAGCAGTTTTTCCTTGTCGTCGATCTTGTCGACCTTGTTCAGCACCAAGAGCACCGGCTGATTGCGCGGCAACAGCGCCAGCACTTTTTCGTCGCGTTCGTCGAAGCGCATCACCTCGATCACGAACAGCACCACGTCCACATTCGATAAGGTCTGGGTGACGCTACGGTTCATCACGCGATTCAGTGCACTCTGATGTTGCGTCTGGAACCCCGGCGTATCGACAAAGATGTATTGCACATCGGCATCGGTGCGGATGCCGGTGACACGGTGGCGCGTAGTCTGCGCCTTGCGCGAGGTAATGCTGACTTTTTGCCCGATGAGGTGATTGAGCAGTGTCGATTTGCCGACGTTGGGCCTGCCGACGATAGCGATGTAACCAACTTTCATAGTTACGTTACTCATGGGTTGCTGCCTGGTAAGCCGCTATAGCAGCGTTCTGTTCGGCACTGCGGCGGCTGTGGCCCTCGCCCAGCGAGCGGATATTGAGGCCGGGGATAATGCATTCCACTTCAAACTCCTGTTCGTGCGCCTCGCCGCGTATCACCAGCACCTCATATTGAGGCAAGGGGAGCTTGCGGCTTTGCAGATATTCCTGCAGTTGGGTTTTGGGGTCTTTCGCTATGGTTTTCGGGTCGAGGTTCTGCAACAAAGGCTCATACAGCGCCAGGATCATACGTTCCGCCGCAATAAAACCCGCATCGAGGTACACCGCGCCGATGATGGCTTCCAGTGCGTCGGCCAGAATCGATGGGCGGCGGAAGCCACCGCTTTTCAACTCACCCTCGCCCAGCATCAGAATGTCACCCAGCTTGAGCCCGGAAGCAATTTCGGCCAGCGTCTGCTCCTTGACCAGAGCCGCACGCATGCGGCTCAGGTCACCCTCCGGCAGACGCGGGTAAGTTTGATATAGCCTTGCGGCGATAGCGCAGTTCAATACGCTGTCACCGAGGAACTCCAGCCGCTCGTTGTTTGGCGAGCCATGGCTGCGATGGGTCAGCGCCTGGCGCAACAACTCCGGTCTTGCAAAATCATGTCCCAGTTGGCGGCATAGTGCGCGGTGTCTCATGCGCGGGAAATAGCTTTACTCACCCGGCTACTTGCCTGGTGTGGAATTCGCGGTGGATGCTTCGAACTCCATCAGGGCACTGAGATTGCCAACAAGAGGCACGGTTACCGAGTAGCTTGCACTCACCACGGTTGTTCCTCTATCCTTGGAAATCTCCAGGTCATTGACACCAATCACCTTAACATTCTCAATCACGGCGCGGCTCTCGAAGGATCTTTTAGCCTCCGTCACCGTCATACCTGGCAGAGCAGAGTCCCTGGCCATGGAGGCCAGGATTTTCTGCACCGACCAGAATTCAAGGTAAGGCGGGATCAATTTCATGACCAGAATGGCACCGAACACCACTACCATACCGACAAACACCACACCGAAAAAAGTCATCCCCTGCTGATTTTTTTTCATCACGTCCTCCTAGTTGATCATTTGTCCAACGCGTTTCAAATCCAGTCCGACAAACACGAACTCCCGAGCGTGCCACCAGATCATGACTGCCTTGCCGACGATATTGCGGTCAGGCACGAAGCCCCAATAGCGGCTATCGTTGCTGTCGTCACGATTGTCACCCATCATGAAATAATGCCCCGCCGGCACGGTACAACTAAATCCGTCCTCATTGTAATCACAGTTGGCGCGCGACGGAAACGATCTGACATCGCCCAAGCGTACGCTGGGGAATTCCGGCAGCAGCAACACCGCATGCTTGTGGCTGCCCAGTTGCTCATAGACGCGCTTGGCAGTGACATAATTGAGTCCGCTCTTCTCGTAACCAAATTCTTCGCCTCGATCTTCCATCGCCACCACTTGGCCATTGATACTCAGGCGTTTGTTGCGGTAAACGACGCGATCGCCCGGCAATCCCACCACACGTTTGATGTAATCGAGCGAGGTATCTTCGGGGTAACGAAAAACCATCACATCGCCACGCTGCGGCTGGTCCACTTCAATGATCTTGATATTGGCAACTGGCAGACGAATGCCATAGGTGAATTTGTTTACCAGGATAAAATCGCCCACCAGCAGCGTCGGCAACATGGAACCGGAAGGAATCTTGAACGGCTCGAACAAGAAAGAGCGCAGCAGGAACACCACCAGGATTACCGGGAAGAAGCTCTTGGCATATTCAACCAGAATGGGGTCCTTGGCTTCCCTGGCACGACGCGGCTTGCCCAGGTAAATATCAAACAACCAGATAGCGCCGGTAACCAGCAACGCGATCAGCATGATTAAAGCAAAATTCATGTATTTCCTTCGTAAAGGGTGATGGGCTAACGGGTTGGGACGTCTTTACCCATTACTCATCACTCATCCCTCATTACTTACTTGTTATCGATTTGCAAAATAGCCAGGAACGCTTCCTGCGGGATTTCCACGTTGCCCACCTGTTTCATGCGTTTCTTGCCTGCTTTCTGTTTTTCCAGCAGTTTGCGTTTGCGTGAGATGTCGCCACCATAACACTTCGCCAGCACATTCTTGCGCAGCGCCTTGACGTTCTCGCGTGCCAGGATCTGCGAGCCGATGGCCGCCTGCACCGCCACATCGAACATCTGGCGCGGAATCAACTGGCGCATCTTGGCAGCCAGTTCGCGACCGCGATAAATCGAATTGGCGCGGTGCACGATCACCGAAAGCGCATCCACCTTTTCGTTGTTGATCAGGATATCCACCTTGACCAGGTCAGCAGTACGGAATTCCTTGAATTCGTAATCCAGCGAGGCATAACCGCGACTGGTGGACTTGAGCTTGTCGAACAGATCCATCACCACCTCGTTCATGGGCATGTCATATGTCAGCATGACTTGCCGCCCCATGTACTGCATATTAGTCTGCGAACCGCGCTTCTGGGTACACAGGGTGATCACGGCGCCGACATACTCCTGCGGCACCAGGATGGTGGCGGTGATGATGGGCTCGCGGATTTCCTCTATTTTCGACAGGTCGGGTAGCTTGGAGGGGTTCTCGATCTCGATCACCGAGCCGTCGCGGAGCACGACTTCATAGATCACCGTCGGGGCGGTGGTGATGAGATCCATGTCGTACTCGCGCTCCAGGCGCTCCTGCACAATCTCCAGGTGCAGCAGACCGAGGAAGCCACAGCGGAAGCCAAAACCTAGCGCCTGCGAGGTTTCCGGTTCGTATTGCAGCGAGGCATCGTTGAGCTTGAGCTTTTCCAGCGCGTCGCGTAGCGCTTCATAGTCGTGCGATTCCACCGGGTATAGTCCGGCAAAAACCTGCGGCTTGATTTCCTTAAAACCGGAAAGGGCCTCGGCAGCAGGATTATTCGCCAAGGTCACGGTATCCCCCACCTTGGCGGACTTCAGTTCTTTGATGCCGGCGATAATGAAGCCCACCTCACCGGCAGAAAGCTGCGTCCGTGCCAGCGACTTGGGCGTAAACACACCAACCTGTTCACAGAGGTGCACGTCGCCGGTCGCCATGAGGCGAATCTTGTCCTTGGGCTTGAGCTTGCCATCCACCACGCGCACCAGCATCACCACGCCAACGTAGTTATCGAACCAGGAATCAATGATCAGTGCCTTGAGCGGCCCATCGGGGTTGCCCTTGGGCGGAGGAATGCGCGCGATCACCGCTTCCAGCGTATCCTCCACGCCCACGCCGGTCTTGGCGCTGGCAAGCACCGCATCCTTGGCATCGATGCCGATAATGTCCTCGATCTCCTTGATCACCCGCTCTGGCTCGGCGCTGGGCAGGTCGATCTTGTTGAGCACGGGGATAACCTCGACACCCTGCTCGATGGCGGTATAGCAGTTGGCCACGCTCTGCGCTTCCACGCCCTGCGAGGCGTCCACCACCAGCAACGCGCCTTCACAGGCGGCCAGAGAACGGCTGACTTCATAGGAAAAGTCGACGTGACCGGGAGTGTCAATCAGATTGAGCTGGTAAACTTGTCCGTCGCGCGCCTTGTATTCCAGTGCGGCGGTCTGCGCCTTGATGGTGATGCCGCGCTCTCGCTCGATGTCCATGGAATCGAGTACCTGAGCTTCCATTTCGCGATCAGAAAGACCGCCACAAAGATGGATGATGCGATCGGCCAGAGTGGACTTGCCATGGTCGATATGGGCGATGATGGAAAAATTGCGTATGTGGTTCATGCTTGTATGCAACAAAAAGGGCACGGTTGGTGCCCTTTTCCGTTTTAAATTAAAGGCGAATTCTAACGGATTTCCGCCCGCGATGCACTGCGCGTTTCTGTCTGCAAACTATGCCGCCACGCCCTATGCAGCAATGGCTTGCGCCTCCGCCATTTTTTCCCTGTTTTCCAGTACGCCTATCAGCATCAGGAGTTCGCGAAATGCGTCCAGATGGAAGCCGCTGCGTTCGCCGTTGCGATTGTCCTGTGTCAAGCCGTGCAAATAGTCTAGACAATCCGGGCTATTCCACCGCTCAGTGATTTTGGCGAACAAGTGCGGGAAGTGCTCCAGCCCGGTCAGCTCATTGCTTCGTGCATTCGCACCTTCCCAGGTTGGCTGCGCGACGTTGAAACGCTCGCGAATTTCAGCCGCAAGCTTCTCGAACTCCTGACGCAAACCTTGAGCATGCAGGACATCCAGCAAGCTCATCCAGACCCTTGCCGGGGCAGCGTCGTTAGCCTCGACATGATGGCGCAACACCCCGATCGCCATATCCATGCGACCCAGCAACAAAAAGACCTCGGCCTCCTCCTCGACACTGGAAAGCTCATCTACCGTCACCGTCGTGGCCTGATCCAGCGGCACCCAATACCTGGCCTCCTCACTATTCGCTGCCCCGCTATCATGCGGCACACGCGGCACAGGAGTAACACGGCGAGGCATATCAAGCGGTGCCGGAGATAATTTGGAACGACGCCCCAACCAGAAAAACACTAAACCGAGTCCTGCCCCCCCTAGCAGCATCCAGAACATACCATCTGATTGCGTTTCAGCGGGAGGCGTATTAGCTGATGGGGATTTGGGCTGAAAATATCCCGGCAGGGCCGCGTGGCCTTCTGCTGCAGAAGCAGAGGCTGGGTTTGCGCCACTGTCTGTCTCCGCAGTCACAATTGACTGTTCAGCAAATGCTTGCGTGCAGAGAAGAAATACCGTCAGCAGCGTAAATTTTGCGAAAATCTTTGGTATAAAGTACATGACGCCTTGCCTTGTTTTCTAAACATCTCAATCATACAGCGCACGGCATTCTGCAACTATCGGGGAATCCCCGATTTTTCCTTACTTCATAGCACTTCCAGGCACACCCGATAAACTTCGGAAAGCGAAGTATCGCGTTGTCGCGCCAGTTGAATGGCATTGTCTGTCAAGGTCACCATTCCCTCCACAACCGCCAGCTTGCGCAACTCACTGGCGGCAAAGCCCGGCATGATGTGGCTACGAATATTCTCGTTGATAGCCAATAATTCATAGGCAGCGAGGCGACCGAAAAAGCCGGTGTTGTTGCAGTGTTCGCAGCCACGTCCCTTGTAGAAAGCCTCATCTTGCGACACGTTCAGGCTAGTGCGAATAAACGGGTCTATTTCCTCTTCTGCCATGCAGTGCATACAATTGCGCCGCACCAGGCGCTGCGCGATGACGCCGATGACAGCCGATTTCAGCAAATATGGCTCCACTCCCATTTCTACCAGGCGGGTGATGGCTCCCGGGGCATCGTTGGTATGCAGGGTGGACAGCACCAGATGGCCAGTGAGCGCGCTTTCCACCGCGATTTTGGCTGTTTCCTCATCGCGTATTTCACCGATCATAATGACGTCCGGATCATGACGCAGGATATGGCGCAAGGCCTGGGGAAAACCGAAATTGATCTGCGGCAAAATGTGGATCTGGCGCATTCCCTCGAATTCATACTCTACCGGGTCTTCCACCGTGACGATATTGAGGTTGTGGCGCGCCACTTCACGCATGGCGGCATATAGGGTGGTGGTCTTGCCCGATCCGGTTGGGCCGGTGACCAGCAGAATGCCATAGCTCTTGTTGATGAGATGGGTAAATAATTGCTCGTCGCGCGGACTGAAACCGATATCCTTCACCGAGCGCAGCCCCTCACCCTTGTTGAGCAGGCGAATCACGATGCTCTCGCCGAACTGGCAGGGGATGGTGGAAACACGCATGTCGACAATGTTCTTGCCATCCAGCATGCGCGAACGACCGTCCTGAGGCAGGCGATGCTCGGCGATATTGAGCCGACTGATGATCTTGATGCGACTGACAATAGCCGGCAACAAGCCTTTCTGAATCTCGCGTTTCTTGAGCAGGGTGCCGTCCACGCGATAAAGCAGATCCACCTTCTTGCCGCCGGGACGGATATGAATATCCGAAGCGCGCTGGTGGATGGCACCCAGAATGATATTGTCCACCAGCCTGACGATAGGCGTCTCGTTGGCCAGCCGTTCTGCCTCTTTCCATATTTCCTGATCGTCCTCATAGTAATAATCGGACAATTCAAGGCGATCGAGCTCCAGCTCCTGTTCCTGGGTTTCAAAATACTTGTTGATGGCTGTGCTGATTTCTTCCCACGGTGCGAACACCGGCTCGATGGCTCGCTGCGTGACGAAAGTTATGGCATGAATGGCGCTGGTATCGAGCAGGTTTTCCATCGCCAGAACCAGGCGGCCTTCGTGGAACATCAGGGGGATAACATGATGCGTGCGCGCCAGTTCAGACGTAATCAGGGCCAGCGCACGGTGATCGAAATCGAAACCGTTGAGGCTGACGACCGGAGCACCCAGGGATCGGGCCAAGGCAAGATAAATCTGCAGCGGAGTGGCCGCGCCCATTTCGGAGAGGATGGCGCCCAGCTTCTTGTCAGGGTAGCGGTTCTGGTAGTCGAGGGCCTCATCCAGTTGCGACTGGGTGATTATCTTCTCCCCCACCAACAACGTGCCCAAGGTGGTGTGGCGGAACTGCTGCTGCACCTTGAGCACGGACTCCAGTTCGGCCGCGTTCTGAGCCATACCAGCGTGGCTTTTGCCTGCGACTAGTGCGATCTCTTGCATGCGGGTTTTTGATTAGAGTTTCGGAAACCCCGAAGATCCCGAGCCCAGCTTGTCGAGAAAGTCGGGATTGATGGTGAAGCCTTCAAGGTCTTCCCCCGCTATCATCTTGGATTCGTTGATTTCGACAGCAGTATTGCCCTTTTGCCCGCCCTTGCCCCCTTCCTGCGAGGAATTGCTGATCAGCCATTCCATGTCGGTGCGCGAGTCGGCGTTGGAGAGCGCTTCCTCGCGGCTGATCTTGCTGGCGATGTAAAGATCCAGCAAGGAGCGCTCGAAAGTCTGGGAACCCGCATTGAGGCTTTGCTCGATAGCGTCCTTGAGCTTGTCCACTTCGCCCTTCTGGATCAGCTCGGAAACATAAAATGTATTCAGCAGCACTTCGACAGCAGCAACCCGCTTGCCATCCACCCCCTTCACCAGGCGCTGGGAAACAATTCCCTTCAGTGTCATGGAAAGATCGAGCAGCAGCGACTCGCGCTCGTCCTCCGGGAAAAAACTCACGATCCGGTTAATGGCGTGATAGGCGTTATTGGCATGCAGGGTACCCAGGCACAGATGGCCGGTCTGGGTAATAACCAAGGCCTGCTTCATGGTGGCGGTATCGCGAATCTCGCCGATCAGCAGCACATCGGGTGCCTCGCGTAGCGCATTGATCAGCGCCGTCGCATAGGACTCGGTATCGATCCCGACCTCGCGCTGGTTAACCAGTGACTTGTTGTGCTTGTGGACGAATTCGATCGGATCTTCGATGGTAAGGATGTGTCCGGCCTTGTTGATGTTGCGATGGTTGATCATTGCGGCCAGGGTGGTCGACTTGCCCGAACCGGTAGCGCCCACTACCAGGATCAGCCCACGTTTCTCCAGCACAAGGTCCTTCAGCACCGAGGGCAAACTCGTGCCATCCAGCGTGGGCACCATGTTGGTGATATAACGCGCGACCATTGCCACACTGCCGCGCTGGCGAAACACATTGATACGGAAGCGCCCGGCACCGGCCACGGAGAAGCCAAAATTCAGTTCATTCTTTGCTTCGAAGACCTGGATCTGTTCCTCGTTCATGATCCCGTAGATAGCCTTTTTCACCATCTCGACATCAAGCACCTGATTGTTGATAGGCTTCAGCTCGCCTTCTATTTTTATGTACACCGGAGCGCCGGCGGAGAAAAACAGGTCGGACGCCTGTTTTTCCGCCATGAATTTGAAGACTGGAGTAAGATCCATAGTACCCAACCTACCTTGACAGCAATGATCTAAGAGAACCGAGCAAGCCTTTCTTGCCAGAAGCCTTGTCTTCATCCGAGTTCGCATCCAGCTTGGCCGCGGTATGTGAATCAAGATTGGCGTAGGTCGCTTCGGGGATGGCTCGCTTGACGGCGACCTTCTGCTTTATCGCCTGCTGGTGACGCCCCAGGTCGACAAAGTTGCTGGGTTTGCCCACAAGGTATTTGGCGAATTCGTTAAGCAGGTGCTCGTCCACTTCATCCGCATCGAAGGTATATTCGTTGACCGTCAGGCCGTTGAAATTTTTCATTGAAAGATAGATTCTGGCTTTCTCGAAATCGGCGGAAAACTTGATGTGTACCGGAATTTCGTTCACCACATCGAAAGTGGCACGGTCGACATGCCCTTTCTCGTTCTTGAACTCGGTGCACTGGAATTTGAGATTGGCCTGCCACAGGTACTGCCGCTCCATCTCGATCAGCGAGGGTAAGTTTTTCTCGATCACGATTGCCTGATCCGTCTTGCAGGAAAAACGCAACAGGATCACCTTGATGAATTCCTTTTCGTCGATGCTGAAGCGTTCGGTATTCACCACGAAGCGCACCGGGCGGAAATCATCTATGGTCCCGAAACCGTCGATATAATAGCTGCGGGTAGCACAGGCGGGAACCGTGTTGAGATGCTTTACCAGTTCCTGCAAATAATGCAGCAGCGCCCTGAGCTTGGACTGCACCAGCAAAAAACTTTGCGTCACTTCCAGCGTTCTCGCCTGGGTCAGGTTCTGCTCCTGCTCCTTGAGTGCCTCCGCCTCTTTCTTCAGTTCGTCCAGAAAAGCCATAATCAACCTACCCTAAAATTACGATACGACGGCAATAAATGCCTTTCATTGTATGTCAAAAAATGGAAAGGGTATAAATCGGGAATACAGTATAATCTTTCGCTAATATTCGACCGCTGAAACGCAATCAACCACAAGGAGTAAATACATGGCCACAGTAGATCTGAACAAGGAAAATTTCGCCGATAGCATCAATGGCAACGACATCGTGGTCGTGGACTTCTGGGCCCCGTGGTGCGGCCCGTGCAAATCTTTTGCGCCCACCTATGAAGCTGTTTCTGAAAAGGTTTCCGGCGTCACGTTCGCCAAGGTCAACACCGAAGAAGAACAGGAACTGGCGCATCACTTCCAGATCCGCTCAATCCCCACCCTGATGATTTTCCGCGAACAGGTTATCATCTTCACCCAGCCCGGCTCGATGCCGGGCCACGCACTGGAAGAAGTCATCCAGCAGGCGCAAGCACTGGACATGGCAGAAGTGCACAAACAGATCGCTGAAGAAGCCAAGCAGCAAGCATAAAGCACCGGGCCTGCCACCAAAATCGGCGGCTATTCGCTCACTGCCCCGCGCCCGCGCTTGATCTCGCCGCGCTGCTTCTTGCCCTCCAGGCGGCGCTTCCTGGAAGCCAGCGTGGGCCGGGTGGCAACGCGTGGCTTGGGCTTTTCGGTGGCGCGGCGAATCAGTTCCACCAGCCGGCCGATCGCATCCTCGCGGTTACGTTCCTGACTGCGGAAACGCTTGGCCTCGATCACCAGTTCGCCCTCGCGGGTCAGGCGATTTCCCGCCAGGCGCATCAACCGGGTGCGCACGTCGTCGGACAACGATGGCGAATGTGCCACATCGAAGCGCAACTGCACGGCTGTCGATACCTTGTTTACGTTTTGCCCACCGGGACCGGAGGCGCGAATAAACTGCAGGCTGATTTCGCCTTCATCAATGGCCAAGGATGGGGTAATCTGGATCATTCGCCATGGTAGCGCCCTCCCGGCTTCCTGCTCAAGCATTACTCCTTTCGCAATTCCTATTTTTGTACGCGCCAGACATATGGCAATTGCACAAAATACATAAAAATAACCACTTTCATTTAATGCCATTCGAACATATACTTGACGCGCATCACCATGACGACGTTCTGTTCCCAACCAAGGAAAAAATATGAAAAAAGTCCTGATTGCCCTGATATCCGCCGCGCTGTTTTCCAGTATCGCCTACGCTGGCCCACAGCAAGAGAAAATGAAGACATGTAACAAGGAGGCCAAGGAAAAACAACTCAAAGGTGACGAGCGCAAGCTATTCATGAAGAGCTGCCTTTCCGCGAAAAAAACGGATGATGCCGCTGCAGTTGCAGCTCCGGCCGAGCCTGTGAAGCAGCAGGACAAAATGAAAGCCTGCAACAAGGATGCGGGCGACAAACAGTTGAAGGGCGATGAACGCAAGAAGTTTATGAGCGACTGCCTAAAAAAATAGCCGCCACCACGCAACGGCAAGGCCAGCCCGCGGGCTGGCCTTTTTATTGCCGCGCGCAGGCATGTGCAGCCTGCACTGCGGCCGGCCAGCTTACCGTGGCATAATATACCGGCTTGCAATACCTCAAACTTCTGGAGAGAACCCAAATGAAACTGTTTCATCTTTTCACGCTGATCCTCGCCCTGTCCCTGAGCATGGGCGCACACGCCGCCAACCCGATGGTGGAAATGAAAACCAGCCTCGGCAGCATTACCCTGGAACTCTATCCGGAAAAGGCACCCAAAACGGTTGAAAACTTCCTAAAATATGCAAAATCCGGCTTTTACAAGGACACGATTTTCCACCGCGTGATCGACAACTTCATGATCCAGGGCGGCGGTTTCGACAAAAACCTGCATGAAAAAATCACCTTCCCGCCCATCCAGAACGAGGCCGAC
>Ga0105091_10000259_pt1 | contig 21483 bp, 20 predicted proteins | sample PPLLak1March2015_FD_87022 | JGI IMG/M metagenome (GOLD analysis project Ga0105091, IMG submission 87022) | Freshwater sediment microbial communities from Prairie Pothole Lake near Jamestown, North Dakota, USA - PPLs Lake P7 Core (1) Depth... | ecosystem: Environmental > Aquatic > Freshwater >... | reverse complement strand
TCAGACAAGTGGATTCGCCGCATGGCGGAACAGACCGGCATGATCGAGCCCTTCGAGCCGGGCCAGGTGCGCGAGCAGGATGGGCGCAAGATCGTTTCCTACGGCACTTCCAGCTATGGCTACGATATCCGCTGTTCCAACGAATTCAAGCTGTTCACCAATATCAACAGCACCATCGTCGATCCGAAGAATTTCGACCCCAACTCCTTTGTCGAGGTGAATGCGGACTACTGCATCATCCCGCCCAATTCCTTTGCCCTGGCACGCACGGTGGAATATTTCCGTATCCCGCGCAACGTCCTGACCATCTGCCTGGGAAAATCCACCTATGCGCGTTGCGGCATCATCGTCAACGTCACGCCTTTTGAACCGGAATGGGAAGGCTACGTGACGCTGGAGTTTTCCAATACCACGCCCTTGCCGGCAAAAATTTACGCCAACGAAGGCGTGGCCCAGGTTCTGTTCTTCGAGTCCGACGAGGTCTGCGAAACCTCTTACAAGGACCGGGGCGGCAAGTATCAGGGGCAGGTTGGCGTGACCTTGCCAAAAATTTGAGATCCTTTCTTGAAATGATTTTTCTTGTCATGAATTTAGACCAAGTTTAAAATCGCCCTCATGTCATCAAGCCGCAACAAATTCGTTCTTATCCTTCTGCTGGCCCTGCTGCAGTGTTTTGCCCCCTTGCTGCATGCCCACACGCATGCTTCGTTCGCGACGAACGGGGTGCACATTGATGGGATGGACGAACTGGCCGTCGCTGATTCCGGCAAGCCAGCCTTCACGGAGGAAGGAGGCCATGATGCCCCGGCCATTACCATGGCCCAGGAGTATCGCCAGGACGGCACAATAGCGTTGCCAGATGTCGATCTGGCTGTTCTGGCCGCGCCAGCCTTATCCTTAAGCACTGTTTTTTTTCGGATGCCGTTTCTGGCGGTTTCCCTTGCCACTTTGCTTCCCGGTGGGCCGCTGGTTCATTCCCGGCCGTTCTCGCAGGCTCCTCCGCACCTGATTTGATCTTTGTTGTCGGGCTGGGGTTTCGCACGCGAAGCCTCGGTATTGGTAATTCCTAACAAAGTATTACCTCCAAGTCGCAAGTCGCATTGGAGGGAGGGGTGTAAACATGCAATTAATCCGGTCTTTTTCTGCCGTTATCCTATGTTGGACAGGGTTGGCAATCGCTGCCAACGATATTCCCATGACGGCCAAGCAGTCCCAGGCTCTGGGCATCGAAACCGTAGCGCTGACCGCACCTTCGAGTGCCGCCGGAAATGGCCTGCCGGCGCAGGTGGTCATTCCCAACCAGCAGCTCCGTATCGTTAGCGCGCCCCTGGCGGGCATGGTCGAAAGCATGGCCGTCGCCGTCAATCAGCCGGTGAAGAAGGGGCAGACGCTGGCGCGCCTGCAAAGCCCGGCGCTGGCTGAATTGCAGCGTGATTTTCTGCAGACGGCGCTGCAATCGCAATTGGCGCAAAGCACCTTGAACCGCGATGAAAAGTTGTTCAAGGATGGCATCGTGGCGGAAAGCCGCTATCTGGCGGCCAGGAACCATGCGGCAACGCAGGCGGCGGCGGCCAACGAAAAGCGTCAGGCGCTGCGACTGGCTGGCATGAGCAATGCCGCCATGGCCAAGCTGCAAGCCGGCCATGCTATCGATAGCGCGCTTGAAGTCTCCGCACCCATCGATGGCGTGGTGCTGGAGCAGATGGTCGCACCCGGACAACGTGTGGATGCAGCAGCACCCTTGTTCAAGGTGGCCAGACTTTCTCCGCTGTGGCTCGAAATTCAGGTGCCCCTGGCGCAGACGGATGGACTCCAGCCGGGTGCATCGGTGCGCGTGCCGGCAGCATCGGCCAGTGGCAAGGTGATTTCCATCGGGCGTAGTGTCGCCGAAGCCAACCAGACGGTCATGCTGCGTGCCGAAATCACCGATGGCGCCGATAATCTGCGTCCCGGCCAATATGTCGAGGCCGTGGTGGGCTTTGCTGTCGGACCCAAGCAGTGGAGCGTGCCCAATGCCGCGCTGGTGCGAGCAGAAAACCAGACCTACGTTTTTGTGCAGACAACTGCCGGGTATCGCGCGCAACCGGTCAAGGTGCTGGGGCAGACCGCTGCCGCGGCGACTATCAGTGGCGAGTTGCGCGGAAACGAGTTGGTGGTGGTGAAGGGGACTGTTTCACTCAAGGCAGCGTGGCAGGGCCTTGGCGGGGGTGAATGATGCTGGCCCGGATTATTGAGTTTTCCCTGACCCAGCGCCTGCTCATGGTGTTGCTGACCCTGCTGCTGATCGGTGGCGGTGGCTATGCACTCAAGAACCTTCCCATCGATGCTTTTCCTGACGTTTCATCGACCCAGGTAAAGATCATCATCAAGGCGCCAGGCATGACGCCGGAAGAAGTGGAAGCGCGTATTGCTGCCCCCATCGAGGTGGAACTGCTGGGCATCCCGAACCAGAAAATGCTGCGCTCTGTGTCCAAATACGCCCTGACCGACATCACCCTGGATTTCAAGGACGGTACGGATATCTACTGGGCGCGCAATCAGGTGGGTGAACGTCTGGCCAACGTGATGAAAGACTTGCCTGGCAATATCAGCGGCGGTTTGGCGCCTATCACCACGCCGCTGGGCGAGATGCTGATGTTCACCATCGAGGGCGGTGACCTTTCCCTGGCCGAACGGCGTAGCCTGCTTGACTGGGTGATACGCCCGGCGCTGCGCACCTTGCCCGGTGTGGCCGACGTCAATTCCCTGGGGGGGTTGGTGCGTAGCTTCGAAGTGGTGCCTGACAATGCCGCGCTGCAGGCACGCGGCATTTCGCAGGAGCAATTGCAGCGCGCGCTGGAGACCAATAACCGCAACGACGGTGCCGGTCGTCTTGGTGATGGCGAGGAAGTTTTGCTGGTGCGCGCCGAGGGCGCCATCAAGAATCTGGACGACGTGCGCGCTATCGTCATTGTCGCCAAAGAAGGCATGACGGTACGGGTGGGTGATGTCGCCACCGTGCGTATCGGTTCCATGACCCGCTATGGCGCAGTCACCAAGGACGGCAAGGGAGAAGCGGTGGAAGGCTTGGTGCTGGGGCTGCGCGGTGCCAATGCGCAGCAGGTGGTGAACGGCGTGCGCGCCAAGCTCAAGGAGTTGGCGCCGGGATTGCCCAAGGGTGTGACGACCGAGATGTTCTATGATCGCGGCAATCTGGTCGAGCGCGCCGTGGGGACGGTCACCAAGGCGCTGATGGAGGCCATCGTGCTGGTGGTCATCCTGTTGCTGCTGTTCCTCGGCAATCTGCGCGCCGCGCTGGTCGTGGCGGCCGTGCTGCCGCTGGCGGCGCTGATTACTTTCATCCTGATGAGCTGGTTCGGCCTGTCGGCCAACCTGATGAGCCTGGGCGGGCTGGCAATCGCCATCGGCATGTTGGTGGATGCCGCGGTGGTGGTGGTGGAGAACATCGTGTCCCATCTTGCCCACGATAATAGCGTGAAGAAGCTGCCCTATCTGCATGTGCTCTATCGGGCCGTGCGCGAGGTGGCTGCGCCGGTGCTGGCGGGTATCCTGGTGATCATCGTGGTATTCCTGCCGCTCCTCACGCTGCAGGGTCTGGAGGGCAAGCTGTTCATACCGGTGGCAATGACCATCGTGTTTGCCTTGGCGGGTTCGCTGCTGCTGTCCCTCACCATTATTCCGGTGCTGTCCTCGTTTTTTCTCAAACAGGCAAGCCATGAGGACCCATGGTTAGTGCGCAAGTCCCTCAGTGTGTACGATCCCGCCCTGCGTTGGGCGCTGGTAAACCAGCGCAAGGTGGTGGTCGCTGCGCTGCTGGGGATCGTTCTGACGGGCGTGGTCTATACCCAGATCGGCAAATCTTTCATGCCGACAATGGACGAAGGCGACCTCATTATCGGTGTGGAAAAACTGCCTTCCATCAGTCTGCAGGATTCGACAGCGCTCGATCTGCGCTTGCAGAAGGAAATCATGGCGCGTGTGCCGGAGGTGAAGGGCGTGGTTGCGCGGGTCGGTTCAGATGAGCTCGGCCTTGACCCGATGGGACTCAACCAGACCGATACCTTTCTGGTTCTCAAGCCACGAGACCAATGGCGCAAGCCCGACAAGGAATGGCTCATGGACCAGTTGCGCGTGGTGCTCAAGGACTTCCCCGGCGTTGCCTACAGCTTTACCCAGCCGATCGATATGCGGGTCTCGGAAATGATCATCGGCGTACGTGGCGATGTTGCGGTGAAGCTATTCGGCACCGATCTGGAGACGCTCAACAACTTGTCGGCCAGGATCGAAACCCTGCTCAAGGGCGTGAAAGGCAGCGAGGATGTTTATCGCGTCATGAACGATGGCGTGCAATATCTCAAAGTGGAAATCGACCGCCTCGCCGCCGGACGCCTGGGCCTGAATATCGACGAAATCGAAAATGCCCTGCGTGCCCAGCTTGAAGGGGTGACAGTGGGCACGGTGCTGGAAGGTAACCGGCGTACCCCGGTGGTGCTGCGTGGAGCCGACGAACTGCGACTGTCGCCTGCGCGTTTTGCCGAGATTCGCCTGACCCTGGCCAATGGCCAGAGTGTGGCGTTGTCTGCCGTGGCGCAGTTGAAACGGGTTAGCGGCCCGGTCAAGATCGACCGCGAGAATGCCAGTCGCTATGTGGTGGTGGTGGCCAACGTGCGCGGTCGCGATCTGGTGAGCTTTGTCGAGGAAGCCAAGCAGGCCGTGGTTAAACAGATTCCCCTGCCGAGCGGTTACAGCACGGTGTGGGGCGGGCAATTCGAGAATCAGCAACGTGCTGCCGCGCGTCTGGCGATCGTGGTGCCGGTGGCGCTGGGGCTGATTTACATGCTGCTGTTTACCACCTTCGGCTCCTTGCGTCAGGCGGCGCTGGTGTTTGCCAACATCCCATTTGCCCTGATCGGCGGCGTGTTCGCGCTATGGTTGTCGGGCGAATATCTTTCCGTTCCGGCCTCGGTGGGCTTCATCGCCCTGCTCGGTATCGCCGTGCTCAATGGCGTGGTGATGGTGAGTTATTTCAATCAGTTGCATGCCCAGGGAATGTCCTTGGCGGAAGTGGTTATGGAAGGAGCAAAGCGGCGCTTGCGGCCCGTCTTGATGACTGCCGGCATTACCGCCTTTGGGCTGGTGCCGCTGCTGTTTGCCAGCGGACCAGGTTCGGAAATCCAGAAACCTTTGGCTATCGTGGTGATCGGCGGGTTGGTGACGTCCACCGTGCTGACCCTGATATTGCTGCCCATGTTTTACCAGCGCTTTGCTTTCGGCGCGGAGGATAAATAATCATGAAACAGCTGGATTGTTGTCTGACCATCGTTTTCCCCAGGGCGCTTGAGGAAAATCTGGTCGATCATTTGTTGAGCCACCCCGAGATGGCGAGCGGTTTTACTACCAGCGCCGTCGAGGGCCATGGCGCAGGCGCAGCTTTTCATAGCGCGGCGGAGCAGGTGCGCGGGCGCGCCAACCGGGTGCAGATGCAGATTGTCATGAACCGTGAAGAAGCGGCTACGCTGATCGAACATTTGAAACAGGATCTGCCGAACCGCGAGGTGGCCTACTGGATCTCGCCGGTGCTGGAATTTGGGAGATTTGCATGAAACTGAAATGGATTGCCGCCTTAATGGCGGCAGGTTTTTCGCTCCACACGCAGGCGGAGGAGTTCCGGGAATATCCCGATCTGCCGTCGCAGCAGGTGGTTCAGCAGGTGTTGCAGAATTATCCTTCCGTGCTTGCCGCACGGTCCGGCATCCAGGCGGGCGAAGCGATGCGCGACCAACTGGAAGCTGGAAGCCACGAATTCAACCTGACCGGCGGCGCGGCGCGGCGGCGCATCAAGGAAAGCGGGGAGAATCTGCGCGACTGGAACGTGGGACTGGAACGCGCACTGCGCCTGCCGCGCAAGGCGGAACTTGATTCCGCCCTGGGGCAGCAGAACGTGGTGCTGGCACAGAATGGCTATGGCGACGCCATGCACGAAGCAGGGCGCATGCTGCTGTCCGGCTGGTTCACCTGGTTGCGCGAGCAGAGCCGCAGCGAGCAATGGCAACAGCAGGTGGATGTACTCAAGCAGCAACTCGATGTGGTGGCGCGCCGCGTCAAGGCGGGCGATGCCGCACAACTGGAAGAGGAACTGGCCAGGGCCGCGCTGATGCAGGCGGAAATCGAGTTGCAACAGGCGAAGCTGCGTGCCGATAACGCCACTGCCAGCCTCATGCGGCATTTTCCTTCCTTGCCGCTTTCTGCCAGGCCGCTGTCAGGCGAGCTAAAGCCTTTGTCCCAGGATCTCGCCTATTGGCTCGATCTGGGGCTGGACCACAACCACGAACTATTGCTTGCTCGCGCCGAAGCGAAAATCGCCCAGCTCAGCGCCCAGCGCGCCGATGCCGACCGCATTCCCGACCCCTCGGTGGGGCTGCATTATTTGTCTGAACGCAATGGCAGTGAGAGCGTGACCGGGGTGTCCTTGACCATCCCCCTGCCGGGTGGTGCACGCCGCGCAGCCAGCGCCGAAGCAACTTCCCGTGCCGAGATGGCCACGCAGCGGGAGGCTTTGGTGCTGCGTCGCCTGGAGGCGGAAATCAGCGCCTCCTACAACAGCGCCAAGGCGTCCTACGCCACCTGGCAAAGCGCCACTGCAGCAAGCGAACTGATGCAGCGCAATGCCGACAAAATGGCGCGTGCCTATGCCTTGGGGGAATTGGGTTTGAACGAAGTGCTGCTGGCACGCCGTCAGGCGATGGAATCGCGTTTGGGCGCGGCGCTGGCGCAACTGGAATCATCGGAATCACGCTACCGCCTGCTCCTCGATACGCACCAGTTATGGCCGCTGGGGAACGAAGCGGAAGAAGGTCATCATTAAGCGAAAATTTGTCCTAACTTGTGGCTTGTGACGGTGTGTTGGGCGCATAATTTCAAACATGCAGTCAGTAAAAGTGGCCTTGAATACTCCATCAGGAACGTATAATGAGCAACCTCGTTTGGCACGATTTTTTCGAGATCGGTGTCGAATTCATCGACCAGGACCACAAACATCTGCTTGCCATCATGCAAGATGTACAGGATGCGATCATCCAACGGGATTACGAGGCGTGCGCGAAACACCTCTCCCGGCTGCTTGGTGAGGCTGCCGAACACTTCCATCGGGAGGAGGTGTTTCTGGGCGAGGCAAAATACCCCGGGCTTGCCGAGCACATGAAATATCACGCCGAGCTGCTGGCACAGGCCGAGCATGTCAAAAAAATCTGCGAGAGCACCGAAACCAGACATGACGTGCAAGCGTGCTTCAAAGGCATGGCCCGCTTCCTGATCGACGATATCCTGAAGGGGGACGTCAAGTTCAAGTCCCACCTGGAACATGAAGGCCTGGTTATGAGAGCCAGCACACTTAAGGTATAAATATGCAAGCGCGCCAACGCACGAAGCGTATTGCGCCTGTTACTTACTTTACCGCCTGACCCTTGCGAAAACGATAATTTACTCAGATATTGAGTGATAGTGGGATAATGTCACAATGAATGAACAACAACCTATTTCCCCCCGCCATCGCCTTCAGGAGCTTCTTGCTATCCCGGAGCGGCAGCGAACCGACGCCCAATGGGATGAAATCAACGAACTCGAGATTGATCTGGCTTCGGTGAATCGTCTCGAAGCCCGTGAACCAAGCGTGCGCCGCAACGCTCCTGCCCCTAACGACCAGCGTAGGCCGAACCCTGGCGCGCAAGTCAAAAGGCCGGCCAAGAAGTTTCACAAACGCCCCCCCAAGCCCAATACGCCCTGAACCTGGGCGCTGCCACTACACCCCGGTGTTTTTCCAAAATACACTGTAGGGGCGAATTCATTCGCCTGCCGGTGGAGGGTGCCCCCTGCTGGTCGTTGCCAATAACCATGTAATGAACCTTGTTCAATGAGTAAGATGTCGAATCTTTATACTATTCTCCAGTGCTCTGGAACTGTTGCAGCGACCCATTCCGGCTCCTTTCACGCTGACGATGTCTTGGCTGCAGCTGCATTGCGACTGGCCAACCCTTCATTGCCTATTTTACGCACACGCGATCAGGATCAGCTGGATGCGGCCAGTGTCATATTCGATGTGGGACGTGTTTTTGACGCTGCGGCCTGCCGCTTCGATCACCACCAATTGGGTTATCAGGAAGCGCGGATAAACGGCATCCCTTTTAGCTCATTTGGCCTGATTTGGCGCGAGTTGGGTGCCGAGCTTTGTGGCTCTGCGGCCGCAGCATCCAGGGTCGATCGCAGCTTGGTTCAGGGTGTGGATGCGGTGGATTGCGGGATTACCTTGAACAAGGAAATTCCCTCTGTGAGCGTGATGTCAGTTTCCTCGATCCTTGGCGGCTTCAATCCGGGTTGGCAAGACGACACTTCCCCAGAAGCCATGAATAAGGCCTTTGAACAAGCGGTCAACTGCGCCAAGGTCATGTTGCAAAATGCCATCCGGGAAGCCCGGGGATTGGAAGCGGCGCGTGCCGCTGTGGAGCAGGGCGTTTTGCTGGAAGGCGGGCAGTTACTCGTGCTGGATAGCTACGCGCCATGGAAGGAAGTCGTATTGGGGTTACCCGGGTATGAGCATGTTTTGTATGTAATTTCCCCGGATACCCAAGCGAAATGGCATCTGCATGCCGTTCCTGATTATGCGGGCAGCTTCAATAACCGAAAATCCTTGCCTGCTGCCTGGGCAGGCCTGGATGGAGAAGAACTGGACAACGTCGTTGGCTTGCAAGGTTGCGTGTTTTGTCATCGAGGGCGCTTTGTCGCAGGGCACAAGACAAAAGAAGGCGCGATGGAAATGGCGCGACTGGCTCTGAAAAGTTAAGATTTTTTGAGGGGGCGGTGGGCTTGCAGGGGGCGCCTTGCAAGCCCGATTTTCTGACGACTGTTACGCCACAGTCACACTCTTCTCCAAATACACGTCCTGAATTGCGTTGAGCAGCGTCACCCCATCCTGCATCGGCTTCTGGAATGCCTTGCGCCCCGAGATCAGTCCCATTCCGCCGGCTCGCTTGTTGATCACGGCGGTGCGTACCGCCTGTGCCAGATCGTCCGCACCACCTGAGGCGCCGCCGGAATTGATCATGCCCGCGCGTCCCATGAAGCAGTTCACCACCTGGTAACGGGTCAGGTCGATGGGATGTTCGCTGGTGAGTTCGCTGTACACTTTGGGGTGAGTCTTGCCGAACTTGATGGCAGTGTAGCCACCGTTGTTCTCTGCCTGTTTCTGTTTGATGATGTCGGCTTCGATAGTGGCGGCGAGGTGGTTGGCCTGGCCGGTGAGGTCGGCACTGGTGTGGTAGTCCACCCCATCCTTCTTGAAGGCGGGATTACGCAAATAGGCCCACAGCACCGTCGCCATGCCCAGTTCGTGTGCGTGGGCGAAGGCCTCGCTGATTTCCTGTATTTGACGCCGCGATTCCGGCGAACCGTAATAGACCGTGGCACCGATGGCCACGGCGCCCATGTCGAAGGCCTGGTCCACGCTGGCGAACAGGGTCTGGTCGTAGATTTCGGGGTAGGTCAGGATCTCGTTATGGTTGATCTTGACGATGAAGGGAATCTTGTGGGCATATTTGCGCGCCACCGAGCCGAGTACGCCCAAGGTCGAAGCCACTGCGTTGCAACCACCTTCGATGGCCAGTCTGACGATGTTTTCGGGATCGAAATAAATCGGGTTGGGCGCGAAGGAGGCTCCGCCGGAGTGCTCGATACCCTGATCCACCGGCAGGATGGACAGATAGCCGCTTCCGCCCAGGCGCCCGTGGTCGAACAAGGTCTGCAGTGCGCGCATCACACCTGGCCTGACGTCCTTGTGTGCCACGACACGGTCCACGTAATCGGGGCCGGGTAGGTGCAGCATGGATCCGGGAATTCCACGGCATTGGTGAGTCAACAGATTCTCGGCCTCGGCGCCGAGCAGGGCGGTGATGTCGGTCATGATGTTTCCCCTTGCGCGCATTGGAAGCAGTCCAATATATTCCCATCTCTGCTATCCTTCAAGCCGTTTGCAGGATAAAAATCCGGGAGGCTGATGCGTACGAAAAATCTGGCCGACAACGTTCGCCCGCGTGAAATATGGGCTTGGGCAATGTTCGATTTTGCCAACTCGGGCTACACCACCGTGGTCATTACTGCCATTTTCAATGCCTATTTCGTGGCCGTGGTGGCGCAAGGAAAGGACTGGGGCACGCTGGCCTGGTCAGGCGCTCTGGCGCTGTCCTATTTTTTTGTCATGGTATCGGCGCCGCTGGTGGGCGCCTATGCCGATGCCTACGCGGCCAAGAAGAAACTCTTGCTCTTCAGCACCCTGGGCTGCGTGGCGTTTACTTCCGGCCTTGCCCTGGTGGGAACCGGCGACCTGTATCTGGCGATGGCGCTGCTCGTGGTCAGCAATTTTTTCTTTGGCACGGGAGAAAACCTGATCGCCGCCTTTCTGCCCGAACTGGCGCAAGGGGAGGCCATGGGCAAGGTGTCGGGCTGGGGTTGGAGTATCGGTTTTATCGGCGGCCTGGTCAGTCTCGGCGCCTCGCTCGCTTATGTAACCTGGGCCGAGGGGCAGGGGCAGAGCGCGACGCAGTTTATCCCGGCGACCATGCTGATTACCGCGGCACTGTTCGCGCTGTCCGCAGTGCCAACCTTTCTGATCCTGAAGGAGCGTGCCGTACCGCAGCCCCATCTGATCGGCCGTGGCGTGATGGCCGAGGCGTTGGGCCGTCTCCGCGACACCCTGCACCACACGCGCCGCTACCGTGATCTGGGGCGTTTTCTGATCTGTGTGGTGTTCTATCAGGCCGGCATCCAGGCGGTGATTGCCTTGGCCGCCATCTACGCCCAGCAGGCGATGGGCTTCGGTACCAAGGAAACCATCATGCTGGTGCTGCTGGTCAATATCACGGCAGCTGCCGGAGCTTTCCTCTTCGGCCATGTTCAGGACCGCCTCGGCCATGTTCCCACTATCGCGCTGACCTTGCTGGGCTGGCTGGCCATGATCGCGATTGCCTATCACGCCGACACGCCGGGAAAATTCTGGCTGGCCGCCAATATCACCGGCCTGTGCCTCGGTGCTTCCCAGTCGGCCGGGCGTGCCCTGGTGGGCTATCTTAGTCCGCCACAGCGCAGCGCCGAATTTTTCGGCTTGTGGGGGCTGGCGGTGAAGCTGTCGTCAATCCTCGGGCCGCTTACCTACGGCCTGGTGAGCTGGATTTCCAGAGGTGACCATCGTCTTGCCATGCTAATTACCGGGCTTTATTTTCTCGTCGGGTTGCTGCTTTTGAGGGGGGTGAACGCGCAGCGGGGACGCCAGGCTGCCTTGCTTGCCGACGATTCCGCGAGTCAGGCGCCATTTCAAGCACAAGCGTGCTGAGCGTTGTGAAATATCTGGGTTTGATTTTGGCGGGCTGCGGGCTCGCCCTGGCGGCTTTTCATGCGCTGGTACGCTGGAGCTTGCGCGCGCCTCAAGTGGCAGAGAGCTCGACCCCGGGGACGCTGGAACTGGCATACACGGAACAACACATTCCAACGGCCAACGGCAAGCAGCTCTTCGCCTGGTTCGTTCCTGCCCCAGTGCCGGGTCAGTCACCTGTGTTGGCCGTGGTGCACGGCTGGGGCGGAAACATGGAAACGATGCTGCCCCTTGCCTTGCCGCTGCATCGCGCCGGCTACGCCTTGCTGTTTTTCGATGCACGGAGCCATGGCGCTAGCGATCAGGATAGCTTCTCGTCGATGCCCCGTTTTGCCGAGGATCTGGATCATGCCCTGGACTGGCTAAAATGGCAGCCGGGCATTGACCCGAGGCGGGTAGGGGTGATCGGGCATTCGGTGGGGGCGGCTGCGGCACTGCTGGCTGCTTCGCGCCGCGATGACGTGTCTGCTGTAGTCAGTATCGCCGCCTTCAGCCATCCGCAGACCATGATGCGCCGCATGCTCGCGTCCTGGCACGTGCCTTATGTCCCATTCGGCTGGTACATCCTGCGTTATGTCCAGCATGTCATCGGCCATCGTTTCGACGACATCGCGCCCATCAACACCATCGTGCGGGTGCGCTGCCCGGTGCTGCTGGTCCATGGCGCGGCGGACATTACCGTGCCTGTGGCGGAGGCCGAGGCCTTGTATGCACGGCGCGGCGAGATGCCGGGAGGCTTGCTGCTGGTGAAGGGTAGCCATGACAGCTATGAGGAACTGGAGAAACAGCTTGGCGATGTTATCGATTTTCTCGACCGTGCCAATGAAGTCGCGCTTGATGGATCATGCGAAAACCCCTGAGCGTCAGATCCGCCATGGGCGGAATTTTTTGTTTAATATCAGTTAATGCTAATATGCAATGCCTGTCCCAGACTGTGCAATTCATGAGGTGAGCATGTCAGAAGAACTATCACGCATCCGGTTTTTCCCCATTTCCTTTTTCTCCATCGTCATGGGGCTGGCCGGTTTCGCCATCGCCGTCCAGCGCGCCGAGGAGGTTCTCGGGCTGCCGGTGGGTGCGGGGCAGGTACTCGTGTGGTTTGCTGCTGCCGTGTTCCTCTTGCTCGCCGGGGCCTATGGCACAAAAATGCTGCGCTACCGCGCGGAGGTGGCGAAGGAGCTCAATCATCCCATCAAGCTGAGCTTTTTCCCCACCATCTCGATCAGCCTGGTGCTGCTCAGCATCGCCTTCCGTTCCGCCCAGCCCGAACTTTCATTCGCCTTGTTCGCCTTGGGCGCGCCCTTGCAGCTCGGTTTTACCCTGTTCGTGATGTCGCGCTGGATCGCTCATACCCATTTCGAGATCCAGCATTCCAATCCCTCCTGGTTCATCCCGGTGGTGGGAAACATCCTGGTTCCGATCGCCGGAATGGCGCATGGCCTGAGCGAAATTTCCTGGTTCTTTTTCAGCATTGGCGTGGTGTTCTGGCTGGTGCTGCTGACCATCATCATGAACCGGGTGATTTTCCACCACCCGCTGCCGGAAAAACTCCTGCCCACTTTTTTCATCCTGATCGCGCCGCCGGCGGTGGGGTTCATTTCCTACGTCAAGCTCACGGGCGGACTGGACGGCTTCGCCCGGGTGCTGTTCTACACTGCGCTGTTCACCGTGCTGCTGCTGGGCGCCTTGCAGAAAAAGTTTCGCGGCATCCAGTTTTACCTTTCCTGGTGGGCGTACTCCTTCCCGACCGCAGCCATCACCATTGCCAGCATGCTGATGTTCCACCAGACCGGGATCGCGTTCTTCGGCTGGTTGTCCTGGTTGATGCTTACTCTCCTGACCGGGGTTATCCTCCTGCTCCTGGTCAGGACCGGTGCGGCCATGGCCAAGGGAAACATTTGTGTTGAAGATTAGGGCCGCCCCGGTTTCATGATTCCCTGGCTCCATCCCGGCGAAAACTTTCCGCCTGTTGCGCGGGCGCTACGCGAGCCCAACGGCCTGCTCGCGGCAGGCGGGGACCTGTCCGCGCAGCGTTTGATCGAGGCTTACCGGCACGGCATCTTTCCCTGGTTCAATCCCGGCGAGCCGATTCTGTGGTGGAGTCCCGACCCGCGCATGGTGCTTTTCCCCGCCGAACTCAAGGTTGCGCGCTCCTTGCGCAAGGCCCTGAAAAAGCGGAATTACGAAGTGCGCGTGGACACGGATTTTTGCGCCGTGATGCGGGCTTGCGCCGCGCCTCGCGAAGGGGCGGGCGGAACCTGGATCAGCGATGAGATGGTCGCCGCGTATGGCGCATTGCATGAGCAGGGATTGGCGCATTCGGTGGAAACCTGGCGCGATGGGAAAATGATCGGCGGTCTGTACGGGGTGGCGCTGGGCCGCATGTTCTATGGTGAATCGATGTTTTCCTGCGCCACGGATGCCTCGAAAATCGCCTTCGTGCATCTGGTGAAACAACTGGAACGCTGGGGCTTCGGCATGATTGACTGCCAGATGAAAACCGCGCACCTGGCCACGCTGGGCGCGCGTGAAATTCCCCGTGCCGCGTTTGTGCAGGGTTTGAGTCAACTGATAGAATTGTCGCATCAACCCGGCCGCTGGCAGTTTGACCATGACCTCATTGAGTGATTTCCCCCCGCGCCGCATCCAGTTTTATCTCACGGCCCCTTATCCCTGTAGCTACCTGCCGGAGCAGAGCGCCCGTTCCCAGGTAGTGACGCCGAATGAACTGGTGGACGATGCCGCCTACAGCCAGTTGATTCGTGCCGGGTTTCGCCGTAGCGGGCTGTATACCTACCGGCCCCAGTGCGACCAATGCCACGCCTGTGTGCCGGTGCGCCTGGTGGTGGAGGAGTTCAAGCCCAACCGTTCCCAGCGCCGTACCTGGAAACGCAATCAGCAGCTTGAGGCAAAGCTGTGCGAGCAGGTGTTCGACGTCAGGCACTACGATTTATACCGCCACTATCAGGCAAGCCGGCACGCCGGCGGCGGCATGGACCAGGATGGCGAGGAGCAATATCGCCAGTTTCTGCTGCAAAGCGGGGTAAGCACGCTGCTGGTGGAATTCCACGACGCCGATAGCTTGCGCATGGTTAGCGTGGTGGACGTGGTCGAGGATGGCCTGTCCTCGGTTTACACCTTCTTCGATCCCGACATGCCGCAAGCCGGTTTCGGCACATACAACATCCTGTGGCAGATCGAATTGTGCCGCCGCATGGGGCTGCCCTACCTTTATCTCGGCTACTGGATAGCCGAGAGCGACAAGATGGCCTACAAGGCTAATTTCCAACCCCTGCAAGGAGTCGTCGATGGTCAGTGGCAGCGACTTGGCTAGTATGCCGTTATGCGCCAGGATCGAGCGGGAGAGCGTCGATTCGGTGGTGCATGCCTTTTACGACAAATTGCGCAAGCATTCCGAGTTGAGCCATTTCTTTACCCACATCGAAGACTTCGCTCAGCACGAGCAGCATATCGCCGTGTTCTGGTGGTGGGCCATGGGCGGGCGGACCGAGCGCCAGCGGCCGTTCGACATGAATGGCCGGCATCAGCCACTGGGATTGAACGAACGGGCTTTCGAGCAATGGCTGGCGATTTTTCGTGAAACGCTGCAGGAGCAATTGCCGCTGGAACTGGCGCAGGCGTGGTTCGATCTGGCACAAGGCATAGGCGTAAATTTGAAGCGCATGATGCTGGAAGGAAAACGGCCCTTTATCCTGGATCGGCAATAAGTAGTCATGTATTGTGTTGCTGCGCAACGCCTGGTGGGTTACGCAAGAACGCTAACCCACCCTACATTTGGCTTAAGTAAGCTCGATCTTGCGTGTAGTGAAAAATCAACTCCGAATTGGAAGGGCTGCAAGGTGCCAACATTTACCGACAGTCGTGAACAAGATGCTGACCTAATACCATTGGCAGGCATAGCTGGCAGGGGTGAAGCGTGTTATCTTTTCACATCACAGGTTATTAATATTTTTGGATGCGATCTCTTTTTTTAAAAACATGACAACCCAGAACGAACAAGCCAAAGATGTTACGACCACCAATGAAATGGTCGACGAAGCTATAGAGGACGAGGACAAATCTAGTACAGATCTAGCGCCCAAACCTTGGGATCCGAAAGACATTCGTATCACCACCAAGACCTTCACTATTCGAGAGATCTATACTCAAATAACGAGCGAGGATATGGAGCTTGATCTTGCTCCCGATTTTCAACGATCATTTGTGTGGGGGGACAAACAACAGGTGCGACTAATCGAGTCGATCCTCCTTGGCATCCCACTCCCGGCCTTTTACTTTAACCAGGACAAGTTCGGTGCACATCAGGTGATCGATGGTGTACAGAGACTCACCACCATTAAACTATTTATGTCTGACATGCTGGTACTGAAAACGGAGTATCTGGAGTATCTCTCGCCACTTGGGGGGCAAACGTTTTCCACGCTTGAACCAGCCACAAAACGCCGTTTTTCTGCCACACAAATCGTGGCCCATGTGATTGAGCCCCAGACCCCAGATGAGGTGAAGTACGATATCTTTAATAGGGTCAATACTGGGGGAAGCCCGCTTGTTGCACAGGAAATCCGCCACTGTATGAGCAGAACTGGCTCACGTGAGTTCTTACGCAGCCTTGTGGAGAGTCCAAGCTTTGATCAAGTCATGGGTAAAACTTTCTGGAGCACTGACCCATCTGGAGTATTGGTTCGAAACAATAAGCGGATGTCTGACCGAGAGATGGCACTGCGCTTCTGTACCTTTTACACTGTTTCGGTGGAGGATTACTCACGCGCTCCTAGCTTGGATGCGTTTCTTTTGCAGTTCACCCGATTGATCGATCAACAATCCGAGCAGCCCTCCCCAAGTTTAGATCTGAGTAAGTTAAAAGCCACATTTGAACAGGCGATGCAGAACTGCCACGCCATACTAGGTCGTGGAGCTTTTCGTCGCTGGCCACGTGGTTTTGGCCGACGCGGCCCTTTAAATAGAGCCATTTTTGAATCACAAGCTATAGCGTTGGCAGACTACTCGCTGGCTGACTTGCTTCCCCACAAGGATGCAATCCAGAAGGCGTTTCGTAACTTATTTGATTTCCCCGAATACGACAATTCCGTTCGCTTTGGTACCGGCTCTTACCTTAACGTTGAGCGACGTCTTTCCATGCCCCGTAAAGCACTAGCTAAAATTCTCTTATGATCCACGAACTCCTAATACATGGCTTCAAGAAGTTTGCTGAAAAAAAATTTCCGATGTCGCCGCTGACGGTTTTGGCTGGTATGAACGGAGCGGGCAAAACTTCTGTAGTGCATGCTCTGCTTCTGATGCGGGAAGCGTCTCGCCGGAATGATAATGTCGTTGAACTAAATGGACCATTCCAATTGGACCTGGGGACGTTTGGAGATATCCAGAACTGGGATGCACCTGAATCGGTTCGATTTGAATTGACTGACCAAGGTGATGCTGTACACATTTGGGAATTGGGCGGAAAGCAGACTGCGCTGTATGCTAATGTCAATGCGAAACCTCAGATGCCACCGCCAGCATTTACTGAGGGCATTAGAATGTTCCAATATCTCTCAGCAGAACGCTTTGGTCCACGCAGCATTCTCGGCTCTGCGGCCTTGCCATTCGATCTATTGGAAGTGGGAAGCAGAGGGGAATTTAGTGCCCAACTTTTGTACGCGCTTGATAGCTATCCTGTAGATGAGTTGCGACGTTGCCCCGGAGCAGGAATTGACGATGCTGCGCTACTAAAATTTGAAACCGAGCGATGGCTGTCTAGGATCGCTAAGGCGGTGCAAATCGACACTGAGACACTTGCGGGCACAGCGGTCACTGCATTGCGCTTTAGAACACCTGAAGGGGATTGGGTGCGTCCTCCCAATATGGGCTTTGGAGTAACCTATGCGCTTCCCGTGATACTAGCAGGACTGACCGCAGCGAAAGGTGGGCTCCTCATCGTGGAGAACCCAGAAGCACATTTACACCCCTCCGGGCAGTCACAGATGGGCCACTTTCTAGCGACTATCGCCGCATCTGGTGTTCAGGTACTAGTGGAAACGCACTCTGACCACGTCCTCAACGGAATCCGCCGTGCTATCGGTGAACACTGCATCCTGCCTGCTTCACAAGCCACCGTACATTTCTTCGATGATGCGGGCTCTGTTCCCTTGGCCTTTACCGAAACTGGCGGCATTGCCTCTTGGCCTCGCGGTTTCTTCGACCAGTTCCAGCTAGATGTCGCCGCGCTTACCCGCGTAAGGCGTCAACGCTAAAAAATGCGATTCGTTCTTGATGAAACAAGCTGGCGCTTTGATGGGCTTTCTCCCGGTCAATGTATTGAATCCCTTGAATCGATGTTGGATCAGCTTGATATTGCACTCGACCAAGGGCACTCGACTTGTTACTCTGACGAGCTCTTCAATACTATCGTCTATCAAGACAAGTGTTTTTACGACCTCTATGCTTCTGACTCTCAGTTGCATATTTCTAGAGATATCCAAGAACGGATTGCAAGCATTTTTTACGGACTCTCGAAATGGCAGGATATATCATCAGATTGGCCAGCATCTTTTGAAATTCAAGTTGATGGCGAACCTAAGGAAGTAGCTGCATCTGTAGCGTGGGCCCACGAGCAGTCGTTTCAAAACCCATCCCACCACATCGCCTGTGTGGTTTTCTCCAGTGGTCGCCGATCTGGTCATTTTAATGTAACCGTTGATACCAAAAAAACCCCCCTTTGGTTTGTTGCGGGAAGCCAAAGCTATGTCGATTTTTTCCGCTGGCTCATCGTGGAAACAACCAAGAGTCCTGCCGAAATGGAGGAATTTGCACTCTCAGCTTTCCCTGCTTTAGATTTTGTTGACGGAGCATTCAATGGCATCAAAAATATGAGCAAACCATACCTAGAACTTGTGGGGCCACTGGTACGTCACTTAGGAGCCATGTCCGATCATGGAAAGCGTATCTTTCTGGGCCCAAGGATCCAGGTTGCTGCGGAGTTTGGAGCGCTAGGAGTAGATGTTTCCGATGAAAATGGAAAAACAAAAGGGAATAGTGAGGCACGTAAGGATCGAACTATCGAGATTGATGGTAGGGAGATTGTCTTCTGGTGGCATAGCAAACTAGAGCGTCACTTGGATCGAATCCACTTTAATCCAGACAGGATAGCCAACGGTGGACGACTGTTTGTCGGAAAGTTTTGCCTTCATTTGAAAACTTGAGGGTGATTTCAACACATTTTTCAACTGCGATCTAATGCACACTTCTTTCGAATGGCTGCTTTGGGTCAAAAACGGAAGTTCACTTTCTGACAGAATTTGTCAGATCAATTTTGAATTTAATAAATAATATTTAACAATAAGTTAAACCGCACTATTAAGGGTTCGTATGCAGCAATATCTCGATCTGATGCGCCATGTTCTGGACCACGGCGACAAGAAATCCGACCGTACCGGCACCGGCACGGTGAGCGTGTTCGGGCGCCAGATGCGTTTCGACCTCGCCCAGGGGTTTCCGCTGGTGACGACCAAGAAGTGCCATCTCAAGTCCATCATCCACGAACTGCTGTGGTTCCTGCAGGGCAGCACCAATATCAAGTACCTCAAGGACAATGGCGTTTCGATCTGGGACGAATGGGCTGACGAGAAGGGTGAGCTCGGCCCGGTTTACGGCTACCAGTGGCGCTCCTGGCCCACGCCGGATGGGCGCCATATCGACCAGATCAGCCAGGTGATCGAGCAGATCAGGAATAATCCCGACTCACGGCGCCTGATTGTTTCCGCCTGGAACGTGGCGGACGTGGACAAGATGAAGCTGCCGCCGTGCCACGCCTTTTTCCAGTTCTATGTCGCTGATGGCAAGCTGTCCTGCCAGCTTTACCAGCGCAGTGCCGACATCTTCCTTGGCGTGCCTTTCAATATCGCCAGCTATGCCTTGCTGACCATGATGGTGGCGCAGGTGTGCGGCCTGAAGCTGGGAGACTTCGTGCATACCCTGGGGGATGCGCACCTCTATCTCAATCACTTGGAACAGGCCAATCTTCAGCTTTCGCGTGAGCCGCGCGAATTGCCAAAGATTATTATGAATCAAGAAATTAAAGATATATTTGCATTTAAATTCGAGGATTTAACCCTCGAAGGCTACGACCCCCACCCCGCGATCAAGGCGCCGGTTGCCGTATGAAAACCTGCCTTTCGATTATTGCGGCTATGGCGCAGAATCGTGTCATCGGCATCGACAACACGCTGCCTTGGCGCCTGCCGGCCGATCTTGCGCATTTCAAGGCGCTCACCATGGGGCATCACATGATCATGGGGCGCAAGACCTACGAGTCGCTGGGCAAGCCGCTGCCGGGGAGGACTTCGGTGATCGTCACGCGTGATACGGCCTTTAGCGCACCCGGCTGTGTGGTGGTGCATTCCCTGGACGAGGCGGTGGCGGCTTGCGAGGGCGATGCCGAAGCGTTCTTCATCGGCGGGGCAGATTTGTATCGGCAGGCGCTGGATGTCGCCCAACGCCTGTATCTCACCGAGGTGAAAACAGCCGTGGAGGGCGATGCCTGGTTCCCCGAGTTCGACCGGACGGTCTGGAGCGAGGCTTCGCGGACGCGTTGCCTGGCGGATGAAAAGAATCCCTACGACTACGATTTCGTGGTCTTTGAGCGGGTGTAAACCCAATGCTGTTCACTTAACCGTTCGCCCTGAGCTTGTCGAACCACCAGACACTTATTCAGAGCCCTTCAACAAGCTCAGGGCGAACGGAGTTTTTTTAAATGAACAGTGATGGATTAAATGAAAAGTGATGGATTTAACCCAGAGTTCATTAGCCCTAAACTTTCAAAAACAAACCTGATTAGCCACGAAGTTCAGCATATTGCAAATGTCGTAGGGGCGAATTCATTCGCCCACTGGCGCCTTGGCCGGAAGGCATGGGCGAATGAATTCGCCCCTACACGCCAATGGATGACCTGAGTTTATTCCCCCGGCAGGGCGATCTTGTTGTCGGTGCTGAACTGATAGTCGTGGAACACGTGCTCGGCCGTGAGAATCTGGTATGAGCCATTCTTCAACTGGCGTGTCGTGTCCTTGAGGCGGTAGGTGTAGTGCCCGCAGGTCCAGCATTTGAAATTGCGCATGTGGGTACACAGACAGGTTTTGTCCATCACCGCAATTTTCTTGGCCTTGGGATGCGCCGCCACTTCGCGGTTATAAGCGTCGATATAGGCGCAGTGACCGTTGGCGTCGAGCAGGTAGCCGTAGGATTCGCAGCCGGGACGGATGCCTGAGCCGATGGAGGGGCTGTTTTTCAGCATGCGCATCGGGTAGCCGGTGGGGGAGGTGGTGTTGACCTCGATGTCGTCCTCGTCGGCCTTGAAATATTCCTGCATGACTTTATCCGGCAGGCCGCATTCCTTGGCTACGGTGAAGCGCGTTGCCACCTGCACCGCAGCAGCACCTTCTTCGAGGTAGGAAGTTGCATCGCTGCCGGTGAAAATGCCGCCTGCGGGGATCACTGGAATATCCAGTTTTTCATTGTGCAGATACTGGTGGACTTCATTCACGATGGTGCGCAGATCATATTTCATCCAGTCGTCCAGGCCAAAGCCCAGATGCCCGCCTGCCAGGGGGCCTTCCACTACGACAAAATCCGGAAAACGATTGAGTTTGGCATTCTTGCGCAGGAACAATTGCAATGCGCGAACCGACGAGACGATGATGCCGAGTTTGGCGTCACGGAAGCGCGGATGATCTTCCATCAGGGTGAAGGAACCCAGATGCAGGCCGGCGCTCAGGGTGATGCCATCGACCCCGGCCGAGAGCGCTTCGTGCAAGCGCACGCGCAGCGTCTCGCGCGGGGCGTTCATGGTGAGCTTTTCCATGCAGTTGATGAAGATCATGCCCGAACCGCGTTTGGCTTCCATCGTCTTGCTGACATGCAGGCGCGTGGACTCGGCCACCTGGCCGAGGTCGAATTTCACGGCGGATTTGTCGGAATTGTCGAGGTTGTAGGTGTACTGCTTCAACTTTTCCTTGACGAAATGGGTGTCGTAACGACGATCCGACACCGTC
>Ga0105091_10000258_pt1 | contig 21492 bp, 12 predicted proteins | sample PPLLak1March2015_FD_87022 | JGI IMG/M metagenome (GOLD analysis project Ga0105091, IMG submission 87022) | Freshwater sediment microbial communities from Prairie Pothole Lake near Jamestown, North Dakota, USA - PPLs Lake P7 Core (1) Depth... | ecosystem: Environmental > Aquatic > Freshwater >... | reverse complement strand
CCCCGGTTTTACTATAAACATCCGCCCCCTACGGGGGCAGAGCCCCTTATTTGAGCGCTTATGCCCCTTCGGGGTGGAACCGGCAAAGTTCGTGTAAGGAGCAGGTCAGGGCCACCGCACTCCTAAAGAGATGGTGCCAAAGCATGCGCCTTCCTTCAGAGTCACGTATAAACCGCACTCCGAAAGGGATGGGCGCTTAGCATGCCTGTAGCTTCCCCCTAGTTTCCTACCCCGATCTCGATCTTGCGCAGGCCGGTTGGTGCCGTGGGCGTTGGATTTTGTTCGGGCTTAGCCTTTTGGAAGTCCAGAGTGCCCGTCGCGAATTCGAAAGCGCCAAAATCACGGCAGGCGCCGCTGATCGCCTGGGCTTGAACGTCGGTCGCCGAGAACGGCTCCAAGTCGGCCTTATCGATAGCCGGCGATCCGGCCACGAGGCTGAAGTCCCCGTCGGCCGCACTTCGAAACAAGTCCGCAACGGTCTGACTGGACGGAAGATTGCCGTCGAGGTCAAGGCCAATGTTATTCCTGACGACGAGACCCGTTGGATTGAGCGTCCCAACCGAGTAATTTGGCAGGTTGTAGAAGGTGTTATTGAACACCTCGCTTGCCGGGTGTTCGCCGGGCGCCCAGGTCTTTGACCAGTCCTTCATCCGGACCGCGTTGTCGCCTCGTCCGCGACCATCGAAAACCAGGTTGTTGTAGATCTTGTGACCGGCATCCGGTTCGACCACGAACACAGCAATCCCGCATTCGTTGGCCCACAGCCTGTTGTTGTAGGCTTCGTTTGAATGGCCGTCGAAGGTGATCGTCCCCTCGTTTCCGGCATTCGGGTCGCCCCCGTACTCCTTCCATGGCACTTGGAACTGGAAGTAATTGTCGTGCACCTTCACGTGGTGGGAGTACTTCTTCGTCTCCAGTCCGTTCTGGGTGAAACCCTGGACATTGTTGGAGTAAATGTCCAGGTTGTACACGGCCTTCGTCGCGTCGTACTTGTTCCCGAGGTAAAATCCCTCACCCCAAAACTCCTTGTGGCCGCTTCTTTCGATCTGGCAATTTCTGACGATAATGTCATGCTCGCCGGAAGTGATGCTGATGGCTGACGCTCTGACGTCGCGTATGTGAAGATACTCCAGGATGACGTCATGGACCGGCTCCGGCAAGTCCACTTCCTCGCCGGCGCCCACTCGGACCCCACCCTTCTTTCCCCCGGTCTCCGCGCCGTCAAATAAGACGCCCGAGAGGGTGACGTAACTGGCCCACACACGACCGAGGATGCCGTCCGGCACACGCACGACGGCTCCCCACCTGTTGGCCGCTCGAACGGTCACCGGCAGGTCCGGTGCGCCCCCCTGCCGGATGATTAGCGATTCTGAGTAGGTGCCGTCCAGCAAGACGACCTCGTCACCGGGTTGAGGGCGGGATAATCCTGTTACCAGCGAGCAAGGCGAATCTTGCGTGCACTCCTCTCCGGATCCGGATGGGGACACGTAAAAGGAAGTGGAAAAAGCCGGGTCAATCAAACATATGAAAACCACCGCGAGGGCGAATATTACAGATTGGATCTTCACTGCACACTCCTTGGTACTGCTTTAGCAGTGCGCGTGTATTGAGACCGGATAAATGTTGGTCTCGCGCTAGAAACGCGGGTTATACCATACGTCCGAAAAGCGAGTAAACAGCCAAGCTGGGTGCGATAGGACGCCCCTCGGAGCGGCGTCCGAACGACTCGCCGAAGCTTCTGTTCCCGGCCGGTCTCCAGTAACATAAGTATAAAGCAAACCTGCGTATCCGGCGGATGGAGGCGGGCCGGGCCTCCTTCGCTCGTCGGCCCTCTCAGTCCTTGACCTCATGGACAAATCCCGAGTCGTCTTGGAGCGAGGAGACCCAACCCTGGGAGTGCAGGCAGGATGGCTGCGCTCCCAGGTGCCACCGCTTGGAGGAAGATTTGTCGAAGCTGGAAGTGTGGGCGGGAATCGAGTGTACCGTCAACCGCGTCCAGGATCAGTATTTTGACCAACTAGAGTGGAACGGGCATTCGCGCCGCGTGGAGGATCTCGAGCTTTTTGCCGAGCTTGGAATCCGCACGATCCGCTACCCCGTTTTGTGGGAGCGGGTGGCGCCGGACGGCTTGAGCCGCGCCCAGTGGGATTGGGTTGACCGCCGGATGGAACGACTGACGAAGCTCGAGATCCGGCCAATTGTCGGACTCGTTCATCACGGGAGCGGCCCCCGCTCTACAAGCCTGGTCGACCCGGAGTTTCCATCCAAGCTGGCGGAATACGCGCACGCGGTGGCGCGCCGGTATCCCTGGGTCGATGCCTATACCCCGATCAACGAACCGCTGACAACGGCCCGTTTCAGTGGACTTTACGGCCACTGGTACCCGCATGGCCGCGAGGAAATGACGACCGCTCGTGCTTTGCTGAACCAGGCACGGGCCACCCAGCTGGCCATGCAGGCGGTGCGCGCGGTAAATGCGGACGCGCAGCTTTTTCAGACCGAAGATCTGGGAAAAACCTTCAGCACGCCCGCGCTCGACTACCAGGCGGACTATGAAAACACGCGCCGCTGGCTGGCCCTGGACATGCTCTTCGGCCGTGTGACCCGCCAACACTCGCTCTACGGGTACTTCGAGTGGGCCGGAGTCCCGGAAAAGGAAGTGATCCCGGTCGTCGAAAACCCGTGTCCGCCCGATATCCTCGGCCTCAACTATTACATAACCGGCGAACGGTTTCTGGACGAAAGGGTCCACCTTTACCCTGCGAGCACGCATGGCGGCAACGGAATCGACACCTACGCAGACGTCGAGGCCGTGCGCGTGTGTGAGGAGGGAATCGCTGGAGTCGGAGTGCTGCTGTCCGAGGCCTGGGAGCGGTACCGGGTTCCACTCGCCATCAGTGAAGTGCACATCGGCTGCACGCGTGAGGAACAGCTGCGTTGGTTGTGCGAGGTGTGGAATGACGTTCAGCGAGCGTCCCGCAATGGGGTCGATGTTCGCGCCGTCGTGGTCTGGTCGTTGCTCGGCACGTATAACTGGCACTGCCTGGTCACGCGGGATGAGGGTGTTTACGAACCCGGGGTTTTCGATGTCCGTGCCGTTGAACCGAGAGCGACCGCGCTTGCGCACGCGGTGAAGTGCCTGACGATTGACGGCAGCTTCACACACCCGGTCCTCGATATCCTCGGGTGGTGGCGGCGTCCGACCCGATTTGCGTACCCGGCAGTGCCGCGCCGGGATGCCTTTGCTTACCAGGAAGCCCCGGGCCAGGCCCACGCTCACCCGGGCACCCGGCTTTCCCGGCGACCGGCGGCTGAGGCCAAGCCCCGAGTCATACTCGTGACGGGAGCGGACGGGAACCTCGGGAAGGCTTATCGCCGCATCTGCGAACAGCGTTCGGTCTCCTGCCGTCTGCTGGGACACGCTGACCTGGATGTGACCAACGTCGACCAGATCGATCGGGTACTCTCCGAGGAACGTCCCTGGGCGGTGATTAACGCGGCGGGCTATGTTCGAGTGGATGACGCGGAACGCGACCAGGCGCATTGCCGCGCGATCAACACCATCGGCGCTGCAAGTGTGGCGGCAGCGTGTGCCCACAGTGGCATCAAGTTCGTCACCTATTCGACTGATTTGGTTTTCGATGGCGGCCGCCAGGCACCTTACGTCGAGAGCGACGTTCCGGCCCCCCTGAATATGTATGGAAAGAGCAAGGTTGAGGCGGAAAAGGCCGTGCAGCATTGCCTTCCGGACGCACTGATTATTCGTACCAGCGCGTTTTTCAGCCCCTGGGACGAAGGCAACTTCGCGTTCCGTGTCCTGCAGAGCCTGAGAAGCGGCGAAAGCTTCGCGGCGGCCAATGACCAGGTGGTTTCGCCGACGTTCCTGCCCGACCTGGTCAATGTGAGCCTGGACCTCCTCCTCGATTCCGAGAGCGGGATCTGGCATCTGGCAAATAAGGGCCAGTTGTCATGGTTTGAGTTCGCCTGGTGTCTTGGCAGGACCGCCGGGCTCGACCCGGGTAAAATCGTTTCCCGATCGTCGTCCGAGTTGGGGCTTGCAGCCCCAAGACCCCGTTACAGTGCTTTAGCCAGCGAACGCGCCGACATCATGCCGACCCTGGAAGACGCAATAGGGCGATATTGCGGGTAGGGCGACAGGGGGAGGCGCTCTATACGTATTTCTGAACCAGCCTATATCGAACCAGCGTGCGGAGGCGGGATCTCAGCGGCGGTTGAGTGACTCGCCGTTTTGTGGCGAGTCACTCAACCGCCGCTGAGCCGGGTGCCCGGGCCCCCTCGGGAGTACCCATTTTCGGAGCATCGCGAGGTGGCCGGTGGGCCTGATAACACCTCGGAAAGATGACCTGCCGCAACGATTGAAGGGGCAGACTTCGTGGGATAAGATGAGGGCAAGTCTTCCCAAAAGCGACCGAAAACAGGCTTGAAACAACTGTTTCATCCCCGCCTGTTCTTCATTTCTCTCGCTTTTCCGAAGCGCACCGGGGAAGCGTTTTCTCCGGGTCGTTATCGTCTTTTTCCAACCTGATCAGCCCCTCGGCTGAAACGCAGCAGGGAGGTGCCCGATGTTTTATCACGTCAAAGAGTTGCAGTTTAACGCACGTGTATCGGAACCCGATCCAAGGTTCGCCCGGCTTCTGCTCGAGCAATTCGGCGGCGGCAACGGGGAACTGAAAGCAGCCATGCAGTATTTTATCCAAGCCTTTGCAGCCCGCAAACCATATCCCGACAAATACGATCTTCTGATGGACATCGCGACTGAAGAGCTGAGCCACCTGGAGATCGTAGGGGCGACGATCACCATGCTTCTCGACGGTGTGAACGGGGAGTTGAAGAACGCCGTCGAGAGAACCTATCTCTCCCGCCTGATGAAGGGCAAGGCCGACAAAGAAGACATGTTCGCCGAAGCCATGACCGCCCCTCAATTCCTGGTTCTTACGGGTGGCGGGCCAGATCTGACGAATAGCGCCGGGGTGCCGTGGACAGGCGGATATATCAACGCCAACGGCGACCTGACTGTGGATTTCAGGTCCAACATTGCGGCTGAATCACGGGCGAAGATCGTGTACGAGTATCTCCTCCAGTTCACCGGTGACCCCCTGGTCCAGGAGTCACTCGGCTTCCTGATGACCCGCGAGATTGCGCACTTCCAGCAATTCACAGCAGCGCTCAACACCATCCAGCCCAACTTCCCGCCCGGTATTCTCCAGGGTGATCCGAAGTTCAGCCACACCTACTTCGACATGTCCAATGGCGAGAGCACGCGAGGCCCGTGGAACGAGGGCCAGGGTCCGTGGCAAAGCGGCGAGAATTGGGAGTTCGTGGAGAATCCCATCGAGCACGTGACCACGACCCGAGGGCTGATGGAGCAGAAAGTGAGAGGATCAGCCAAGACTGTAAAGGATGTCCAGCGGTTGGATGAACAGATGAGCAAGACCAGAAGTATGGAGGTAAAGAAAGCCTCTGGAACCGGGAAAGAAATGGCCTGGTCCGACTATTCCGCTACGCACGCCTTTGTGAAGCGGTAAGGTCCTGACGCAGCAGTCACAGAGCCGTGAGCGCAGTGTTTTTGACGGAGCGTCCCGGCCCATGCTCAGCACCGCAACCGGCGAGGTCCAGGCGTGCTGACAGCACGGGCCGGGTCGCTCCGTAGAAAACGCTGCGCCCACGGCTCTGTGGATTTAAGGGCAAGAGCCAACACTATTTGCCTGTCGTCTTCTCGGCCAGCAGTTCCTTGAGCATCTTTCCTAATCGTCAATCGTCAATTCGTGCGTCCCTCCGCCCCTCCGTCCCTTCGACCTTTGCGGCTTTGCCCCTGTCTGGTTATGATATGCGCTCCTGTTCACGAGGGGGGAGAGGTGAAGTTCTTCGAGTCTACTATTGGTCAACTACTTGATGATATTGCTCGTACGTATCCCGACCGTCCGATGCTTGTCTACTCCGATCGCGATCTTCGGTACAGCTATTCGGAATTCAACCAGCGGGTGACCCGGCTGGCGAAAGGCCTCCATGCTCTCGGCGTCCGAAAAGGGGACCACATCGGCATTTGGGCCACCAATGTCCCCGATTGGCTGGTCGTCCTTTTCGCGACCGCCCGCGTTGGCGGTGTTCTCGTCACGATCAACACTAGTTACCGTCCACTCGAGCTGCAGTATGTGCTCCAGCAGTCCGATACCCGTTTCCTCTTCGCCATAGACGGCTTTCGTGACATTGACTATGTTCAGACGATCTATGAACTCGTGCCTGAGCTGAAAGCCTGTCCCAAGGGGCAATTGTGCAGCAGCCGCTTCCCGCGCCTGAATGCCGTCGTCTACCTGGGTCATAAAGAGCACCGGGGAATGCTCAAAATAGAAGAGTTGTTCGAGCTGGGGGAGGCCGTCGCGGACAGCGACGTGGCTGCGGCGCAGTCAGCCTTGAGCTGCCACGACGTGGCGAATATGCAGTACACGTCCGGGACGACAGGCTTCCCGAAGGGCGTGATGCTCACTCACTACAATCTCATCAATAACGGCTACGCGATCGGCGAGCGCCAGAAATTCACCTGCCTTGATCGCCTCTGCCTTCCGGTGCCCCTCTTTCACTGCTTCGGAATTACTCTCGGCGTTATGGCCGCTTACACCCACGGCGCCGCGATCATACCCCTCGAACAGTTTGACCCGCTCATGGTCCTTGCCGTGGTTCAAAAAGAGAAGTGCACAGCGCTCTATGGAGTCCCGACGATGTTCATCGCCGAGCTGACTCATCCGATGTTCAACATGTTCGATTTGCGCACGCTTCGAACCGGGATCATGGCGGGTTCTCCTTGCCCGGAGCCGATCATGCGCGAAGTGATGACCAAAATGCATTGCCGGGAAATCACGAGTGTTTACGGTCTGACGGAGGCGTCTCCAGGTATCACGCAAACAAGCACGGATGACGGACTGGACGTCAGAGCGGCGACCGTCGGGCGGCCGCTCGACGGCGTCGAGGTGAAGATCGTGAGCCCGGATACGGGAGCCGAGGTGCCGCCGGGGACGCCCGGGGAGCTTTGTTCCCGGGGCTACAACACGATGAAGGGCTATTACCGGATGCCTGAGGAGACCGCACAGGCGGTTGACGCCGAGGGGTGGCTGCATACCGGTGATATCGCCATGCTCGACTCGAACGGCAACTATAGGATCACCGGACGGTTGAAGGACATGATCATCCGCGGTGGTGAAAACATCTATCCCAAAGAGGTCGAGGATTTTCTCCACAGCATGCCGGGCATCAAGGACGTTCAAATCGTCGGTGTCCCCAGCGAGAAGTACGGCGAGGAGGTGGCTGCTTACGTCCAGCTCAAGAACGGGACGAGTCTCGAGCCGGGCGAAATTCAGGATTACTGCCGGATGCAGATAGCCCGCTACAAGGTTCCGAAGTACGTCTTTTTTCTCGACCACTTCCCCATTACTGCGAACGGCAAAGTGCAGAAGTACAGACTGCGCGAAGACGCCGTGCAGAGGTTGAAGGGCTGAGAAGAAGGGGCAGAGGGGCAAAGGGGCAAAGGGGCCTCCTTCCCTTCTTCCCTTCGCCCCTTCCCCTCTGCCCCTTTGCCCCTTTGCCCCTTTGTCCCTTCCCCTTTGCCCCTGCTTTTTCCCCGCTGGCTGGATTGCGGACCTTCAGCGTCCTAGAATGGTCCTAATTCCGAGATAACTCGACTCGTTTTGCTTTGAGAGACCATCTAAAGGAGGAGAGTTCTTCTATGGCCAGTTCGCCCGTACCCAAGTTTCGCATAGACGAAGACGTCCACGATGCGTTGATGGGGTCAGCCCCCCAGCTGCCCACGCCTCCCAGGCCCAACGGAGCCATTCTGCCTGAACCCTTCTTTCCCCAGCACCCGGAACTTCTGAATGAATCCGGACCTGACAAGCCGCCCGAAAAAAGGCAGTGGAGCCCGGATCTGTTGCGGCGACATGCGCGAGGCTGGTTATTTCCATATGTTCGGTCACGTGTGCTCCCGGGTGATTTTCACCCGATCACGGCTTACCTGTTTCTGGAGTACAAGTGCAACGTGGATTGCTGGTACTGCTGGTCGTTCAACAACAAAGTGCCGGGGATGACGGAAGACGTTGCCCGGCGCTCGATCGACTGGTTGTACGACCGCGGCTGCCGCGTCTTGGCCCTGATGGGCGGAGAGCCGTTGTTGCGCCGCCACTTCGTCCACAAGGTCGTTTACTATGCGGCGAAAAAGGGCTTCTGGGTTTATATCGGGACAAACGGCCGGCTGCTTAAGCCTGATTTTGCCGACCGGCTGGGCGATGCCGGCGTCTCGGTTTTCAACTTTGCCCTAGACGCCTGGGACGTGAAACCCGGCCTTCCTAAAGCGCTCGTTCCCGTCCGTGCCAACCTCGAGCACATCATTCGCAAACAGTATGTGTACGGCTTCATGATCTTCTTCAACATCAACATATGCCGCAACAATCTCGAGGACGTGCGCCAGGTGACCGAGTACGCGCGGGAGAACCGGTTGGCGACCGACTACCACATAAACGAGACACCGATGCTCGAGCAGGACGAGCATTTCAAACATCTCGAGGTTAACCCGACCTACATTCGCCCCGAGGACTGGCGGTCGGTCGATCAGTTGATCGACTGGATTATCGAGAAGAACAAGAGCGGCTACCAGATGGTGAACTCAATCACCCGGCTGCAAGAGATGAAGGCGTTCATGCGGATGTCTTCAGGGGCCGACCTGCGCCGGGTGGGTTGGTTCGGTGACGGAACTCAGGCTGGCCCGGAAGTCGAGGAGATGCTCGCGTCCATGCCGGGAATCGTGCGCGGCGAGGACGGCAGCCTACACTTTACTCCCTGGAACTGCCGGGGCGGCCAGAACAACGTGATCATTCGGACTGACGGCACGCTTGCACCTTGCTTCCCAATGTACCCGGCTCAACACGACTGGGGAACGATTGAAGGTCACAAGTTCGACCGCAAGCAGCTGGTGACCATGAAGAAGACCTGTCAGAAGCATTGCTTCTCGACCCTCAACCACAACCTCGGGTTCTGCTACAACGATGCCCGGGCCATCAAGTGGCTGTGGAAACAGGCCCTCAATCGGTTCCAGGGCGGTGCAAGAAGCTTCGAAGACTGACGATTCACCCGACAATCGGCGATCCAACAGCTGCAAGCGGCTGTTGGATCGCTCGCTCCCAGCCACCGATTCTCTTCGTCTACCCGCTGCTGTAGAATCAGCGTAAGCCTTATTTTTCCCTACGTTTTCGGCACCGAACCCCGCGGCAAGTTCATCGATGGCCGCAAGTCCCTGAAAAGGAAAGGAGAGAGACTATGAGAATTATTTTGACGACCGTCCTTGGTTTTCTGCTCACGGTCGGAGGACTCGCTCAAAGCGGCCAGCAGACGCCTGGCGCCCGTGACCAGAAACCCGGTCAATCCGGTACGACGGGCCAGAAATCCGGCCAGCCAGGCATGACGACTTCCTGTCAGGAGATGGCGCAACAGCACCAGAAGATGATGAGCGATATGAAGCAGATGGACAGCCAGCTGCAAGCTAAGGTGTCCGCAATGAACAGCGCCACCGGTGACAAGAAGATCCAGGCCATAGCGGATGCGGTCAACGAACTGGCCACTCAGCGGCACCAGATGTTCGCCCGTATGGAGGGGATGCAGTCCGGGATGATGACTCACATGTCCGAACACATGCAGTCAGGAGGTGCGAAGTCGATGGCCAATTGCCCGATGATGCAGGGCATGAGTCAGCCGGGAATGCGCGCGACCACCAAGCCCGCAACAGGCAAATCGAAAACCGAATAGTGAAGCGTTCTGCCGGGAGATGCGGACGAACACGGACGAACACGGACGAACACGGACGAACACGGGCAAACACGGACTGAACGGTGGTCTGTCCGTGTTCGTCCGTGTTCGTCCGCCGCACTGAATAACTATGTCCACTCAACCCACCACCCAGGTGACCGACCCGGTCTGTGGAATGACGATATCGCCCGACGAGGCGGTCGGATCCCACGATCACCGCGGTAAGACTTACTACTTCTGCAGTCAGCAGTGCCTGGACCGCTTTCGAGAGGACCCGGGAAAATACCTCGCCGGGGAACCCGAAGTCCCGCTGAAGCCAGCCGGCCAGGTGGAGTGGACCTGCCCGATGCACCCCGAGATTGTCCGCTGGGAGCCCGGGAGTTGTCCGATCTGCGGAATGGCCCTGGAACCCCGCAGCATCCTGCTCGAGGAGGAGAACCCGGAACTGCGCGACATGAGCCGCAGGTTCTGGGTATCGGCAGTTTTGACCATCCCGATGCTGGCGCTCATGATTTCGGATCTCCTCCCCGGCAGCCCCCTGCGCCACCTGTTCAGTCCGGACGCCCTAATCTGGATCCAGTTTGGTTTGGCCACCCCGGTCGTCCTTTGGGCCGGCTGGCCGTTTTTCGAACGCGGCTGGAAATCGGTCGTGTCCCGGTATCTGAACATGTTTACGCTGATTGCGCTGGGTACCGGTTCGGCCTATCTCTACAGCGTGGTGGCGACCTTTTTCCCCGGCCTCTTCCCGGCCTCCTTTCGTGATCCTCACACCGGCACTCTTGCCCTTTACTTCGAGCCTGCCGCGGTGATTGTCACCCTGGTCCTGCTTGGACAGGTGCTGGAGTTACGGGCCCGAAGCCGGACGTCAAGCGCGATTCGAGCCCTTCTCGGCCTTGCCCCCAAGACCGCACGCCTGGTTTATGGCGACGACCGTGAAGAAGACGTGCCGCTCGAGCATGTGAAGCCGGGGGACCGGCTGCGGATCCGTCCGGGAGAGAGGGTTCCCGTGGACGGGGTCGTACGCGAAGGAACGAGCTCAATTGACGAATCAATGCTGACCGGCGAGCCCCTGCCGGTCGAGAAAAAGCCGGGTAGCCGCGTGACCGGGGGAACGGTCAACGGGACCGGAAGCCTCATCATGGAGGCCGAGCGGGTAGGATCGGATACTCTGCTCGCACAGATTGTCCGGCTGGTCGGCGAAGCGCAAAGGTCGCGGGCCCCGATCCAGCGTCTGGCTGATACTGTCTCGGCCTGGTTTGTCCCGGCGGTAGTCCTGGTCGCTGTTGCTACTGCGATAATTTGGGCGGTCTACGGCCCGGAGCCGCGCCTGGCGCACGCCCTGGTGAACGCGGTTGCCGTCCTGATTATCGCCTGCCCGTGCGCGCTCGGGCTCGCCACCCCGATGTCGATCATGGTGGGAACCGGACGTGGCGCGCAGACGGGTGTTCTGGTTCGCGAGGCCGAAGTTCTCGAGGTGATGGAGAAGATTGATACGCTGGTCGTGGACAAGACCGGAACACTGACCGAGGGAAAACCCCGGCTGGTCACGGTCAGGGCCGAGTCAGGGACGACCGAAAACGACTTGCTGCAGCTTGCGGCCAGTGTCGAACAGGCAAGTGAGCATCCGCTGGCAGGCGCCATTGTTGCAGGGGCCAAAGAACGTGGCCTCCGGCTTTCCCGGGTGGATGGTTTTGATTCGATAACCGGGAAGGGAGTCACGGCATCGGTCGCAGGCCGCACTGTAGCGGTAGGGAACGCCAGTCTCTTCGAGGCACTGGGCTTGAAAGCCAAGATTCTCCTGGATCAGGCTGAAGCGTTGAGACAGGAAGGTCAGACGGTGATGTTCGTCGCCGTCGACGGCCGCCCGGCCGGTCTCCTGGCTGTCGCCGATCCCATCAAAGAGAGCACTCATGAGGCGATCCGGCTTCTCCATCAAGAAGGCATCCGACTCGTCATGGTGACAGGCGACAACCGTACGACGGCCGAGTCGGTCGCCCGAAAACTAGGCATTGACGAGGTCCAGGCGGACGTCCTCCCCGAGCAGAAAGCCGAGGTCGTCAAGCGTCTCCAGCAACAGGGCCGGATGGTGGCGATGGCGGGAGACGGTATCAACGACGCTCCGGCCTTGGCCCAAGCCCACGTCGGCATTGCCATGGGTACCGGAACGGATGTAGCAATCGAGAGCGCAGGTGTCACGCTGGTGAAAGGCGACTTGCGAGGGTTGGTTCGTGCCCGCCGGCTGAGTCGGGGTACGATGCGCAATATCCGCCAGAACCTGTTCTTCGCATTCGTCTACAACGCACTCGGAGTCCCGATCGCAGCAGGCGTCCTCTACCCGTTTTTCGGCCTGCTGCTCAGCCCCATCCTCGCCAGCGCCGCCATGACCTTCAGCTCGGTCTCCGTGATCACGAACGCCTTGAGGCTGCGAAGACTGGATCTGTAACGCGGGTCACCGTTCGACGCAGCCCTCCACTCCGCCCGTTTCCCCATCGCTTCCCTCATTCGCCTGTGATATAAGGATCAGACCGAGGTTAGAACTGTTTTCACGGAGAGAAGTGTGCAGGCTCCTGCCCAATTGCGACCACGGAAGCTGCTGCAGTCCTGGAAAGAGATAGCGGCCTATCTCGGTGTCACGGTCAGGACCGTTCAGCGATGGGAAAAGGAGGGCAGTCTTCCGATCCATCGCCAGGGAACTGGCCGAAGATCCCGGGTCGTAGCGTATTCCGACGAAATGGATTCCTGGTTGCGGCCCGAGAAGAAACCGGTGGCTGAACCAACCAAGTCGCTTCCGGTACTTGTCTGGTACGCCTTGATCGCTGTCGTCATCCTCGGCGCGGCACTTGGTACGTGGCTCTGGTTCCATAGCGAGGTCGAGCTCAAGCGGGCCGTGGTCGAGGACAACACCCTGAAGGTGTTTGATGAGCAAGACCGCCTCGTCTGGCAGCACGCTTTCCCGCCGCTCAACATGCAGTTCTATTCGCAGCCTTCCGATACCACGCTCGTAACCGACCTGGATGGAGATGCGAAAAAAGAGGTCCTGTTTAACCTGGTTCCGACGTACGGCAGCGCGGCTCCAGGCCGCTTGCTCTGCTACGAAACTGATGGTCGTCTCCGTTGGCAATTCACCTATGGACGCCAGCGTTTGATTTCGGGACGCGACATCGACCGCGCCTACGTTGGCATGTTCTTCAGGATTGTGCAGGCAGGCAGCCGCAGGTTTGTTCTGACGTGCGCGAATCACCACCTGTGGTTTCCGTCGCAGGTGGCGCTGCTCGATCCGTCCAGTGGAAAGCCAGTGGACGAGTACTGGCACCCGGGCGGATTCTTCCGTCTCGTCCTCCAGGACCTCGACGGGGATCGTGTGGATGAAATTCTCCTGGCTGGTCTGAATAATCCCGGCCAGGGAGTCGGTCACGCAGGACTGGCAGTGCTGAAAATTCCCTTTTCCAGCGTTGCAGCGAAGCCGGGGGCTGAAAAGTCCCCGTTTTTCGAGCTGACCAAGGGAAAGGAATGGGCGTATCTCCTGTTTCCACGGCTCGATGTGTCCACGATTGAGGGCAAACTCCCGCTCATAACGGAAATGTCCGTGACGGGTGATAGGCGGATTCTCGTCCGAGTGACGACCGAAGAGATTCATTCTTTCTACTATTTAGACTTCAAACTGAGACTGCTCGAAGCCCGTTTCACCGATAACCTGGTCGCCCTCCACGATCGCCTGACGAGCCTCGGTCTGCTCGACCACCGGATGACGGAAAAAGAAATCGCCTCGTTCCGTCGCATCGAAGTGTTCCCGACCGCCCCCGACGGCAACAGTGCGGAGGTGGTGGCAAGGCTGAAGGGGCAGTGAGGCCCGGGACTACAATGGACGAAGTGGACGAAGTGGACGAGATGGACAGGCGCGAATCTGCCTGTCCATCTCGTCCACCACGTCCACTGACGTCCATCGTAGTCCCGTGCCCGTATCCGAACAGCGCGTCCCAGAGGCGAACACAACCTCCGGTTGAGGCCACCAAAAGCGTGCCATCCACTGGCATTGTGTTTGCTTCATAGCCGTCTGGCTGGGAGACGACGACTAAGCAGGGGGGCAAACATGAAAGGTCTTCTTCAAGATATCCGCTACAGCATCCGCACCATCTTCAAGCATCCTGGGTTCACTTTAGTCGTGGTGCTTACATTGGCGCTTGCGATGGGGCCGAATAGTCTGATTTTCACCATGCTCGACGCCATAATGATCAACGAGGGCCCGTACAAAGACGCCAGTCAATTGCTGATCCTCAATCAAGAAGAAGAGAAGACGCGTGTGACGCAGCCAGTCAGTTACCCGAATTTTGAAGACTGGCGGAAAATGAGCCAGTCGTTTTCGGAGATGGCTGCTTACCGCTCGGACCGGGTCCTGTTCCGGGCCGGAGACTCCGGCCGCCGGGTGCATGCTGAGTCCGTTTCGCTCGATTTTTTCCGGGTCATGGGGATCGACCCGATCCTCGGCCGCACTTTCATTGCCGATGACTTCCGGCTCGATGCCCCACGGGCTGTGGTTCTCAAGTACGGCGAATGGCAGAAGGAATTCGGAGGCAGGCTGGATATCGTGGGAACGGAGGTCGTTGTTGACCGTGTCCCCGGCCGAGTCGTCGGCGTCATGCCTTCGAACTTCTGTTCGCTGTTCTATGGCAGGGGAGCGCGGTTGTGGGTCCCGCTTATAGGGAAGACCGAGCAGGAGAACCGGGCTCAGGGGTTTGTTGAGGTGGTCGGCCGGCCGAAACCCGGGATCACTAAAAACGATGTTACCCGGGAGTTAAAAGTCGTCGCAGCCCGGCTGGCTTCCGCCTACCCGGAATCGAACCAGGGAATCGGAATCCGAGCTCGCACGATTCGTGAAGTGTGGTTGTCCTCGATTGGCCCCGGTCCCCGGATTATCGGACCGCTGGTACTCTGCATCCTTCTCGTAGCTTGCGGGAACGTGGCTAACCTGTTGCTCGCCAGGGGGGTGGTGCGGAGGAAAGAGATCGCGCTGCGTCGAGCCCTTGGTGCCGGCCGCCTCACGCTTGTCCGCCAACTCCTCGTAGAGAGCAGCTTGATGGGCCTGGCCGGAGGTGCGGTCGGACTGCTTTTCGCCTACTGGGGTCTGGAGCTCGTTAACAGCTACATGAACCTCGATACTCTCGGTATTGATCATCTCGGAATCGATACCAGGACCCTGAAATTCACCGGCATACTGGGAATCGGCGCGGGCCTTGTTTTCGGCCTCCTTCCCGCCCTGAAGATCTCCAAAGTCAGCCTGAGTCACGTCCTGAAAGAGGGCGGGCCGATCGGCCGTGTCAAAAGCCGTCTGGCAGGCGTACTGGTTGTTTCCGAACTGGCGGTTGCGCTGATCATGTTGGCGGTCGTCTCGATGTTTATGGCGAGCGCCGTGCACTCCATCAACATTTCATACCAGCCCGGTTTTCGGGTTTCCGATGTTATAACGGGCGACTTCTCCGTCTCGGAGCAAGCCTTCGAAACACCCGAAAAGAGAACCCGATTCTATACGGAGGTGCTCAGTCGGACAGCTGAAGTTCCCGGAATCACTGCCGCCGGCCTTGTCAGCAGCGTTCCTGGTGGATATTCACCCGACCGCGCAAAGGTCGTGGTCGGGTTGACCGATCCTTCGCTTCCGATTGAGAAGACCCCGGGAGTCTGGGTCAATTACCGGGTGGTCAGCGCCGGCTATTTCCAGGCTCTTGGGATCCCGCTCTTACGTGGCAGGCTGTTCACTGATTTCGACAACGCCAAAGCTCCGCGCGTAGCCTTGGTAAGCCAGCGGGCTGTGGCCTCCGTGTGGAAGGGCAAAAACCCAATTGGAGAAACGCTAAGCATCAATGCGGTTCCACACGTCGTGGTCGGTGTCGTTGGCGACGTGAAAACCGCCATCCGCTCAACCAATCGCGATGAGGCGGAGGCCATCGTGTCGTACCTCCAGGAGCCGCGAGCCGTCATGAGCGTGGTCGCCCGGACAAAAGGGAATCCGGAGGCTCTGATACCCGAGGTCAGGGCCCGATCGTTGTCAATCGGCCAGAATGACGCGGCTGCCAAGTTCCGCACAATGGAAGACCACTTGTACGCGGCAACCAGGGGACAGTGGTTTCTCATCGGCCTCGTCGGCTCTTTCGGATTGCTGGCGTCATTGATAGCGGCCGCCGGCGTTTACGGCATCATGTCTCATTTCGTCTCATACAAGGTGCCGGAAATCGGGATTCGGATGGCGCTGGGAGCGGGACGAGGCCAGGTCCTTAGGCAAGTCATGCGGGAAGGTTCTACGCTGATTCTGCTGGGAGTCGGAATCGGGTGCCCAATTGCGCTGCTCCTGGTCCGGTTCCTGCCGAAAATCATGTTCGGGACCGTGCACACCGGGCCGCTCCTGGTGGGTGTGGTCACCGTCTCACTCGCAGCGATAGCGGTCCTTGCGTGCTACCTGCCCGCTCGTCGCGCCTCTCGCGTCGATCCGCTGGTGGCGCTAAGGTACGAGTAGCCGGGAGTTTACAGAGCCGTGAGCGCAGCGTCTTTTGCGGAGCGACCCGGCCGTTGCCTCTGAAGCGACTGTCAGCACCCGCTTCAGAGGCAACGGCCGGGTCGCTCCGCAAAAGACGCTGCGCTCACGGCTCTGTGGCGTTTCAGAGGTTCACTCCTCCAACAGTTTGCCCCGATTCACCCGCTCGCCTTTGAACATGACCATCGAGATCTGCTCGGTGGAAGAAATGTCCTCGAGAGGGTTTCCGTTGATCAGCAGCAGGTTGGCGTCGTACCCGGGTTTGATCAAACCCAGCCGATTCCCGACGCCGAGCAAACACGCTGCATTCCAGGTGGCTGCCTGCAATGCGATCTTCGGCGGGATGCCGGCCTGGACCCAGAGCCTCAATTCCTCGTGGACTCCTGCCCCGTGAAAAATCAGGAGGTTGCCCGCATCCGATCCTATAGCCAATCGAACCCCGACCTGCTCGGCTGATGCCAGGTTCTTCTGAGCGGTGTCCGATGCTGCTCGAAACTGGTCGAGCCTGCTGGAGAATTGCTGGAACTCCACGCCTGCCAGCGCCTTCCGCGTCGATTCGAGCAGATCCCGCGACGTCACCTGTTGGAGGAGACTTCGATCGAGCCAGGAGGCGTCATGCTGCGCCAGGCGGACGAACGCCTGGGTGACGGCGAGCGTCGGGACATAGCAAACGCCCTTTGCTGCCATCTCATAAAACAGTTTCTGGGGTAGTGTCTCGCGACTGGAACCTTGCTCGATACTTACAACCCCGGCGTTGACGGCCTCCAGGACGTCCCGGCTGTCACCGGTTTCGACCACCAGTCGCAGCCCACGTTTTTTCGCCTCATCGGCAATTGCCTGGAAGATGGCTGAGTCGAGCTTCGGAAGCGTGGACGGTGACCCGCCGGCGTCGAGCACCACGTTGATGCTATCGACGCCCATGGTCTTCAAATCGCGGACCTGGCGGCGCGCCTCGTCCGGGTTAGCGGGCAGTCTCAGCATCTCCGCCTGGGCTGACGCCCTGATTGTCTCCGGCAGGCGCGCGAAATACTCGGTGCCTCGGCCGCCGGGCGCGGTGAACGTCGGGCCGGCCAAAAACAGTTCGGGTCCCAGGCGTTCGCCGCTTTCCACGGTGTTCTTCAATTCGACTGTCGAACGGACCGGGTCTCCGACGCTCCGCACAGCGGTTACCCCGGTGTAGAGGTAGGCGGACAGGTTACGAAAAGGGTTTTGCATGGCCTGCCGTCCCGAGGAAGCGTTCGGGATGCCGCCCGGCCCTGAAAGGTGGACGTCCGTGTCGATGAGGCCCGGAAGCAAGGTTTTCCCGGCTGCCTGGACCTCGGACACGCTGCCAGAGCTCGGCAACCGATCGTCACTTTTGAAGACCTCGATGATCTTGCCGTCCTTCACCAGGACTGAGCCTGATTGGAGGACCTGCCCGTCCCCGATAAAGACCTGTGCACCGCGAATGAGGACCGATCCCTGGCGCTCCATCGTTCTTGCCAGTATCTTCGCCTTTCGGATCTCGTCCCTGCTTCTGAGTTGCACGCTCCCGAGCACCAGGAAAGGCAGAAGTACTGCCAGCACCCACAGCTTCGACGATATTGGTACCTTGTCCTCTTTTTCCCACCTGAAAAGCTTCACGGAAATGAACGTGCCGAGGATTGCCGTCACCGACAGGGCGCCCAGGGCAACCCAGTTCTGAAAAACGCTCTCGTGCTTCAGAAAGACCGCCTGCAGGGCAGTGGACAGGTAGGTGGCGGGCAGAAACTGAGAAAACACCTGCACCCAATCGGGGAGCAATGTCAGCGGAAAGAGAGCGCCCGTCAGGAACAGCATCGGCATGTAAATCAGCTGGATGAGGATGTTCACTTCCTGCATCGAATTGGCCACCGACGCGAGGATCAGGCCTATCCCTCGAAACGCGGCCAAACCGAGGGTGGCGACGACGAGCAGCGATAGAGGCCTATTGGGCAGGGGCATCCCATAAAACAAGGCCGAGATCCCTAAGATGATAACGAGCGCGGGAAGGTACAGCAGCCATCCCGTGACCATGGACGACACGAGAATAGGACTTGCAGAAATCGGCGCGACTTTGAAGCGCCGCAGAATCCGCTGTTCGCGCTCCACGACCACCCGGATTCCGGCGCCCCAAAGCCCGTTGCCCAGAATTCCGAGGATCAGGACCATGCTGACAATCTGCGGAAGGGCTCCGCTCTCCCGGGCGTTGAAGACCTCGGCGAAGATAAAGAAGAAGATGAGCGGGAAAAGGTAGTTGAAAAAGATGACGGCCTTGTCCCGAAAAGCGAGCTTCAGGTCGATGAGGATCAGTTCCAGGTACCCTTTCATTCGCGCAAACTCCTTCCTGTCAGCTCTATGAATACGTCCTCGAGCGACGGCTTTTTCAGGTTCATGTCCGAGATCTCGATTCCCTGGTCGTTGATCCAGTTGAGCACTTCGAGGAGCGCTTTCCCCGGCTTGACGGTGACCAGCGTCAGGCGCGTGCGCGTCTGGTCCAGCGAATGCTTCTGGACAGAGTCCCAAGTCGGTATAGGCTCGGGAAGCGGCCGGTCGCAGGTCAAGTCGACGAGCGAGTGGCCCAGCGTGCGCTCCTGGATCTCTTTGGGAGTGCCCAGGCTGATGATCTTCCCGTGGTCGATAATGGCCACGCGATCGCACAGACGCTCGGCCTCCTCGATGTAATGCGTGGTCATCAGCACCGTACGCTTCTCGGTCTTGAATTCCTGAATCAGGGAGTGAATCTCCAGCCGGGCCTGCGGGTCGAGCCCGGCGGTCGGTTCGTCAAGGAACAGCACCTGGGGGTCGTTAATCAGGCTCAGGGCCAAGACCACGCGCTGCTTCTGGCCTCCCGACAGTTGTCCCCAGAAAGAGTTCTTCTTCTCCTCCAGAGCGAGGCGCTCGAGGAGGATGGCGGGGTCCGTGTTTTTGGAGTAGAAACTGGCGAAGAGCCGGATGGCCTCGGTCACCTTGATCTTTTCCGGGAGATTGGTCGATTGGAGCGACACGCCGATCTTGTCACGCAGTTGACGGCTGTGACGAGCCGGGTCGAAGCCCATCACCGTGACTTCGCCGTCAGTCCGATCGCGGAGGCCTTCGAGTATCTCGACGATCGTCGTCTTGCCGGCGCCGTTCGGACCAAGGAGCCCGAACACTTCGCCCGCATTGACCTGGAAGTCGACTCCCCGGACGGCTTCCAGCGTGCCATAGTTCTTCCTCAGATTGCTGACGCTGATTTCTCCGTTCATGGTTGAGTCCCATCATACTCAGAGCCGGTTGGGCGCTGCTAACCGAGAATCGGCGAACGGCAGGGAGACAGCGGTGAGCGGCGGGGAATGGAATGCAGGAGGGGGACCCACAGCTGACAGCTGATGGGTGGCGGATAGGTGCCTATGCCCCCGTTAGGGGGCGGATGTTTATAGTCGTAGGGGGTAGCGGAAGCAGGCGCCCCAGCGGGGCGCGATGTTCCGAAGCGCCACCGGAACATCGCGCCCCGCTGGGGCGCCTGCTTCCGCTACCCCCGACGACTATAAACATCCGCCCCCTAACGGGGGCAAAGGCACCTATCCGCCACCCGTCAGCTTGTTCTAACGCCTTCTTCCGGGCGCCGGAAAACGCTGCGCCGCGTCATCGAGCACCAGGACCCAGTCGAGCTCTTCGCCTTTGTCCGGCGGCTGGAATTCGCGCTCCCCGGTGTTTGGGAACTCACCGATCGCGGTCGCCTGGCCGTTTCGAGGATTGAACCACCAGGCCTTCACTTTCGCACCGGTGACCTTGTCCATTCGTACCTTGAAAGCCCGCGCTGCGGGCGAATAGACCATCGCGAACCGGCCCTGCTCGTCCCGGGTCGCGACAATGCGCTTCAGACCGGCACCCGGCACGGCAGTCGGCACCTCGGCGGGAATAATGACGGAGTCATCCGGAATCCGCGTCAGAAAAGGACGGGATTCGATAAGCAGGCGGCCATAGTGCATCTGTCCCGCGCCCGGTTGGTTGATCGCCTCGTACCACGGCATCAGCGGCCCGTTGATCGGTTGCCGGTTCGGCGCCCACATCTGCCATACCGAGTGATGCCCGTAAGTGTGGCCGCACGCGCCCGTGAAAAGGTCCCAGTAAAGCGGCCGGCGGACGTCGGACGCGATCGAGTGCCCGAACTCTTTGGCTTTGAACGAAATCGGATGGTCTTCGTAGATCGGTTCTCCGTCAAGGACCGGCTTGATCGGTGTCCGGATGTAGTCCATGTTTGTCATCGCATACCGGGGAGAGAAGTTCACCTCGTGGCCGTTCTGGCGCATGTTGAAATCCAGCCAATCTTCGCCGTGAAACCACTCGGCTGATCCTTGCCCGCCGGTCGGGTGCAAGGTGATCAGATGCCTGCCGCCATCCCCTTTTCGAAGGCCGCGAGCCATCGCTGCGATAATCGCCCGGTGCTGGTCGTTTTCGATCGGACGGTCGCCACCCAGGATCCAGATGATCGGCTGCTCCCGATAGCGCCGGGCCAGCCACTCACCGTAAGCCTCGGCGTTTGTCGCGTTGAAGATTTCCGGCCCGTTGCCCCACTTCTTGTTCCATTTGTCCCCCCAGGTGGGCAGCATCCCGATGAAGAGACCCAACTCCTTGGCTTTCTTAACGATCCAGTCCACGTGCTCGAAATATTTCTCGTTCGGCTGCGCGGGGTCGTTGTTGACGAGAGGCAACTGCCCGTAAGGATTCGGATCGACGAGACCGTTCAGTTCCGCCAGCACAACTGCCTGGATGACGGTGAAGCCCTTATCCGCGCGATTTTTCAGATACCGTTCGGCTTCCTCACGGTTCAGCCGGTGAAACAACTCCCAGGCGGTGTCGCCGAGGTAGAAGAAGGGCGTCCCGTCCTCGTAAACCAGAAAACGCTTGTTGTCGGAGACCTTCAGGGTCTTGGATGTGTCCGCGCCGCTGAGGAGCGTGGAGAAGGTAACGAGCAGGATGAAGGCAATCGCCGTCAGTTTTCGCATGGGCAGAAATGATACAACCTGCCTCGCTTTTTTGGGAGTGCGGCGGCAGAAGGCTGATCTTTATACGTATCTTGGAGGCACCCGACGTCGGGCTGGCAACCGACCGCTTTTTTGGAGTGCGGTGGCAACGGGAGAGGCCGATGCCTTATCAGGCCTCGAAGGCGACACCGCTTT
>Ga0105091_10000257_pt1 | contig 21500 bp, 16 predicted proteins | sample PPLLak1March2015_FD_87022 | JGI IMG/M metagenome (GOLD analysis project Ga0105091, IMG submission 87022) | Freshwater sediment microbial communities from Prairie Pothole Lake near Jamestown, North Dakota, USA - PPLs Lake P7 Core (1) Depth... | ecosystem: Environmental > Aquatic > Freshwater >... | reverse complement strand
TGGAAAACAGCCATGAACCAGCGAATGCCCACAGACCAAAGCGGTGTCGCCTTCGAGGCCTGATAAGGCATCGGCCTCTCCCGTTGCCACCGCACTCCAAAAAAGCGGTCGGTTGCCAGCCCGCGTCGGGTCAGAAATACGTATAAAGTGCAGGGCAAGGCCACCGCACTCCGAAAGAAATCGCGGCCGGTTCTTCGCTCTCAGCTCTTCGCTCTCAGTCTGGCACCACACCGCTTCTTGTGCTAGAACAGGCCGATGATCAACCGGCGAACAATTCTTGTCGCAATTGCTTCCATTCTCCTTCAGACCTCGGTCAGCGCTCAGCAGCCAGCGGATCGGGACCTGACCCTCTGGTACGCCCAGCCGGCCAAGGTCTGGGAGGAAGCCATACCTGTCGGCAACGGACGCATTGGCGGGATGATCCACGGAGTGGTCGACAAAGAAATCATCTCGCTGAATGACGACCGTCTGTACTCGGGCGAGCCGGGGCATCGCGACGTCAAGCTCGATTTCACGAAGGACTTCGGCAAAGTGACCGAGTGGCTCCGCCAGGGGCAATACGCCGAGGCTCACGAATTCATCACCAAAAACTGGCTCGGTCGGTCGCAGGCCGCCTATCAACCGCTCGGGGATTTCTCGTTGGAATTCCCGCCCGGCAGTTACAGCGAGTATAGGCGGGAGCTGGATATTAGCCGGGCCGTTGCCAGGACCACGTACGTCCAGAACGGCGTCCGCTATACCCGGGAGTACTTCGTTTCCTTCCCCGCCCAAGCGTTTATTGTGCGGGTGAAAGCGGACAAGCCCGGCGCTGTGACCATGACCGTGAAGCTCACTTCGCCGCATCCCACGGCGATTGCGCGTCCTCAGGGTCCTGATACGCTCGTGATGGCCGGGCAAGTCCCAGGATTGGCTCTTCGCCGGGAAATGCGCTGGGTCGAAGAGAGGGGGGAGCAGTGGAAGTATCCCGAGCTTTACGACAAAGAAGGCAAGCGGCTCCCGGGAGCCAAAAACCTGCTCTACGGACCCGAGGCAGGAGGCCGGGGTACATTCTTCGAGGCCCGAGTGCGGGTGATCCCGATTGGAGGAGACGTGCTCCCGAGTGGTGACGCCATCGAGGTCAAAGGAGCTGACGATGTTCTCTTGATTGTGACCACGGGGACGAGCTTTAACGGCTATCAGAAGAGCCCGAGCCGGGAAGGGAAGAACCCGTCCGAGGAGACGAATCGGAACCTGGTAGCGGTGCTGGGAAAGAGCTACGAGGAGCTTTTGAGCAACCACGTGCGGGACTACCAGGCGCTTTTCAACCGGGTGGATCTCAACCTCGGAGCTCCGACCGAGCAGAGCCGGCTGCCGGCCGATGAACGGATCAAGCTTTTCGCCAATGGGAAAGACGAGAGTTTTGCGGCGCTGTACTTCCAGTTTGGCCGCTACCTCATGATTTCGGGCTCGCGGCCGGGGACCGAGCCGCTCAACCTGCAGGGTATCTGGAATCCGCACGTGCTTCCTCCCTGGTACGGGGCGTACACCATCAACATCAACACCGAGATGAATTATTGGCCGGTTGAGACCACGAACCTCTCGGAATGCCACGAGCCGTTGCTTCGAATGGTGGAGGAACTCGCCGTGGACGGTCACAAGGTAGCCCAGGAGCTGTACGGGAGGCCGGGATGGGTGTCGCATCACAATACGACCATCTGGCGTGATGCCCAACCGGTTGACGGTGACGCGAGAGCCTGCTTCTGGCCGATGTCGCAGGCGTGGCTGTGCCAGCACCTCTGGACGCACTACGAATTTACGCGAGACAAGACTTTCCTCCGGGATAAGGCGTACCCGGCCATGAAACCGGCAGCCGAGTTTCTGCTGGCCTGGTTGGTTGAAGACGAAAGCGGACGCCTGGTGACTCCGGTCAGTACATCGCCGGAAAACGACTTCAGGTACGTCACGCCCGGCGGAGAGAAGCGCACGGCGGCCGTCAGCATCGGCTCGACCGTCGACATCGCCTTGACGCGGGAGTTGTTCCAGAACTGCCTGGAAGCGGGGCGGGTCCTGGGCACGGACCGTGCGTTTGGAGAGCGCTTGACGGCGGCGCTTTCGCGCCTGTTGCCTTACCGGGTCGGCGCGCAAGGCCAGTTGCAAGAGTGGAGTCGTGATTTTGACGACGCCGACCCGCGTCACCGGCACGTGTCCCATCTTTACGGTTTCTGTCCGGGAAATCAGATCACCAAACGGACGACACCCGAGCTGTTCAAGGCCGTGCGAAGGACGCTCGAACTGCGGGGCGACAAGGCGACGGGCTGGTCGATGGGTTGGAAGATCAACCTATGGGCACGCCTGGAGGACGGAGATCACGCCCACTTGCTTCTCAGCCAGCTTGTGACTCCGGATCGCACCTACCCTAACTTGTTCGACGCTCATCCGCCTTTCCAGATCGACGGCAATTTCGGCGCGACGGCAGGGATTGCCGAAATGCTTCTTCAGAGTCACACGGGTGAACTGCATCTTTTGCCCGCCTTGCCGAAGGCGTGGGCCACGGGCAGTGTTCGTGGCCTGCGGGCGCGCGGCGGCTTTGAAGTCGATCTTGATTGGAAAGACGGCGTTTTGTCCCGCGCTCAGATCAGATCGCTTCTAGGCAATAGGCTTCGGGTGCGCTACGGCGAAAAAACGAAAGAGATGGCGACCAAAGCCGGCAAAAGCTACGTGTTTGGCGATGGTTTGCTCGTGCGTTAGTGCCTTAATTCATCCACGCCGTCTCTGATCGGACGGATCCGACCGATCGGTCCGATCCGCCTGATCAGAGACGACACCCAACACTAACCCCGCTGCATTCCCGCCCGTGCGTTTCTTGACACCCTCCCGGGTGAGGAATAGTATTCGAACCGTAAAAGGAATTTCCAAGCCGCCTTTCCTTCACCTTGGAGGCGCAAATGGGCTTTCAGGTAACTACCTGCCCTGGTTGTGCTTGCGGGTGCGGAGTTTTACTCGAGGAAGAGCGCGGCGTCCTCATTGCCGCGTATCCGGTCTCGAGCCATCCGGTCTCCAAAGGAAGCCTCTGTATCCGAGGGTGGAACTCAGTTGATTCCTGGCGGCATCCTGATCGTCTCACCACTCCTCTCGTTCGGGAGGACGAAAGCCTGCTGGCTGTTTCCGCTGACGAGGCTCTCGAACGCATCTTCAGCCCCCTGAAGGAAGCGGCCCCCGGCTCAATTTGTTTCGCGGTCGCGCCCTCGACCAGTAACGAGGATATCCTGGCCATACTGCGCCTGGCTCACTACCTGCGCGCCCGAGTCTGCGGCTTCGATTTCTCGGGCGTACCTACTGCGCGGCGCGCGCTCACAAGTGTACTCGGCAGGCATTACTGCTCGAGCTCGCTGACCGTACTTCAGAATGCGCAGCTTATCTGGATGTTCGGCGCAGATGTCGACAACTATCCTCAGGTGGCTTCCGCCCTGACGACAGCCGAATCGAACGGTGCGCAGGTTGTCTCTTTCGACACCTTCGCTGAACCGGATAAGAAGAGGCGGGTGCAGGTTTTCGTACCGCCGGAGGAGTTCGGGCTTCTGCCCGTGCTTCTCCAGAAGTGTGCCCTGGAGAGGGGGTACATCCTTCCGAGCGTGGCTTCGCGGCCCGGATTCGGGCGACTCGCAGCGCAGTATCAGGATCGCTCCTGGCTACCCTCCAGTTCCATTTTGCGGGAACAGAGAATCCGCGAGCTCGTCGCGTCTTTCAGCACATCTCCCGATTCGGCCGTCATCATTGGTGACCGATGGCTGACCACGGGATTACGCGCGCTGGAGCAGACCTCCCAACTCCTGCAGGCCTTGGCTCTCCTCGGCGTTGAGGATCGGTTAGTAATTGCCGCGGGAGAAGCGAACAGTTGGGGGCTTGCCGATCTGCTGGCCCCGCACGAATCCGATTCTCGAATTCTTGCCGGCCTGCTGAATGGAGACACATCCGATATTGCCGTGCTCGTGACGTGCGGGGATGATCTCTTGCGCAGTGCTCCCTGCCCGGGGAATCTGGAAGAAGCGCTCGGCCTGGTCGGAACCGTAATAGTGCTCGACCGCTTCCGCAATGGGCTCATCCCCTTCGCCGACGCGGTCCTGCCTTCAGTCTCTTTCGCTGAGATGGACGCGACGGTGACGAATACTTTCGGCATGCTTCAACGGTGGCGCCAGGCCGTGACCCCTCCCGGCGAAGCCCGCCCCGAGAGGGCCTGGTTAGGGCTTATAGCGTCGCGTCTCGGTTTGAAGTCCTGGCCCGGAACGCCCTTGGAATGGTGGATGACAGAGGAGGGCGCAAGTTCTCCGTATGATGGCTCCGGAGTGCGCCTTCTGTACGAAACCAACGGACGGGCCGAATGGCTTTTGCGTGAGGAAACCAATCTCACGCTCGTGCGGCCTTCGGGATCGCTCACATCTCGAACGCCGGAAGATCGATCGGTACAGGCCATTTTCACCAGGCACCCGGCCAACTGGATGACAGGCGCGTGGAGCGACCGGAATGAAATCCTGCGGCGGGAGAGCGCCGAGCAAGTCCTGGGCGTATCCCAGCCGGACTTGGACGAAAAAGGCATCAAATCGGGAGGAAGGGTGAGGTTGGTCACCCAGGAGGGATCTGCGGTGTTTGTCGCACGCGCAGACGGCCGTCTCCCACAAGGTTTGGTTTCGCTGGCAGAGGTGACGGGCAGCCGGGAGATCCCAAGATCCCTCCTGGCTGGTTCGGAGGAAGGGTTTTCGTTCCAGCCCGTCCCGTGTCGTCTGGAAAAGGTCTAGACCGGGGAGCGAGATCATGGATCGACTAATATTGCGCAAGTCCGACGTCCAGGCGTTCCTGGAATCGTTTCTTGCGGATTACCGTGTGGTGGCTCCCCGACACATCGCCGGTTCTGACTTCGTTTTTGACGACTACCGCCCAGGTCAGGAGGTCAGGTTCGACTTCGTCAACACTCTGGTCCCTCCCAAAAACCTCTTCTTCCAGGCGCGAGAAACCCTGTTTCAGATCAGCGGGACCGTGCACCCGACGATACTTCCAAAGCCGTCGGCAAAACCGTTGGCGGTGTTTGGACTCCGGTCCTGCGACGCCTCGGGCCTGGCTTTCCTCGAGCGGTTCTTTGCGCAGCGGGGATTTGAAGACGATACAGTAACGGCACGCATTCGGAGCTCTCTGCGGATGGTGCTCTCCTGTCACACTCCTGGCGACAACTGCTTCTGCGTCTGTTGTGACGGAGGGCCGGCGCTGACGTCCGGATTTGACCTGCAGCTTGCCGACCTGGGCAATCGCCTCCTGGCTGAAGTGGGAAGCGAGTCCGGCCGGGCAGCCGTGCGGCGCCGCCCCGATCTTTTCTCGGCCGCAACCGATGCGGACTATTCCGAAAAAGTCCGTCAGCTGGCCGCTGTTGACCAAACCTTCAATCGCCGGTCCTACATTTCGAGCGGGATGAAGAGAATTTCCCTGGCCAGGTTGACCGAAGAATTCTGGCAGGACTGTGCCGCTGATTGCAGGGGATGCGGCGGATGTTGTTTCGTGTGCCCCACCTGCTCGTGCTTTAGCGTGACGGACAAGCCGGATGACGAGGATCACTACCGTCGGGAACGGTGGCGCGACGCGTGTTTGTATGAAGGATTTACCCGGGAGGCTTCGGGCCACAATCCCCGGGCCCGGAAGGCCGAGCGTCTGAAGCGCCGCTTCTTCCACAAGCTCAGTTACCAGTACGTCGAACTGATGGGAAGGCATGGCTGCGTGGGTTGCGGCCGGTGCGTGACCACTTGTATGGGGAAGCTGGGTATTCCCGATTTTCTGGCGCGAGTCCACGATGAGTGCAAATAGCCTTTACGTACCGCAATTATCGCGCATTGAACGGATCGAACGGGAGACGCCTGACACCCGGACGTACTTCCTGTCGGGTCTCGGGATCGATTGGCGCAGGGACTATCGGCCTGGGCAGTTCGTCGAGCTTTCGGTCTTCGGTATCGGCGAAGCGCCTTTCTGCCTGTCGCAGAGTCCCTCCCGGGCGGATTACCTCGAAGTGACCGTCCGCAAAACGGGTACGCTCACCAATCGGCTGAACAGCTACGAGCCGGGGGATACCGTCGGTCTGCGAGGGCCCTTCGGCAATTGCTTCCCGTTTGACAGGGCCAAGGGGAAGAACCTCTTGTTCGTGGGGGGTGGAATCGGCCTGCCGCCGCTCCGTTCATTTATCAATTACGTGTTGGATCATCGACAGGACTACGGGGAGGTGCGCGTTTTTTACGGAGCGCGGACTCCGGCCGACAGGGTGTACAAGAACGAACTGGCGGCTTGGCACGATTCCGACCAGTTAAGACTGACTGAGACGGTTGATCAGGCCGATGGGAGCTGGAACGGACATGTGGGCGTCGTGACCAGGCTGCTCAGGGGCCTCGAAGTGGACCCGGAACAAACCATGGCCTTCACGTGCGGTCCGCCGATCATGCTCAAGTTTGTCGTTGCCGAACTGCTGGCTCTGAAGCTGGCCGAGCGCAATATCATCACGACACTCGAGAGATACATGAAGTGCGGTGTGGGCAAGTGCGGGCACTGCTGCGTAGGGCATCACTACATCTGTGTCGATGGGCCGGTCTACAACTTCGAGCAGATCCGCTTCTTGCCGGAAACGCCGTGAGTCAGCCGGAGGGGAGTGCCCTGGGAGCGCAGGCATCTTGCCTGCACTGGGGCCGCAGGCATCCTGCCTGCTTGTGCCGTTAGCACAAATCGCTGGTGCTAACGGCACAAGCAGGCAAGATGCCTGCGCTCCCAGGGCACTCGACCGGGGTGAATCAAAGAGGGGTGCTGAATGGAGTCGGAAATTCTGATCGTCGTTCTGGCGTTTCCAATCCTCGGCGCCTTTCTTCTCTCGCTGTTGAGAGGCAGGGTCCAGGACTGGCTGGCCTTTCTGCTCCCCGTGCTCTACCTTGCTGCCGGGATTGAGGCAGTGCGTGCCGTGGTGAACGGCTCTTCTCTCCAGGCAACCGTGACACGGCTTCCATGGCTTGATGAAGCCGGCGTTTTCTCTTTGCGGCTGGACGCCCTCTCGGCCATCCTGCTCCTCGTTGTTCTGATCATCGGCTTTCTCGTCATGGCGTTCTCGATCGGCTACATGGGGCCGCGCAACAAAGAGCATCCGGTCCTTCGTCATGAGGGCAATTCCCGGTATTATTTCTTCCTCTCGCTTTTTATTGCCTCGATGGTCGGACTCGCGCTCGCGGCGAACCTGTTTGTCCTTTTCTTTTTCTGGGAAGCGACGACGCTGTGCTCCTGGGCCCTGATCTCTCATTACAGTCGCCGGCCGTTCGCAGTGATGGCGGGTTTGAAGGCGCTCATCATGACCCACGTGGGAGGCGCCTTTTTCATGATCGCGATCGCTGTCCTCTTCGGACTGACCGGCAGTTTTTCCTTCGAGGCTCTCCGGCAGGTGAGCGCGGAGGCGAAGGTTGTCATTTTCCTTCTGCTTCTTCTTGCTGCAACCGCAAAATCGGCGCAGGTTCCCCTCTTTACGTGGCTGCCCGATGCGATGGAAGCGCCCACCCCGATTTCGGCCTATCTTCATGCCGCGGCGATGGTGAAAGCCGGCGTCTACCTCATGGCGCGCGTGATCATTGAATCGGGAGAGCTGCCGGGCTGGAGTGGCAGCGTGATGGCCGCGGCGGGACTGGTGACGATGTTGGTGGGTCTGATCTTCTGCTTCTACCAGGACGACCTGAAGCGCTTTTTGGCTTATTCAACGATCGCCCAGCTGGGTTACATCATGCTAGGTCTTTCCCTGTTCATTCTGGGATCCAAGACCGGGTATGTAGCCGGTGTGTTCCATATCGCCTGCCACTCGGTCGCCAAAGCGCTCTTGTTCCTGTCTGTCGGCTTCATTGGGATGCGCCTGGGGGTCAAGTCGATATCGCGAATCTCCGGCTTGTCGAAGAAGATGCCCATCACCTCATTCTGTTTCATGATCGGCCTGCTTGCAGTCACCGGGATCCCGCCGTTCTCCTGTTTCTGGAGCAAGCTGACGCTCGTAATGGGGATTTTCAGTCTGAAGGGAGCCGCCGTCCCCCTGATCTCGATACTGTTCTACGCAGAAATCGTGCTGGCTTTTCTCTGGTACTTGCGAGTCGGACAAAACGTGCTGTTCGGTCAACCATCGGAAGCAGTCGCGGCAATCGAGCATGATCGCGCGACGGCGGGCACGGGCTACATGAACCTCCTTCTGCTTGCCCTGGCCCTGCTGACGTTGCTCATGCCCCTGATTGTTTATCCCTTTTTGAAGGCGCTTTAAAAGCGACGCGGGGGGTCCGAAATGCGTCTGGAAGTCTTGCTGGTTGCAGGTTTTCTGAGCCTCCTTGTGGGGGCTGCCCTGACTGCAGTTACGGGAGGAAGAGGCCGATTGCGCGTCCTCTCTCCGTTTGTCGCCCTGATCGCGGTGGTGGTATCTTCCGCTTCGTTTATTGCGGTTAGTGCGGCGATCCTGCTATCACCGGGACGACAGGTCGGGCCGATCGAGCTTTGGCGTCCCACTTTCATCAACGCATCCTTCGCAATACGTGTGGACGCGCTTTCAGCGTTCTTCCTCCTCATCATCGGCGCGCTGTCCCTGGTTGTCGCCTGGTACGCCATCGCCTACACGCGCCAGGTGCAGGATCTCGGCTGGTTCTACCCGCCGATGCTGCTGTTTATCCTGGGTATGGCCGGAGTCGTGATCCTGGATGACTTCTTCTTCTTTTTCGTGCCCTGGGAGTTCATGACGCTGAATTCCTACCTGCTGGTCATCTTCCATCGCGAGAGCCAGGAAAGCCTGAAGGCGGGGTTTAAGTACTTCGTGATGACGCACGCCGGCGCACTCGCGCTTTTCTTCGGGATTGCCTGGATTGTAGTGAACGGCAACGGTTCGTTCGGGTTCGAGGCGATTGCCCAGTCTTTTCCGGGGCTGCTGGCGACCGCGCCGGTGCTCACTCACCTCGCCTTGTCGTCGATTCTGATCGGTTTCCTCGTCAAGTCGGGCGCGTTTCCCTTCGGCATGTGGTGGCTGCCGGATGCGCACCCTGCCGCCCCTTCACCGGTGAGCGCCTTGCTGTCCGGTGTCATGATCAAGATCGGTCTTTACGGCATACTCCGGGTCTTCTTTGGGTTGCTGCCGGCCGGTTCATGGAGCGTCTCCTGGGGAATTGCCCTCGCCTCGATCGGTGTGCTTTCGCTGTTCTTTGGGACTCTCCGGGCTTTGATCCAGCACGATTCCAAGCGGCTTCTTGCCTATCACTCCATCGGCCAGGTGGGTTACATGCTTCTCGGTTTCGGGATTGGCCTGAGCTTGATGCAAGTGAACCCGTTTCTTGCAGCTATCGGCCTGGTCGGCGGCCTGTTCCATTTACTCAACCACGCTTGTTTCAAGGCGCTGCTCTTCTTGAATGCCGGGGTTTTCGAAATGGTTACGGGGGAGCGGGATTTGAACCGCCTAGGGGGCCTCAGCCGGCTCGTCCCGCTCACCGCCGTTTGCACCGTCATTGCCTCGTTCTCGATCGCCGGCCTTCCGCCTTTCAACGGTTTCGCCAGCAAATGGCTGCTTTACCACGGGTCGGTCTGGTCGAAGGGCGGGGTCGGCCTGGTGCTTCTGCTCTTCGGAATTGTAGCTATTTTCATTTCCGCCGTTACGCTCGCTTCCTTCCTCAAGTTCATGGGCGCGACGATCTGGGGATGCCCATCCCCGGCCGTTTCCGCCGCCGCTCCGTGGAAGGAAGGTGTGTGGGTTGGCGGCAGCCAGTTGATCCTGGGGCTGATCTGCCTGGCTCTTGGACTCGTTCCGTACGCCGGAGTGCAGTTGTGTTATCGCGCCCTCCAGTTCGGCGCGGAAGCTTCAAGCGTCCCGGCGTATGCCGCTCTTTTTGGATCTTCGTCCCTGAGCCTGACCGTTTCCGACGGTTCGCGGGTCCTGGGGGTCTGGTTCCCGCTTACTGTCGGTGCGATGGTCCTGGGCGCCTTTGGAGTTGGAGAGCTGATTCGCGTGTCGACGGCGCCGCCAAGGCGTTCCGTCCCGGTTTGGCGGTGCGGGTCCGATGTGAGCGTCGAAGAGACGCGTTTTCGTGCCGATCATTATTACGTGCCTTTCAAACGGTTCGTCCACCTGATCACACCCGACCTGAGCATCCCCTGGCGGCCCAGGGCCTGGCCTTTGGTGCCGCGAATCCTGAATCCTGATTTCTGGGCTTACCAGCCGGGAGTGACCTGGCTTTTGAACACGTTCAGACGTCTGGCGGCAAGCAGGGCCGGATTTCCGCAGGTTTATCCTGCCTGGAATTTGATCGGCCTGGCATTGTCGTTCGTGATTCTTTTCCTGCTGTGGTGGTGGGGAGGTTCCCACAATGGGTGAAGCAGCAAAGATCATTCAAGAAGTCCGCTCACAGGTGGGATCCCGGATAGTGGAGGCGGGCGAGAAGTCCGCATCGCTGGCCGTGATCAAGGTTGCGCCAGACGATTTGCCGACGGTCGCCTCCTGGCTGGACAAGAGCCTTGACGCCCGGTTCGTCGTCAGCGTCGGCAGCGACTTTCGGGATTGGGGCGAAGGTTTTCGCGTCGATCACGTTTTCTCTCAAGATCGCCGAAAGACCTGGATTATCCTCCGTGCCTCTGCACCCGACGAAAACCCGGCGGTGCCGTCGATTACCCGTGCTGTCCCCGCCGCGAACTGGGCCGAACGAGAGTTCCAGGACCTGCTGGGCATCCAGGCCGAAGGCCATCCTGATCCGAGGCGCCTGGTGCTGGCGGATGACTGGCCGGCCGGCCTTCACCCGCTGCGTCGCGATGTCCCGTACAATTTCCGGCCGGAGCCGGTGGCGGGCGTTGCACCGGTCCTTGCTGACCCTCCGCCGAACTCGGTCGCTGTACCGATCGGGCCGTTTTTCCCAGTACTTGAAGAGCCCGCCCTGCTGAAAGTGTTCGCGAACGGCGAGGATGTGGTCGGGCTCGATTATCGCGGCTTCTTCAATCACCGCGGGATTGAGAAGCTGGGCGACTCTAAACTGACGTACAACGAGATTCCATTCGTAGCGGAGAGGATCTGCGGCATCTGCGGCCTGGTGCATTCCACGGCCTATGTCCAGGCGGTGGAAGAGGCAGCCTGCATCCCCGTCCCGTTGCGCGCGAAGTATATCCGTTCGATCCTGCTCGAGCTGGAGCGGGTGCACAGCCACCTTCTCTGGCTCGGAATCGCCGGTCACATCCTGGGATTCGACACGGTCCTCATGCAGTCCTGGCGGATGCGTGAACCGCTGATGTGGCTTGCGGAGAAGATGACCGGGAATCGCAAAACCTACGGCATGAACCTGGTCGGCGGAGTGCGCAGGGATATTCCGAAGGAGATGCATCCCGACATTCTCCAGGTGCTTGCTGAAATTGAACGCGAGTGGTTGCTGGTTATTTCGGCAGTGAAGGACGACACCCCGCTGCTGATGCGGTTGTCGAAGGTCGGAGTCCTGAAGCCGGAGGACGCCCGCGCCCTTGGTTCGGTCGGTCCCACAGGACGGGGTTCCGCCCAGCCGATCGACACGCGCATCGACCATCCTTACGCTGCTTATGGCTTTATTGAGCCCAAGGGTGTCTGGAAGCCGGACGGAGACTGCGCGTCCCGGACACTGGTTCGACTCGAGGAAACGCTCGAATCCATTCGCCAGATTCGCGAACTGCTGGCGCAAATGCCCGAAGGGCCGATCCAGGTTCCCATTACAGAGGCGATCCCGCCGGGGCTGGAAGCGGTTTCTGCCGTGGAAGCGCCGCGAGGCGAGGTGATTCACTACGTCATGACCGGGGAGGAGACCCGTCCTCACCGGTGGCGGGTACGTGCTCCGACGTACGCGAACCTCCAGGCCCTCCCGAAGCTGATTGAGGGCATGACGATTGCGGACATCCCGATCGCGCTCGGCAGCATCGACCCGTGCTTCTCCTGCACCGAGCGCATGGAGGTCATCGACGTGAAGACGCACAGAGTGCGGGTTTACGGACGAGAGGAGTTGCGGGAATTGGCGCGAAGGCATGGGAAAGAAGGATGAAGGATGAAGGATGAAGGATGAAGAAACGCGATAAACGGTGACCGAGATGCGAGCTTTTTTCATCCTTCATCCTTCATCCTTCATCCTTCATCCTTTCGATCTTTCTTTCGAGCTTGGGAGACAGACTATGAGCCCTGCAGTCGAGACGGTTGTCAAAGCGGTCCTTTACCTGGCGATCGTCCTGTTTGCCTCGCCGCTCCTGGAGGGAGTGATGAGGAAGGTGCGGGCGCTGATTCATTCGCGCAAAGGCCCGCCGGTCATTCAGCCTTACTTTGACCTGGCGAAACTCCTCGTCAAGGAGGATCTCACCAGTCAGTCGGGGAACCCGACGCGATTCGCGCCGAGCGCGACGTTTGCGTCGGTTCTGGTCGCTTCGCTGTTCGTTCCGTTTGCGGTTACCGGTCCGGCGAGTGCTTTTGGCGACCTCTTTGTTTTCATCTATCTGATGACTCTGTCCTCGGCAATCGTGATGGTCGGCGGGTTGGCTCAATCCAGTCCTTATTCGCACCTGGGAAGCAGCCGCGAAATGATGATGGTGTTGACCACGGAGGCGGTGACGGTTCTCAGCTTGCTCGTCGTAGCAATAACCGGTCACAGCGCCCTGTTCTCAGAGGCGGTTGAGGCGCCTTTTCGACTGTCGTTCATACTCGCGCTCGTTTGCTACCTGTTTGCGATGCAGGCCATGCTCGGCAAGATTCCGTTTGATGTGTCGGAAGCCGAGCAGGAGATCATGGGCGGGCCTTTTATCGAATACAGCGGCCCCTCGCTGGCGCTATTCAAGTGGTCGTTCTACATGAAGCAGATGATCTTCGGCTCGCTGTTCTTCAGCCTATTTGTTGGGTGGCCCCGCTTTACCGGGGCCGGTTTGGCGAGACTGCTGGGGAACGTTTCGGTGACGTACGGTGCCGTGTTGGTTCTGTGCCTGTTGGTGGCGCTGATCGACGCGACCAATCCGCGTCTGAGGATTGATCAATCAATGCGATTCTTCGGCGTCCTGATCGCGATTGCCTGCCTGAGCCTCGGACTGGCGGCGGCGGGGTGGTAGCAGTTTTTTTGGAGTGCGGCGGCAGAAGGAGTCCGACGCTTTGCCAAGACTCCTGGCGACGCCGCTTTGGTATATGCACCATCAAATGTGCAGACGTTATGGGCTAGCGAGATTGCATATACCAAAGCGGCGTCGCCAGGAGTCCTGGTAAAACGTCGGACTCCTTCTGCCGCCGCACTCCAAAAAGGCGGTCTCAGGGAAGGAGAAATGCAATGTTCGGGTTAAGGCTTTTGCGGGGCAAGCTTAAAGAGGCCCGAATCTGCCTGGCGGCCGGCCGGGTGACGCTTTCTTACCCGTTTGCTCCGGCCGACCCGGCGCCCGGTTTCCGAGGCCTCCCTTCAGTCGAAGCCGGGAAATGCATTGGCTGCGGAGGGTGCCTCAGCGTCTGCACGCCTAACCTGATCTCGGTGGAGGACATCGGACCTGTCGCCCGATTCACCTGGAACCTGTCCCGCTGCACCTATTGCGGACGATGTGCCGAGGTCTGTCCCGAAGAGGCGGTCACCATGAGCCAGGAGTTCGAGACCGCTACTCCCTCGGTCGGTGATTTGCAGATGACGGTCGAAGTGTTCATGGCCTCGTGCAACCGTTGCGGGCGCTGCTATCGCACTCAGACGCCGCTCGATCCTCCTCATTCGCGAAAATTCCACGAAGACAGAATCACAGCGCTCTGCGAGGGATGGAAGGGAGACCATTACGAGAAACGAGGAGGGACTGGGCTATGAGCTTTATAGCTTCGCTCCTGGTCTTTGTTTTGGCTCTGCTCGCCATAGTGTTCGCTTTGTTCGCAGTAGAGGCGCGCGACCTGGTCCGGTCCATGTATTGGTATATCGCCCACAGCTGTTGCCTCATCCTGATCTACGTCACGTACGCCGTTGCCGTACAGAACCAGTATTTATTGATTTGGGCCGGCCTCTGCACGGTAAACACCTGGATACTGCCGTTCCTCAAGGGAGGCCTGAAGTACACGGCGAAAAGGATCCCGGCTGAAAGCGCCTCCCCTCGGCTGGGCAGCCTCCTACTTCTTGTTGTGACGGTGGGCGCGCTCAGTGTCATCGGTTTTTCTTCGAGCCTGCGCCTGGTGGTGTCGGGAAGCCCGATTGACACCCTCGATCAGGGAATCAGCCTCAATCTGCTGGCGGCCCTTATCCTCTTCGCCTATGGGATCATCGTCCTGATGACTCGGCGGCATCTCTTCAAGATGGCCATCGGCCTTCTGGTGATGACGGCCGGGGCACATCTGACGCTGGTGCAGACCGCCCCGCGCTTCTTCTCAATGGTGGAGATCGAGATTCTCACCAAAGTAATGGGGACCGTTTTCGCGATGCTTTATGCGGTTCGGCTGTTGGCTGAGCGCTACCACACCACAGATGCAGGCGAGCTCTTGCATAGGGAGGAACCGGGAGGTGAACATGAATGAGCAAGCCTCGTTGCTCCTGCCCCTGATCCCGTTCATCCCGCTGCTCGCGGCCAGCTTCGTGGCTTTTGCCGAGAGTGACGAGACCGGCAGGCGGGTGGCCTTCCTGACCGGGACCCTCCCGGCACTTGGCCTTGCCGGCGCCCTGATGGGCCGCCTCATCGCCTTGCACGATCCGAAAGCCGTCTTGCTGGCTTGGGGCGGGTTCCTGTATGCCGACCTGCTCACATGCCTTTTCATTGTCTGCACGTTCGCCCTGGTCGCTGCCGTCGGGACTTACTCGTTCTCCTATATGGGCCGCGAGTGCGCCCAGGGCATTGTCACCGCCCAAGGCCTGAAGAATTACTATTCACTTCTCCTCGTTTTCTGCGCTTTCATGACTTGGACCGTGACGATCAGTCACCTGTTCTTCATGTTCCTGGTCGTCGAGATTGCCACGATCGCTGTCTCCTTCCTGGTCGCTACTGAAAAGACGAAATTCGCGCTTATTGCTTCGTTCAAATACAACCTGCTGGTCGTGATGGCCATGCTGTTTGCGGTTATGGGGGCCATCCTGATTTTTGCCCGGATGTCGGCGGCTTATCCGAGCCTGAGCCGGATTCATTTGCTCGAGATGGGGAAGCTGGCCGTCCTGCTGCCCGCGCCTCTGGTGTTGATCGGGGTTGCCTGCTTTACCTGCGCTTTCGGGACGAAGGGCGGCATGATGCCATTCCACTCCTGGCTGCCTGACGCGCACTCGGAAGCCCCCGCGCCGATCTCGGCGCTGCTTTCAGGCCTGGTTATCGCCATCGGCCCGTTTCTCTTCGCCCGGACGGTGACCTTCTTCGCGCCGCGATACTCCGCCGTCCAACTCTTCGTGGCCGGGGTGGCTTGCGTCTCGATCGTCCTTGGGATCCTGCTCTCCATCGTACAGAACGACCTGAAGAGGCTGCTCGCCTACTCTTCGATCAGTCAGATCGGATACATCTTTGCCGGGATCTCGCTGGGGACCTACCTGGGGCTCTACGGCGGCTTCTTCCACGTGGTGACCCACCTGCTCGCCAAAAGCCTGCTGTTCCTATGCGCCGGGGCCGTTATCTATCGCGTTGGTGTCAGAAGGATCTCCGACCTGGGCGGATTAGCCCGTAAAATGCCCGTCACCGCTTTCTGCTTCTTCCTTGGGGCCCTGTCCATGGGCGGGATGCCGTTTCTAGCCGGGTTTATGAGCAAATACACGATCATTCTCGCTCTCGCGAAGGCAAGGATCTGGTGGGCCGTCGCAATCGCCACATTTGCCGGAGTGCTCACCCTAGCGGGACTCGTCTGGGCAGCGAATCGCGTTTTCTGGTCTGAGGAATCGCCTAAGGTGGCGGCTTTGGCAGCCGAGCATCACGAACTGCCTCTTCCGATGATGATTCCCATGGTGCTGCTGGCCTCTTTGATCGTTCTTTTCGGTGTACTGCCGCAAAGTCTCTATCCAGTTCTTGACGGCGCCACAAGGTCGATCCTGGCGATGCTTGCTGTGTGAGGAAGAACATGAATGCTTTTTCGACACGCTTGCGCCAGCTTTTCATGAAGGCCTTCCCCAAGTCTCTGTGGGTTTTCCACGTGAACCTGGGAGCCTGCAACGGCTGCGACATCGAAGTGATCAATGTCCTGACGCCTTACTACGATGCGGAACGATTCGGCATCAGGCTGATCGGCTCCCCTCGGCATGCGGACGTCCTTCTGGTCAGCGGTCCGGTCACGCGGCAAATCGTTCCGCACGTGGCGCGACTGCTCGAGGCCGTGCCTGAACCGAGGATAATATTCGCCATCGGCAGCTGCGCGTGCGGCGGCGGCATCTGGTATGACTCCTACAACGTGGTGGGAGGCGTGAATAAGGTCCTTCCGGTCGACTATTACATCCCCGGCTGCCCGCCGCGGCCCGAGGCTATCGTGTACGGGGTGGCGTTGGCCCTTGGAGTGGTGACCAAGAAAGTGGCCGCTCGACATCTCTCGGACAATTTCCTTGAGGAGTATCGGCGCTTGAATCCTCCGCTAGCGGCCCGTCTCTGAGCGCAAACGGAAGGACGGCGAGGGCCAAGGCGCGAAGGAGAAAGACGATGGCGAAGATCCTGATGATAGATGACGACCCGGATATCGTGCTGGCTGTCCGGATCCCCCTCGAATCCTGTGGGCACCAGTTCTTCTCTGCGAGAAGCGGTCGGGAAGGATTGGTGATGATTCCGACCGTCAAACCGGACTTGATAATCCTCGATGTCATGATGGAATCCTTCACCGAGGGGTTCCATGTTTCTCTGAATCTTCGTGATCCCTCGCCGGACTCCGAATTCGCCCCTTACCGCGACGTCCCAATCCTCGTGCTGACCTCGATTCATTCAGTTACGCCGCTTCGTTTTGGTCCTGATCAGGATTACCTCCCGATTGATGCCTTTTTGGAGAAGTCGGCGAGTCCGGGGGATCTGCTCGCAAAGGTCAACGAGTTGCTGAATGAGCCGCGTGGGTGAGCATGATTTTGTTTGTAGTTCCGCCTTTCAGGCGGGCAGTTTAGAGGTGCGATTCGGTATAAATCCGCTTAAAGCCCGCCTGAAGGCGGAACTACAAACAAAATCTCCTCTCGAAGACGAGGAGAACAGGGCTTGGACCACGAAAGAACCATCGCACAGCAGGAACTGATCAACAGCCTGGATTGGCTCATCCGTCTGCGCTGGATCGCCGGTGCTGCCGTTATCGGCCTTACCTTTGTCATCACCGTCGTCCTTAAACTGAATATTCCTGCGCTCCCTCTGTACCTCATCGGCGGGGGATTGTCTGTTTATAACCTGGTTCTGCGGCGGATTCTCCGCTGGATCCGCGCCAATCACAAATCAGATATCCTTCACGAATGGTTAGCGTTGACTCAGATCGGGCTTGACTGGGTCGCCATGACTTTCCTGATCCATCACTCCGGAGGCGTCTGCAGCCCGGTCCTCATTTTCTTCATGTTCCACATCACCATTGCCTCGCTCCTTCTTCCGCACGACAGGGCCTTTCTCTACGTGGCTTTGGCGCCGCTGCTCGTCACGGAGGTCGCGCTCTACGAGTACTACGGCCTGCTCCCGCATGTCGCTGTTTTTGGCGAGACGCTTTACCGGAACCCGGTCTATGTCGCTGCCGTCCTCTTCTTCTTCACATGTGCGGTGTACGTGATGGCTTACGTTTCGATGGCGATCTCCAAGCGATTACGCAGACGGGAGGAGGAAATCACCGGGGTCTACGAAAGTGTCCGGACCACCACTTCGACATTGGATCTCGAGCAGGTGCTCAATCGGCTCACCGAGGCGACCACGCGAGCGTTGAAGTGCAAGGCGGCTTCCATCCGCTTGCTGAATCCGAGCGGGAGCCACCTGCTCATGACAGCGTCCTACGGCTTCAGCCACAGCTATTTGACACACGCGTCGATCCCGCTGGCCAGCGCCGTGATTGACCGCGAGGCTTTGTCGGGGAAAACGGTCTTGATTGCCGACGCTGCTCACGACGAGCGGGTCCGCTATCCGGATCAGGTCAAGGAAGAAGGCATCGAGTCGATTCTGAGCACCCCGCTGGTCGGCAAGCAGGGATTGATCGGAGTGTTACGGGCCTACGGCGGCGCGGGTCACCGTTTCAGGCCTGGGGACGCCGACTTTCTTGCAGCAGTCGCCGGCCATGGTGCGGTGGCGATTGAGAACGCCCAGGCGTACGGAGTCCTCCAGGATCTTGACCGTCAGAAATCCCAGTTTGTTAGGATGGTGACGCACGAGCTCCGTTCGCCTGTCCAGGTTGCGCAGAACCTCGTTGGTGTCCTGTCGAACGAGTATCTGGGAGAGCTGAATCCGAGTCAGACGGATGTGATAGCCAGGGTTCAACGCCGCCTGCAATACTTGCAGAACCTCGTTGATGACCTTCTGAACCTGGCCGCCGCCAAAGCGGATGTTCTGACCCCTCCCGAACGGAGTCGGGTCAAGCTGGTCGACATTCTAAAAGACCTGTACGATCGCTTTGACGCCGCAGCGAGAGCGAAAGGAATCAAGCTGATCCTTCGATGCCCGGAACCTTCAATTGATATCTGGGGTCTCCGCGATGAGCTTGATTCGCTGTTCGGCAATCTGCTGGACAATGCTATCAAGTACACGGAGCACGGAACGACCTGTGTCCGAATCAGCACGGAGGGCGAGTGCGTTCGGGTTGATGTGTCAGACACGGGAATCGGAATACCCGAAGCCGCGCTGCCGCGTATATTCGAGGAGTTCTTTCGAGCGGACAACGCCAAGGCCTTTGAGGAGCGTGGGACCGGCCTCGGCCTTGCCATCGTGAAAGACCTCGTCACCCGCTACGAAGGCAAGATCGATGTCCAGAGCCGCGAGAATCAGGGAACGACTTTCACCGTCTGGCTGCCGATGGTGCCGGCGGCATAACGAAAGCGTGGACGACATGGACGACATGGACAAAGTGGACAACCGGTGGGTCCATGTCGTCCATGTTGTCCACGCTTTCGTTACGCTCCCTACCTCTGCGACAGCAATGCCCGGTGGCCGTACCTCATGGCCCCCACGCCAAAAAACTTCCGGCCCATCGCGATCTGTCCGATGTGGTAGGACTCGTGATGAAGCAGGAACACCAAGCCACCGAACAGGCTTTGATCCTCGATCGGAAACGCTTCCGGGCTCTTGGCGTTCAGTTGAGAATCCGGGATCCCGGGCAATCGTTCCTCTAAGAGTTGGGTCACCGCTTGCCACGCCTTGAGAATGTGATCCAGTGGCGGCTCACACTGACGCTCCACAACCGCGAGATAATTCTGAGCGTGCAGCTCGCTTTCCGCCTCGAGCCCGATCAATTTCGCCAGGTAGTTCCTGGCATCGACGAGGTGACAAGCGAGGAAGGCCACGCTGTTCGTCTCGATGTTGGGTGGGCGGCGGGCTATTTCATCCGAAACACCATGCAGGCAGTTCCGGAAAAGCCGCGTGTTGATGTTCAAGATCTCCATAAGAGCGACGAGTCTTGAGTTCATGGCGGTCCTCCAGGTTGGATTCCCTACGAAGCCACATCCTGTAAATGGTGTAATCCGTGGCCGTTTTCTTGTCAACTTATTTATCGGTTGACTTCGCTTGACGGGCAGTGCCTGGACAGGTCTAATTGAAGATCTGTGACAACTTCTCTGCTCGCTGCCACCCTGATAGCCGCTTTGGGCGGACTCCTCTTCGGTTTCGACACAGCCGTGATCTCCGGCACGACCGACTGGTTGACTCGAGTCTACACCCTGAGTGCATTCGGGCTCGGGTTCACAGTTGCCAGCGCGCTGATCGGTACGATCCTTGGCGCTCTAGGTGCCGGAAAGCCGGCGGACGTGCTGGGCAGGCGGCGGACGCTTTTCGCGATAGCCATCCTCTATTTTGTGTCCGCTGTCGGCACCGCCTTGGCCTGGGACTGGTATTCGTTCCTCATCTTCCGCTTCATCGGCGGACTCGGAGTCGGTGGTGCCTCTGTCGTCTCGCCGATGTATATAGCGGAAATCTCTCCTGCTCGGCTGCGTGGGCGGCTCGTCGCCATCACCCAGTTCAACATCGTGCTGGGGATTCTCCTCGCCTTCTTCTCCAACTACGTCATAAAGGAAATGAACATCGGGCCAATCGAGTGGCGCTGGATGTTCGGGGTCGAGGCTGTTCCCGCGGCCGCCTTCTTCCTGCTTCTGTACCTCACGCCGGAGAGTCCGCGCTGGCTCGTGGGACAGCGGCGGGCTGGAGAAGCTCGAGAAGTCCTGGCGCGGATGGGAACCGACACCGGGAATGTCGACCAGGAAATCGCTGAGATCCAGAAGTCGCTGGATCTCGAACATCACACATTGCGGGAACCGCTGTTTCAGAGGGCTTACCGGAAACCCGTGCTCCTGGCCATTGCCATCGCGATGTTCAACCAGCTCTCCGGCATCAACGCCGTTCTCTATTACGCACCGCACATCCTCAAGCTGACCGGGGCGGGAGAAGACACCGCGTTCCTGCAGGCGGTTGCGATAGGCGGGACCAACCTCGTGTTTACCATGGCCGCCCTGGCCGTTATTGACCATTTCGGCCGGCGCACTCTGATGATCGCCGGATCGATTGGGTACATCGTGAGCTTGGGGATGACGGCCGCCACGTTCTATAAATACTCCGGCAATTTCACCGATGAGGGGGGCACCCTGGTGCTGATCGGACTGCTCCTTTTCATCGCTTCTCACGCATTCGGCCAGGGTGCGGTGATCTGGGTGTTCATCAGCGAGATCTTTCCGAACCGGGTGCGCGCTCGCGGACAGGCGCTCGGGAGCTTCACGCATTGGATCATGGCCGCACTGATCTCCTGGACTTTCCCCATGCTGGCCGAGCTGTCCGGCGGACACGTCTTTGCCTTCTACACCGCAATGATGGTGCTCCAGCTACTTTGGGTCCTGTTCGTTATGCCGGAAACTAAGGGCATTCCGCTTGAGCAAATCCAGAAGAGACTGGGAATTCAGTGACAACTGACAAACTGACAAACTGACAGACTGACAGACTGACAACTGACAAACTGACAAACTGACAAACCGAGGAACTGACAAACTGAGGAACTGTCAAACTGTCTGACAAAGGGGTGATCAAGTTATGAGGAAGAGCATTCTCGCAATTCTTTTGTTATTTGCGTTTGCTGGTTCGCTGGCGGCGGCTGATCAGCCGGCGGGGGTTTTCGTCGGCCTCGCTCATATCCAGATCGGAACCAAGGATCTGGAGAAGTCGATCCAGTTTTATGTCGATAACCTCGGCTTTCAGGTGATCAATCGGAGCGAGCTGACGAGGCCGGACGGCACGACCAAGATGGCGCTCATCCGGCTCGGTTCGTGCATTTTGGAGCTCTCTCAGCCGGCGAAACCGGAAACCGTGCTCGAGAAGACGAGAGGGACCATCGGCCACTTCGCGATTGAAGTGACCGACATCGACAAAGCGGTTGCGGCGATTAAGGCGAAGGGGCTCACGCTGGACCGGGA
>Ga0105091_10000255_pt1 | contig 21595 bp, 19 predicted proteins | sample PPLLak1March2015_FD_87022 | JGI IMG/M metagenome (GOLD analysis project Ga0105091, IMG submission 87022) | Freshwater sediment microbial communities from Prairie Pothole Lake near Jamestown, North Dakota, USA - PPLs Lake P7 Core (1) Depth... | ecosystem: Environmental > Aquatic > Freshwater >... | reverse complement strand
TCGGTCACCGGGGGCTAAGCGGCCTTCGTCCCTTCGGGACTCTGCCCTTGCTTCAGAGTCACGCCATCGCTGACAAGATCTCTCGAGATGTGTATAAAGTGCAGGGCAACGAAAGGCCGACCTTTATCAGGCCTTGAGGCGACACCGCTTTGGTATGTGCAACATCGGGCCGAAACACCCAGGGGTCTGCCACCTACCAAAGCGGTGTCGCCTCGAGGCCTGGTAAAGCGTCGGCCTTTCGTTGCCACCGCACTCCAAAAAAGAGACTATAAACATCCGCCCCCTGCGGGGCAAAGGCCCTCGGTTGAACGGTAGTGTCCCCTCTCTATAGGAAATGCGTAAGGATTACCGTTTGCTGCCCCATTCCGGTCCGCGTTTCACGGCGAATACATGGCCCAACTTGCCCACTATTGATACAATTCCCCAGAATGTCCGATTTCCATAGGCTTTATCCGTACATCCGCCGGCATCTTCATCTTCTCGTCATATCGATGTTGTTGCTGATCATCAGCGGCGTGCTGGAAGCGGGAATAGTCCTGATGCTGGAGCCGATCTTCAACAAATGGTCGGCGCCCGCTGCCCCGGTCCAGGGGACCCAACTGATCAGGCACCTGCTCGAACCCCTCCGCCGTTTCGGAATTGACTACCAGAGCATCCCGCACATCGCCTTCCTGCTGGTCTTCTTTTCGTTTTTCAAAGGCATCTTCCTTTACTTCGCAGAATACGCGATGAGCTATAGCGGGCAGCAGGTCGTCGGGGCGCTGCGCAAGGATCTTTACAGCCATCTCCTGGACCAGTCGCTCGCTTTCTATTCAAAGAATTCGACCGGCAAGCTGATGGCTCGGGTCATTACAGACACGGAACGGATCCAGGAGACGGTGAGCAAGACGCTCACCGACTACGCTCGACAGAGCATCCTGCTGGTCGCCTTCCTTTTCATCATTTTCTCGCTTGACTGGAAGCTCTCGCTGCTGTCGCTCCTGATTGCTCCCTTTGTCCTGGTCATCACCTTGCGTTTGGGCCGCCGAGTCCGGAAAGCCAGCACCGGGAGCCAGGAGAATCTCTCGGAGATTTCCAACAATCTCCAGGAGACGATCGGGGGCCAACGGATCGTCAAAGCCTTCGGGATGGAGCCTTACGAGAAAAGCAAGTTCGAGAAGGCCGTCGATCAGTTGGTCCGAGTCAACCTGAAGGTCGCGCGGACGAGCGCTCTCAACTCGCCGCTTGTGGAATTCGTCGGGTACTTTGCCTTCGTTCCGTTTCTGATTTACGCCCACTACCAGATCAGCCGCAACGCCTTGACACTCGGGGCCTTTGCGACTTTTGTCATCTCGATTTTTCGACTCTGGGAGCCGATGCGTAAGCTCTCACGAATGCATCTGCACATCCAGCAGGCGTTCGCCTCTTCCACCCGGGTTTTTGAGCTGCTCGAGACCCGCATAGAAATCGTCGATTCGCCGGAAGCGATTCAATTGCCTCCATTCGAATCCGAAATCTCCTTTGACGACGTTTCTTTCGGATATAAAGCCCATACCAGAAGCCCCGTGCTTCACCATATTGACCTGAAGATCCGGGCCGGAGAGGTGGTAGCCCTGGTTGGACCGAGCGGGGCGGGTAAGACAACGATCGCCGGCCTGATCCCGCGTTTTTACGACCCAACCGAGGGGCAGATCACGATCGACGGTATCGACATCCGGAAGGTCAAACAAAAGTCGCTTCGCAAGCAGATAGCGATGGTCACCCAGGATACTTTTCTCTTTAACGACACCGTTCGCAGCAACATTTCCTATGGCCGTGAGGACTGCACGCTCGACGAGGTGATCGAGGCAGCGAAGGCGGCTCTGATTCATGATTTTATCTTCAGCCTCCCGCAGGGCTACGACACGATTATCGGGGAACGTGGTCAGTTGGTTTCCGGCGGCCAACGCCAGCGCCTGGCCATTGCCCGCGCCATTCTGAAGAACGCCCCAATACTGATCCTGGACGAGGCGACTTCTTCCCTCGATTCCGAGTCGGAGAGGCTGGTCCAGGAAGCGGTTTATAACCTCATGCAGCGAAAGACCACTCTGGTTATCGCACACCGGCTGTCGACGGTCAGGATCGCCGACCGGATCGTCGTGATGCAGTCGGGGAGAATCGTCGAGGTCGGCAATCATGACATGCTGATGTCCCATTCCGGCGTGTATCGAAGACTGTACGACCTGCAGTTCGCCCAGGAAGGGAGCTTGAGCCACGGGTAACGATAATCAGGATTGCACTCTTCTTTCGGAGTGCGGTGGCCTTGACACCGCACTCCGAAAGAAAACGTACAGGCACTGATAACCGCTGACAAGAAGGAACACCAGATGCGAAGCATGACAGGGTTTGGCCACAGCGAAACGACAGTAGGAAATCTGACGCTATCTGTAGATGTGAAATCCGTCAATGGCAGGTTCCTGGACATTAACGTCCGGCTCCCGCGCGAGCTGGTCGCGGTGGAACCGGAGCTCAGGGCGGAAATCCAGACCCGCCTGGGCCGCGGGAGGGTCGACCTGACGGTAACAACCTCGTATGCGGCCGGCCAGCAGGACGTCAACGAACCGGCCCTGGAGGCTTACGTCGCCGTCGCGGCGAAACTGAATGCCCGCGGGATCCCCGGGGAACTGAATATCGGCACGCTCCTTCAGCTGCCCGGTATCACCAGCTCTCCCCAGGTGGACTACGCATCTCCCGAGCTGACGTCAGCGATCCGTGCGGCTGCCGGGCGGGCGCTCGAGCAGGTGCTTGCGTCGAGAATGGCCGAGGGAGCGACGTTGCGCCGCGATCTCGAAAACCGGATCACCGTTCTCAGGAACGCTGTCCAGACCATTGCGTCACGGGCATCCGGGACCCGCGACTATTATCTGGAAAAGCTCCAGCAACGATTGGACGAGTCTCTTAAAGACCAGGCGGTCGACCAGAGTCGGCTGGCCCAGGAGCTCATCTACTACGTCGAACGCTCGGATGCGGCAGAAGAGATCACCCGCCTGCTTTCACATCTCGATCGCTTTGGCCAATACCTGGAGAAAGCGGACTCAGAAAATGTGGGAAAGCAGTTGGATTTCCTCTGCCAGGAAATGAACCGGGAGATGAACACGATCCTCTCGAAGTCCCCATTTGCGGATGTCGCTCAGATCGGTGTCGAGGGCAAGGCGGAAATCGAGAAGATCAGGGAGCAGGTTCAGAATGTCGAATAGAGGGAACCTGATCGTCATCAGCGCTCCATCAGGGTCGGGGAAGAGCACACTCGTCCGCGGCTTGTTCGACCGGCTGCTCGAGACACCCGGGCTCGTCTTCTCAGTCAGCCACACGACTCGGAAACCACGTGCCGGCGAGCAGAACGGAATCGACTATTTCTTCGTCTCGAAACAGGAGTTCAAGGCGATCATCGAGGCGGACGGGTTCCTCGAATACGCGGAGGTGTACGGGAACCTGTACGGAACGAGTCGAGAAGCGGTAGAGGCTCAGCTGCGGGCCGGGCATGATGTCCTGCTCGATATCGACGTACAGGGCGCAATGAGCGTGAAGCAGGCACTACCGAATGCCATCCTGATCTTTGTCCTCCCACCCTCCTTCCGGGCGCTGCGCGAGCGACTGTTAAAACGCGGCCTGGACGAACGGGATACCATCGAACGCCGCCTCCGGATTGCCCGGCAGGAAGTCGTTTGCTACAGCAAGTACGACTACGTCATCGTGAACGAGGATATCGGAAGATCTCTTTTTGAGTTAAAATCAATTATTTCGGCTGCTCGCTGTACGACCGACAAGCGACGAGAGCGAGCCGAGGAGATTGTGAAGACGTTTGCGGAGAGCTGACAACTGACAACTGACAACTGACCAACTGACCGACTGACCGACTGAGCGACTGAGCGACTGACCAACTGAGCGACTGAGCGACCGACCATTGAGCAGTAACTCATGCCCAACGTCCAAACCATGGTCAGTTAGTTAGTCGGTCAGTTTGTGCCAAACCACAAAACGAGGAGAAACAATGATCATCAAAGTCCCACCGGAATTCGACAGCAAGTTCCGGTTCATCCTGGTAGCTGCCGAACGGGCCAAGCAGATCCAGAACGGAGCCCCGCCCAAGATAGACGTGAAATCTAACAAACCCGCCTTCATCGCCCTCCGCGAAACGGAGCAGAATCTGATTGCATACGAAATCCTCGAGGAAGCCGTCGAGGAAGAGGAAATCATCGAGGACGTAGAAGGCCAGCCATGAACGTTGTCCTCGGGGTGACCGGCTGTATCGGTGCGTACAAAGCCGCCATCATTCTGCGGTTGCTGCAGAAGAGCGGTTGCGAGGTCTACCCGGTCATGACCGCCCACGCCCAGGAGTTCATTTCAGCCCTCACTCTCGAGAAGCTGTCGGGACATTCGGTGGTCACCGAACTGTTCCAGGATCACGACACGTCAATCGAGCACATCTCATTGGCCAGGCGGGCAGACGTCTTGCTGGTCGCTCCGGCGACAGCCAATATCCTGGCGAAGTTCGCCCGGGGACTTGCCGATGACTTCCTGAGCACGCTCTACATCTCGACGACCGCCCCCGTCATCGTTGCGCCCGCAATGAACGTCGAGATGTGGCGCCACCCGGCCACTCAGGAGAATGTGAAGATCCTGGAAAGCCGGGGCGTCACGATCGTGCAACCGGAAAGCGGTTACCTCGCCTGTGGCGAGGTAGGGGAAGGCCGCCTGGCCGAGCCGGAGTCAATCGCCCAGGCCGCTTTGACGGTTGTGAAGGGCGAGCAGACGCTCAGAGGGCGGAGAGTCCTGGTGACGGCCGGACCCACGGTCGAGGACCTCGACGCCGTCCGGTTCATCTCTAATCGTTCCTCGGGAAAAATGGGGTATGCAATCGCAGGGGAAGCGGAACGCCGTGGTGCGGAAGTCGTCTTGATCTCCGGCCCCACACAGCTGGAACCTCCACCGGGAGTGGAATTCATCCAGGTGCGATCCGCCCGCGAGATGGCAGCCGCGGTTTTCGAGCGGTTTCCGACAACCGATGCAGTCATTATGGCGGCCGCTGTGAGCGACTACCAGCCGGCCGAGTTTTTCGACGGAAAAATCAAGAAAGACTGCCAGGCTCTTCAGCTGTCGCTTGTCCCCACTCCCGACATCCTTAAGACGCTGGGGCAACAAAAACAAGGCCAGGTCCTGGTCGGGTTTGCGGCTGAGTCGACGAATCTTCGCGAATATGCCCTTCGCAAGTTGAAGGACAAGCGCCTGGATCTGATCGTTGCGAATAATGTGTCGGGCCCCGACGCTCCATTCGGTTCTGACTTCAACCGAGTGATTTTCTTGACGCCGGACAGGGAAGAGCAACTGCCCGCCCTATCCAAGAAAGAAGTGGCCGGAAGACTATGGGACCGGATCCAAATCCTGCTGAACAGCCGATAACCAAAGCCGGGTTCGTGGCTCTCGTCGGCCGCCCGAACGCCGGTAAATCCACGTTGCTCAACCTGCTGATCGGCCAGAAAGTAGCGGCCGTCAGCGACAAGCCCCAGACGACGCGCAACCGCATTCTCGGCATCCGCAACCAGGGTAACGCCCAGTTCATTTTCGTAGACACGCCCGGCATCCATCGGCCCGGCTACCGGATGAACGAACGGATGATGGAGACGGTCTACGAGGCGGTCAAGGACGTCGACGTCGTCGTCCAACTTGTTGACGCATCCGAGCGCTTCGGTAAAGGCGAGCAGTACGTCCTGGACCTGCTGAAACAGGCTGAAAAGCCGGTTATTCTCGCTCTGAATAAGATTGATCTGGTCAACAAGGGCAGACTGCTTCCAATGATCCAGTTCTTCTCTGAGCAGAAAGACTATTCAGCCATTGTGCCGATGTCAGCGTTGACAGGCGAAAGCGTGGAAGGCCTGCTCGATGAAATCGGCCGCCTGCTTCCCGCCAGTGAGTTCCTTTACCCGCCCGAGTATGTCACCGATCAGCAAGAGCGTTTCATCGTTTCGGAGATCATCCGGGAAAAGGTTTTGTCTCATACCCGCGAGGAGCTCCCTTATGCGACTGCGGTTCGGATTGACGAGTTTGACGAGAGCCAGCGAGCTGATGGCTTGGTGAAGATCTTCGCTTCCATCATTGTCGACAAGGATTCGCAGAAGAAGATCGTGATCGGACGGGCCGGGCAGATGATCAAGCAGATCGGCATTGAAGCTCGGGAAGGAATCGAGTCTTTCCTGGAAGTCCGCAAAGTCTACCTCGACCTGAACGTCAAAGTCGTCCCCGACTGGCGCAATCTGGATCAGTTGCTCGACGAGATGTGGAACGCGTAGGGGACGAACGGGGGGCGGCGTTTTATTGTGGCCGGACTCTCCAGAGTCCGGCAGCCGGGCGGGAGCCCGGCTAAAGCAGCGGATTTCTTCCCCACTTGCTTGGTTGCGGGTCGCTCGTTTCCAGGCCGGACCCTCCGCGGGTCCGGCCGCCGGACTCTGGAGAGTCCGGCCACAATAAACTGCCTCAAAACGCCGTCAGATCGTAACCACCCTTCTGAACTCCCTGCTGGCCGTGATAGGTTTTCACCGCTCCGGTTTGGGTATCCGTGAGCGTGATCGTGTAGCCGACATCCGACAGGGCTCCGTAGAAAAACCAGAAGTGGCCGTTGACTCCCCGGCTGTCCAGCAGTTTGACCACCAGCTCGATGTTTCCCGCGGAGAAGAACCAGAAATAGCCGGAGTCTGAGGTGAGGGCCACGCCGGTCGCTTCTCCTGTCGCGCCTCCGGGCGCGCTCCATTGGACATTAACCGTGAACCGGCCGCCCTGAAGCTGGAGAATCGAAGCCTGCGCTTTGGGGATGAGCGACAGTGGGCCTTCGCGCCGGGCGCGCTCAAACAGAAGCTTGAACGTCTGCGTTTCCTGCTGGAGACTCGACACGACGCCTGCCGGCACTACCCCCAGATCCGAGAAGGCCGCCGTATCGTTCTTTCCTGCCTGGACTCCGGCCGGATTGTGGTAGGTGCGGACAGCGCCTGTCTGGGAATCCGTAATGACCAGGTCGTACTCCACGTCTGTCAGCGCTCCATAGAAGACCCAAAAATATCCGTTCACCCCCCGGCCATCGAGGACCTTCATCAGGATCTCGAGATTCGTTGGACCGAAGAACCAGAAATAGCCGGAATCGGATGAAAGGGAAACCGCCTGGGCTGCGCCTGAGAAGCCGCCCGCCCGCCAGACCAGGTTGGCCTTGAAACGAGCGTTGTTCATAGGCAGGAGGTTTGGCGAGCTCTGCGACCATTCGGCGATATAGGACGAAGATTTGCCGCCGGCCTGCAGGAAGTAGCCGCCGACGTAGAGGCTGTCTTGTGGGTCGAGAGCCAGACAGTATGCCTCGTAGTCCAACCCGCTGCCCAACGCGGACCAGCTGCTCCCGTTCCATTTCGCTATGCTGTTGGCCGGTACTACGCCCGCGGTGCTGAACCAGCCTGTCGCGTACATCGAGCCTACTGAATCGACGACGATACTGTTAATCCAGCCATCCACTCCTCCTGCCAGGTCCGTCCAGCTTGTCCCGTTCCAGCAGGCGATCGACGAAACGTCTGTATTACCGGCACGCGAGAACCAGCCGCCCGCGTAGAGCTTCCCACCAGTGCGGTCATAAGCTAGTGTCCATACGGCGTAGTAGCCGATCCCGGCGCCCAGACCGGACCAACCCGTTCCATTCCACCTGGCAACATTCTCTATGTCTAGCCCGCCCGCGGCAGAGAACTCGCCGGCCACATAGAGATTGCCAATGCCATCGGAGGCCAGGGCCCAGACATCACCGTCGATCCCCGCGCCAAGCCCTGTCCATGTCGAGCCATTCCATTTGGCAATTCCGCCGATTGCGTTCCCGTCCACATGAGTGAAAGTGCCACCGGCATACAAATTCCCCGACGAGTCGAAGGCCAACGTTCTCACGTCACCATCGAACGACCCGGGCAGAGCGGTCCAGGATGAGCCGTCCCAAACGGCGATGTTGTTTTCGCCGTTGAATATGATCTCGCCGCCGGCGTAAACGCGCCCGATTGAATCGACGGCGACAGCATAGGCATAGCCAGGCAAGCCCGCGGTTACCGACCAGGTCCGGCCGTTCCATTTGAAGACGCCTCGGTCGGCTGCCACTCCGCCGGCACTGGACATCAGCTCGCCGGCGGCGAAGATGTTGCCTGCCTGGTCGGACGCCATGACCGTTATGTAGCTGTTCGCGCCGCAACCAGGCCTCTCCGCCCCCATGGAGACCCAGGCGCCTGACCGAACTCGGGTCACGTAGTTCGTGGTCAAGTTATCAGCCCGAGTGAAGTAACCGCCTGCATAGACGTCGTCTCCGCGAGTCGCCAGCGCGACTACGTCGGCATTCAAGCTCCCTCCGAAAATCGACCATCCGGTACCGTTCCATTTCTGGACAAAATTGCCGTCTGCAAAGATCCAGCCTCCGGCGTAGAGATTGCCGTGCGAGTCAAAGGTCAAGGAATCGACCTCTCCGGCCACACCGGTGCCCAGTGCCGACCACGCGGTGCCATTCCAGGATGCGATGTAGTTGAGGCCGGACGCTCCGGCCTGAAAAAGGCCGCCCGCGTAAAGAATGCCGGCGGAGTTGAAAGCCAGAGCCAGCACCGGGTCACCGAAACCGCTGCCCAAGGTTGACCAGTTCGATCCGTTCCACCGAGCTATGTGATTGACGCCAGCGCCGTCGATCGTCTCAAAATACCCGCCCGCGTAGACATTTCCGCCCGCATCCGTCGCGAGCGCGTAGACATCGTCATCGAAGACTCCCGACAGCTGAGCCCAGTTGCTGCCGTTCCACGTGGCGACGTTTTGTCCCCCCATCAGCTCTCCGCCGGCGTACAGGTGGCCGCTTGAGTCCGTGGCCAGACTTCCAATCCATCCAACCAATCCGGTACCCAGCCCTGACCAGCTCGATCCGTTCCACTTCGCGATGTTATTGGCGGTGACCCCACCGGCCGTTTCGAAGTATCCCGCGGCGTAAAGATCGCCGGATGCATCAACCAGAAGGACGCTGACATAGCCGGATACTCCTGACCCGAGCGGAGTCCACGATACCCCGTCCCACTTGGCAATTCCGTTCAGTGTCACGCCTGCCGAGCTTGTGAATTCGCCGCCGACGTAGACCTCGCCGTCATTGCCCACGGCTAAAGCGTAAACAGGACCATCGAGTCCCGGTCCCGGATCTTGAAAAACCCTGGACCAGTTGGCGTCAGCCGGGCTTGCCTGGGGGACTGAGCCGAGGCTGCCAAGGGAAAGGATCTGGCTGTGCGTCCGGTTCGGCTTGGCCGATTGCTCAGACCCTCTTGCTTTGGATAGGCGGTGCGGAGGAAACCCGGAGCGAGGTCTGTCCGGCCGGCCCGCTCTTCCCCATGATATTCCGTTCCCCACGCAAAGGAGTGCAACGAGCAGAGCCACCCGACGGAACTTGTTTCCCATGTTCCCCTCCCCTGGTTTGCTTCGCGAAGCATATACCCGAATCACGGTCGGTGTTTGTGTATTCGGCCTTACTGAGCCGCGGGTTTTTTTTCGGCCGTTTTTCCCGCGCGCTGTCGGCAAGGGATGGTAGGATTCTTCCATGGATGTCTCTGAATACCTCAAGTTCTATTCAGAGCTGGGTGTGAGTCACCTTAAACTGCCTGACCGGCCGGCCAAAACAGAGCCTCCGGTACAGGCCACTGTTGAGGCCAGCTCGGCCCCCAGTCCGGACCCGCCCGCCGTCCCATCCGGCAGCCTCGAGGCCCTCAGGGAGGAAATCGGAGACTGCCGCCGATGCAAGTTGGCCCCGGCACGGACTCACCTGGTCTTCGGCTCTGGTAACTCCAAAGCAGAGTTGATGTTCGTAGGCGAAGCTCCCGGGCAGGACGAAGATCTCCAAGGCCTGCCTTTCGTGGGCCGGGCGGGTCAGCTTCTGACCAAGATCATTGAGGCGATCGAGCTAAAGCGCGATGACGTCTACATCGCTAACATCCTCAAATGCCGGCCGCCCAACAATCGCCCGCCCGAGCCCGACGAGATAGCGGCGTGCCGGGGCTTTGTCGCCCGGCAAATAGAACACATTCGCCCGCTGATCATCGTCGCCTTGGGGAAGTTTGCGGCTCAGACACTGCTGGACGTTGAAACCCCCATTTCTCGCATCCGGGGCAAGTTTTTCGACCACCGGGGCATCCCGCTCATCCCGACCTATCACCCCTCGTACCTGTTGAGAAATCCAAGCGCCAAGCGTGAAGTCTGGGAAGACATGAAAGCCGTGCGAGAGCGCCTCAAGGAACTGGGAAGCAGCTATTACCGGTGAACGACTGATGCCTGCGACGGTCTTCGCCGACATTGCCGTTCCTCTCCCCATCCATCAGCTCTTCACATATGAAGTGCCGGATGAGCTGCAGGACAGTATCGTGCCCGGCATGCGCGTCCTGGTGCCCTTCGGCAATCGCCGCCTGGTCGGGATCGTGGTTAGAAACCACTCGGAAGGTGTTCAACCGGGCGACGCAACCGACCTCAAGAGGCTATTTGCGGTTCTTGATCAAACGCCTTTGATTGGTCCGCGGCTGCTTGAGCTGGGCTCCTGGGTTTCGTCCTATTACCTCGCGCCTCCTGGCGAAGCGTTTCGCGTGATGTTGCCTCCCGGCCTTCTTTCGAAATCGGTGGTCACCGACCTGGACCGTCACTGGCCGGTGCGCAAACAACTCGCCATTGCGGCAATCGGAGACCAAGGGGAGCAAAAGATCAGTGGCAGACAAGAGCAGGCTTTGGGCAAGCTCAGGACCTGCTCGCTTCCGCTGCTCTTGACCGAAGCCGCGAAGCTGGGCATCGCTGCTTCTGTACTCCGGGCGCTGTCGACCAAGGGCCTGATCAGGATTGAGCCGACCGAAGTGATGCGCTCGCCTTGGTCGGCAACGAATATCCAGGACGGCCCAGTGCGCCGGCACGTACTGAACGAAGAGCAACAGGCCGCCTTCCGACTGATCTCGGAGGGCCTTTCCGCCGGCTCCTTCCAGAGCCTGGTCCTTCATGGCGTGACGGGCAGCGGCAAAACTGAAGTCTATTTGAACGCCATCAGCCAAGCGCTCAGTCGAGGCAGGACCGCGCTCCTGCTCGTTCCGGAAATCGGCCTCACGCCCCAGGTTGCTCGCTATTTTCAGAGCTGGTTTCAAGACGATGCCGCCATTCTCCACAGCGGGTTGTCGGATGGTGAACGGTTTGACCAGTGGCGGCGAATCAAGCAGGGCGAAGCGAGGGTCGTTATCGGGACCCGTTCGGCGGTCTTTGCTCCGCTAGAAAACCCCGGCCTCCTGATCGTCGATGAGGAACATGACGGCTCGTACAAGCAGGAGGAGACGCCGCGATACCACGGCCGGGACACGGCCATCAAACGGGCTCACCTCGAGAATGCCGTCGTTGTTCTCGGCAGCGCCACCCCGCAGCTGGAAACCTACTACCTGGCAACCAGCCGTCACCAATACGGATATCACCGGCTGACGTCACGAATCCAGGAACGGCCATTGCCCACTGTCCGCCTGGTCGATATGCGAGTCGAGTTTCAGAACCGCGGCAAGGCGGCGGTAATCTCGGAGGTGCTCGAGGAGGCCATACGGCTCAGGCTCGAAAGGGGACAACAAGTTCTCGTTCTGCTCAACCGCAGAGGATATTCGCCTTTGCTGCTGTGCCGGAGCTGCGGGACGACGGAGGTCTGCAATCAGTGCAGCATCAGCCTGACTTATCATCAGGAGACCAATCGGCTCTGTTGTCATTACTGCGGGTACAGTCGAGGTGTCCCTAAGAAGTGTGGCAATTGCGGGAAGGAGTACCTCTACTTTGTCGGAGAGGGAACCGAGCGGATTGAGGAACTGCTGAGCCAGCGGTTCCCGAAAGCCCGGCTGGCCCGTGTGGATCGGGATACCGTGCAGCGGCGAGGGAGCATGGCCCGGATTCTGAGCGACTTTGCAGCAGGGAAAATAGATCTCCTGGTCGGGACCCAGATGATCGCGAAAGGACACGATTTTCCCCGGGTCACGTTGGTCGGTGTCCTGGCCGCGGAACAATCGTTGCGCCTGGCCGACTTCCGGTCGGCCGAGCGGACCTTTCAGCTGCTCCTCCAGGTCGCCGGCCGAGCCGGGCGCGGCGACCAGCCGGGGGAAGTCATCGTTCAGACTTACTTCCCGAACCACTACAGTGTGAAGTATGCCTGCGCCCAAGACTACGAGAAGTTCTTTCAGCAGGAAATCGGATTTCGCCGGATGTTCCGATACCCTCCCTTCGCTGCGCTGGCGAATATCATCATTACCGGGAAAGACCGGGAACGGACCGAGGAGCAGGCAGCCGGGGTCGTGAGGATTTTGATTGAAGAAAGAAAGCTGCAGTCGCACGAGGAGCGAATGCGGTTCCTCGGCCCAGCGCCTGCTGTCAGAGAGCGCCTGCGCGGAGAGTACCGTTTCCAGGTTCTGATCAAGACGACCAGCCGGCCCGAGCTTCACCGGGTCTTAGAGGCGTTGACTGCCCGGTTGAAAGAGGTCGGCGGTACCGGGAAGGGAATCTCAGTCGATGTGGACCCGGTGAGTTTGCTGTAGGATCCTCAGTTTTGTCCCCGTAGGGGGCAGATGTTTGTAGTTTGGAGAGAGCATAGGCGAGGCGCCCCAGAGGGGCGCGATGTTCCGGAGGGTTTCGAAACATCGCGCCCCGCTGGGGCGCCCGACTACCTCCTATCGATTACTATAAACATCCGCCCCCTACGGGGGCAAAACGTGCGGCGAGTGCCTCACGCTCAGTCCCCGTCGTTCCTGTAGGTTGGCGGAAAATGAAAGTCTCGATTGGAAAAGAGATCCTCACCGCCATGCTGGCTCACGCCCGCGAGGTGTGGCCTTTGGAGTGCTGCGGGTTTTTGACGGGGCAGGGAGCCCGGACGTCCGGCATCAGGCGGGCCACGAATCAACTCGTGAGTGGTACTGCTTTCTTCGTGCCGCCGGAAGAGCTGTTTGAATTCTTTCGCGGTCTTCGCGCTTCAGCCGAGGAATTCACGGGGATCTACCATTCGCACCCGCGCAGCCCCGCTGCCCCTTCGCCTCGAGACATCGCGGAATTCCACTACCCAGATGTTTGCTACTGGATCATCTCGCTGGCCGAGGAAGAGCCTGACATCCGGTGTTACCGATGGGGTAAAATGACCTTCGAGGAGATTAAGTTCGAAGTGGTGGAGTAAAGACTCTGGGAGCGCAGGCAACCTGCCTGCTCGTACTGGCGGCACAATCGATCGTGTCAGTCTCCGAGCAGGCAGGATGCCTGAGCTCCCAGGAGTCTCGTTTCTCAGGATCAAGTTATGAGCGTTGATGTCTTCTCCCAGATCCGCGATTGGGCGCCTCGAGAGGTGCTCAACCTGCTCGATCAGTTCGTGTACTTCTTCCCCCAGGAAGCTCGGCTGAGTCTGAAGCGTGTCGTTGATACCGTGCCGCCGGCGCCTGACAACCTGACCAAGGTCTACGAGATGGTCCGGGAGCAGTGGAGAGACTTGAGTGGGCAGGACCATCTCACGATCGCTGTCGTAGGTCCGGGACAAACAGGGAAAACCGGCCTGGTGCGGGCCTTGACCAAAATGCAGGCCGGCAACTCGGTCAGGTTCGAGGTGGTGGATGTCCAGGGTTTGGATGAGTACCTGGGCTACCAGCACGAAGCTGCCCTCGCGGAGGATCTGACTGCCGCGGACATCGTGCTGCTCGTCCTTGACGCGCAGTACGGCGTGTCGGAATCGACCGTCCGAATGTATCGGAAGGTCGCCGACGGTCCGGCCAAAACCGTGGTGCTGTTGAACAAGATCGACCTCGTGGAAAGCCCGCGGGAGGTCGTCAAAGCGGCTGGCCGGCAGCTTAAGACTGCGGTCCTCCCGATGTCAGTCATGGACGAAGAGAGGATCGACGACCTGCTCCGGGGAATCGTGGCTGCCCACCCGCGCAGTCTCTACCCGCTGTCGCGCGCCTTCCCGACGTTCCGGAAGGCACTTGGCCGCCAGATTGTATACGAAGCATCTTGTGCAGCGGCGATCAGCGGTGCGCTTCCCATTCCATTTCCCACGTTTGTCTCCTCGTGCGCGGTTCACGGTGCGATGGTTTTGAAGCTCGCGCGGGCGTACGGCCTCAGGCTGAACAGCGAGCGTGCCCGGGAGCTGATCCCCGTGCTCGCTGCAGATATTGCATTCGATCGGGTGCTGAATTATCTGAGGAATCGCTTCCCTGAACGAAAAGCGCTGATCTCGGCTTCCCTCTCCGGAGTCTACACTTTTGGCCTTGGCCAGGCAGCAATTCGGTATTTTGAATGGGTGACGGAGTTTCTCGACACTGGACGTGTCTTGCCCGGGCCCGGAAGTGATCAGTTTTCATGGAACAAGGACTAAGCCGGGAGAACGGCACCCGGGCGCTGAAAATCGCCCTCATTATTACCGCCGTCTTCATGGTTGTGGAGTTTGCGGGTGGGCTCTGGACCAACAGTCTCGCCCTCACCGCTGATGCCGGCCATATGCTCACGGACGTAGCCGCGCTCGCCCTGAGCCTGTTTGCGGCTTGGTTTATCCGCCGTCCGGCGACTCCTGACAAGACTTACGGTTACTTCCGAGTGGAAATCCTGGCGGCGTTATTGAACGGGGTTTTCCTGGTCGGGATTGCTGTGGTGGTTTTCTACGAGTCTTACGTGCGTTTTTTCAAGCCCGAGGCGATCAAGACTACCGAAATGATCCTGATCGGTATCATGGGGTTGATCGCAAATCTGGCTTCGGCGTCGGTCCTGCACGGTAGCCACAAGCATAACCTGAATATCAGGGGGGCGTTTCTCCACGTTCTCGGCGATATCCTCGGGTCCATTGCAGTCATCTGCGCTGGGGCCGCGATCTCCCTGTGGGGATTCTTCTGGGCTGACCCTGCCGTCAGCGCGCTCGTCAGTGTCCTGATTCTGCTCAGCGCCTGGAGACTGGTGCGTGATTCGGTCCTGATTCTCTTGGAAGGAACACCGGCCCATGTGAACCTGCGTGCGATGATCAAAGAATTATGCGAGGTACCGGGTGTCAGCTCGGTTCACGACCTCCACGTTTGGACTCTCACGTCGGGTGTCCACGTGATGACGTGTCACGCGGTGCTTTTGCCCGGTGAGAACGCGAACCAGGTGCTCGAGCAGTTGAACAAGGTCTGCCTCGAACGCTTTCGCGTCGATCACACTACAATTCAGATCGAAGATCCAGAGATGTGCCGCGGCACAAACCGCATGTGCCGGCGGGTGGGGTGAAGGCGGAAAGCGAAGATCAGGACGCGTTACAGCCTTCCGCTGCGAGGGTGTTGAAAGAGTTTCCCTCATGCTCCGAGGACCGTCTTTTATTGTGGCCGGACTCTGGAGAGTCCGGCCACAATAAAAGGCGCCCTCGGAGCATGAGGGAAACTTTTTCAACACCCTCGCGCCGTGCGCGGCTCTGTAACGCGTCCTAACCTACGTTGGTGGCCGCAAAAAGCGCGTCAGCGCTTTGTTGCCAGCAGCCACCCCATCAGCTCCGGCTCCCCATAGGCGAGATCCCAGGAATTGTGGCCGACGCCCGGGTATTCGGTGCGCTCCTCATCCCCGTTGAGCTCGCCAACCATGTCGGCGAGCGCCTCGAGTGCGTTAGCCTGCATGTCCGGGATCTGTCGCAGATCTGCTGAGGAAAAAGTCAAGTGGCGGACAGTAATCCCGTTTGCCCCTCTGCCCTTGGTCTTGGCCCTGTTGCTGCTCGCGTGTTACGATTCGAGGTGCCGGTCTGACGAAAGCTATGCCAAGTCATTATGAAGAAAGCCTCAACCGAGATTTGAACCGAATCCGGGAAAAAGTCGGACAAATGGTCGCGCTGGCTCTGCGGGCGCTTGATGACAGTCTCGAGGCGTTTCTGACCGCCAACCGCCCGAAAGCATACCTCGTGGTGCTCCGAGATCAGCAGATCGACGAGCTCGAAAGGGAAATCGACCGGCTCTGCCTGGAGTTCCTGGTTCGTCAGCAACCGGTTGCCAGTCCTCTTCGCTTTGTTTATTCAAGCATCAAGATCAACCAGGATCTGGAACGCGTGGGCGATTATTGCGAGAGTATCGCTCGCAACAGTTTGAAGGTCAGTCACCTGGATCTCAGCTTCGTCCACCCCCAGTACAAGGAAATGGCGAGCCTGGCCATTCCCATGCTGCGTGACGCGGTTCGCGCATTCGTCGAGCAGGACGTGGAGCTGGCGAAGAAGACCATGCAGAGCGAAAGCCAGGTCGATCGTTTACGCACCGCCATCAACTCAGAAATGATCCGATACCAGCAGGAAGGGCGTATCCCCCTTGAGGCGCTGACGCCGCTTCTTACCATTGCCCGCCGCATCGAGAGAGTTTCAGACCAGGCTGACAACATCTGCGAAGAAGTGATCTACACGTGCACTGGGCAATACTCGAAACACAAGGGTGCGGACGTTTTCCGCGTCCTGTTTGTCGATCAACACAATTCCTGTCTGAGCCAAATCGCCGAGGCGGTCGGAAATTCGCTGGGGGAGTCGAGGTTTCTTTTCACCAGTGCCGGTATTGAGCCTGCCCCCTTGGATCCTCGAACTGTGGCGTTTCTAAAGGAGAAGGGCTTCGATATCGGGCGTCACACCAGCAAGGGGATCGACCAGGTCCCGAACCTGGAGTACTACCAGGTGGTTATCGTCTTTGGAAAGGAAACGCGGAGTGCCATTCAGTTGCCGGTTAAGAGCGTCCTGCTTGATTGGAACCTCCCGGACCCCTGCGGGATGGAAACGTCGGATCAGGTTGGAGCCGCTTTCGAAAAGGCCTACGACTTTGTGGACCGGCACCTGCGCGACCTGACTCAAGCGATGCTCGGCGCCGAGATCGAACCGACCCGGATCCTGGGAAGCTGAAAACAAGTTTTTTCCACGGACCGCGCGTCTGGGTTTTCACAGAGCCGCCTACTCCGCTCGCTTCCTTTCACGCCGTGCCGCGGCTCTGTGATAACGGAGAAGGCTACAGATGCATTTGAAAGCATCATCGGGAATCGTTGGCGTCGCAGCACTTGCGGCATTCGCTCTTCTCTATGTCAGCTGTGGCGGGAAAGAAGGGAATCGGGCGAGCAGGACGATCATCCAAAACAAGGGCTCCGACACCATGGTCAACGTGGCGCAAGCTTGGGCCGAGGAGTACAGGACGGTAAATCCCGCCGTCGAAGTAGAAGTCTCGGGAGGCGGGTCCGGCGTCGGGATTGCCGCTCTGATCCGGGGAACGATTGATTTAGCTAACGCGAGCCGCGACATCAAGCAGGAGGAAATAGCGCAGGCCCGGCAGAACACCGGTAAGGAAACCAGGGGTTTCGTGGCTGGTTATGATGCTCTCGCCGTCTACGTCAACCGCGTCAATCCGCTGGATGAAATCTCTCTGGATCAGTTGGCCGAGATTTTTGTCGAAGATGGAAGCATTACCAGGTGGTCGCAACTCGGCGTCCGCATCCCCGGCGGCCGGGACGATACGATCGTCCGGGTCAGCCGTCAATCGAGTTCTGGCACCTACGAGTTCTTCCGGGAAAAAGTGCTGAATAAGCGAGATTTCGAACTGGGCTCTCGGGACATGAACGGTTCGAAGGAGGTAGTCGAACTGATCGGAAATTCCCCGACGGCGATCGGTTACAGTGGAATGGGGTACGCCAACAGTGCGGTGAAAATGCTCCGTATTGCTTCAAAGCCGGGAGAACCTGGAGTCGCACCGACCGCCGAAACGACATTAAACAAGACGTATCCGATAGCGCGCTCGCTCAATCTCTACGTCCTTGGCTATCCTCAGGGAGCGGTCAAGAACTACATTGATTGGATCTTGAGTGATGCCGGGCAACAGATAGTCGAGGCAAGCGGATACGTTCCGATATCGGCCATAAGCCGGAAAAAGTAAGCAGGCAAATGTCATCAGCCGCCAGCGGTCAGCACACAGCTCTGCGTCGGTCGCGCCCGCAACGTCCGCGTTGGGCGGTGATCGTTGAGAAGCTCCTGGAACTCGTCATCCGCTTGAGCGGCATTAGCGCGATCCTCTTTGTGCTCGCCATTTTCGTTTTCGTATTCCGCGAAGCTCTCCCGGTGCTGACGAGTGACAAGTTTAGTGTGGTCCAGTTCTTCACAAGCATCGAGTGGTATCCCACCTCGGTCAAGAACGTGAGGTATGGGGCGCTGGCCCTCATAGTCGGCACATTCAGTGTCACGCTGTTGGCAATGGCTTTCGCGGTTCCGCTCGGCCTCGGGGGCGCGATTTACCTGTCGGAATTCTGCGGCCCGAAGCGCAGGGAGACATTGAAAATCGTCATAGAGATGCTTGCCGCAATCCCGAGCGTGGTCTGGGGATTTATCGGACTGACAGTCATGAGCAGGCTCATAGTTCAGTACACGAGCGCGCCAGTCGGCGTCAATATGCTTAACGGCGCGATCATTCTGGCCCTGATGGCGGTGCCCATTATCGTCTCTATCGGGGAGGACGCATTGAAAGCGGTTCCCGACTCCTATCGGGAAGCGGGACAGGCTCTGGGCGCAACCAGATGGCAGTTGGTCTACAGGGTTCTATTGCCGGCTGCCAAGAATGGGCTCCTGGCTGCCGTCCTGCTCGGCATCGGACGCGCAGTTGGCGAAACAATGGCAGTCTTGATGGCGACCGGCCACGCGGTCACCTTACCGCACGGAATTCTCGACTCGATTCGGACCCTGACCGCCAATATTGCGGCGGAATTGGGCGAAGCTCCAGTCGGTTCGGAACACTATCGGGTTCTCTTTCTCACAGGCGTCTTGCTCTTCGCCATTACGTTCCTGGTAAACCTCAGTGCGGACCTGGTTATCAAAGGAATCAAGAGGAAATGACCATGCGTCAGGCCGGAACACAGGGTGGAGCGCGCTTCTCAAAAACGCGGTTTTCTCGGCGGAAGGAATGGGCGGAGACCATCGCCGGATGGATTTTCCTTGCGATGGCGGTCGCGATGATCCTTCCCTTGCTCGCGATTGTCGCCTACCTCCTCGTCAAAGCGTGGCCCTCTCTGAGCCTCGAATTTCTGCTTGATGTCCCGAGGAAGGGAATGACCGAAGGGGGAGTATGGTCCGCTTTCATCGGCACGGTTTACCTGGTCTTTATTTCCCTGGCCGTCGCCACTCCCATTGGCGTGTTGGCTGCCGTCTACCTGAATGAGTATGCGAAGGACAACTGGCTGAACCGGGTGATAAATCTCGCCGTCATTAACCTGGCCGGGGTTCCGAGTATCGTGCACGCTCTGTTCGGACTCGGCGCGTTCGTATATGCGGCCAGGTTCGGTTATTCGATCCTTTCCGCTTCGCTGACGCTGGCGATCATGACCCTCCCGGTCATCATTGCGAGCACCCGAGAAGCGCTTGCTTCAGTTCCCATGGCCTTTCGGGAGGCTTGCTGGAACGTAGGCGCCACGCGCTGGCAGACCATCCGCTCGATCGTCCTGCCCAATTCAACCAGCGGAATCCTGACCGGGGTCATCCTCCAGGTGAGCCGCGCGGCTGGGGAAACAGCCCCGATCATGTTCACTGGAGCCGTCTTCTACAAGGCGATTGAACGGGGAGATATTTTCGCGTACCGGCTCAATGAGCAGTGCATGGCACTCTCGATGCACCTGTACACGATGGCCACCCAGGTCCCGAACGTGAAGGAATCGGTTCCGTATGCCACCGCCGTGGTGTTGCTGGGTTCGGTTCTTCTGGTTAATGCAAGCGCGATTGCTTTCCGAGTCTGGCTCCGCAGCCGGAAGAAATGGTGAGGCTGGATGCCCCCTGCACTCAAAGAGAAGATAACAGTCCGGGATTTGCGCCTCTCCTACGGTTCGAAAGAAGTGCTTCACGGGATTTCATTTGGCGTCGTCGCAAACGAGATTCTAGGCGTGATAGGCCCGGCTCAGTCCGGGAAGAGCGGCTTGCTTCGCTGTCTTAACCGGACGATCGACTTTGTCCCGGGGGCCCGGGTGTCAGGGACCATCGAGTTGGATGGTAGAGACATCCGATCCGGCAACGTGTACGAGCTCCGAAGATCGATCGGAATGGTTTCTCCCCTCCCGGTGGGACTCCCTCTTTCGATCTATGACAACGTGGCCTTTGCCCCTCGCGCGGCGGGACTCAAGAGCAAGGACGATCTCGATGAGATCGTGGAGCGTTGCTTGCGCCAGGCGGCGCTGTGGGACGAGGTCAAGGATCGATTGCACAGCCTTGGCACGAAACTATCGGGCGGCCAGCAGCAGCGCCTCACGATCGCTCGCGCGCTATCGCACCAACCGGAAGTGCTTTGTCTCGATGAGTTTTCGATAGCCATCGACCCGGTGACCACGATGCGCATTGAAGACGTGCTGAAGGAACTGCGCCAGGAGATCACCATTATCCTGGTGACGAATCTCACCCAGCAGGCCCGCCGGCTCGCGAATCGGACCATGTTCCTGCTCAACGGCGAGATCGTCGAATTGGACCGGAACGAGGTCATCTTTTCGGATACACCGGCAAACCAAAAGACTTACGAATACGTGAATGGAATATACGGGTAAAGGGCAGGGAAGCGTGTCGAACGAATACGCCATTGAGACCCGGGGACTGAGCCTGTGGTATGCCGATTTCCAAGCTCTTATCAACGTCACGACGAGGATCAGGCAAGGGCTGATCACTGCTCTGATTGGCCCGTCAGGTTGCGGGAAAACGACTCTTCTGCGCTGCTTCAACCGTATCAACGAGCGCTACGCCTACGTGAGAACCGAGGGCGAGATCCTGATCCTCGGGAAGAACATCTATGATCCCGATGTTTCGCTGGTGGAGCTTCGAAAAGCGGTTGGAATGGTCTTTCAACGCCCCAATCCGATGCCGATCTCGGTCTACGAGAACGTGGTCTTCGGCTTGCGCCTGCACACTCCTCGTCAACGGCTAAAGAAGACCGAACTGGATTCGGTGGTCGAAAGCGCGCTGAGCGAGGTCGGGCTTTGGAAAGATCTGAAGGATCGGCTCAACACGCGCGCCACCGACCTGCAGCTGGAACAGCAGCAGAAGCTGTGTATCGCCAGGCTGCTTCCGCTCAAGCCCGAGGTCATCCTCATGGACGAGCCGTGTTCTGCGCTCGACATTGAGGCGACCCGCGCCGTCGAAGAACAGATGTTCGAAATGCGCGGCCGATACACGATCTTGATCGTAACCCACAACATGGCCCAGGCCAGGCGGGCGAGTGACGAATGTATCTTCATGCTGCTTGGCGAATTGATCGAACACCGGCGCACCGAAGACCTGTTCCTGACTCCGGAAGACCCCAAGACCGCGGAGTACATCGAGGGCAGGTACGGGTAGCGTGACAAGGTGACAAGGTGACAGGGTGACAGGGTGACAAGGTGACAAGGTGACAAGGTGACAGGGTGACAAGGTGACAAGGTGACAAGGTGAGAGGGCACCATCGGAGGCCTGAAGGGCCGACCACATAATAAGGGCGGAGCGCTGGGCTATTATGTGGTCGGCCCTTCAGGCCTCCGATGGTGCCCTCTGTCACGCTGCCGGTTCACCCCTGTCACCCTGTCACCTTGTCACCTTGTCACCTTGTCACGC
>Ga0105091_10000254_pt1 | contig 21597 bp, 20 predicted proteins | sample PPLLak1March2015_FD_87022 | JGI IMG/M metagenome (GOLD analysis project Ga0105091, IMG submission 87022) | Freshwater sediment microbial communities from Prairie Pothole Lake near Jamestown, North Dakota, USA - PPLs Lake P7 Core (1) Depth... | ecosystem: Environmental > Aquatic > Freshwater >... | reverse complement strand
GCATGGCAACTTGCTCCCGCCTGGAAACTGGTTGTGGGTGGACGCCAAGAGACGTGGGAAGCTTCTGATGGAAGCAATTATGCAAATGGAACGAACGTAACTTATCAGAACAAGACGGTAAATGCGTTCTCTCCCAAGGCATCGCTGTCCTGGCAGGCATCCGACGTCTTGGCGCTGCGCGGTTCCGTTGGCCGGGGCACACGCTTCCCGACAGTCGGCGAGCTCTTCAAGAACGTCGGCATCACTCAAGGCGGCGTTGCAGCCACTCCGGAACAGATTGCATTATTTCCAGCGCCATACAACGTGGCGCTGACAAATAATCCAAACCTCGAACCGGAAACCGCCGATTCCTGGGAATTTACGCTGGAGCGATTCCTGGACAACGGCCTGTGGCGAACCTCCTTGTTCGGGGAAGAAAAACAGGATGCGCTTGTCTCCCAGACCGATATTACGACCCTGCCTGGGTTCAGCATCAGTAGCGTCCAGAACGTCGACAAGGTTCGCACCTACGGCATCGAAACGGCTCTGCAGACCAGCGACATGCTGATACGTGGCCTCGATCTTTCCGGCAGCATTGCCTACATCCATTCGAGAATCGTGGAGAATGCCGCTAACCCCGGCCTGGCGGGTACGGAGCTGCCGCTTATCCCGGTCTGGCGCGCATCGCTGCTGGGTGTTTACCATGCATCGGACAAACTCTCGTATAGCCTGGGCTATCGTTACAGCGGAAGACAGCACAGCGGGCTGTACAACACGACGACCATGCAATATCCCGACCCCAATCCGGACACCTATGGCGGACGTAGCTCTTTCGGTGTTTTTGACGCCAAAGTGCACTACAAGGTCGCCAAGCAGTGGTCCACCTCCGTCGGTATCGACAATATCGGCAACGTCAAGTATTACACCTTGTATCCCTATCAGCAGCGCACGTATTTTGCCAGTTTGAAGTTCGACTATTGAGAGCAGGCTTGATGACACACTTTCACAAGTTGGGCGTTGCCGCTGCGCTGGCAATGGTCGTTTCTGCTCTGCCTGACGCGGTGTTCGCCGCCACGCCGGCAGAGAAGGCCGCGATGCCGGGAATGGCTGGCATGGCGAAAAAGGTACGCACCGAGCTGGCCAGTTCGGCGGCGTTTGACGCGGACGGCCGGCTGCTGGCCGTTGCCAAACAAGGCGAGCATCTGATGCTTTATCGCAGCGACGATCAAGGCGCCAGCTGGTCGGCGCCGGTTATCGTCAACGCCCAGCCGGAGGCCATTTCCGGCGATGGCGAAAACCGCCCCAAGATCGTTTTTGCGCAGGATGGCGGCGTGCTGGTTTCCTGGACCAAGCCGCTGGGAAAACCCAACACCGGCGAAGCGCGGCTGGCCCGTTCGGATAATGGTGGCGCCAGCTTCGCGCCGCCGATCACCGTGCACCGCGACCGACAGGAAATCACCCATCGCTTCGAGGCGATAACGGTGGGCGGCGATGGACGTGTTTACATCGCCTGGATCGACAAGCGCGATCTCGAATCGGCCAAGGCGGCGCAGAAGCCGTATCGCGGTGCCGCCATCTATGCGGCGGTGTCGGAAGATGGCGGCAGAAGCTTCAAGCCTGAAGTGAAAGTCGCCGATCATTCCTGCGAGTGCTGCCGCATCACAGCAACGGTGGATACTGACGGCGCGCCCCTGTTTCTCTGGCGGCATGTATTCGAACCCAACGAGCGCGATCACGCGCTCGCAAAACTCAAGACCGACGGCACGCCGGCAAGCTTTCAACGGGCAACTTTCGATAGCTGGAAAATCGATGGCTGCCCACACCATGGGCCCTCACTGGCCGTGGCGTCAGATGGAACGCGACACGCTGTCTGGTTCAACCAGAAGGATGGCGATGGCCGGGTGTTCTATGGCCGCCTGACAGCGAACGGCGTCGATGGTCAGCGCTTTGTTGGCGGCGAAAAGGCCGCCCACGCTGACCTTGTCGTCGCGGAGCGCCGCGTAGCCATCGCATGGAAAGAATTTAACGGCGAGACGACGCAACTGCATGCCGAGGTGTCCGAAGATGGTGGGGTCAGCTTCAAGCCGCGAGTGCTTGCGGCCACCGGCGGCGCCTCCGACCAGGCCCGCGCGATCAAGCGGGGTAACGATCTGTTCGTTTTCTGGCGTACAGAACGCGAAGGTATGCGAGTGTTTGAATTGCGATGAGACATTTCTGTTTGCTGTTGTTGCTCGTGCTGGCAGGCATGAAGGCCGCCGCAGCCGAGCCGTTTCTCGTCCTCGACCGACAAGCCGCACGCAGCCTGGTGGAGGTGAAATTACATTCGGCACCGACCATCATTGCCTTGTGGTCCTCCGACTGTTCCCACTGCAAAAGCAACCTCAAGCTGTTCGCTCGGATGGCAACCACCAATCCTCGCCTGCGCTTGATCACCATTGCCGTTGAGCCCTTTTCGGAGGAGCTCGCCGCGCCGCTGGATCATTTGGGTGTTCCCGGCGCCCGCTATGCCTATGGTGCGGAATCCCCCGATGCCCTTGCCCACGCGCTCGATCCCAAATGGCGGGGCGAACTGCCGCGCACCCTGCTATTCGATGGGAACGGCGGCAAGGAGGCGGTTTCCGGCGTGATGGATGAACATGGCGTGAATCGCTATCTCAGAATAACGGCAAAGCCATAGTCAAGTGGGGTGCTGTGACATTTTGCCGCACGCCATAACGCGCCGGATACTTTAGTATCCCAGTCCGCATTTGAGGCGTTTCGGTTGCAACTAGGACTATTCAGGCTGGAAATGAGAAAGGAATATGCAACAAAATGGCTGCCGGCCATCGGTCTGGTGATGCTTGCCCATGCCGGGGCGTGGTATGGCCTGAGCCAGTTGAAACAGGACATCATTCCCCCCAGGCCGCTGAAAGTGATCGAAGTGGCATTGCTGCCCCCCCCCCCGCCGCCCAAGGTCACACCAAAACCGCCACAGCCACCAAAACCCGAACCCAAGCCCAAAGTGCAATCCAGGATCAAGCCTGTGCCACGCCAGTTATTGCAGCCTCAGCCGGTGGCAGAAAGAATCATGGAACAGGCGTCTGAAGCGGCCCCGGTTGTCATAGCCCAGGCTGCTCCTGTTATCGAGGCGCCCGTCAGGGCCGAAACGGCGCCGGTAGTGGAAGCCCCGCGTTTCAACGCCGCCTACCTCAATAATCCGCCACCGGTTTACCCGCTGGCGGCACGCCGGCGCGGCAACGAAGGCAAAGTGCTGGTGCGGGCAGAAATACAAACAGACGGCTCCTGCAGCCGGGTGGAACTAAAAAAAACCAGCGGTTCCGAACTGCTTGACCAGGCTGCGCTGGCAGCGGTCAGAAAGTGGCACTTCGTCCCGGCAAAAAAGGGCGGACAAGCCATCACCGCCTGGGTTGAAGTACCGATCACATTCAAATTGGAAAACTAGGAAAAATATGTTTGCACAAGCAACCTCACCTATCGTGGCTGCCACCCTGTGGCTTTTGATTGCATTCTCTGTCGTCTCCTGGACGCTGATTGTGATGAAGGGCTGGCTGCAGTGGCGGATGTCGCGGCAGAACAGCGCCTTCACCAATACCTTCTGGAACGCCCACAATCTGACTGAAGCGGAAGCCGCCGCGCAACAGGCGCAGGGCCCCCTCGCGCAGCTATGCCGCTCGGGATTCAAAGTGCTGCGCGAAATCGAGAAAGATGGCGCAAGCAGTCTGCAGAACAGCGGAGACAAACAGGACGTGCTGGAGCGCCGCCTGCGTGCCGAGGTGCAGAAGGAAGTGCACAAGCTCGAAAGTGGCCTGATGGTGCTGGCCAGCGTCGGCTCGACCGCGCCTTTCGTCGGCCTGTTTGGCACGGTGTGGGGCATCATGCATGCCCTGCAGGACATTTCCCGCACCGGTTCGGCCGGGCTGGACGTGGTGGCGGGGCCGATCGGCGAAGCCCTGATTGCCACCGCAGTCGGTATCGCCACCGCCATTCCCGCGGTGCTGGCCTACAACTACGGTCTGCGCCAGGTGCGCTTGTACGGCGCGGAGCTGGAGGAGTTTGCCAACGACTTCCTGCACCTCGCGCTCAAATCCGGCTTCAGCGTGAAATAGGACATTTGCCATGGCCCTGCATACCTCTGCCGAACAAACCGCCATGTCGGACATCAACGTCACGCCGCTGGTGGACGTGATGCTGGTGCTCTTGATCGTGTTCATCGTCACTGCGCCGCTGCTGATGCAGGCGGTCAAGGTGGACCTGCCCAAGACCGCGGCCGTGGCCCCGCTCAAGCAGACCCACACCACCCAGCTTGCCATCAACGCCCAAGGCACGGTGTACATCGACCAGCGCCCAATTCATTTCGACATTCTGGAAGGCGAATTGAAAAACCTGCGCGCCGCCACGCCCGACATCAATGTGCAGCTCCATGCCGACGAAAACGTCAAATACGGCCGAGTGGCCCAGGTTATGGCGGCGGTCAACCGTGCCGGCATCGCCAAACTCGGATTTATTACCATTCCACAATGATTTTTAACCAAGGAGGTCTCATGAAGCACCAACTACGCATCATCCCCCTGGCCGTCGCGCTGGCCTTGCCGCAACTGGCCATGGCTGCAGACGATAAAGTCACCACGCTGCCGGAAGTCACCGTTAGTGCATCCAAGGTCGGCACAAGCCAGCCTGTAGGCGCAACCCTGGTTGACGAGGCAAGCCTAGTTGGCAAGCGCGCAGCCACCAGCGATAGCGCCAGCCTGCTGGGCGATGTGCCTGGCGTCAGCCTGTACGGCGCAGGCGGCGTATCCAGCCTGCCGGTGATCCATGGCCTGGCTGACGACCGCCTGCGCATCAAGGTCGATGGCATGGACCTGATTTCCGCTTGCGGCAATCATATGAATCCGCCGCTTTCCTACATCGACCCAAGCAACGTGGGCAGCATCCAGGTATTTGCCGGCATCGTGCCGGTAAGCGTGGGCGGCGACAGCATTGGCGGCGCCATCCAGGTGAACTCCCCGGCACCGGAGTTTGCCGCTGCAGGGCAGGGAATGCTGCTCAAGGGCCAGGCCGGCGCTTTCTATCGCAGCAACGGCAAGGTCACTGGCGGCAACCTTTCGGCCACGATTGCGAGCGAAAAGCTGAGCATGACGTACAGCGGTTCCACCGTGGAGTCCGATAATTACACGGCTGGTGGGGATTTCAAGCCGGCAGGGCCGGCTTTTGTGAAGGACGGAAAATCACTTTACACCTCGACAAAATGGTTGCCGGGTGACGAAGTCGCAGGAACCATGTACAAGTCGACCAATCAGTCTCTTGGCTTCGCCATGCGCCATGAAAACCACCTGGTTGAGCTCAAGCTGGGCGTGCAGGATATTCCCTATCAGGGCTTTCCGAATCAGCGCATGGACATGACCGCCAATGATAGCGAACAGGTCAATCTACGCTATACCGGCCAATTTGACTGGGGCACCTTGCAAGCGCGCGCCTATAACGAACATACGCGGCACAAGATGAACTTCCTTGAGGACAAGGCATACTGGTACCAGAGTGGAACCCAAACAATACCTGCACCCGGCATGCCGATGGACACAGAAGGGCGGAATACCGGCGCACTGGTCAAGGCAGATATCCTGCTTTCAGCACGAGACACGCTCAGGGTGGGGGGGGAATACCAGCGTTATCGTTTCAATGACTGGTGGGATGCGTCAGGCAATGGCGGCATGTCGCCAAATACGTTCTGGGACATCAACAATGGCGAACGCGACCGCCTGGGCGTCTTCGCCGAATGGGAAGCGCGCTGGAGCCAGCAATGGCTCAGTCAGCTCGGGGTGCGTAGCGAAACTGTAAAAATGGATACGGGCACCGTGCAGGGGTATAACGCCACCTACAATACGGATGCAAACGCTTTCAATGCCAGTGACCGCAGCCGCACCGACAACAACTGGGACCTGACCGCGCTGGCGCGTTACACGGCGGATAGCAGCAAGGCTTACGAGTTCGGCTATGCCCGCAAGACGCGTTCGCCCAACCTCTATGAGCGCTATACCTGGTCGACCGGCGGCATGGCCATGAACATGATCAACATGGTGGGTGATGGCAACGGCTACGTGGGCAACCTGGATTTGAAGCCGGAGGTGGCCAATACCCTCAGCGCCACCGCTGACTGGCATGACGTAGAGCAGCAGAACTGGGGACTTAAAGTCACGCCCTACTACACCCATGTTCAGGATTACATCAATGCGCGGCGCTGCTCCGGCGCGACTGTCGGCGTTTGTACCAACACCAACTTGACCACGACGACAGGTTTTGTGTTCCTCAAGTACGCCAACCAGGACGCTCGCTTGTATGGCTTGGATGTCTCCGGTTATTTCCCGCTGGCTAAAAATACCGGCTATGGCAGTTTCACGGCGACTGGCATGCTGAATTATGTCAATGGAAAGACCACCAGCGGTACGGATGACAATCTCTACAACATGATGCCGCTCAACGCGAAACTGTCCGTGGTGCAACGCCTGGGCCGCTGGACCAACACCGCGGAAGTCGTGCTGGTGGATGCCAAGGATGACGTGTCGCAAATTCGCAACGAGCTTAAAACCGCTGGCTACGGCTTGCTGAATCTGCGCAGCAGCTATACGTGGAAACAGGCACGGTTCGATGTGGGCATAGAGAACGTCTTTGATCGGCTCTATGACCACCCCCTGGGCGGGGCGTATGTGGGGCAAGGGACAACCATGCCCCCGACGGGAGGCTCTCCTTACGGAATCGCCGTTCCAGGCATGGGCCGGTCGATCTATGCCGGCGTAAATGTGAAGTTCTGATCCGGGCTTGAATCCTGATCACAAATGGGCGCTGCGGCGCCCATTTTTTCGTCCTGCGGAAACAGTCCGGTAACACACTGTTACATTCCGGCGCTGACGGGAAATGTTTCTGAAACCCATCAGGTCCATGATGGCCCCCATGCAACAAATTTACTCATCTGCAAGGAGAATCATCCCGTGAAAGCCGCCTCTCTCATTACCAAAGCCGCCATGATCTCGGTTCTGGCTACCTCTTCTGCCGTTGTCGGCCTGGTCAGCACACCCGCATTTTCTGCCACTTCGACCGTGACTGCGCTTTCCGCCAGCGAGGCCAAGACGCTGACTTTCATGCGCGAAGAGGAAAAGCTCGCACGCGACGTTTACACCAATCTCTACCAATTGTGGCGTGCTGAAGTTTTCTACAATATTTCCCTGTCCGAGCAGAAACACATGGACACCATGAAGAAAAAACTGGACAAGTACAAGCTCCCTGACCCAGTGCTGCCAACGGTGGGTGCGTTCAGCGATCCCGACTTGCAGGCACTGTACAACACCCTGTTGGCGAGTGGCTCCGTAACCCTGATTGATGGCCTGAAAGTGGGTGCTACCATCGAGGAAGTGGATATGATCGACATCCAGCACGCCATTGACGGCACCACCCACACTGACCTGAAAACAGCCTACCAAAACCTGCTCGAAGGCTCCAAGAACCATCTGCGCGCCTTCGTCAGCGCACTTGGCGCGCAGGGCGTGACCTACACGCCGCAGTACATCAGCCAGGAGTTTTTCGAAGCCATTATGGACGACTAGATTTATCCCCTCTACCATTCAAATGGTAGTTTCATGCGGGCACTGCGGTGCCCGTTTTTTTGCAGTTCAGTGTGGTGGTTTTTGAAGTTGACGTCGCGACAGATCGGGCGGAATGAACTTTAATTGCGCTTTGGCGGTCTTCCATGCATTCACAGTAGATGAAAACAAGACACTTTTCCATTCTACAATTAGGCCTGTCTCCAGCCGGGAACCAGCATGCTCATCAAACGCCCCAGCGATATCCTTCCATCAGAAATCACCGAGCGCAAAATTTACCTCGGCCGTCGCCAGTTCCTGCAAAGTATGCCGGGCGCAGTAGCAGCTGCGTTGGCGCCCGGCCTGTTCGCTACCCCGACATTTGCTGCTGAAAAGCTGCCCATCTCGAGAAAAAGTCCGTTCAGTACCACAGAGCAGGCAACGCCTCACAAGGAAGTGACCACTTACAACAACTTCTATGAATTCGGCACCGACAAGTCCGATCCGGCCCAGGCAGCCAAGACCCTGATCACCCGCCCCTGGACGGTATCGATCGAGGGCGAGGTCAAGCGCCCCAAGGTCTATGGTGTCGAGGAGCTGCTGCGCCTCGCCCCACTGGAAGAGCGCATCTATCGCCTGCGCTGTGTCGAAGGTTGGTCCATGGTGATCCCGTGGCTGGGATTTTCGCTCAGCGAAATCATCCACCGCGCGGAACCCACCGGCAGTGCGAAGTATGTCGAGTTCGTCTCGCTGCATGACCCCAGGCAGATGCCGGGTCAGCGCTCAGGTGTGCTGGGCTGGCCTTATGTCGAGGGCCTGCGCCTGGACGAGGCCATGCACCCGCTGACGCTGCTTGCGTTCGGACTCTACGGCGAGGTGCTGCCGCAGCAGAACGGCGCCCCGCTGCGCCTGGTGGTGCCGTGGAAATACGGCTTCAAGAGCGCGAAATCGATCGTCAAGATCCGCCTCGTCGAGAAGCCGCCGGTGAGCGCCTGGATACGCGCTGCACCCGGCGAATACGGCTTCTTTTCCAACGTCAACCCCGCCGTGGACCACCCGCGCTGGAGCCAGGCCCGGGAGCGTCGCATCGGTGAATTCCTCAAGCGTCCCACGCTGCCGTTCAACGGCTATGGCGATCAGGTGGCGCGGCTTTACGCGGGCATGGATCTGAAGAAATTCTTCTGATGAAATTATTGCCTGTGCTCAGGGTGTCGGCTTTTCTGGCCTGCCTCATACCGCTAGCGCGGCTGCTGTGGCTGGGCTTTCATGACGGGCTGGGCGCCAACCCGATAGAATTCATCACCCGCTCCACTGGCACCTGGACCCTGACGTTCCTGCTTGCCACGCTAGCCATCACGCCCTTGCGCCGTCTCTCGGGCTGGCCGTGGCCGATCAGGCTGCGCCGCATGCTCGGCCTGTTTGCCTTTTTCTACGCCTGCCTGCATTTCACCACCTATATCTGGCTCGACCAGTTTTTCGATTTGTCGGGCATTTACCGGGATATTCTCAAGCGCCCATTCATCACCATCGGTTTCTCCAGCTTCCTGCTGTTGATTCCTCTGGCAGCGACGTCCACCCAAGCCATGATGCGCCGCCTTGGCGGCAGGAACTGGCAGCGGCTGCACCGTCTGGTGTATCTCGTTGCTATCGGGGGCGTGGTGCATTACTGGTGGCTGGTGAAGAAGGATGTCACCCAGCCAGCGATCTACGCTGCCGTGCTGGCGCTGCTGCTGGGATACCGGCTGTGGTTCCATTTTTTTTCCTCTTCCCCCTTGTTCTTCCGCAAGCGCTAGTGAGGTATCTCGCTTTACGGGGTTCATCTTGAGTAAGAAGAAACACCCACTCGCAAGTCGTCACGTGTACTTAGCGAACCAGTAGAATTTCCTGCTCCCACCCGTCTGTATAGCGCTCGACAATACGGCCATTATCTTCTATACGAATTCCAGGATTTAATCCCGCCGCACCACGAACCATCTGCGGCGAGTTACGAACGCTGTATTCGCTTCCACTGGCGGCATGGTGCACCGTCATAACGCTGTTTGTCTTGGATACGATACTGAAACCCAGTTGAGCAGCATGCTCATCCAATTCAATTTCGTTGTGGCTTTCAGGGTGAGCAAGTTCACTTCTGCCCGTATTGTAGTTCACCTCAATGGTTCCGCTCCCATCACCAAAATCCCGATAGCAAACGGTCTGCCCGCTAGGGCAGCCGTTGTTTGTGGCGCCATTTACCTGGAGACTGTAGCTATAGTGATTGCCATTCCCGTCCTCGACTTCCTTGTGTCCATCGGCATGAGTGGTTACCGTCATGCCCAGGCTTGTGTGAAGGTCATCATCCAATTCCTGATGCTCTGTACCGTAGTCATCATCTTCTACCTCCCCGACCGAGGCGTAAACGGGAAGGGAAAAAATGGCGGAGAGAGCGAGAAGGGTGATTTTTTTCTTGAACATATTGTTCTCCAAAATATATGGGTTTGAATGATTCGAACAAGCGTGGTCACTAGCAATGAACCATGGATGGAACTATATGAGCGCTTTCTTAAGGTTTTCTTAAGGGGGGCTCTTCATCTTGCCGGAACAGGCGCACCGCAAGGATAAAAAGTAGGCACAGCCTATGCGATAATATCGGTCTCATGTCTTCCATCCTTCTTCTATCCGACCTCCTCATCAACCAGATCGCAGCCGGTGAGGTTGTCGAGCGCCCTGCCTCCGCGCTCAAGGAACTGCTGGAAAACAGCCTCGATGCCGGCAGTGGCGAAGTTTCCGTGCAATTGCAGCAGGGAGGGGTGAAAGCCTTGCGCGTGGCAGATAACGGTGCCGGCATCGACCGTGATCAGTTGCAGTTGGCCTTGTCGCGTCATGCCACCAGCAAGATCGCCTCGCTGGATGACCTGGAGAGCGTACGCAGCCTGGGGTTTCGCGGCGAGGCGCTGGCCAGTATCGCTGCCGTGTCGCGCCTGGCGCTGACCAGTCGTAAGCGCGGCGAGCGCCATGCCTGGCGCATGGAAGCAGCCGGTGGGGATATTTCCGGCCTGCAGCCGGCGGCGCTGGAGGCAGGGACGGTGGCAGAGATGCAGGACCTGTATTTCAATACCCCGGCGCGACGCAAATTCCTCAAGACCGAGGCCACCGAATATGGCCATTGCGAGGAAACTTTTCGCCGCATGGCCTTGAGCCGTGCCGATGTAAGTTTCGGCTTGCAGCACAATGGGCGCCGCATCTGGCAACTGCCCGCGGCCAGCCTGGTGCAGCGCGCGACCGCCTTGCTGGGCGAGGAATTCGCCGCAGCTGCGGTGCCGGTGGAGGAAGAGGCCGGAGGGTTGCGCCTGCACGGTCTCGCTGGTCTGCCGGGATTTTCGCGCGGCAGCCGCGATGCGCAGTATGTCTACGTCAACGGCCGCTTCGTGCGCGACAAGCTGATCGCCCACGCCATCCGTGAAGCCTACCGCGACATCATTCATCACGACCGCCATCCGGCCTTCGTGCTATTCATCGAGCTGGCTCCCGAGATGGTCGATGTCAATGTCCACCCCACCAAGATCGAGGTGCGCTTCCGCGAATCGCGCGCCGTGCATCAGCTGATTTACCATGCATTGAACAAGTCGCTGGCGTTACCGATTGCTTCGCGCCGCAGCGAGTTGCCCCAGCAGCAGGCGCCACTTGCTTCCGCTCCGGTGTACGCCACGCAAACGCGCATGCCGTTGGGGGTGGAGGAGCGCAGCAATCTGTACCACTCGCTGTTCGGCCAAATCGCCCGGCCCGAGCCGACTTTCAGCGCGCCCTTGCCACAAGAGGAGGAAGTGCCGCCCCTCGGTTTTGCCATGGCTCAGCTCCACGGCGTCTATATCCTGGCGCAAAGCGCGCGCGGCATGATCGTCGTGGACATGCATGCCGCCCACGAGCGGGTCACTTACGAGAAGCTCAAGACGGCGATGGAACACCACACCGTGAGCGCGCAGCCGCTGCTGATCCCGGTGTCGTTCCACGCCACCCAGCTGGAAGTGGCAGCTGTCGCGGAGAGCCAGGAAGCCTTGGGCGAACTGGGCTTCGAGCTGGCTGTGCTTTCTCCCTCCACGCTGGCGGTGCGCGCCGTGCCGGTGCTGCTGCAGGACTCCGACCCAGTGCTGCTGGCGCGCGATGTGCTCAAGGAAATCCGCGAGTTCGGCGCCAGCCGGGCGGTAACCGAGCGCCGTAATGAATTGCTTGCCACCATGGCCTGTCATGCCTCGGTGCGCGCCAACCGCAAGCTCGCGATCCCGGAAATGAACGCCCTGCTGCGCGAAATGGAAGCCACCGAGCGCGCCGACCAGTGCAACCACGGCCGTCCCACCTGGCGCGAAATATCCATGGCCGAGCTGGATCAGCTGTTCATGCGCGGCAAGTGAGGCAGGGAACTGTTGTAATGGGTGATGAGGAATGGGTAATGAAAACCGCCGATCATCACTCATTCCCCATTACTCATTACGCCTTTTGGGTTCCGGCTTGCCCGGCTTAGGATGAATTTGCTTCCCCCTGCCATCTTTCTCATGGGCCCCACCGCGAGCGGCAAGACCGGCGTGGCGGTGGAGCTGGTACAGCATCTGCCGGTGGAAATCATCAGCGTGGATTCTGCCCTGGTATACCGCGACATGGACATCGGCACCGCCAAGCCGGACGCCGCGACCCTGGCTGCGGCACCGCACCATCTTATCGACCTCATCGACCCGACCAACAGCTATTCGGCGGCGCAATTCCGCAGCGACGCCCTGAGCCTCATGGCGGAAATCACCGTGCGCGGCAACATTCCCCTGCTGGTGGGTGGCACCATGCTGTATTTCAAGGCGCTGCAGCATGGCCTGAACGACTTGCCGCAGGCCGATCCGGCATTGCGCGCGGAACTCGACGTGCGCGCGCAGCACGGCGGCTGGCCGGCCTTGCATAACGAACTGGCGCGGCTCGATCCGCTCACGGCGGCGCGCCTTGACCCGGCCGATGCACAGCGCATCCAGCGTGCGCTGGAGGTGTGCCTGCTTACAGGGCGGCCCATGTCCGAACTGCTGGCGCAGGAAACAGCTGGCGATCTGCCTTACCGGCTGGTGCAAGTGGCCCTGGTGCCGGGCGACCGCGCGGTGCTGCACCAGCGCATCGCTGTGCGTTTCGATGCCATGCTGGAGCAGGGGTTGGTGGCGGAGGTCGAGGCATTGCGCGCGCGCTATGCGCTGACGCCGAACCTGCCGTCCATGCGCTGCGTCGGCTACCGCCAGGCGTGGCAATACCTCGACGGGGAAATGGATTTCGCCACGTTGCGCGACAAGGGCATTTTCGCCACCCGCCAATTGGCCAAGCGTCAGCTCACCTGGCTGCGCGGCATGGAAAACGTGAGCGAATTCGACTGTCTGGCGGACGGCCTGGCTGCCAGGGTGCGGGCGCATATTGCCGCCGCCTCGGGAGGCTGTCGGGATTGATTTCGCGAGGAGTGGATTCCATGATTTTTACCTTTTCGGCCTCAACCGGTACTTGGGGATGATTTTTTCATGACAAAAAGCTGGTTGGGGTTTTTTCTTGTTTATCTCCTGATTAGCGCGATCCCGGCCCTGGTGCTGTTGGTGAGAGGCAGGGGGTGGCGGCCTCGATACCTTGCGCTAAGTTTTCTCGTGGCATGGACTGGTGGTGGTTGGCTGATAATGCTCTGGCTGTCTGTTCTGGATCGGCCGACAAGTTTTTCCCGCAGTACGCCGCTCCTGGTGCCAGGCAAAAACCGGGAAGAAAACAAGCAGTCACTGCTCAAGACATTTTTCCGCTAGCCCCGGCTAGGGGATCGTCAGGCGTGCTTCCGTACCGCCGCCTTCACGTGGCAGCAATTCGATTTTCCAACCATTGGCATCGGCCAGCTGCCGGGCTATCGCCAGACCCAGACCGCTTCCTCCTGTTGTGCTGCTGCGCGAGGATTCGAGGCGAAAAAATGGTCGGAACACGCTTTCCACCTGGTCAGGCGGAATCCCGGGGCCGCGGTCGAGTACCCGGATCACGGCAGCCTCTTTCCCGCACGCGCACTCGATAGTGACAGGTAATTCCGCGCCATAGCGCACCGCATTGCCGATCAGATTGGCAAGTATGCGCCGCAGTGCCATGGGCCCCGCCGGGCGCAGGCAGGGTTCCTGTTCTTGCCATTCGACCTGTGCGCCGCCGTTCTGTGCATCGTTTACCAGTTCCTGCAACAACAGGGTGAAATCGATTTCCTGCGTAGCTTCTTTTTCCAGGCCGCGGCTGAGTTCGATGAACTCGCCGATGAGACGGTTCATTTCTTCCAGGTCATGCTGCAGCCGGGCTATCAATTTCGGGTCGGCATCTCTGGGCAGCATTTCCACCGCCAAGCGCATGCGCGCCAGTGGGGTGCGCAGATCATGGGAAATGCCAGCTAGCAGGGTGGTGCGGTTGGCCAGCAGTTCCTGCACCTGCAGCGCCATGTGGTTGAAGGCGCGTGCCAGGCTGGCCAGTTCGTCGGGACCGCTTTCCGGCAGGGTTTCCGGCGTATTGCCCTGGCCGACGCGCTCGGCCGCAGCGGAAAGTTTGGCCAGCGGCCGGCTGATGCGCCGTGCCAGGATGACCGATGCCAGCAGAATGAGCGCAACGGTGGTGGACAACACCAGCAGCAACGCAGCAACAGGGTTCACGCCAAGGTGCTCCTTAGGAAAGCCGATGCGCAATTGGTGTGCGCCGACGGGAAACTCGATCCATAGCCAGGACTGGTCCCATTCCGTGGCCTTGATTTCGATGGGCTGCCCGAGACGCTTTTCGAGGGCGTCTTCCAGCATGAAGAGATAGGGTATGAACAGGTGATCGTGGCCGGGTAGCGGAGTGGTGGCTGGGAATAGCCAGAGGTTGTGTTTCTCGGCCAGTTCGAGTTCGAAATCCGGGCGCGTTTGCGGCGGTAGTTCCGCCCAGGTCTGGGCGGAAAGTACGATCAGCGCGGCGAGGTCGTCCGCCGAACGCTTGGCCATGGGTTGCATGACGAAATACACCGTTACCGACAAGGTGATGGCCTGGAAAATGACTAGTGCCACGGCGAGCGTTGCGGCGGTGCTGCGAAACAGCGAATGGCGCTGCCTGGGCGGCATTATGCCGTCTTGCCCATGGGGGCGAACAGGTAGCCTTCGCCCCATACGGTGCGGATGTAGACTGGTGCGGCGGGGTCATCCTCGATCTTGCGCCGCAGTCGCGTCACGCGCACGTCGATGCTGCGGTCGAACGGCGTGCGCTCGTAGCCCTTGATCAGATCCATGAGGCTGTCGCGGCTCAGCACGCGATTGGGGTGCTCGACGAAGATGCGCAGCAGGTTGAATTCGCCGGTGGTCAGCGCCACTTCCGTGCCGTCTCGATCCAGTCGATGGGCATTACTGTCCAGGTTGAATGGGCCGAAGCGGTAAGCCCCGCTGGGTGTTTCTTCCTGCGTGGCTGGCGCGCTTTCCTTGCGCCGCAGAACGGCGCGGATGCGCGCCAGCAGTTCGCGCGGGTTGAACGGTTTGGCAAGGTAGTCGTCAGCGCCCACTTCCAGGCCGATGATGCGGTCTATGTCCTCGCCTCGTGCCGACAGCATGATAATGGGCTGGCCGCCTTGCGCACGCAATTTGCGCGCCAGCGTCAGGCCGTCTTCCCCCGGCAGCATCAGGTCGAGTATCACCAGATCTGCGTGGTGTTGTGCCAGATGCTGCTCCATCGCGCCACCGTCGGCGACGCTTTCGACTGCGTAGCCCTGCTCTTCCAGATACTGTTCGAGCAACTCGCGCAGGCCTGGATCGTCATCCACTACCAGAATTTGTTCTTTTTGGCTGTCCATGTCACAACTATACAAACTCCGGGAGTGATGTCCATAGGCGAACGCAATCGGTAACACATTGTTACATTTTGCCGGTTGCGGGAAATTATTTTGAAACCCTCGCGGCGCATGATCCATAGCATGCATACGGAGTGGCCCCAATCAGCACCTGATCGAAAAAATGGAGTGGAAAAAATGGATATCGATACGATGCGATTTTTGCGTATTAGCGCCATCAGCCTTGGTCTTTTGAATGTCGGCAATGTGCTGGCGCAGGAAAAGTCCCTGGCAACCGGGCAGAGCAAGCAGCAGATGCGCCAGCAACTCAAGAGCAGCAGCGAGCCGGAACAGGATGATTTCCGCAGTGTGCTGCAGGCTCGTATTCGTGCCATGAGCCAGGAAGAGCAGTCCCTGATGCGTGATCTCAGCGTCAACGGACGCGAGCGCATGGCGCGGGAAAACGCCGCATCAGGTGATCAGATGCGTGACAGCGCACGTTACGGGCGCGGCTTCGAAGCGCGCCAGGTGCAATCGAACACACCCGCCATGGGCAATTCCTCTTTTAATTCTCCAGGCAGCAGCGGGGCGGCGATGGGTGCGCAGGGTGGTGGTTCTCGCGGCGGAGGGGGCAGAGGCCGCTAACAACAACCCCGGTTGGTTTTGTTTTTTATTTCAAGGAGTGGAAAAATGCGTAAATCTTCACTGATGGTGGTATTGCTGGCTGCAGCGTTGGGTTCCAGTACGGTGGCTTTTGCCCGCAGTGGTGGCGCTGGAGGCATGGGTGGCGGTCAAGGTTCGATGATGGGCGGCCAGGGATCTTCCGGCGCCCAACAGCAACAGGATCAGGTGTTGGAGCAAACCCGTGAACAGGTCAGGGAACATAACCGCATCCAGGAAAAAAACATGGGCGAGGGCATGAATCAGACCCAGACTCGCCAGCTTAGCCGTGAGCAGCTTCGCGAACAGGTCGAAATCCGCTAACAGCGACAGGTATGACTCGTTTCCGCCTTCTCCGTATCAGGGGAGGGCGCTTGTGTTTTCATGGCAGGAGCGGCTCCGGCCGGTGAATGCCGTAGCCTTGCGCGTAATTGACGCCGATGGCGGTGAGTTTTTGCAGAATGGCGTCAGTCTCGACGAACTCAGCCACGGTGCGGATGCCCATCACCTGTCCGATGTGGTGAATAGCCTCCACCATGGCGTGGTCCACTTTGTCTTCCACCATGTCACGCACGAAGGCGCCGTCGATCTTGAGGTAATCGACACGGAAGTTTTTCAGGTAGGCGAAGGAGGATAAGCCGCTGCCGAAGTCGTCCAGGGAGAAGCGGCATCCGAGCGCCTTCATTTCATCGATGAACTCAATGACGCGGCTCATGTTGGCGATGGCTGCGGTCTCGGTGATTTCGAAGCAGATGGCTTCGGCCGGCACGGCGCAATGGTGCAGCGTTTCGCGGATGAATTTGAGCAGGCTGTCTTCGCCGAATGATGCGCCCGAGAGGTTGATGGAGAATGAGTCATTCCAGTTCGGGGTGACGGAGCGTAGGTCGCGGTAGGCTTCCAGGGCATGCTGCACCACCCAGCGGTCAATGGCGGGCATCAGGTTGTAGCGTTCTGCAGCGGGGATAAACACGCCGGGGGGGATGATGTTACCGTCTTCGTCCACCATGCGCAGCAAGATTTCCCAGTGTTGGCCGCTGTTCTCGTTGGTGCCGATTGGCTGGATCAATTGTTTGTAGAGACGGAAACGATCTTGTTCGATGGCGCGGGTGATGCGTGATACCCAGTGCATCTGGCCGCTGCGGTTGATGAGCTCGGCGTCTTCGGGGCGGAAGATCTGAATGCGGTTGCGCCCCATGTCTTTTGCCAGATAGCAGGCGGTGTCGGCGGCGATCAGTGCGCTGCCGACGGTGTCATGGTTCTCCTTGTTCAGGGCCACCAGGCCGACGCTGACGCCGAGCACGAAGAACTGCTCTTGCCACGCGAAATGGAAATTCTTGATCGCCTCCAGCAGGACATTGGCTTGCGCCAGTGCCTGTTCCAGCGTGGCGTCCTGAAGTAGGACACCGAACTCGTCGCCGCCCAGACGTGCCAGGGTGTGCGGCTCCTGGATGCAGGTTTGCAGCAACTGGGTGAGTTGCCCCAGTAGTTTGTCGCCCGCTGCGTGGCCGCAGGTGTCGTTGACGACCTTGAACTGGTCGAGGTCGAGGTACAGCAGGGCATGCTGGCGCGCTTCTCTTTCCGTGCTGGCAAGCAGCTTGTTCAAACGGAGCTCGAATTCGCGCCGGTTGATCAAGCCGGTGAGTGCGTCGTGGGTGGCCTGGAAAAGAATCTGCCGCGTCATGTCGCGTGCCTGGCTGACGTCGTGGAATACCAGTACGGCTCCAATGATTTGGCCTTCGTGGTCGCGAATCGGCGCCGCCGAGTCCTCGATGGCGTACTCCGTGCCGTTGCGTGCGATGAGCAGGGTGTGGTTGCTCAGCCCGACCACGCGATTTTCGTGCAGTGCTTTCTCCACCGGATTTTCCACCGCCGCGCGTGTCATCTCGTTGAGGATGACGAATACTTCGTTCAGGGAGCGTCCCACCGCATCAGCGTTGCTCCAACCGGTGAGTTGTTCCGCGATCGGATTGAGATAAGCGATATGGCCATGCTGATTGGTGGTGATCACAGCGTCACCGATGGATTGCAGGGTGGTTTGGGCCAGTTCCTTTTCCTTGAACAGGGCCGTTTCCATGCGTTTCTGCTCGCTTATGTCGAGGCCGATAGAGCAGATCAGGGTGGTGTGCCCGCGCTCGTCGCTGGCGATGGGGAAACGTGTCAGCAGGTAGGTGTGCATTTTTCCGGCAAGCTCGACGCTGATTTCGTTACGCAGGGTTGTGCCGTGCGCAAAAATTTCTCCCTCCGTCTCGTGTATCAGTTGCACAGCTGGTTGCGGCAACAATTGAGTAATAGCTTTTTGTTGCAGATCGTTGGGACCCAGCCCGAAGCGTTCCCGGAACATCACGCTGGAGGAATGCACGCGGCCGTTTATGTCGCGGATCGCGATGAGCAGCGGCGCATGTTCGAGGATGCCCTGCAGTTGCGATGCCAGGCGTTTGACGGGACGGCCGAAGGCTTTGCTGAGCATCAGGGTGGCGCCGGCGCCTATGGCTATGAGCACCAGCACCAGTGCGGCGAGGTAATACAGTCCTTGGGTCAGCGCGGCATGACCCTCGCGATCTGCAATGCCGACACCAATGACCCCGGTCACCTTGTTCTCGAAGCCGGCGCGGTAGGGCAGGGTGATGTCTCTGATCGGTTCCCCGGCTACGGTCAGATTTCTTATTTCGCGCCCCTCGCTCTGCAGTACTTGCATGGCAGCACGCATGGCGTCCGCGTCCAGCTTGCCATCGTTCAGTGCCGGGTCGCTGTGGGCCAGTATTGTGCCCAGCTTGTCTGCCACCACTACGTAGGCGATGCCGGGTTGCTGCGCCTTGATTTCCTCCAGCAACAGGCGGGCGTGGTACTTGCCCGAGAAACTGATGCGGTTCACCGAGTTGGCAAGAATCTGGGTGACGAGCGTGGACAGTTTGTCCTGCTCGCGTTGCATCACGTTCTGGTAATAAAGCCCGCCAACCACCAGCACCACGCTCATGAGCGCCAGGATAAGAGCGCCAAAAGACAGGGCGAGGCGGCGGTCGATACGGGCAAAGGGAAGGTGTTCGTAGTCTGCTTGAGGGTTGTCGTGGCTCACGCTTTAATCCAATTTATACCATGGAACTGAAATGGGTAATGAGTGATGGGTAATGGGGTGTGGGCCGGGGGTTTTCATTACCCATTTCTCATCACCCATTACCATGAAATTTATTTGACGGCTTTTACCTTTCCTTCCCAGTAAGTCTCGCGTGCCTGCCAGGGCTTTTCGAAACGTGTCGGGATTGGCCCACTCCAGCCAGGATAACGCTGCAACGTCTCGGAGGTGACGGGGAACACTGGCACCAGTTGGTGTGGGGCCACTTTTTTGCCGGTGGCGACCGCATAGGCGATTTTCATGGCCTCGGCACCGAGTGGGCCACAAAATTGTGCTGCATCGATATGAGTGAGACGTTTGGCACGGATGTTTTCTACCGATTTGGGATCGCCGTCGATGCTGGCGACGATGATTTCCGTGCGCCCGGCATTGGCGAGCGCCTCCACGACATTCAAACCGCCGCCATCGTTGACGGAGAATACCGCGTCCACGCTGCCTTTGGCAGGAAAATCCCGCAGCATTTGCGCCCCGGCGCGTGCGCCGCTGCTCGGCTCAACGGCTTGATAAGTTTTGAGGATGCGGAAGGGCTGGCGGTAATCGCGCAGTGCGTCGAGCAGGCCGTTGGCGCGCTCCACGGTGGATGAAACATGAGGGTATTCGACCAGAATCAGCTTTATTTCCTGGTCGTCGGGAAAGTGTGCAGCGAGATATTCGCCGTCGAGGTAGCCCGCCTGGTGGTTGTCAGAAGTGACAAAGGCGGCCAACGTCCCGCCGCTGATGTACTGGTCGTAAGCCACCACTGGGATGCCTGCTTGGTTGGCGGCGCGTAGCGGGGCGGCAAGGGCGGCATTGTCGGTTGGCTGGACAATGATGATGTCGTGCTTGCGTTTCACCGCGTCGAACATCTGGGTGATCTGGCGTTCGATGCCGGCGCTGCCGTCCCCGGCGACATAAGGCATCAGTTCCACGCGCGGCTGGTTTTTCTTGTCTGCATCCCGGTTTATGCGTGCGGCTTCCTGCTCCAGGCCCTTGCGCATGGCAACCTGGCCGGGAATGTTCATGGACCAGTAAAGCACGCCGATGCGCAGTGTTTTCTCGGTGGGCGCAGCATGGGCGCTGGCGGCAAGCATGAATGCGCATGCTGCGATAGTGCAACGGATTTTCATGCATCTACCTACGGGTTCTTCATTCATGCCATTAACCATTTTTATGATTAGGCGATAGGCTATCACAGGCAGTTAATGGTGCAAAATGAAAACGGCTCGCTCATGGCTCCCGCTTGTGGGGTTTGGAGCCGCCTGATGCGGCATTCATTTCCTCGATAGCTGCTTTCAGGACTTGCGCTGCGGCTTTGGGATCCTTGTTGGAAATGGTTATTTCGTCGCTGCCATCGGAAGCTGCAGAGGCTGCATTTCCCTTGGCTGCCAGGCTTTCTGATGCGGGGGTGGGCGGTTGCGGCGGCTGCTTTTGTATCGCTTCGATCTGTGCCTGCAATTCGGCATTCTTTTTCTTCAGTGCTTCGATTTCTGCCTGGGATGTTTCGGCATGTGGCGCCGGATGGCTGGCGAGTGAAGCGTCAGCCGTGGCAGGTTTCTGTTCCGCTTGAGGTGACAGGATTTTCGTGATGGCGAAGCCGATTCCTGCCAGTAATACAAGCAGCAAGCCAATCGCACCACCAATGATCAGGCGTTTCTTCATGTTGCGCGCCGGGGCTATGCTGGGCGTTTCATCGTCCTGGTGACCTGCTGCGGCTGGTTCCGGTGTTTCTGAATTGTCGTCGTCGGCTTCCGTGCTCGAGTCGCGCGGTTTGCGCAGTGCAGAAAGGGCGTTGGCCAGACGGGCCAGCAGGCCGGGGCGGATGGCTGCTTGCTCAAGTGTTTCCTCTGCTTCGTTTGTGCGCGCGATCGCCACGGTACGATCGTCGTCGGCCTCTACTGCTTCTGTGCCGCCGGGTGTTTTCTTTTTCCAGAACATAAAGTTCATGCCTCCTCCTTGCTTGTCACGCTGGCCGTTGCACTTCCATGGGCGAAAGTGATGGCAAGTTCTTCGTGCAGGGCTATATCGGCACTGTCGCGCACAAGTTTACCGCTGGCCGAGCGTACCATGCTGAAACCGCGCCGCAGTACAGCCTCGGGGTTGAGGTGTTGCAGGCTGGCGGCGAAGCGTTGAAGTGAGGCATGGCGGTGCAGCAAAAATTGCCCCATGGCGAGTTCCAGTCGCTGGCCGAGTTGCTCTTGCTGGGCAAGCAAACTCAGCGGCGCGGGCCCTGCATTCGCAAGACGGTGGGCCAAACGCTGAACGCGCCATTGCTGTTGCTCCAGCAGGTGGTTTGCGGCTTGTTGCTGGCGCTGGCGCAGATGATTGAGGTGTTGCCGTTGCGCTTCAAAGCGCGTGCCGGGATGTACTAGGCGGCGGGCCAGATAATCCACATGCTGCATGCGCTGCTCCAGGCTACGTGCGCTCTGGCGTGACAGGCGCACTTGCAGTGTGTCGAGTCGCTGGCGCAGGTCGGTGCGGTTTGGCGT
>Ga0105091_10000253_pt1 | contig 21603 bp, 30 predicted proteins | sample PPLLak1March2015_FD_87022 | JGI IMG/M metagenome (GOLD analysis project Ga0105091, IMG submission 87022) | Freshwater sediment microbial communities from Prairie Pothole Lake near Jamestown, North Dakota, USA - PPLs Lake P7 Core (1) Depth... | ecosystem: Environmental > Aquatic > Freshwater >... | reverse complement strand
GTCGTCGGGGGGTCGCTGCCCCCGGCGGGCCTAGGCCCGCCGGGGGCAGCGACCCCCCGACGACTGGCGGCTGCTGTGGCTGGTGATGAGCGGGCGGGGGTTCGGCAAGACACGCATTGGCGCTGAGGAGACGGTGTGGGGGGCGATAGCCGCCCCGAGGTCGCGTTGGGCGGCGGTCGGGTCAACGTCGGACGACGCCCGGGAGACTCTGGCCGAGGGGCCGAGCGGGCTGCGGGTGGTGCTGGACCGCTACAGCTCGGCCATCGGCTTCCAGTGCTACGAGCATCAGAAGGCGCACACCGCGTTCACCCTGTGGAACGGCAGCCGCATCCGGTACATCGGGGCTGAGCGCCCCGACCGGCTCAGGGGCCCGAACTGGCACGGCGGGTGGGCCGATGAGGTCGCGGCGTGGCGCTACCCGGGCACCTGGGATCAGCTTGAACTCAGCGTCCGCGCGGTCCACGCCGACCTCCCCGCCGCCCGCATCGTCGCGACGACGACGCCGCAGCCGACGCCGCTGATCCGCCGCCTCCACCGTCAGGCCGACCACATCACGGCAGGGTCGGTGTACGACAACGCCGAGAACCTGGACCCGGCGTTCATCGAGAAGTTGGAGGGGCTGTACGGCGGTACGCGGTTCGGCAGGCAAGAACTCCACGGCGAGCTGCTCACCGACATTGAGGGGGCGATGTTCAAGCCGGGGTGGATCAGGGCGGTGGACGGCGACCCGCCGCTGGATGAGGTGGTGGTGGGGGTGGACCCGGCAGCGACCCACGGGCCCGAGTCGGACATGACGGGCATCGTGGTGGCGGGCCGCTCGGGGCTCGGGTACGTCGTCCTCGCCGACCGCACCGGGCGGTACAGCCCCGAGGAGTGGGCCCAGGTGGTGGGGTTCGAAGCCGAGCGGTGGGGGGCCGAGCGGGTGGTGGCCGAGGTCAACAACGGCGGCGACATGGTCGGCGCGGTGCTGCGCAACGCCGGCGTGCCGACGCGGGTGAAGCAGGTCCACGCCTCCCGGGGGAAGAAGGTGCGGGCCGAGCCGATAGCGGCGCTGTACGAGCAGGGCAGGGTGGCTCACGTCCCCGGGCTCGCCGAGTTGGAGGCGCAGCTCACCGAGTGGGTGCCCGGGATCGGGCCGAGCCCCGACCGGGTGGACGCGCTGGTGTGGGCGATGTCGTCGCTGAGTGGCAGGGTTCTGCGCCCCGTCGCGTCGTTCGGCACCTAGGCTCGGGGCATGGACGCTGGTTGGGATTGGGACGACATCACGGTTCAGACCGGGGAATGGTGGCTGTTCCTGCTCGGGCTGCTGGCGCTGCTCGCCGGGCTCGGGGTCGGCTATCTGCTGGGGCAGCAGACCGAGCGCAAGCGGTGGGCGCGCACCAGCCTGACTCCACCGCCGCCCTCGGCGGGCCCGCTGCCCTAGCCTGCTGCCATGCCTTACACCGTCCAGAAGCGGGGCTCGCGGTACGCCATCGTCAACAAGGGCAACGGGCACGTTGCGGGGTACTCGGACCGCAAGGGGAAGGCGCAGAAGTCGGCGGCGATCCGCAACGGCTCGGGCGGGAAGCGCAAGAAGTAGCCACCCGCTAGAACGTCCGAGGCGTGCTGCTCCGGGCCCTCGGCGTGCGGGTGTGGCGCGGGTCCACCCTCGCGACTGCCGTCATTCTGGCCGCTACCCGGGGAACGGTATTAGGGCGCGCTTGGGGTCGGGGTATACCCTAGGGGTCGAAAGACCCCGAGCAGCACCCACCACCACAGGAGCACCCGATGAGCACCGCCTACTGCCCCGTCTGCGACAACACCGTTGCGACGTACCGCACCCGCCGAGTCACCGACCTCGGAAGCCAGAACTTCACCGCCTACCGTCCCCACACCCTCGCCGGCACCCAGCAGCGCCGCCGCGACCTCGCCTCATGCATCAGCTCGGGCGAGGTCATCGACACCGCCGCCGTCGCCGCTGCCCTCGCCGCCAAGGACCGCAAGGCTCGCGACGCGCGCCGGAAGGCCGGCGTCAAGGGCAAGGGGTACGGGCAGCCGAGCGCGACCCGCCTCGCCCGCGACCTGGACCAGTCCGACGTGGAGGCCGACGCCCGCCGCATGGAAGCCCAGCAGGCTGAGGCCGAGCACGTCGCCTCCCGCGTCATCACCTCCCGCACCGAGCAGCCCAGCGCCTTCGGGCGGGGAGTCTCGGTCATGACCCGCATCACCTGCGCGATCTGCGGGGCGTCGGGCACCCTCGGCGCGTCGGGCCCGGCTGCCGCGCTGGAGTGGGTCGCCGCGAACGACTGGCATGGCGACTGCCGCCGCCGCGAGGCCGACGCCGACTGCACCTGCGGGGGCGACCCCCTGCTGGAGTGCGCCCTCCACACCGACGACGACGCGACCCCCTGCCCCCCGCACGCCGCCGACTGCCAGCCCGGCAGGACCGCCGGCTGCCCGGCGCACGACTGGTACGCCAACCTCCCCCACAACGCCCGGGCCGCGCGATGAGCGCGAACCCGTGCTGCCGGTGCTGCGAGGCAGCCGCCGAGCGCGGCGAGCTGGACCACGCCCTCACCCCGACCGCCTGCCCCTACCCCCGCTGCGACTACTGCCAACCCACCACCCAAGGAGCCACCCGATGATCTACAGAGTCACCTACCGCAACCCGAACGACGTGACGCGCGCCGAGCGGGTCGAAACCTTCACCTCAGTCGCGGGGGTCAACGCGATCAAGCGCCGAGCCGAGCAGTACCCCGGCTCATGCGTCCTCATCGGCGTGGAGAAGATCAGCGCGAAGGTCGCCCGCGAGGCGGCAGCCGCCGGGCAGTGCCCCCTGTGCGGGGGCCCGGTCGGCGACCACCCAGCGACCTCCCGCGCGGACGACGTGACCGCGATCTGCTCGCGGTGCGGCGTGGCCGAGGCGCTCGGCGCGTGGCGGAGGGCCCGCTGATGTGCCAGTGCTGCCGCCGCCGGCTCGCCCGGGTGGACCGCCCGGGGCGGGTGTGCCGCGCGTGCCGCGACCTGTGCGGCTGGTCCCACTGCCGCCTCTGACCCCTCGGGTATACCCTCGCCCCACTACCACCGACCTAGGAGCCACCACCATGCAAGCGATCACCACCAAGTACCTCGGGCCGACCGACCACCGGGGCAGCCGCATCAAAGCCACCACCGAGGCGGGCAGCAAGACCTACGACTGGGACGCCGAGCTGGGGGTGGAGGACAACCACCGCAAGGCCGCGCTGCGCCTCGCCCTCCACCTCGGCTGGATACACGGGGTGGTCCGCGCCGCCCACGGCCATGAGGTCGCGGCGGGCGCGCGCTTCAGCGGGCTCGCCTCGGGCAGCATCGACGGGGCCGACCGCTACGCCCACTGCCTCATCCCGGTCCCGTGACCGCCACCTTCAGCGGCAGGGTCGTATGGTGCCCCGACGCCGGCTGGATCGATGAGCAAGACCACCACTGCAACAAGGAGCCCGCCATGAGCGCACCCCCTGCCCCCGAGTACCCCTTCATCATCACCCTCGCCCTCCCCGGCTGCCTGCCCGAGGGTGATCTGGTTGAGCCGTTCACCGCGACCCTGGACGACGCCGTGACCGCGCTGCTGGATGAGGCCGATCAGGTGCTGGACCGCGACGACTGCGACGGGGGGGAGGCGTGGAGCGGCGACCTCGCCCTGGTGGAGTCGTACCGGGGGGCCGAGGGCAGGGGCGACCTGATCTGGGTGCTCGCCGAGCACGGTGAGGTGTCCATCCCGCTGGAGTCCTACGCCAACGATTTCGGGGCCCACCTCACCCTCACCCGCGTTGGGGAGGCGTCGTGAGCCCGGGGTTCTGGCCGACGGTCAACGTGGACCCGCCCGAGCCGCCGCCGAGCTGGTGCGCGGCGTGCGGGCAGCGCGACGATGAGGACTACTGCCAGTGCTCGCAGACCGTCTGCGGGCGGTGCGGCGGGGTGCTCGGGCGGTCGTGGTTCGGCTGCCGGTGCGAGGCGTCGTGACCGCCCGGGTGCAGGCACGCGACCTGAAGCGCGGCGACCAGCTCGGCCCGTTCGGCGCGCCGTTCGAGAAGGTCAAGACGGTCACCCCCGTCCCGGGGGACCAGATCGCGGTCACCTACGACGACGGCACCTTCGATGTGCTGCCCGCCGACGCCGAGGTGGATGTGCATGACCGGGCGGGATGGCACGACGACCGCCCCTGACCCCAACCCCCAAACGCTGCCCCCCCTGCCTCGGCTCGGGGGGCAGCGTTGCGTTGTAGCCTTCGGGGCGAGGTGAGCTGGGCGCGACCTCTGGCCGTAACCGCGCCCCGGGGATCGGCACCCGATGCCGAGCCGCTGCCCCCTTCGCCTCCCGGCGGGGGGGCAGCCGCGTCACCCTGCCCCGACTGCCACCGGGGCCCTACCGTGCTGCTACACCCCGTTCTAGGACCCGCTCCGCGTACCCTCGGGGACCGTGGACGACGCCGAGCGCCTCCAATCGCTGCTGGATCACGTAGCCGAGCCCCGGCTGTACGCCCGATGGCGGTACTACTGGGGGGATCACCCCCGGGTGTACGCCACGCCGAAGCTGCTGGAGGTGTTCCGCAACCTCGCCGACTCGTTCGTGGAGAACTACTGCGGGCTCGCCGTCAACACCCGCCTCGCCCGGCTGGAGGTGACCGGGTGGGGCGGGGACGCCCCCGACCCGGCGCAGGCCGTGTGGGACGCCTCCCGGCTGCCCCAGTATCAGGACCGGCTGTACCGCTACGGGCTGGTCCACGGCAGGGCGTACCTCATCGCCGACGACGACGACGGGCAGCAGACGCTGCGGATCAACCCGGCGACGATGGCGTACGCCGAACCCGACCCCGACACCCCGTTCACCGTCGCGTGGGGCGGGAAGGCGTGGGAAGCCGGCGACGGGTGGCGCGCGACCGTGTACCACGACGGCGAAGTGGTGCGCTACCTGAGCACCGGGCAGCGGCAGGGCGACACGGGATCATATGAGGTGGAGTCGCGCGAGCCCTACCCGTTCGACCGGGTGCCCGTCGTGGAGGTGACGCCCTACGGGGACGGCCCGCCGCTGCTGGACCAGATCACCCCGATACAGGACCGCATCAACAAGATCGGGGCCAACAAGTTCGTCGCCGCCGAGTTCGGCGCGTTCAGGCAGCGGGTGTTCTTCACCCGGCAGGACGTCACCCCGTTCGACCTACGCAACGCCCCCGACCACGCCATCATCCTGGACCCGGGCGACCCCGACGGGCAGTCCCGCGTGCAGGAGCTGAACGCCACCGACCTCGCCAACTACGACAAGGCGAAGGACTCCGAGGTGGACGGGCTGTTCACCATCGCCACCCTCCCCCGGCATCTGCGGGTCAACCCGGGGACGCCGCCGAGCGGGGAAGCGATCAAGGCCGATGAGGGCCCGTTCGTGGAGGCGATCCGCGACCACCAGAGGTCGATGGCCGAGGCCCTCGCCGACGCGATGCGCCTGTTCGGGGAGTTGGAGGCCGAGCCGATCTGGCGTGACCCCGAGGTCCACAACGAACAGGCGATGGCCGCGACGGTCGCCGAGTTCGTCGGCGCGGGTGTGCCGTGGCAGAAGGCCGTCCAGATGTACGCCGGCTGGACCGAGGACGACGTGGCCGAGGCCGAGGCCGCAGCGTCGCAGCCGACCGGGAATGCCGTGGGCGCTGCCCTGCTCAACGCGTTCGCGTCGCCGACCCTCGCCCCACCCGCCGAGGTGCCCGAGGTGCCCCCCGCCCCGCCCCCGGCGTAAGTAACGCCTGTGCCTTACATGCCCTCCCCGGCGATCCCCCCGGGGATGAACCCGAAGGCGTGGCAGGCAGCGGTGGACGCCCTCGCCCGCGAGTCGGGGCGGCTCGCCGGCCAGCTCGCCGCCGGGAAGCCGATGGGCAAGGGGATGCAAGCCCGCATCGGGGCGCTGGACGCGACGGGGCGGGCCCTCGCCGCCCTCGCCCCCCCGGGCGTCACCAAGGACCAGCTCCACGTCGCGTCGTACGCGATGGACGGGATGGCGACGATCCTGCGGGGCTCGGGCAAGACCCTGGGCGCGGCGATGGGCCCCCACGCCGTCGCCTCGGCTGCCGACCTCGCGCAGTGGGCGGCGGGGCAGGGCTTCCACCCGGTGGTGGACGTGGGCGCGTTGCAGGCGATGAGCCAACGCATGACCCGGGCCCTCACCCACGACTGGGAACGGCTCACCGCCGACTCGGCGCAGCGCATCATAAACGGCGTCACCGAGGGCATGGTGGGGGGGCTGAACCCTCGGGAGGTCGCCCGTCGCATCCAGGGCACCATCACCGAAACGGGCGGGATGGCGTACAGCCGGGCGATGCTGATAGCGCAGACCGAGATGGGCGACCTGTACGACTCATCCCGGCTGCACACGATGAGCACCACCCCCGAGGTCGGGGGGTGGTGGTGGCGGGCCCGCCCCGACGCCTGCGCCATCTGCCAGATCAAGCACGGCATGATCCACCTCAGCAACGAACCGACTCAGAGGCATCACCGCTGCCGCTGCATCATGGTGCCGATAGCGGGCGACGCGCCGGGCCCCCCAGGTTCGTACATGCCGGGGATGCAACGCCCCCCCGAGGCGATCAACTCGCGGCTGCCCGACAAGCTGCGGCAGGCGGCAGCCGGCGACGGGTTCGACCATCGCGAGCTGCTGGCGCTGCGCGACAACAAGGGGTGGCGGCAGTCGCTGGACCTCCAGCCCCCGGGCGGGCCGAACGCGTGGCAGCCGGGGACGGGCTACGGGGGGAAGCCGCTCCACCCCGGCGCGGTCGCTCAGCCCAAGCCGCTGCCCCTCAACGCGGCGGGCAAGCCGATCACCCGGGCCGACTACGTGCCCCCGTCCACCAAGAAGCCGGGCCCCGACCTCGGGCAGCAGCTTGACGCCGAGTTCCTCGCCGACATGACCGCGAAGAAGCGGGCAGCCGAGGCCGGGATCAAGGCGCGCAAGTACGAGCTGGAGCACACCTACGGGCTGACGGGCGACGCCCTCAGACGGCAGATGCGGTCAGGCGTGGACTCCATCCTCCAGGGGCACCGCAACCAGCTCGCCTACGCGAAGGACGCGATCAAGCAGACCGAGGGCTCAATGGCCGCTCGGGCGGCTCGGCTCGCCGATGAGGCGAGGGGCCGCTACGGCGTGCCCTACGTGGAGAACCCGAGCAACCCCTACACCCGCGATCTGCTGGCCGAGTTCGCCCGGCTGGACCCGAAGTACCCGGGCGCGTTCGGCGACCGGGGCGGGGCCATCCACCTCCCAGACGGGCCCGTCACCCGCACCCTGCCGCACCTGAAGCAGATGAAGCCGAGGGGCTGGGAGGAGGGCAAGACCTTTGATGACGTGCCCGGCGTCTACGACCCAACCTTCAAGACCTTGGCGTGCGGCCACCTCGGCGACACCCACGGGCACGGCTCGGTGGCGATGGCGGCGCACGAACTCGGGCACGGGCTGGATGACGTGCTCGGCGCGCTGTCGAAGCATCCCGACTTCCAAGCGGTATACGCGACGGTAGAATGGCGGTCGGGGTACTTCAAGCAGCCCGGGGACGCGGGGCTGAGTGAGGCATTCGCCGAGGTGTTCGGGCTGATGGGGGTGGACCCCGCCGAGCGCAAGCTGGCGGCGCACCTGATCGCCCCCGAGGGGCAGGCGCTGCGGGCGCTGGAAGTGGTCCTACGACTGATGGATGAGGCGATGACGCCGTGAACGTGCCCGTGCGCCGGGTGGAGGGCGGGCTGCTGTCGGTCCCAGCCCGGGCCGAGGGCCCCGACGGCGTGGTGGGCGACGGGCTGATGGTCATAGGGCCCGGCGACCCCGACTACGCCGACTGGCTGGCCCTGATGGAATGGCTGGAGGCCGAGGGCTACGCGTGAGGGCGGTATACCCTCGGCGGCGTGACCGCCTCCACTGCCCTGCTGCCCGCCACCGACCGCCAACTCAGCCACATCGTGCGCCTCGCCGGGCGGCGGGCGTGGCGCTCCATCCCGTCGCCCCTCGCCTGCGCCACCATCATTGAGGTGCTGGACGGGCTCGGCGCGCACGTCAGCGTCGGCGCGGCGAGCCGGGCGATAGTCGCCCTGGAGCACGCCGGGCCCGCTCCAGCCGAGCCCGAGCGCCCGCTGATCCTGTGCGACGGGGTGTGGACCCCGCTGCTGGAGGTTCGGGACCACCCGCCGATGCCCCACCCGCCGATCAGCTCGGCGCTCGGCGCTCGGGAATGGGTGACCGCCCGGGGGTCGCGGTGGAGCGGGCTGCGGGCCGACGGCAGCCTGTTCCATGAGCCGCTGCTCCGGTAGCGTCACCCTCGGCACCCGCTACCCGGGGGCCCGGCGACCCCCCAAGGGCGCTTCCCCCCGTTTCGCCGCTTGGGGGGCGTTCGCCGGCTGCCGCTGGGCATAGTGGGCCGATGCCCCGCCCGCGTTCTTCTCCGGCCCTCTCCGCGCCTCTCCGCGCCACACCTGAGCCCGCGCCACACCCCGAGCGCCGCAGCATCCCGGCGTTTCCCTCGGGAAACGTGAGAACGGCGGGGGGCGACGGGTCGGTGTGCCGCTGCCCCTGGTGCGGCGCGTGGTCCTGGCGACCCCTAGGGCACTGTTCCGTGTGTGGGACGCGCCTGCTGGCATAGCCGCCGCCTATCGTGGCACCATGAGCGACGCGCAGGACGCGCCCGAGGGCGCTGGCACGACCGGGGCACAGGCCCAGAGCACGGCAGCGCCACAGGGCGATAGCAAGGCAGCGCCACAGGGCGAACCCCCCGACGCGACCGACTGGAAGGCGACCGCCGAGAAGTGGCAGAAGCGGGCCAACGCCGACCGGGACGCGCTCAATGAGTTGAAGAAGCAGGTCCAGGGGCTGCTCACCCCCGAGCAGGTAGCCGACAAGGCAGCCGCCGCCGAGGCAGCGGCAGCCGACGCCGGGCGGGCTCGGGCCGAGGCGCTGCGCCTACGCGTCGCGCTGGAGAAGGGCATCCCAGCCGACCTCGCTGACCGGCTCATCGGGGACGACCGCGACGCGCTGGAAGCCGACGCGGACAAGCTGGTGACGCTCATCGGGAAGCCGAAGCGCCCCGTCGCCGACGCGGCAGCCGGGACCGGGAAGCCTCCCGAGGCGCAGAACGGCGTCAAGAAGCGCGACCCCAATGAGCTGCTCCGCATGCTGGCGGGGCACCACTAGCCAAGGAGCAACCCCCTATGCCCGTTGACGGCATCACCCGCACAGACGCCGAGGCGCTGTTCGCAGAGCAGGTAGCGCCCAACGTGGTCGCCGCCGCTACGAAGCGGTCGGTCGCCCTCGCGACCATCCCCACCATCCCGATGGGCTCATCCACCTACCGCATCCCGATCCTGTCGGCGCTGCCGACCTCGGCATTCCTGACCGCCGATCAGGCCGTGAAGCCCAACAGCGAGGCGGCGTGGGACAAGAAGCTGCTGACCGCCGAGGAGCTGGCGGTCATCGTCATCATCTCCGAAACGGTCATCGCCGACGCCTCCATTGATGTCGTCGCTCAGGTCACCGACCTGATCGCGCAGGAGTTCGGGCGGGCCGTTGACGCTGCCGTGTTCTTCGGCACGGGGGCCCCGGCGACGTGGCCCGCTGGCGGGCTGGACGGGGTGGCGACCGCCGCCGGCCAGATCGTCACCTCCACCAATGACCCTGCCGTGGACTTCAATGAGCTGTTTGCGACGCTCGAAGAGGCCGGCTATGACCCGACCGACGTGTACGTGGGCCGGGCGATGAAGGGTGTGCTGCGCGGCCAGACCGGGGCGGGCGGGGTGGCGTTGTACAACCCGCTGGACGGCGGGATCACGGTGGGCTCGGTGTACGGCGTGCCGCTTGCGTTCCCCCTCGCGTGGGACGCGGCGAAGGCCGACGCCCTCGCCATCGCCGACTCGGGTGTGATCCTCGGGCTGCGGCAGGACCTGACGATCAAGTACCTGGATCAGGCGACGATCACCGGGTTCGGGAACCTCGCCGAGCGGGACAGCATCGCGATCCGCGCGACGATGCGCCTTGGGCTTCAGGTCGCCAACCCGATCAGCATCGACTCGGGGACGCGCATCTACCCGGTCGCCAAGCTGGTCCCGACCGCTGGGATGGCGACTGCCAGCGCGCAGCGCCGCGAGGCCCGGCAGAAGGCGCAGGCCGACGCCCGCCAGCGGGCCGAGGGCGGCAGCCCCGAGCAGACCGAGCAGCAGCGGGCCGAGCAGGAGCGGGCCGCAACCTCCAAGAAGGGCTGACGGTGAGTCGAAGCATTCCGCCGCTGCTGCCGCACCAGATCGAAACGGTTGACGGCACGGTCCACGGCACGGGCTCGGCGATGGTCGTCACGGTGACGACCACGCCGGGCCAGCTCGCCGTGAACGTCAGCACCGACAAGACCGGGCCGCACGCGTTCGACATGGGCGACGGGCGGGTGTGGGACTCCATCGACAACTCGGAGACCTACACCTACAAGAAGGCGGGCACGTACACGGTGCGCGCCTCCAACGGGCAGGCAAGCGGCGAGGCGTCGGTGACCGTCCCCGGGGCGATGGCCGACGCCGAGGCGACCGAGGGCAAGGGCAAGAAGCAGAAGGGATAGCCGCCCGATGGACTTCACGGTGTGGATGCCCGCAGGGATGGACCCCGCCGAGAAGGCCGGGTGGGCCGAGTACGCCCCCGATGATCCGCACCTCGCCGCTGCCCTCGCGTGGGAGTCGTGGGCGGCGCAGCAGGACGCCGACCCGGCAGCGGGCGGGGGTGCGGTTCGCAGCGTCAGCACCGGGGCGCAGTCCGTCACCTACGACGGGCCGCGCACCGGCTACGGCGCGGCGATGGAGCGGGCCCGCTGGCATCGCGCCCGGGCCCGCGCCTACTCGGCTGAGGTCGGGCCGACCTACGGGGTGGGCCCGTGGGCGACCGACCCGGAGAACGGGGCGACCATCGCCGTGTACGACTCCCCGGCGATTCCCCCGACCCTGCCCCACCAGATCAACCTCCCCCCCGCCCCCGGGCGGCTGCGGTGAGCATCCTGCTGGCCCCCGACGCGGTGGTGCTGTGGCTGCCCGACGCCGAGCCCGACGCGCACGGCTGGGCGCAGACACTGGTCCCGACCAAGGCGTGGGAGGGCAGGGGCAACGTGCAGGAGGGTGTGTCCCGCGACGACGCGACCGCGACCGAGCCGGGGGGCGGCGGGCCCTACGCGCCCCTCGCCCTCGGCTCGGCGCAGGCGTACCTCCCGGTGGACGCGACGGTGGCCCCGGGGATGCTGCTGGAATGCCGAGGCCGGGAATGGCTGGTGACCGCTGTGCGTGTCGTCACCGACCCCCTCTCCGGGGGGCTCGGCTGCCAGATGGCCGACCTGACCGAGCGCGGCGGGGAGACTTGGCCGACCGACGCCGAGCCGCCCCCGTGAACGGCGACTTCCGGTGGATCAACAAGCAGCTCGCCGTTGATATCGCCGACAAGGCAGTGGACATGATCGCGACCGAGGTGTGGGCCGACGCCATCGCGTTCGCCCCCCACGACACGGGCACCCTCGGGCGGTCCATCGTCAAGGAGAAGGCGGGCACCGCCTACACCGTCGGGACCAACCTCCACTACGCCGTGTTCGTGGAGTTCGGCACCAAGCACAGCCCCGTCCCCCCCGGGCGAACGCTCCACGGGGGGCAGCGCCCGTTCCTCGGCCCGGCGCTGGCGAAGGCGAAACGGAAGTGGAAGCTGTGACCCCCGACGTGGAGGCGCTGCTCACCGCCCGCCTCACCCCGCTGGGCGGGATCAAGCTGTGGGCGTACGACTCGGGGCCGATGATGCACGCCCTCGGGGAGGTCACCAGCATCCAGGTGGACGTGCGCGCTTCCAGCAAGCAGCGGGCTCGGGATCGCGCGTACGCTGCCCGCGACGACATGCTTCTCCTGCCGGGGGAGCAGCTCGCCGAGGCAGTCATCAACAGGGTCGAAATCGTGTCGGGGCCCGCGTGGATTCCCGATCAGGACGGTGCCCCGAGGTACGTCATCAGGGTGTCGCTGCACTACCACGAGCACCGCTAGCGCACCACCGAACCGCCCCTAGGAGGCACGGCATGTCCGTCACGCTTGACGCCAGCAACACGATGATCGGCACCGCCAACGGCGCTGGCCTGCTCATCGCCCCCGTCGGGACCGCCCCCCCTGCCGACACGACCACCGCGTGGGGAGTCGGGTGGGAGACCATCGGCTACGTCCATGAGGACGGGGTGACCCTCGCCCTGGAGACTGAGAACGAATCGCTGAAGGCGTGGCAGTCGAAGACTGCCCTGCGGACCGTCATCACCGGGCGCGAGTTGACGGTGGAGTTCACGATGCTGGAGGTCACGCCGAAGGCGATGGCGCTGTTCTTCGATGAGGACCCGCCGAGCGGCGACGCCGATGCGTTCAGCTTGACGGTGACCAGCGAGGGCTCGGCCAATGACTACGCCGTCGGGATCGACACCAAGGACGGCGACAACGTGCTGCGGTACATCTTCCCCCGGGCGACCCTCGCCGAGAACGGGGAGATTTCGCTGGTCACGTCGGACTTTCAGGGCTTCCCGGTCACCCTGTCGGCGCAGGACCAGAACGGCGTCCTCGCCACGATCATCAAGGGCCCAGCGGTCGCCGGGGGTGGCGCGTTCGCGGTGGGGCGCACCCTGCCCGACCCCGACTCGCAGACCGAGCCGCCCAAGGAGGCAGCGCCGAAGACCGCTAGCAAGGCGAAGGCCGGTGCAGCCGCCTGATGTCAGCGCAGCCAATCCGCCGCCGACCGGCAGCCGCGCCGAGCGGCGAGCCGATCTTCGACGCCGACGCCGCCCGGGCCGCGCGGCTGGAAGCGGCGGGCGACCCTTTCACCTTCCACTGGGACGGTGCGACGTTCACGGCGCTGCCCGCGAAGGAGTGGCCGATTGCGGTCACGGGGATGCTCGCCGAGGGCAGGCTGGTGGATGCGCTGCGGCTGATCCTCGGGGACGACTTCGACCCGTACATGCGGGGCAACCCGACGATGGGCGACGTGGAGGCGTTGATGGGGGCGATGGCCCGGCGGCAGGGGCTGACCCTCCCCCAATGATGAGCGCCTCGGCTGCCCGGTTCATGCCGGCGACCGAGGCGGCGGTCCTCGCCCACTACGGCGTTGACCCGCTGGACCCTGCCGTCACCCCTCGGCGCATGTGGGTGCTGCTGACCAACCTCCCCGCCGGGTCCATCGCCGGGGACCACGCCGGTTCGTGGTCGATTGAGGCGCACCTGCTCGCGTCGGTGCTGGACGCCCTCAACCAGCTCACCTGGGTTCAGGTCGCGAAGGCGTCCAAGTCGAAGCCGAAGCGCCCGAAGTTGACCCGCCGCCCGGGGCAGCCCGTCCAGCAGAGGCGGGGGATGCGGCTGGCCGAGCTGGCCGACGCCCTCGCCGGGAAGCCGGGGGTGACCGATGGCTAGCGGTGTGGCGGGCGAGCTGCTGGTCCGCATCACCCCCGACACCCGCAACTTCGCGTCGCAGGTGGAGCGGGACACGTCGCAGGTCGGCGAGTCCACGGGCAAGTCGATGGGGGTGAAGATCGCGGGCGGGCTCGCCGCCGCGTTCGCCGCCGCTCAGGTCGGGAAGTTCATTGGGTCCTCCATCGCCTCGGCGTCGGACCTCGCCGAAACGACCAGCAAGGTGGAGCAGGTGTTCGGCGGCGCTGCCGGGTCCATCAAGGACTTCGCCAGCTCGGCTGCCACGGACCTCGGGCAGTCGAAGCAGCAGGCGTTGGACGGCGCTGCCGGGTTCGCGACCTACGGCAAGGCGGCGGGGCTGAGCGGGGATGACCTCGCGTCGTTCAGCACCGAGCTGGTGACGACCGCCAGCGACATGGCGTCCTTCCACAACGCCGACCCGAGCGACGTGATTGAGGCGCTCGGCTCGGGGCTGCGGGGGGAGGCCGAGCCGCTGCGGAAGTTCGGCATCATGCTCAACGATGCCGCGATCCAGGAGGGGGCCCTCGCCTATGAGATGGCGAACGGCATCAAGCTGGAGCGCGACAAGAAGGGCAACCTGACCGCCACCAGCAAGGTGCTCGCGTCCCGGCAGGCGATCATGGATCAGGTCGGCGACGCCGAGGGGGACTTCGCCCGCACCTCAGAGGGGCTCGCCAACCAGCAGCGCATCATGGCAGCCGAGCTGGAGGACGGGAAGGCGGCGCTGGGGGAGGCGTTCCTACCGGCGGTGCTCGCCGTCATCGGCGTCGTCAGACCCCTCGCCCAGGTCGTCCTCCCGCTGCTGGTCGGCGCGTTTGAGGCGGTCGGCGGTATCGCCCTGTGGGCGGTCGAAACGTTCATGAAGTTCAAGACCCCCATTGCGATCATCGCCGGGGTGATCCTGACGGTGATGCTGCCCGCGCTGGTCGCGTGGGGGGTGCAGGCTGCCGTGTCGGCGGCGGCTCAGGTCGCCGCGTTCCTGTCCACCATCGGCTCGGCCCTCGCCGCCGGGGCGACGATGGTCGCCACCGGCATCGTGATTGTCGCGTCGTGGGTCGCCTCGGCAGCGGCGGCGATGGTCAACGCCGTCATCATGGCGGCGGCGTGGCTGATTGCCCTCGGCCCGGTCGCGTGGATCATCGCCGCTGTCCTCGCCGTCGTCGCCATCTTCGTCGTGCTTTGGAAGAAGATGGACGGCTTCAAGGAGTTCTGGATCGGCCTGTGGGAGGTCGTTTGGAACGCGCTGAAGGCAGCCGTTGACTGGATAGTCGGCGCGGTCCAGTGGCTTTGGGACATGTTCAAGAAGTACCTGAACCTGATCTGGACCGTCTGGTCAACGATCTTCACGACCGTCTGGGACTTCATCAAGGGCATCTGGGACAAGGTCACCGGCTGGATCAAGGCCGGCGTTGACCTGATCGTCGGCTGGGTGCAGTCGATCTGGGGGTTCGTGAAGTCCACTTTCGACTCCATCTGGAACACGATCAAAGCCGTCTGGGACACGGTTACCGGCTGGATAGACACCGGCATTCAGAAGATAGTCGGCTGGATTCAGGGCATATGGGGGTTCGTCGTTTCGACGTTCAACTCCATCAAGACCACGATCACGGGCGTCTGGGACACCATCGTGTCGGCCCTCTCCACCGCGATCACCGGCATCATCGACTTCTTCACCGGCCTCCCCGGCGACATCGTGAGCGCCATCGGCAACCTCGGCCAGACCCTGTTCCAGAAGGGCAAGGACCTAGTCCAGGGGCTGCTGGACGGCATCAAGTCCCTCGGTTCGTCCATCGGCAACTTCTTCCTGGACCTGCTGCCCGGGTGGATCAAGACCCCGTTCAAGAAGGCGCTGGGGATCGGCTCGCCGTCCAAGGTGTTCGCCGAGTACGGCGTGAACGTCGTGGAGGGGCTGCTGGGCGGGGTGGAGGGCGAGAAGTCGGCTGTCACCGCCGGCATGACCGACCTCGCCGGGGCGATGGTGGACGGGATCGAAGCGGGCAGCGATGAGGTCAACGCCGCCCTCGCCGACATGACCAGCGGCGCGACGGCGACGGTGGACGTGACGCCCCGCCTCGCCGACACCGGGGACATCGGCACGGCAGCAGCTCGGGACCGGGAAGCGCCCCTGGTCCAGGTGTTCATCGGGGATGAGCAGCTTGACGACTTCATCGTGAAGGTCGGGCGGCGCGAGGCCGAGCAGACCGCGAACCGGCTGCTCGCCGGGGTAGGGGGCGGGTACAGGTGACGATCACCGTGACGGCCACCGCGAAGGTGCCGCAGCGCGCGATTGAGGTCAACATCAGCAAGGCAGCCGGCGAGACTCCCGGCCAGATCGTGCGCTCCACGGTATACGGCGAACGCGACGCCCGCGTGGCGTGGCTGCTCCAGACCGACCTCTCCTGGGTCGCCTACGACTATGAGGCCCCGCTGGACGTGGCCGTCACCTACCGGATCGGCGCGGTGTGGAGCGGCAGCGCGACCCTGCCGAGCGACGGGAAGGACTGGTGGATCAGCCTCGGCGCGCCTGGGCTGACCCGCCCGATCACCGTGCACTCCTTCCCGACGCTGACCCGCAAGCTGGGGCATTCGCTGGTGCAGCCGCTGACCCGGCGCAACCCCATTCCGGTGGTCGCCGCCCGCCGAGGCGCGACCGGGACGCTGACCCTCATCACGCTGGACTTGGACGCCGCCCGGGGCATGATTTCGCTGATCGAAGCCGCCCCGCTGCTGATGCTGAACGGGCCCCCCTCGCACGGGTTCGGGCAGGGGCAGTACCTGCTGGTGCAGGACTTCGATGAGCAGCGGTGGACCCGGCTGGCGACCGAGCCGGCGCGCCTGTTCGTGCTTCAGGTGCAGGAGGTGGACCGCCCGCCGCTGGACGTTGCCGTGCCGAAGCAGAACACGTGGGCCGAGTGGCTCGCCGACCCCGAGGGCACCTACGCCGGCTGGAGGGCCCGCACCCACCTGGACGTGCTCACCGAAGAAGGTGTGCCGTGATCCCGCCGTACCCCCCGACCGGGGCCGAGCGCGACGCCATCCGCCTCGCCTACTGGGACCGGGCAGCCTTGGAGGCGGCACGCCGGGCCGCTAGGTACGCCCTAAGCATCCGCTGCGCCGAGGGTGACCACGGGTGCCGGAACGACGGCTCGGGCTGCCTATGCCGCTGCCACGACCGCCGTAGGGGCCCCCAGTGATCGCCCTCGCCCCGGGGATGGTGGAGGCCCTCGGCTACGCCCACTGGCGGCACGTCGCCGTCACCGTCATCGGCGGGCAGTACGACGGGACGGTGCTGGAGGTCGAAGACGGCACGCTGGAGGTCAGCAAGGACCCGCCCGTCACCCGGCAGGGGTCCATGACCATCGCCGCCCCCGAGCTGGCGACCGACGCCGAGGTGCAGGCCATCGCCGAGGGGCTGGTCATCGGCGGGGTGATGGTCGGGCTGGACTGGACGGTGCGCCGGCTGGACGGGCTCGCCCACACGGTGCGCGTCGGGCTGCTGCGGGTGGAGTCAGCCGAGTGGGCCCCCCGGACGGGCAGGATCAAGGCGACGGTGCTGGACCTCGGGCAGGCGATAGTGGACGACCGCTTCCTGCTGCCCCGCACCTCGCAGGGCTCCACCAAGGTGACCGTGATCGGGGCGCTGCTCGCCGAGTCGCTGCCCGGGTGGACGGTTCAGGTGGACCCGGGGGTGGTCGATTCCACCCTGTTCCTGACGACTTGGGATGAGGACCGGGCCGCTGCCGTGACCGACATCGCGCGGGCCCTCGGCTGCTGGTGGTGGTGGAAGCCGGGCGGGGGGTGGCGGCTGCGGCTGGTCCCTGACGGCACGGCTGCCCCCGTGTGGACGTTGACGTATGCCGACGCCGCCATTGAGGGCGGGGGCATGGCTGGCCGCGACAAGACGTACAACGCCGTCGTCGCCACCGGCCAACTCCCGAGCGACGCCCCCGACACGGACCCCCCGCCCTACGCCATCGCCTACGACACCGACCCGGCGAGCCCGACGCGCTGGGATGGGCCGTTCGGGCACAAGCCCCGGTTCTACGCCTCCCCGGCGATGACGACCAACGCGCAATGCCTGACGGCGGCGAAGTCGATCCTGTCCGAGGCGAAGGGGCTGACCCGAGCGTTCAAGCTGAAGACCTACGCCCACCCGGGGCTTGAGCCGGGCGACGTGATCGCCGTCACCCAGCCCGACGCCTCCGCGCCCGACCTGTTGATGGTGGACGGGCTCGGGCTGTCGTTCGGCGACGGGGCGATGACGGTTCAGGTCAGGCGGGTGGGGTGATGGACCCGTTTGAGTTGCTGGCCCGGCGCACCGCCGACAAGTCCGACCTGCGGGTGGAGCAGGCGACGGTCACGGCGGTGTCGGGCAAGACCGCGACCGTGCAGATGCGGGGGGGCAGCGTGGCGGGGGTGGAGTTCATCGGCGGCGCGCCCCCGGCGGTCGGGAAGCGGGTGTGGCTGCTCATCGACCAGGGCCGCATCGTCGGGCTGTCCAGCGGGGGGGCAGGGTCGCTGGACCTCGCCGCCGCCGACGCCCGCTGGGTCAACGTGACCGGCGACGCGATGACCGGGGCCCTCGCGATGGGCAACAACAAGATCACCGGGCTGGGGACGGCGACCCTTTCGACCGACGCCCTGAGCCGCTCGGCGGGGGACGCCCGCTACGTGATGAACACGGGCGACACGATGACGGGCAACCTGACCGTTGACGTCGCCTCGGGGGCGCAGCTCAACGTGAAGTCCGCCTCGCTGCGCGGGTTGATCTTCCCCGAGGAGTCCAACGCCACGACGTTCATCAGCTCCTTCGGGCGCAACGATTCGCTGCCGAAGAAGATGGAGTTCCAGGGGGCCCCGTTCAAGTTCACCTACGGCGACGTGGAGATCAGCCAGAACCTGACCGCCGTCGGCGGGATACAGGTGGGCGTCAACAGGGTCGCCGCGAACCGCCAGACGGTCACCGACCACATCGACCTGTATGGCGCGGTGATCGGCATAAGCGTCACGGCCAACTCCCTGAACTTCGTCAACGGCGGCACCTCCGGTCACGGGTTCGTCAAGGACACGGGCGCGCTCCATATCGTCCACGCATCCGCCTATCAGACCTCGCTGGCGGCGTTCGCCGCTGAGAGCCCGCTGCCGATGGCCGTCCAGCCGCGTTCGCAGTCCACCGCCGATGAGCCGATGGTGGACACGACCGCGCTGCTGGCTGTGATGTATGACGCGCTCATGAGCCTGCCCGGGGGCGCTGCCGCCCTCCAAACGGCTGCCTCCCGCATACGAAAGGGCGTGACCTGATGGGCACTACGGCGCACGGCATCTGGTATCCCGAGGACTACAACGCGGCGTCCGACGTGCCCGCGAACATTCAGCAGAACGCCGAGTCGATTGAGGTGGCGCTGGTCGCGTTGGAGGCGCTGGTCAACACGGCCAGCGGCAACCTCACCTACGCCTCGCCCATCGGGTCGATCATCGCGTTCGGGGGTGCGGTCGCCCCGACCGGCTGGCACCTGTGCGACGGCACGGCCCACGGCTCGGCTGCCCTCCAGACGGTCATCGGCTCGGCGAACGCCCCCGACCTTCGGGGGAAGTTCATCGCCGGGGCGGGGACGGGCAGCTACGCGCTGAAGGCGACCGGGGGGGCCGACACGGTGATCCTGACGGGGGCGCAGTCGGGGCTCGCCGCCCACGGGCACACCGCGACGATGGGGATCGAGAATCAGGACCACACCCACGTCATCAACCCCCCCTACACGAACACCGGCAACGACTCCCCCGACCATTACCACGCCGCCAACCCGGGCTCGGTCGGCACGTCCAGCAACAGCCACAACCACACCCTGAGCGTTCGGGAGGGCACGGGCGAGGGCGACGGCTACTTCCTGGACACCAACCCGACCGACTCGGGGATCAGCAAGACCCTGAGCGGCACGGCCACCTCCACCTACGCCCACACGCACACCGTTGACCTGCCGTCGTTCAACACGGTCGGCGCGTCGGTTCGGCACATCCACGGGGTGGACATCGCCCCGTTCGCCTCGGCGGGGATCAGCGGGACCGGGCACACCCACGACATCACCGTCAACGCGGCAGCGGCAGCCAGCGCGGGCACGCCCCACGAGAACCGACCGCCCTACTACGCCCTCACCTACATCATCCGAAAGGCGTGACCCGTGGCGACCATCGACGGCACGCCCCAGGTGTGCGACATCACGTGGTACGGCGGCGACACGCTGCCGCTGGAGGTGCGTTTCCCCCCCGGCTACGTCGCCGGCAGGGTGTGGACGGCGCAGGTGCGGGGGGTGGCGACCTCGGCGACCGTTGACGCGACGTTCCAGATCACCCTCGGCGCGACCGCCGATGACCCGATCACCCTGCTGCTGCCCGCTGACGTGACCCGCGATCTGGTCACCTCGGCGGCGCTGCTCACCCGGGGGCAGGAGGCGGTGCGCCGGGGCCGAGCTGGTGCCCCGCCGCTGGCTGAGGCGCTGGCAGCGGGCGACCCGCTGGCGTCCTACTCGGGGGTGTGGGACTGCCAACTGGCCCCCCCAGCGGGGGGCGACCCGACGACGACCGTGGTGCGCGGGAAGCTGACCATCACCCTGGACGTGACGAGACTCCCGTGACCGTCGTCATCGAAATCATCCCGGGCGGCGAGCTGGTCGTGACGCCGCCGCCGCTGCCCGTGGTTGAGGTGTCGGTCCCGACCCGCCCCGCCATCGTGGTGGAGGCGGTCGGCGCGCCGGGGCAGAAGGGCGACAAGGGCGACAAGGGCGATCAGGGCGATCAGGGCCCGAAGGGCGACACGGGCGCGGACTCCACCGTCCCGGGCCCGCCGGGCGATCAGGGGCCCCCTGGGGCTGACTCCACGGTGCCGGGGCCCCCTGGTGCCGACTCCACCGTTCCGGGGCCCCCTGGGGCCGATTCGACCGTTCCTGGGCCCCCCGGGCCCGCTGGGGTCAACGCCCTCGGCGCGTGGAGCCCGGTGACCGCCTACGTCGCCGATGATCTGGTGACCAGCTCGGGTTCGTCGTGGCTGGCGCTCGGCCCGTCGCTGGACGTTGACCCGGGGCGGGACCACTCGAACACGCCCGTCGCGTCGTGGATCGCGCCGAGCGTGCAGGGCCTCGGGTCCAACCCGTACTCGGTGGCCGCGAACTTCACCGTCGCCGAGGCGATGACGGTGGTGGCGATGGATGCCCACCAGTCGTTCACGAACCCGGCTGACTGCCGCGCCGAGCGGGTGGGGCTGGCGACCTCGCCCTACGTGGCGGGGCTCGGGGTGGAGTGGCTCGCGTGGGGCGTCCCCGAGCCGAACGGCAGGGTGACCTTCGACGTGCCCGCGTCGCTGGTCCCCGGGGTCGAATACTGGGTGGTGATCTACAAGCCGCCGACGAACAACAACGCCATAGCGACGGCGGGGACCGTCGCCGCGACGGGCATGACGTGGGGCGGGAAGTACCAGTACGGCTGGCCCGACCCGATCACCGACATGGGGCTGTACGTGAACGCCTGCGTCCTGTTCGGCACGGGCGCGGAGGAGCCGTGGGCGCTGTTCGTCGGGAAGGGCGACCCGGGCGAGCCGTTCGACCCGTCCGCGCCGCTGCACATCCAAGCCATCGGCCCGCAGTTGACCCTCGCCGACCCGTTGACCGTTCAGCCGACGACCCTCACCGTCGCGCCTGCTGGTGGGCTGACCGTCGGCGGGGCGGTGACGGTAGCGGGACCGCTGTCCACCAGCGGGCAGAACAGCATCAACGTGGGTGGCAATGTCGTTGCCATCAGCGGCACGATCTACGGCGTTGCCCTGTCCAACGTGGGCTATGTCAACGGCGATATCAACATCAGCGCGTTGCAGGGAATCAACCTGAACCCGGCGAACGACCCAGCGCAGCGGCTGCGGGTCGCCCCGGATGGGCACGTAACGACCCGCGACGTGACGGTGATGGGTCAACTGCGGGCTCAGTCCGGTGGTGAGGGGACGCAACTCATCATCAGCGACGGGGATGTGGACTTCCCGATCCTGTCCGACTGGACTGGGACGCTGTACCTCGGCGAGTCGAATCAGGCCGTGGCGATCCCGGGCGACCTCGCCGTCAACGGCAACCCCGTGTGGCAGGGGTGGACCGGGACACAGGCCGAGTACGACGCGCTGCCC
>Ga0105091_10000252_pt1 | contig 21603 bp, 18 predicted proteins | sample PPLLak1March2015_FD_87022 | JGI IMG/M metagenome (GOLD analysis project Ga0105091, IMG submission 87022) | Freshwater sediment microbial communities from Prairie Pothole Lake near Jamestown, North Dakota, USA - PPLs Lake P7 Core (1) Depth... | ecosystem: Environmental > Aquatic > Freshwater >... | reverse complement strand
GTCGCGGCGTTCTGTGGTGTGTCATTGGGATTCGTCTCCAGCGGCGTGCGGCGGCTGCCCTAAAGGGAGGTATCCGTCACCAGGACGATAAATCCTTCCTTGGCCAGAACGTTGGCATACGGCCGGCTGGCATAATACTGCTTGTGATGAACCTTGAGAATGGGCTCGGGCTCTTCCGGCCCTTCGGCGATCTTCTCCTTACCGAAATACTTGAACGCGCCGTGGTCGTGCAGGGCGACGATGCCCGGAAGCCGGCCAATGGCGCCGGCCGGTTTGAGCAGCCAGGCACGCGTGCGAGGGCCGTAGCCGACCGACCAGGAAATTTCCTCGCCATGCACCCCGTCCTTTTCCCATTGGCGCTCCAGCCGGACGTCCCGGGGCGTTTCGTCCCCGATTGAGAAGCCCATAGCCTCCAGGATTTTCTTCTGCGTTTCCTTGCCAGGAGGTGCCAATGGTGGTTGCGGTTGCATAGCGGGGGCTGCAGAAACCCAATCGCTGTAAATTCCGAGGTGTTTGTAATGATTGGTCATGATTTGAATGTCCTTTTCGGTTGACCTGGAAATTATAGGCGGCATGGTGCGCGGGGACGGCCAGAAGCATCACCTTTGTGCTAAAATTCACTGAAATATAATTTTGATTATATCCGAAAGGGAAGGCAATTATGAACTCCCCTAATCCTACACAAGGTCAAATAGCCATCACCAACGGCCGCCTTGTTCTGCCACATACCATTGTCACTGACCGTACGCTCCTCATAAAAGATGGAAAAATTCTGGGATTTGATGCCCCGGACCATGTCGGTATGGAGTTTGAGCGCGTCGACGCCGGTGGGCGGTACGTCACGCCTGGGCTGATCGACATCCATACCCACGGAGCATTGGGCCACTCTTTTGACGAGCCGGACGAAGCCGCCTGGGAGATTATCACTGCTGAGAACCTGCGCCGTGGAGTGACCTCCCTTCTGGCGACCCTGGGAGCGGCTCCGATGGAGGAATTGGTCGCCTGTTTGGCCTTCGCCCGGGAATGGAAGAAGAAATTCCACCCCGGGAGTCAGGTATTGGGTGTCCATTCCGAGGGGCCCTTCCTGAGTATGGGCCAGAAAGGCGCGCAGAATCCGCATGGCATCCAGTCTTTAGAGGGGGACGCGGTGGAAAAGCTGCTCACTTACGCCGAGGTGCTGACCATCCTGACTTACGCGCCTGAAATCCCCGGAGCCCTGGAGTTGACCGACCGGCTGCGCGACCTGGGCATCGTTGCAGCAGCTGGTCACAGTTCGGCATACGATTCCGATTTGCTGGCTGCCTACGAGCACGGCCTGCGCCACACCGTCCATATCTGGAGCTCGCAGTCCAGCGTGATCCGCGAAGGACCCTGGCGCAAGCCCGGCCTGCTTGAGGCTACCCTGACCATGGACGGTCTCACAGCGGAAATGATCTCGGATAACCGCCATTTACCGCCAACCCTGATGAAGCTGGCCTACCGATGCAAGGGCGCGGACCGGTTGTGCGCCATCTCGGACGCCAGCTCGGCGGCTGGCTTCCCCGAAGGGACGCGCTTCGGCTTTGAAGGTCTGGAATGTGAGGTGACGAACGGCGTTGCCATGCTGGTCGACCAAACCGCCTTCGCTGGCAGCACCACCTTGCTCAACCAGATGATCCCCATCCTGAACGACGTAGTGGGCATCCCGCTGGTCGAGGCAGTACGCATGGCTTCCCTGACGCCGGCCAGGGTGATTCACGTTGACCGGACCAAAGGCAGCCTGGAGACTGGCAAGGACGCCGACCTGGTCATCTACGAACCGGATTTCCAGGCCTGGCGGGTGATGGTCGGCGGGGAATGGGCCCTGCCTTCCTGACCTTAAGCGGAATAAATTATGCCTGACCTCAAGGTAATCGTTCAGAACGCATTGAAAGCGAAAGTGGCCATTCCAGCTTTCAATGTGCCCTATCTGCCCATGATCGAGCCTGTCATCCGAGCTGTGGTTGATCAAAACAGCTTTGCATTAATCGAAACGGCTCGCTTGGAATGGATCAAATTCAAAGCTGGTGGCCCGGAGGTCGTTGCCAAAGAATTCTTCCGCTGGCAGGTTCCGGATCACGTTCGACTGCACCTCGATCACATCCCCGTGATTGACGAAGACAGTCAGCAGGTTGATTATCTAGCTATCATCAAGAAAGCTATTGAGCTTGGGTATGACGCAGTTATGCTGGATGGTTCGCGCTTGTCGCTGGATGAAAATATCGCTGCTACCCGTCTGGTAGCAGATCTAGCCCACAAAGCCGGAATCCCCTGTGAAGCCGAACTAGGCGCCGTGCTGGGCCACGAAGCAGGACCGCTGCCGCCCTACGATGAATTGTTCGCCTCTGGGAAGGGATTCACAAAAGTGGAGGAAGCTCGCCGCTTTGTGGATCGATCTGGATGTGATTGGCTTTCTGTAGCCATCGGGAATATCCATGGTGCCGTTTCAGGGGCTTACAAAAACCAAAAGAAAATCGCCGCCCGGTTGGATCTCGATCACTTACAAAGCCTGGCCCGAGCTACATCCCTCCCGCTGGTATTACATGGGGGTTCAGGAATCCCTCAAGAATACGTGCTGGCCTCCTTCCAAAAAGGAATTGCCAAAATCAATATTGGCACTGAAATCCGTCAGGCTTATGAATCCACGCTGCAATCCACAGGCAAAATATCCGCGGCCCAAGATGCAGTTTATGAACGCACCGGCTGGCTGATCGGTGAGTACTTCGGTTTGGATGGCATTCAATCGGTGGTCGCACAGGAGATACCATGAACCTGCTTGGGATCGATGTCGGTACTACTGGCTGCAAAGTGGCCATATTCTCTCTTCAGGGCGAGATGCTGGCCTCTGCCTACCGCGAATACGACGCCCAAAATCCCCAGCCGGGCTGGGCACAGCTTGACGCCGAGGCCATCTGGAAAGATGTAAAGGAAGCGATCCGCTCAGTGACAGCCGCCTATCCGGAGGTGGAAATCCAGGCTTTGTCAGTTTCCTCCCTGGGAGAAGCAGTGGTCCCTGTTTCCGCTGATCGCCAGATTTTGGGGCCATCCCTGTTGAACTTTGATTTGCGCGGCAATGAATTCCTGTTAGATCTGGCAGCGATTCTGCCAGATGAACGCCTGTATGCCATCAACGGTAACACTCTCGGCAATCAATACAGCCTCACCAAACTAAAATGGATTTACTCCCACCAACCCGAGCTATATGCCCGCACCTACAAATTCTTGCATTGGAGCGCCTTTATCGCCTTCATGTTGGGCGGCGACCCGGTGGTGGATTTCTCGCTGGCCAACCGTACCCTGCTATTCGACATCCATAAAGGGGACTGGTCAGATTCCCTGTTAGAAGACGTCGGTCTCGACCGCTCGAAGCTGCCTGTTACGGCCCCCTCGGGTACGATGATCGGGACAGTATCGGAGCACGTCGCTGCCGAACTGGGCTTACCATCAGGGGTGCGCATCGTCTCCGGAGCGCACGATCAATGTGCCAATGCGGTCGGTTGCGGCGTGGTCGATTCGGGCAGCGCCGTGTACGGCATGGGCACTTACCATTGCATTACCCCGGTTTTCGCTGCCCAACCTGACTCTCAGCTAATGATCAAATGCGGCTTGAGCACAGAGCACCACGCCATTCCTGATCGGTACGTGTGCTTTATCTACAATCAGGGCGGCTCGCTGGTCAAGTGGTTCCGGGATACCTTTGCTGCCGTCGAACACCGTCAGGCCAAAATGGAAGGTCGCTCCATCTATCCAGCACTCTTTGCTGAGATCCCGGCGGATCCCAGCCGTGTGATGGTTTTGCCGCATTTTTCGCCCACCGGCCCGCCCGATTTTATTGTTGATTCATCTGGCATAATTGCCGGGCTACGCCTGGAAACGAACCGCGGCGAGGTGCTTAAGGGTATCATCGAGGGGGTGGCCTTTAATCTCAAAGAAATAGTCGATTCGTTGCCAGAAACCGGTATTCAAACCAAAGATTACCGCGCCGTTGGCGGTGGTAGCCAATCTGATGCCTGGGTGCAAACCTGCGCAAACATTTTCGGGCAGCCCTTCACCCGGCCAGTGACCACCGAAGCCGGGGCTTTGGGCGCGGCCATTATTGCCGGGGTCGGGTCGGGGCTTTTCGAAAGCTACGCGCAAGCTGTGGCCGCGATGGTCAAATTTGAGCGTACTTTCGAGCCGGACCCGCGCCAGCACGAACGCTATCAGACCCGTTACCAATACTATCAACGCCTGTGGCCTCTGATGGCTGATTACCTGCGGGAGTTGTCAGCCGATACTCACCGTCAGGGATGAAGGAATATTTAGATGGTTACGCTTTTCAATCGTGAGTGGCAAAAGGCCGAACTGCTGCGCCGCGTCGGTCACATGGATCAATTGGCAGGCATCCGTTTGCTGGAGGCAGGGGATGGAAAGGCCCGCGGCTGCCGGTTGCTGGATGTCTGGACTGGGACGGGACTGCGCTTCCTGATCAACGCCGACCGCGCTCTGGATATTTCCAGTTGTAATTTCAAGGGGATACCGCTATCCTGGCGTTCTCCGGCCGGGGATGTGCACCCCGCTTATTACGAACCGCAGGGCATTGGCTGGCTGCGCTCTTTCTCCGGAGGGTTGCTGACCACCTGTGGATTGGATCAATTCGGCCCTCCCTCCCAGGATGGCGGCGCGGAACTTGGCTTGCATGGGCGCATCAGCAATCTACCGGCTTCTCAGGTGAATTACCGTACCTTTTGGACCGGCGACGATTACAAATTGGAGATCACCGCTGAAGTCCGACAGGCGGCGCTCTTTGGCGAAAACCTGGTTTTACGGCGGCGTATTTCCACGGCCTTGGGTTCAAACCGCATCCGCATTGAAGATATCATAACCAATGAAGGTTTTGAAACCGCTCCTCACATGTTGCTATATCACTTCAACCTGGGATTCCCGTTGGTCAGTGAGAATTCACGTCTGCATCTCCAGGTTAAGGAAACCTTGCCCCGCGATGCAGCCGCCCAAAGCGGTCTGGCAGAATGGGACCGTTTTCAATCGCCCACTACAGGCTATCAGGAGCAGGTTTTCATCCATCGTCCTGCGGTTGATGAGCAGGGGATCACCATCGTTGAATTAAACAATCCACAAATGGGCCTCGGTTTGCGTTGGGCTTATGCAAGCGCCAATCTGCCCTATTTGATGGAATGGAAGATGATGGGCGAGGGCGCTTATGTAATCGGTGTCGAACCCGCCAATTGCAACGGGTTGGCAGGGCGCGCCGCTATTCGTGAGCTAGATCAACTGCCTCTGCTCGAACCGGGTGAAAGCCGCGATTATCATATTGATGTAGAAGTTATGAGCAAGCAAGTAAAGGAATAAATGAAACCTATTTCAATCGGAAAACTACGCGGACTGCAACAAATCTCATCCAAACGAGGAACATTGACTGCCCTCGCGCTGGATCATCGTCAAAACCTGCGCAAAGCCAATCCCATCTTTGTCAGTGATGAAGAACTCTCACGCTTCAAACTGGTTGTGACCTCTGTGCTTGCTCATAGAGCAACAGCTGTTTTACTCGACCCCGAAGTTTCTGCCGCACAAGCCATCGCCGCACGCGCTATTCCCAAGGATGTCGGCTTGGTCGTTGCGGTCGAATCCACTGGCTATACAGGCGACGCGACCGCACGCCACGCGCAGATCATCCCCGGCTGGAGTGTTGAGAAAGCCAAACGCATGGGCGCAAGTGCGATCAAATTGCTGGTCTATTACCATCCCGACTCGCCCACCGCGCAAGAGATCGAAGACTTCACGTCGAAGGTAGCGGAAGATTGCCAAAGGCAGGACCTGGTCCTCATGCTCGAACCGCTTTCGTATTCGCTGGATGAAAACAAAAAACTGACTTCCGAAGAAAAACGATATGTTGTGGTCGAAACCGCCAGACGGCTCACCCCGCTCAACGTGGATATTCTAAAAGCCGAATTTCCATTGGACATCAATGATGTCGACGAATCCAAATGGATGGAAGCCTGCAAAGAGATTTCATCTGCCTCCATCACGCCGTGGATCCTGCTCTCCGCTGCAGTTGATTTCGAAACCTTTGTCCGTCAGGTCACAGTAGCATGCGACGCAGGCGCGAGCGGAATCGCGGTTGGTCGCGCGGTGTGGAAGGAAGCGGTGACCATGAGCGGTGAAGAACGCATCAAATTCCTCCGCACCACGGCGCGGCAACGCATGGCGCGGCTCACGTCGCTGTGTCACGCCCTTGCCAGACCGTACACAGATTTTTATCAAGCCGACGCGCCGTTCGACTGGTATAAGACCTACTGATGTTTGATATCTTGGTTGCGGGCGAAATCAATCCCGATTTGATCTTGACGGGCGATGTCGAACCAGTCTTTGGACAGGTCGAAAAGTTGGTTGACTCTACTGCGCTCACTATTGGCTCATCGTCTGCGATATTCGCGTGTGGTGCAGCACGGTTGGGTTTGAAGGTCGCTTTCATTGGTGTATGTGGAGATGATGTTTTCGGCCGCTTCATGCTTGACGAAATGCAAAAACGGAATGTAGATGTAAGCCATGTCATTGTTCGTCAAGCTGAAAAGACAGGCTTGAGCGTAATCTTGAATCAAGTTACAGATCGGGCGATTCTGACTCACCCGGGCCTGATTCCCACACTACAGGCCTCAGACATCTCTGATAGCTTACTCCACCAGGCGCGGCATCTACATGTTGCCTCATACTTCCTTCAAACTGAGCTTCAGCCGGGTTTGCCTGGTCTCTTCCGGCGAGCGCATGTGCTAGGGCTGACGACCTCGCTGGATACCAATTACGATCCATCTGAAAAATGGATCGGTTTCGATGAACTGCTCCCGGTCACGAATCTTTTCCTGCCAAATGAAAAGGAAGCGGTATCGCTCTCCGGGCAGAGGAATGTCGATTTGGCGGCGGACTGGCTCGGGTCCAGGGTGGAAGCGCTGGCGGTCAAACTTGGGGCAGCCGGCGCTCTGGGGGTCAACTCAGCTCAGAAGGTCAGAGTCGCTTCCATCCCTGTAAATGTCGTGGATACCGTTGGCGCCGGGGACTCCTTCGATGCTGGATTTATCTACGGATATTTGCACAATTGGGAGTTGGAACGGGCTTTGCAACTGGCCTGCGCATGCGGCGCCTTATCCACACAAAAAGCAGGGGGGACAGAGGGCCAACCGACTCTAGGCGAGGCGATGAAGTATGTATCTTGATGAAATTGTGACGGCGCGTAAACGAAGTGAATCGAGAGGCATTGTATCGATCTGTTCAGCTCATCCATGGGTGCTGAAGGCTGCGATGCAGTATGCCACAGCGCCCTTGCTCATTGAGGCTACCTGTAACCAGGTCAATCAATTTGGCGGGTACACAGGTATGACGCCTGCGGACTTTGTCCGTTACGTGCGTGGGATTGCCGAAGAAAATCATTTCCCCTTTGAGCGTATTATTCTGGGCGGCGACCATCTAGGGCCATCCGTATGGCAGAATGAACCTGCTGAAGTTGCCATGCAAAAAGCGGACTTGCTAGTTCACGAGTATATTGAGGCGGGTTTTATCAAAATCCATTTGGATTGCAGTATGCGCCTCGCAGATGATCCCGAAGGTGCATTGGACGTGGAAGTCTCGGCCGAACGGGCCGCCAGATTGGCCCGGATAGCCGAGAAGGTTGGCAATGAGAAGCTGCGCTACGTGATCGGAACGGAGGTTCCCATCCCCGGTGGGGCAAAGGATCACGAGGAAGGCGTCAGTGTGACAAAGGTCGAAGACGCGCGGCAGACCATCGAGATCACGCGCGAGGCATTTTACCGCGCGGGATTACAGTCTGCCTGGGAACAGGTCATTGCGGTGGTTGTGCAACCGGGTGTGGAATTTGGTGATGATTTTGTCCTGCCCTATCAACCCGAAGCCGCCCGGGAGCTATCGAAGTTCATCGAAAGCCAGCCGATGGTTTATGAAGCGCATTCGACGGATTATCAGACGTCTCAGGCGCTAAAGGATCTGGTTCGAGACCATTTTGCCATCCTCAAGGTCGGCCCTGCCTTGACATTTGCGTTCCGGGAAGCGGTCTTTGCATTGGCGCTAATGGAAAATGAGTTGTTTGTATCGAATGAACGCTCGAACATCATCTCCGTATTGGACGAAGTCATGCTAGAGCATCCTGAACACTGGGTCAAATATTATCAGGGAAGTGAAGAGAAACAAGCTTTCAAACGCAAGTACAGTTTAAGTGACCGTATCCGTTATTACTGGACTTATCCAATGGTACAACAGGCTTTTGAAAAAATGATGGGGAAACTTAATCAAAACCCCTTGCCTGTAACATTGTTGAAACAATATGCGCCAGACGTGTACACAATGACAGGCAAGACCGGTGGCTTCACCCCGGAGAAAATCTTGCTTGCCAAAATCCAGAATGTGTTGGCTGACTATGCCGATGCCTGTAACCCACAGTAGCACCGTGCCGCGATATTTGCCGGGATCGACATCCCCATCGAAATCCCGCGCGTGGGCTATGAGGAGTTGAGCAGGGACCGCCTGGGCGAGCCATCGGCATCGATACGGGAACGGATGTAGACAGCAAGAGTATGGCACGAATTAAAAAATGCAAAAACAGCTGTTTTTGCATTTTTGTTTAACACAAGGTCATAGCCTTCTAATGCAATGTTGTTATTTGACACAAAATGCAGGCTCTTTCTCGTTTATCATTTCCATAAAAGTGGGGACAATAAGTGGATCGAAGAGCGTTCCCGTCTGTTCTTGAATGTAATATAAGGCAGCTTGCTTTGACCATTTCGATCGATACGGTCTATCTGACGTAAGTGCATCAAATACATCAACAATAGCGAATAGACGCGCTGCTAACGGTATCTCTTCTCCTTTTAGCCCTGCCGGGTATCCACTACCGTCCCATCTTTCGTGATGGTAACAAGGAATATCTCTGGCTGGACGTAAATAATCGATTGGGGATAGCAAAGTACAAGCAAACTGCGGGTGTTGACGCATCGTATTCCACTCTTCTGCTGTTAATGGACCGGGTTTGTGCAAAATGCGATCGGGTATACCCATCTTACCGATGTCGTGTAAAGTTGCGCCCCGGCGGAGGTGAATCAGTTCATCCTTGGCTATGTCTATTCGACGTGCCAGCAGAAGGGTCATTTCGGTAACACGTTGGGTGTGCCCTTCCGTTTCATGGTCGCGCATGTCCAATGCACGCGACCAGCCATCAATTGTGGCATCATATGCCGACGTTATTTCGGTATTAGATCGTTGTAAATGACTGAAGAGTGTGGCATTATCAATGGCGATGGCAGCTTGCCCTCCAAGCATTTCAAGGAAGGAAAGCCATTCGAAGTTAGGGTTAATCAGTGATCGGTTAAAAATCTCTAAAACTCCCAGAACTTGACCTTTTGCGATCAGTGGAACACCAAAGTAAGAAACAAAAGCTTCCTGCCCAAATAATGGAGAACGTAAAAAATCGGTTCCATGATTTAACAAATTTAATTTTTGGATGACCCGTTGTTCAAGGGCCGCAATACCCGCATACCCTTCTCCTAGTCTGAGCTTGGTATGACTGAGCGAGTTTGTCCGAAAACCCAACCCTGCCTTATATTCGAAGCGTTCTGTATCAGCATTCCACAAAAGGATGCAAGCTGCATCAGTTTGTAAGTGTTTTATTAGCTGTGTCAACAAGATGGAGAGCGTTAGTTTCAAATCCACACTTGAAGTAATAGCCTGGTCGATGGCGCGCAGTGCGGACATCTGGTCAAGTTGTTTTTGAACTTTGGCTTCGTTTATTTTGTATCTTGTGATGTCTTGAATGATGACAATACTGTTTTTTTTGTTGGAAGAAATAAAACGAGCTTCAAACCAGTGTTCTCCGTCTTCAAGTTTCAATGTGTAATTGATGCAAGGCGGTTGATCTTCGTTTTGTATAGCCGAGAAAACAAAACTAAGGTCTTCCGCAACTTCTTCGGGGAAATACGAGCTCAGGTGACAGTTAAGAAAAGATTCTGGGTTAACGTCAAAACGAGATGGAGAATCACTGTTGTAACCAACGATATTCCCATCTGTATCAATCTCGAGTATTAGTAGCGGCAGTGCAGTGATGACAGCTTGGAGCATTTCGTTACTCAGTCACGAACGGACAACGAGGGGCGCAGCGAACCTCTCCGCGCCTCATTGCCACCGCTTCAACGAGTCTTTCAACAGGCGTTAACATTTACCGATAAACAGAAACCTCCGAAATCGTTATCTCAGTGCTGTGGTTACTTGTTGTGCCAGATCAGGCAATGAATTTGCCTGAATTGAGATAATCAAAGCCTGTTCTTCCAAGGTGAGATCGAAAGTTTTACCCAGATAGCCTTGTCGCAATGCAGCTTCAGGCTGACTAAGCAATAGTTGGCAAAACTGACGGTTTATTACAGCCGCTTCGAACAATCTGCTTAGACCAGCTAAGTTCCTTGGGGTTTCAGCAACTCGAAGTGGCATTACAGATCTTTGATAGATTTGTGGTGTAGCCATACAATACTCCTAAGTACTTGACTTTTGATAAGCAAGGATCCCAAACGCACCAAGTGCAATAAAAATGTCTCCCAGACTAAAAGCAACCTGATAAGGCAGCCAAACAGGAGGTAGAAAGCGATCCGCCAGCCATTCCAGCCGGGTTTCAGTCGCGGGGAGCAGAATATCTTTAAAGCCAATTCGATTCCCAAACTCGAACGAGGCAATTCGTTCTGTACCTACGATCCGTTCAGCAGTATTTGGATTTATTGGCATAAAGCCGCCATTTGCGATCATCACAGCTAAATTCAGAACCAGACCTGCAATCAGTATCGGCATTCCCGGTAAATGCCGGTTGAGCCATGCAAAGATGAGCAGGATAAGCTGGGAGATTATTATGCTTAAGGCTACCAACCAATCCGGGAATGTGAAACGATTGTTCCCAAGATAAATAACAAAAAATTGGGGCAGAAAACCTAGAAAAACGAGCCAAAGGTAAACGAGTGTTGGAGAGCGGTAGGGATGTCCACGCCATCTGGACCATCCCAACCCGGTCACCAATCCGGCACCGAGCCCCAACCATAAAATCATTAACCGCTTGCCCCACCGCCGTCCGTAGGAGCACCAATCCCCAGGACTAGCAAAGCAAGAGCAATGATCGTCCAAATCAATTGCAGATGCTGGCGGTTAATCTTTGTACCCAAAAGATATAATTTCGGCAGATTGTTTTTCATTGGTGAGATCTCCTTGATTTATTAATTTCTTTACATAAGAATACTCCTTTCCGGGCTTCAAAAGAGGCTTCAAAAGATTAAAAAAATCAGTTCTTGCGAACTGACTTTTACAAGAATGCAGCTTTATTTCTAGCGGGTCAAGCGTTTGTAAGCGGTCTCCATTTCTGGAGAAGGAGGCAAATCGAGTTCATGCTCCATCATCTCTGTATAGGCCTCATATAGACGAATAGCGCTTACACGATCATTTAATTGCATGTGAAGGTTCATAGCAAGAAAATATGCTGCTTCAAAGGTGATTTCATGTCCAATCGCTCGTTGACAAATAGCTAGCGCTTCCTGAATTTTGTTAGCATTTTTCAAGTGATTAGCCAAATCCATTAAGGATTGGAGAAATACCTGATTTATGCGTTCACGTTCTGACCATACCCAGGTCGTATAAACGTCTTCCAAAAAATGTCCATTGACCAAATTCACAGCTTGTTGTAACAATTTGATTCGGAGGTCATCATTCTTGGTTATTTTGGCCTGGAATAAAAGACTTTCGAATGCCTCGACATCGTATTCATAGTCACAGGAGCGATTAAAGCTATAAAGATCATTTTCAAAAAGAATCGTATCACTCCCAACTGCCCTACGCAGACGGTAGATATCGTTCTTAAAACGCATTTTCAGTCTCGAGGGTTCTTCAAGTTCAGGCCAAAATACTGCTCCAATTTGTTCCTTTATCAATGGTTCCTTCATCGCCAGGAAGTAAAAGAATAAGTCGCGCACCGATTGTGTTTGCCAATCAGACATAGTGAGTGATTTGCCACCGACCTTGACTTGTGTACGGCCAAAAGCCTGGATTGTCAGCTTTGCATCAGGCATTTCTATAGTTTGAGCCAAGCGACGTAATTGCCTGCGAATACCAGGCATCTTTTCATGAATTTGATGTGATTTGCTAAATAAGTCACGCAGTGTCCGCCCGAATTCAGCATCGTTTTGCAGACTATCTAACCAAACTTCAGCCTGTTGGGAGAAAACCAATACCGGATACTCCATATGGTTTTCACTTTCAAGTAGATCCTTTATTTTGGAACGAGCATCTGCTTGTTTCTTTTCCTGAGTGAATGCTGCAGCAAGCAACAATTGACTTTTCGCGTACTCAACATTACGCCCATCTGCTCTAAAAAGAGCTTCGGCTATTTCTAACACTTCTCTCGCTTGCTGGACTTTTTTCTGATGCAAAAAGAGTTGTCCTCGAAGCAATTGGTATAAACCATCTTCATATTGAGAAGCCTGGGAAGAAATCAACTTACTGGCTTTGTCAAGCAAGCGATCCGCTTCTTCCAAATCCAGTCGCTGAAGGGATAGATTCGCACGCGCCAGGCTCAGATAGTTTAACAAAAATCGATCCCCGGTCTCCTCTGCGATCTTACTTCCTTTTTGGTAATGTTGTTGAGCCAGCTCAAAATCTTCTACTTCCACATAAACGTCGCCTATGCTAATCAATATCAGCGCTTCCATACGAGCATAGTAACCACTTTGTTTTGCACAAAGCAAACCCTCTTCTAATACCAAGATTGCTTTATCGTACTCTCCTTGCAAGTGATGAAGAACACCTAAATTGTTCAGCAAACTGGCCTGCCAGGTTAAATTCCCGTCTTTTTTCCAGATCTTCAAAGCATCAACGTAAAGATTCTCGGCCTCTTCTTTTCTCCCGATCGCATCATATGCGATTCCAGTCTCCATCATCAGGATTGGGATATGAGAAGTGTCTTCCATGCGAGTATAAGACTCAAGCGCTCGCTCTAGAATTTTCACGGCCTGGCGCGAATGTCCCTGGCGAAATAGACTAAGACCTTTCTGCCGTAATGCAAGTGCATGGATGGATTGCATTTGATCGCTGGATTCAGTCAGGTGCAGCGCTTCATCCGTATCGTGAAGGGCGGCTGTGTAATCCCCAAGAAAACGATAGACTGTTGCACGCCGCACCAGGGTACTTGCCAGACCATTAAAATTGCTGGTTTCACGAAAAACCGCTTCAGCTTTATTAAGCAGTTCTAACCCTTCGCTTGAAGACCCTTGCATATGTAAGATTATCCCGCGAATAGATAATATTCCGGGCCTGGTTGATAAGATGGATGGAGGTAGTTCTTTGAGCCAGGTATCCAGCGTGATCAAAGCGTGGGACATCAGGTGCGGCGCTGCGCGTTCGATCAACCCTGCGAGAGCATCCATTTCCCCCAGACTCTTTTGGATGTGATAGGCCTTTTCCCACTCATTATGTGCCTCATACGCCTTAGCCAGTTGCTTCAAAATTGGAGGAATCTCATCCGGGTGTTCTTTCTGCAAGTGGTCCTGGAGAAAATCGCGAAAAAGATGGTGGTAGCGCACCCAACCACTTTCCAGCCCAACAGGCAGTGCGAATAGATTCCCCTGGATCACTAGATCTATCCATTGACGCCATTTCTTTCGTTCGGGATAAAGCTCACCAAAAACTTCTTCGCATAAAGCCGTGTTGAATTCTTCGAGCAAAGAGCTTCGCAGAAGAAAAAAACGGATCTCCTCCGGCTGTTGTTCGAGGACCTGCTGCCCGAGATAATCAAACAGACCTACACCCGCTGCGCGCGCGACCCGCAGCCTGTCTGCCATTCCCTGGGCAATTCCCAGGCTGGAGAGTTGTAACCCGGTGATCCAACCCTCCGTTTCTTTGACCATTTCCTGGGCCGTGTCGTCAGAAATGTGCATATTATAGTTCTGAGCAAAGAGCTCCTGAATTTCATCAACACGGAAGGCTAGCTCACTCAAGTCCAATCCCCCAACCATGTCTCTGGCCACCATCAAAGGCAAATCTGGCAACTGTGTCAGAGCCCGCGAGGAGATAATCAGATGACAGTTTTCATCCACAAGCTGCAAGAAACGGCTCAAAAAACTTTGAATAACTGGAACATCATAAATTAAATGATAATCATCCAAGACCAGCACAAAGTGTTGAGGGATGTGAGCATAGATCTCATTGACCAGTGTAGCTACTAACGGTTCTATACCTTTGTCAATAGATGTGAGTGTATCGAGCGCTGCTCTTGTTTGATTGCCGAAACCGGGGAAACATTCTGCGATTGCTTCGATAAAGTATGTTACAAACCTTTGGGGTTCCTCGTCCAGGGAGTCGAGCGCCAGCCAACAAAACGGCAAATCGCTATGGTGACCCAGATCAATCAATAAAGATGTTTTTCCATAACCTGCGGGAGCAGAAACCAGAATCAATTTCTTATCGAGAAACTCGTACATGGTCTCTAAGAGACGCGGTCGTGTGAGTATTTCCTCTCGCCGCTTGGGCAACACAACCTTTGTATGGCTGATTGGGATATTGTTTGAGTTTGTCATTGCTGGTTAATTCTGACATAAAAAGCACAAAAATTCAAAGCCAATCTTAGGAAATTGACGATTCAATGACCCGTATTAATCCTTGTGGACGACAAATATAATAGAACTCGGTCAAATTGGATTAGAAAATGCTTACCTGGAAGTCGACAATATCCCCCACAACTGTACAGGTCGTATTGATTATTTCAGACCAAGCTGATATCCCTTTGATGTGGGAAACCACATTTCAAGAAAAGGGCTTTACAACAGTTCATGAAACACACGAAAATGCTCTCAAAACTTGTAGAGTAGTCGACCCTGCACTTGTTGTAATAGATACGCATCTTCCTCATGCAAAGAGACTCGAGTTTTGCTCAAAACTACGAGCTGTTGCGTCTGGCCCAATCTTGCTGCTCGTTCCAGATTATAACAGCAGCCAGATGGTAGATATATATAACGTCGGCGTGGATGAATGCATTCTCAAGCCCGTCAGCCCGGCATTTCTAGTGGTCAAAGCACTATCTTGGTTTTTGCGCAGGCGCTGGCTTGATCAAGATACAAGTTTGCCACAGATCTACACAAATATATAGGAATGAAATCTCCCGCGAAAATCGCGGGAGATTTCATTTTGGTCGACTTTAGGGAACTCCATGGGGAGAAATCCGTCCGGCCAGCAGTTCCGATAGTACCTGCTCTGCCTCGGCCTGTTTTGCTGGACTGAGCAGGTTCGCGTCAACGTCCGTTAGCTTCGGGGGGGATTGCACTGCCTGCCCGCCTTGCCCGGCAACCAGGTTCGGCCAGGCCGTCTGGATCGCACCAATGGTATCAGGAGTGATGCTGGCTGCCCAATAGAGCGGGATACTGCCTTGCGGAGAACTGCCCACCTGCACAGCGCCAGACGAGCCAACATAAGCCAATAACTCGGGAGTCGCGATATCAGAGTACACGTAGATAAAATCCACTTCGCGCTGTTGAATGAGATAAACGGCATATCCGCCATAGTTTTCCGGGGGTTCTGTAGCGGGGATCGGAATGGATTGAGGAAAATCGTAGGGCAAATAATAATAGGGACGGCAGATGCCGCAAGAATAGGTTTTGCCGTTGGTGTATGCATCCAAGGCGCTCAGCGCTTCAGCATTGCCGTCAGGATAGATCATGCCGATACGATAATCCTCTGTTATTAGCGCGCCGATGTAACCAGCCATGAACGCAACGATGTCTGTCTGGATGTTGTTCGCCAGCACACTGATGTTACCACCTGCCGTCAGGTCTGGGATATTAATGGCGAGGAACTGAGTCTGCGGCGCAGCGGCAGCCAACGCGGCAATACCGGGACCGGGATCGGGTGGCAGAGCGATCACCACACGCAGGGTGGGCTCGAGGTCCGCTTCGCTGAGCGAGTTTCGCACCTGAAAACGGAATCCGGCTTGCTGCGCCAGGTCATAGACAGTCGACTGGTACAGTTCGTACATGGCGGGGTCCAAATCTGCTGGCATGACAAGGATGGCCAACGGTGTGGATGGCGTAGCTGTGAATGTCGCCGTAGGAATTAGTGTATTAGTGGGGATAGGCGTCGGCGTAGCATCTGGTACGTTCTGGCCGCATGCAACCAGGATGGCGACTAAACCCAGCGTTAGCAGAGATATTGTAAGTGTTCGTTGCACGAGTAGCTCCAAAAGTTATTTCAGTACTTCACGAAAATTGAGAGGATACCCGAAAATAGGGGAGCGGGCTTACGCCCGCTCCCCTATTTTCGGGCTCCTTCCAGCCATTTCGTGATCTACTGATAATAGGCGATTATAACGCGAATAGGGGCACAGCTTGGCTGTGCCCCTATATCTAGAGGAGAGCTAACTCAATTATTTGACAGCAATCTTGATTTTCTTGGGGCGGGCTGATTCAGCCTTGGGCAGGCGCAGGGTCAACACACCGTCGGTGATCTTGGCTTCCACTTTGTCGGTGTCGATTTCGGCTGGCATGCGCAGCACGCGACGGAAGGAACCACTGGGCAGTTCGTTTAACAGATACTCTTCCTCGTTAGCCTGGTACTCACCCTCGATGCGGACAACGTCCTCGAGAACCTGGATGTTCAGGTCATCGGCTTTCAGGCCCGGGACAAGGGCGCTTAGTACGAAGGTGTCTTCCTCGTCGCGAACGTTTACGTTCAGGAAGTGCTCACGACTGGAGCCGCCATTCAGTGCAGCCATGCGGCGGACCATATGACGATACGGGTAAGGTTGGATGTAGAAGGTCATGTTCGTTCTCCTTTTTTATAGGTAATTGAATTGCCCTAATCTTATTCAGAGAACGTTAGAAAATCGAAGATGAAAAGTTGATTTTTTATAAGAGAGTTTTTAACAATTTGTAGATAAGCTAAGGGATAGCGTTTACTACCAGGACAACCGAGGCCAGTATTAACAACCCGATGGTAGTCCCTTTCAGCAAAGTACTCATATCGTTGGGCTTGTCGCGAAAGAGTGTCAGCCCCTTCCCATTGGAGGAAGCCAACCATACGATACCAAGTAGCAGGAAGATAGTTCCCCCGGAAAAGCCGCTAATGAGAAAAATCAGCCCGGCAATCAGCCAGACGATGCCAAGATCGCGCCGGTTATTTTCATTAGTGTAATTGACCATACTATTCCTCCAGTTAATAATTTTCGACCTGGATCATGGTATCAAGGACCTGTCAAATACACATGCTGCCGGAGGATGATTTTTGACGGTACTCGGGAGGGGATGTAATGAAAAATCCCCGCCTTTTAGCGGGGATGGTTTACTCAGCTTGAAGTTGTTGCAAGAGTCTTTTGTAATCAGCTGCGTTTGGCGGGTTCATCAGCAGAATCTGCTCGATGGTATTCACTGCTTCCGCCATCTTTCCCTGTCCAACAAGCATTTCGCCGACAGCGTCCAGTTGAGCGATGGCTGCCCCGGTTTGACCGGCCAATTTGTATTGTTCTGCCAGCGCGCGACGCAGGGTAATCCTATCGTTGTTCTCTTTGACCAGCTCTTCCAGGAATGGGATAACCTGGTTGCTCTTACCGTTGGTATTCAAGTAAGAGATATAATTTTCCAATTCAGCGACTGCCTGGGGTTGTTGAGCAAGGCGCAAATTGAGATCGATCAGGCTTTTCCGCACGCCGACATCATCCGGGCGCAAGGTACGGATTTGCTCGAAGATACGCATGGCTTGTTTCCAATCAAGGCGCTGCATGTCAATATCAGCCATGCGCTGCAAGATGTGGACGTTCCAACTGCGATCAGCATTGGCCTGCTGGACGACGCGTAGCGCGTTGGTATACGTTTTACGCGCCATATCGAGCTCAGCCAGGCGATAGTAGATGTCTGCAACATCGAGATATTCGTTAATAGCTTCATCCACTTCGCCGCGCGAGATAAGCTGGTCGATCAGGCGGGTGCGTGCGTTCAAGTCCATGGGTGCAAGATCGATTACGCGGCGCAGCATTTTAGTGGCCTGATTTGTTTCGCCCCGGACCCCATATGCTGTGGCGATGACTGTGAACTTGGCAATTGCTTCCTCGGTATGCCCTTCCCGGACTAGCAAGTCAGCCATCAGACTGTGGAGCGGGAGGTAGGTAGGAGCGTTTTGTAACGCAAGAAATGCTTCCTCCATCGCCGAGCGAAACTGTCCCAGGCGGGCAAGTCCGTTGATCTCGCCTATGGCGTCCAGTACCTGGCTACTCTGTGCTTGAATAAGGACTTCTGCCAATGGAAGTGGCGTATCGCCGCTATGCGCTTTGGGCAACTGTTCGCGTGCTTTGACCAGGTGGTTTCGCCAGTCTGCGCGCACCAACAGTTCCTGAATATTTTTGCATAAGCGCAGCAGGTCGTTCTCATTGGTCTCAGTAGCCTGGGCCTCAATGAGCGGTTCGTAAAGCTGACGGATTTCATCAGCATAATCTTCCGGGACGATCATTGAGTCAGCCAGTTTTAGGGCTTCCAAATATGCTACGGATGCCTCATTGAGGCGTACCATCCTGGTCAGCACATCGCCCATTACCAGGCGGGCACCCAGGGCAAAGTCAACGTGTTTAACGGCGTGACCCAGAGAGCGCAAAGCGCTCTCAGTGCGCTCAGTATTTGCGCGTAACAAACCCAGGTTGAAGTACAGCGCGGGATGATCGAAGCCGGCTTCCAACGCCCCTTCCAGTTCATCGGCAGCCAGGGCTTCCTGGTTTTTGGTCTGCGCGTCGATGGCCTGACCAAGGTGTAATACAACTTTGGTCTGTTCGGCTTGATGCAGGGAGAGTTGCCCGGTGCCCCTGACAATCGCTGAAAGGCCTCGCCGGGTCTGCGCAACGGGGCTTTCATCGGAGTAATCGAAGAGGACTTCTGCCAGTGTCGTAAGCGCTTTTTGGCGCGCTTCAGCGATCGGGTCCATCGTTGATGCGACCGGGACCTCAGACGGATTCAATTGTTTGACCTGGGACATCATTAACGGGGCGGTGCCTCCCCGTGGCCGAACAGGTTTGGGGAGCAAATTCCCGCCGCGCAGCAACGTTTGTGCCTGTTTCGCTTCAGCGCTGGCCGGCGCCATTTTCATCACCCGGTTGACCAGTTCGGTTGCTTTTTCAAGGTTCCCACCGCGCTGCAAGAGGCTGGCTACAGCGATATATTCGGTAACAGCCTGCTGTTTGTGCCCGAGCTTTTCGTGTGTGAGCGCCAGACGCGAGCGAGCCAGGATATGCTCCGGATTGAGCATGGTAACATGCCCCCAATTCTCAATAGCTTTTTCTATATCGCGGTTGTTCAAATAGAGTTCAGCGGCTCTCATCGCCGCTTCGCTGGCCTGCTTGAGTTGGCCAAGACGTTCCGATAGCTGCGCAATGCGCTCAAAGGGGACAGGATCTGTAGGCGAGACTTTGGCAACGCGTAGATAGACTTGCAACGCCTCGTCAAATTGCTGGCATTGCAACAGCGCCAAGCCCAGGCTGCTCAATGCCTTAGGATTGTCCGGGAACTCATCCAACGCCCCGCGATAGGAAGTGGCAGCTTTCTTCCACTCCTGATCCCAGGCATACGAGTGCCCCTGGTTCATTGCTTTTTGAAATACTTCTTCACTACCGGGCATGGTATTCCAATTTTACCCTTGACTGCCCCCGCAGGGGCACTTTTAATGGTTTTGTACTCTATTAATCCGCGATCACTTGCATCTGGCCCCAGTTCGGGCCACAGCGTGCTTCAGTGAGAAGCGGAATACTCAATGGATAGGCTGCCTGCATAGTCTCCTGGACGACACGAGTCGTAGCATCCAGTTCACTTTCAGGGCACTCCAGGACGATTTCGTCGTGCACTTGCAACAACATCTTACCATTCAACCCGGCTTCAGCGAGGGCAGCGGGGATCTTTAGCATGGCGATTTTCATAATGTCCGCAGCAGTGCCCTGGATAGGCGCGTTGATCGCTTCGCGCTCTTCGCGGTTTTTCAGATTGATATTGGTCGGGTTCTTGAGCATTGGGAAATAACGCCGGCGTCCAAGCAAGGTCTCCACATAGCCCTGTTGAGCGGCGACCTTGCGGATGCCGTCCAGGTAGCGTTTGATACCAGGAAATTGCTCGAAGTAAGCCTTGACAAATTTCTCGGATTCAGCCAAGGTCAGGTTGGTGTAACGGGTCAGACCGAATACCGACATGCCGTATATCAGGCCGAAGTTGATGCTCTTAGCGTGCTGGCGTTGTACTTTCGTCACTGCCTCCAACGGGACCGAGTAAATTGCTCCCGCTGTAGCGGTGTGGATATCTTGCCCCTGGCGGAAGGCCGCCAACATGTTTTTGTCTTCGGCCATGTGCGCCACGATGCGTAGTTCGATCTGCGAGTAATCCACCGAAAGCAGCACATTTCCGGGCCCGGCGATGAAACCAGCGCGCACGCGCCGTCCCTCAGCGCTGCGGATGGGGATGTTCTGCAAGTTGGGATTCGACGATGAGAGCCGCCCGGTGATCGCACCTGTCTGGCTGTACGAAGTATGCACCCGTCCCGTGTTCGGATTGACCGCAGCGGGCAGCGCATCCAGGTAGGTGGATTTCAGTTTAGATAATTCGCGATGTTCCAGGAGCCAATCGACCACCTCATGCTTGCCGCGCAAATTATCCAGCACCGCTGCAGACGTGGAATAATGTCCACTAGCGGTTTTCTTTCCCCGGTCCGGCGGTTCCAAGCGCAGGCGATTGAAAAGCACATCTGAGAGCTGCTGAGTGGAATTGAGATTGAATTCTCTGCCAACTGACTGGTAGACCTGCTTTTCAATTTCGTGCAATCGGCCTTGTAACTCTGTTGCCATATCTGAAAAGAAGGGCAGGTTGAGCAGGACACCGCTCATTTCCATATCAGCAAGCACTGAGACGAGCGGCATCTCGATCTCTTCCATCAGCTTCATGCCGCCTGCGCGCTCCAGCTGTTTGCGCAGGATCGGCATCAGCCGTAGGGTGATCTCCGCATCGGCGGCGGCGTAGTCAGCCGCGATACCCACCTCTGCTTCTGCCATGCTGAGCTGGTTCTTGCCTTTGCCGATCAGTTCTTCGATATGCGTCATCCTTTCGCCCAACCGCGCTTCGGCCAGGTTCTTCAGCCCCAGGTCGCGCGAGCCAGGGTCGATCACAAACTCGGCGATCATCGTATCAAACGTCAACGGTGTGACCGTGAGCCCATAGCGTACCAATACAATGTAGTCATATTTAGCGTTGTGGGCTATCTTGCCGATCTTCGGATTCGTCATAGGCGCGCGCAGAGCAGAGATAACTTGTTCAGCAGGCAGATTTTGGCCGTTGTTGTGGCCTACGGGGATGTAATAACCGCTCCCTTCTCGGATAGATAACGAAATTCCAACCAGGTCGGCCTGCATCTCGCTGGTAGAAGTCGTTTCAGTATCAAAGGAAATAACCTCGGCATTGTTCAGTTCGGCCACCAGCGCTTCCAGTTTCGCCGGCGTATCTACCACCTGAACGTCGATATCCACTGTGGTTTGAGGCGCGGAGAGGCTTGGCGCTTCGT
>Ga0105091_10000251_pt1 | contig 21650 bp, 35 predicted proteins | sample PPLLak1March2015_FD_87022 | JGI IMG/M metagenome (GOLD analysis project Ga0105091, IMG submission 87022) | Freshwater sediment microbial communities from Prairie Pothole Lake near Jamestown, North Dakota, USA - PPLs Lake P7 Core (1) Depth... | ecosystem: Environmental > Aquatic > Freshwater >... | reverse complement strand
GTTTTAATAGGGTCAAGTTCTTGGATATACTAATTTATCAGATTTGAATGCGGTGAGAGTACCTTGGCTTTCAGCTATAACATACTGTATCTTCTTATCATGGATAGAAACAGTTTGATCTTTAATCTTATATTTTCTACCATTGAAATGCAATATGAAGATTTGTCCTATTGTAAGCTGTGATATTGGAATTGGTTTAGTTAATAATACCATACTGTCCTCCTTTTAATTTTATGTATTTTTTTAAATAAATAAATTCATCATGTTCTTTATTACTTGCTGCTCTTACTCCCCAAGATATTCCAGGTATTATTGCAATATAAGTGAACATAAGATACCTTCTAATTTTAATTCTAAATATCCACCATTTCCAATATACAGTTTTAATTATAGCATCACGTTGAAATGTAGGAAGGTCATAACCGGGAACATCAAAGGCATTTAGATTTACTTTTTTGCTTTTTACCTGTATCATTTATCCTCCTTTTAATTCTTGTTTTATTACGTCAAGGTTATCAATAACATACTGCTTAACTCTTGGGAAACTATCAAACATACTACTTTCATACATGTACATTAGATATTGAGCAGGTACATTTCCCATTTCTGTACCTTTATGCTTTCCCATAGGCATAATATCTTTATCTGTCATGGGTGGTAATTTAATAGGTTCTCTAGCCATCTTTTTTAGTTTTTTCTTCCATTTCAGTAATATAAGTTTCCCAACCAACTTCCTTAGCATGAAGTATATGATTTGTACAAGCTTGCATCATTGCACCAGTAGCTTCGTTACCAATTGCTTCATTCATAACTTTCTGCATTGCTTTCATATCATCATTTTCATTGGTTGTTACACCATACATATTCTCAAATTCATCAAATGTTGGATTAGCCCCTTCATGATTATCTAACCAATCCATTCCTGTAATAACCATTTCTTTACAAGCACTTTCATAACCACCACCCATGCCTGATATTTCACCAGAATTTTCTGTGTACTGATATTTACTCATTTTCTTTTGTTTTAAAGTTATCAGAAAAAATTTCCATTGTTAAATCAGAATCATCATCTTTAACTTCAAGTTTAGTACCAATTAAGGACTGATCTTTCTTATCCTTTTTCTTTATATCATAAATACACCTATAGAGATAGGATATTAATCGGTATGGTCTTTCACAATGAATCTCAATTACTACTCTCATGTTTTTTCTTTTGATTTATAGCATTAAGATAATCAACTGCTGTTGTAATAGCAAAATCATCATCACTTGAACCAAATGAAGTTAATTCCACACCATCTTTCTCAATAAAGACTGCTGTTTGTTCAGGCCAAAACTGAATTGATATTTCATATCTATCAGAGTACCTTATTAATTCAGCTAACTTTAACAAGTCAATCTTCTTCATATTTCTTTTATTTTAGGATGCGGAAAGTAATAGGCACATAATTGCTAACCATATGATTAATAAGATTACCGCAATCTTTGTTTCAAAAAAATTATCTCTCATGGCCTAGAGTATTTAATTGTTTAATAACATCTTCTAAGCGTTTAATATGCGTAGCATATCTGGTATCATTAGGCTTGCTTCTTATATCTGCAATAAGTTCTTTAGCAGCTTTAACCAATTCATCTTCATTATTATTTAATTCTTTTAGATAATCTGTTATAGCCCATATTAAGTGAGGTTCAAATATCTTTTTAAATACTTCATCACTTATAACATATGGGCCTTTATCCCATCCATTAGTTACTCCACTTGTTATTGCAAATCTTAATGTGCTTTCTGCGTCACTCATAAAAGTTGTTTTAATAGTTTATTCAAGTATTATTACGTTATCACCATCATCTTCATCTTCCCATTTTGTCCAATAGTTATCTAAATCTTCGTTAGTAGACATTTCATCCCATTCTTCGCTTGTGTATTTTGAATGTAGACATTCATCAGAACAGTAATGTTCTTCTCCACCTGCAATGACAAATCCTTCTGTCATTGTTTTTCCACAACAATCACATATTGGCATAAAATAAGTTTAAAGATTATTTAATCATCTTTATTACTCCCTCCCCTATCATCACTAGTATCGTTATCATTATCGCTATGACTGTCAGTATCATCCCTATCATTATCTCTAGTATCATAGTTACTACCTGCGCCAGCACCTCCAAAGGAGCCACCACCATATTCATGTTGAGGTGTATCATCTTGATTGGTTTGGTTTCTAGTATCATTTCTTACATCATATGACCAGTCACTAGTATCAGGTCTATCAAATACAGGTAAGACTACAGGAAATGTTTCATTATCATCCCTGTCTGGTGGTCTATACCTTGCAGTACCAGCTACTCTTATAAATCTTATCTTGTCCATGAAATGTAAAGCATCATATTCAGCTTCACTAATAAGAATACCATAACTATACTCTTTACCAGTTCTAGTAGTAAAGCCACGAAAACATTTAAAGTCTGACATAATTATTGTTTTTTTGATCTTAAATGAGAAACAAATGCTTCTGCTGATTCTTCCATTTCTTTTTCTTGTACTTTATTCAACATAGTTTGAACTTCTTTAGCAAATGTTGTAAGTTGATTTACTCGTTGCTTCTTTTCTTCTAATGTTGAATAAGAACGTAATGGGTTATAATTATGCTTATCTGGTGCAGCAGTATCTCCGAATCTTTCATGCATTATAACTTCCATTTGCATTTTATTTAAACTACTTCCTATGCCCTGCATGGCATATTGTAATAAACGCATTGCACTAAATGTAGGTGTCATAGTTTTTATTTTACTGATTTAATTAATTCTCTTTTACCATTAGCTAAAACTCCCCAAATATTTCCTCTATATAACTTAATAGCTTGTGTATATCTATAATCAGTATGACGTTTAGTAAATCTTTTAGATTTAGAGGACATTTTACCAATTATGATGAATTCAACATATTTGCTTTGTTTGTCTGATATTTCTTCATCTGTTATCACTTTTCAAATTTTGATTTGTTAGGAAATTTTTCAATGAGCATTTCTTTGATTTCATCAGTTAATCCTCTATCACTAACTGATATTACTGTGAAGTTAGGTAATACTTGTCCCGGTTTGTACATTAAACAATCTGACTTTCTCTTAATTCTATATGCTATATCAATAGTACTATGATTAAGCAGATTGTTAACATACATTGTTTTTGTTAAATATCCGAATTTAACGTTCCAGTCAATCTTGCTACTTTGAAGTAGATACAGTTCTTTGTTAATAACAAAAGGATAATGAGTATCGAAGTTACCAGCTTTAGGATTCTGTAACTGTTTGATAGTAGCCAAAACGTGCTTCGCATAGATGTTTTTACCTAGTAGTTTTAATGTTTGTTGTAATGTGTATTGATAATTGTATTCGTAATCGGCAAAGTCATAATCTTGAATGAAGTAATAATCATCATTCATTAAAACGAAATCATCACTTATTTCTTTTTGAAAGGATGCGGTGACAATTTTTTCATGAATGTTCCTAGCTTTGTTATTATGCATATCTGGGTCTGATATGAATATTACTTCATCACTAATGAAATCAGGCTTTTCTCCTATAAGAAATACTTTCCCATAGTTTCTGCCAAGCTGCTCTAATGATCTTAAAGAGTAACGTAATTCATCGTTACTCCACATTGAACCCTTGCCTAAAATATACACTATATCTCTCATAACCAATCCTCCCATATTTTCCAACCAATGAGAACTGTTAATGAAAATGCAATAAGTTGTGTCATTAATATTGCATATACAACATCACTATGATTGAACACAAATCCACTTGCAATGATTGTTACAAAAATGAATGCAGCCTGTACAGATAAACTATGCATTACTAATTTCTCTAACTTCTTGTTTCTTTTTAATCTTGTAGTTACTAACTCTAATGTTCTTTTCATATTTGACTTTGTTTAATTGTTTATAATTTGTCTCCACTCTGGACAATGCAAATCAAGATCATTTTCGTTATCTTTGATTTCCGCATCCTTTGTTCTTTGAATGAAATAGTTAACCCTTTCTTCTTCTGTCATGTTGTTAAGAGATTCTATTTGTTGTATGACTGTAAATATAGAACTTCTCATATCTTCTTTTACTTTATCTAATACTGTTTTAGTACCTTCTTCAAATCCTAAATTAATGAATGGACTATCATCAAATTCAATTGCTGATAAGAATGGAAATGTTATAAATGATGAATTTTTTCTTGCTACTTTAATTATGTGAGGCTTATAGTCATACTTAAACATGAACTTTCTTATTGGCTTCCAGAATGGTAATTTCTTTTCACATGCAATCTCTATATATTTAAAGACAACATAGGTTGCGATAATGAGTATAAATTCAATATTACCTTTAGTAAAGAAACTAATTATAGCTAAAGGAAATATGATTGCAAAGAATAAAATGCTTGACTTTTTCATAATTGTTGGTTTTAATGAAGAAAGAAGGCACTTACGCCTTCTTTCGTTTAATGTTAAATATTTCTTTACTCTTACGAATGGGAAGTGATAACTCTCCATCAAATTCATCTGGTTGAATTTTGGTATCGAATAGATGATTTAGTTTGTCAACATATTCAAGTCTATATTTCTTGTCTTTCACTATTATCTTTGTAACATCAGGATTATCTTTAAAATACTTATTCACTTCACTAACTGTAAACATCTTACTGAATTGAGAATGTCTAAAGTTTTCAATAGCTTTATATCCTGATGATGGCATCTTTATTACAACCATATGAAATCTACCTGAATTAATGTTATCATAACAATAATCATCCTCATACATTTCTTGATCTTTAATCCACTTCATAAAATCAATGAAATGTTTCTTACCACTTTTACTATCCAGTAATACAAATAGATGTTGTTCATATCTTATATTACTTTTTACTAAAATCATATCTCCGATACCAACTGCTACTTTCCAAACAGAATTAAATTTATATACAAATTCATCACCATATTCTTTCAATACAGGAATTAAGAACTTCCATGTATCATTCATATAAATATTACCTATCTGAATTAGCATTTTATAAGATTGAACCTGTTGATTTAATTTCTTTTGATTTTACTTTTTCTTCTACAAATGGGATATACTGTTCCTTCTTTGCTTCTTCTTTATAGTAGTTATTGATTATTTCTTCATCACTTGGAGTTACTATACTAGGGTCATATACTGGTGCTGCAATAGGTGGTTCATGCTTTCCTGACATATACTCATTTACTGAACTCCAAGGGTCTACTTCTTTTGGTTCATCTGGTCTGATAGATGATACATGATAACCACCCATATCTCCATCATCATATAGTTCATCATCATCAATATCTTCTATCTCTTCTTCCTCTGGAACCAGTTCAACAACTTTATCATATACATCACCAAAATAATCAATTAGTTCTTCAATCTCTTCCCATTCTGCTTTTCTTTCCTTTAATAGTCCTGCCATTGGAGCAATCATTAACAGGACTGCTTTTTGTTTTGTCATATGTTAAATGTTTTACTCCAGTTAATAACGTGATGTCCACCAGTTTCAATATAATTCCTATCATTTTCCCATCCATTTTCATTATACCAAGTAATTTCATCAATACATCTATCATATCCCCATATTTCAGGAATATATCTTGAATATGCTATATCTGCACCTGCATCAACAAATGGAGAACTAACTTCTTTTCTGCCATATTTACCCATTAACATTATTTCAGCATCACAAGTAAATATTCTTGGCATACCTTGAATATCTGTTGATTCTACAATAAACCTTGGTAATAATATTTCATATTCACGATAACGTTCTGTTCTTCCTGAATTTACTATCTGTGTTAATACTGCAAGCCAATACCATCCTACTTGTATATCATATCTTCTTAGCTTTAATGAATGTAGAAAATAAATTGTTAAACCAGCCATAGTTTTCCAATCATCAATTTGGATAGTTCTATTGTTATGATTGATTTCCAATCTATCTATCATTGCTTTACATAAATAACCACGATACATAAAATAAAATGTCTTTTGGAAATATATATCGCATCCCGGTTTATCTTCAAATAATTCAGATGTTGTTGGATTTGTTGTGAGAGATTCATGTATCTTATAAATCTTTTCTTTTTCTTGTGTATCAATAACTTGCTTACCATTAGATTCCACAAGACCTTCCATGTAGTTATAGAAATCAGTCTTTTCAATTCTACCCATTCTACCATCTGCTTTCCAATCAGCTTTTGCATCCTTATTATAATAATCAATAAGTTTTAATGAATCATGTACTATATACTTGAATGCATCAGTACGTATAAATTGTGTATTTAATGGAGTTCCATTTTGATTGCAAGCATCATAAATACTCATACCTAAACTTACTAAATTATCACTTGGCTTTTTGAGTTCTTTATAGAAATATATATTATCGAATTCATCATGATTACTTAATAACAAATCTACTCCTGAACCTATTATGAAGTGTCCTTTCTCTTCATAATATAATTGTCTACCTGTTTTTGTTTTCATTTCCATAAACGCTAACCTACTCTCAATAATCCTCTTTAAAGAAGATTGATTAAGAGCATTACTATCGAAATATTCTGCAACCTCCTTACTTGTTGACCTGTGAATCATTTTGTATTGGTTTTAAATGTGGTGGGAAAATACTAGTTATTATCTTCGTGAGTGAATCTAAATCTAATACCACAATCACATCAAATTCTGAATCTGTCTTATCTTTATTTGTCATTAATTGATAAGGAATACTACCAAGCAATTCTTCATTCTTTTTAATTAATGTATCAAAGTCAAGAAAAGTCATATATACACGATCAAATCCGTCACTCTTATTTCTTCCAACTGAATTAGTCTTATGGTGAATTAATATCTTTGGTCTCTTTAACCATTCATTATCTGGTGCTAAACAAGCTATTGATTGTTGATGAACGTACATCAATTCAAGAACTGGTCTCATTCCCTTTTGATTACCAGCTTTCAGTTGCAGTCTGAAAGGTACATTGTCAAAATCAATTCCACATTTATCCAGAAACTTAGAGTTAAATCTTGTTGTCATACAATACTCTTGTTTCCAAACTTCACGTATGAGTTTGCCAAAGTACCTTTCAGCACTACTTCCTATTAACTTTCTCTGTTTGCCACTTAATATCTTCTTAGGAAGAAGAGTTACTAAATCATCAGAGTTCTGGTGCTTGTCCATAAGTTAATGAATTAAATTTATTTAAATATTCTTTCATTTGAGTAACATTTCTAAACTTCATCTTTATTTCGTCATTTGGATTATAACACCAACTATCAACATCATCAACATACATAATTGCTATTTTGTGAACTCTTGCAGCAGTAAGATAAATTGTATTAATTTTTTTAAATACAGGTTTATATCTTTCTTCTGTTGCAAATCTATAGTCAACTAATAGTACCATTTTAGATGTATCAATATTATTCCTATCAAATTTAAAAATGCTATCCTTTGCAATACACAATGCTAAAATTGTTTTTTCTTGTGTTAAGTTTTCATATTCTATTAATAAGCCTCTTGCTACAATATAAGTTACTTCCCCTAACTTTACAGCTTGTAAACCATTTCCACCTACTATATATCTCATTAAATTAAGATAATCATTACGATGTTGTCTTATGGTATCACTAACTCCATAATAATATCTATTATATTCATATAGCATCCTCCCATCAAAAACAATCTTTTGTCCATTAATCAAATTGAAAAATGGAACAAAAGGATTGTTAACTGTATCACAAGTAGTTGTCTTTTTATATAGATATGAACTTATCCTACCAATACTATCTAAGTTTAAAAAGTTTTCCATGATTAAGTTGGTATTTCACCCAATGGTACTAGATATTCCCATTTGAATGGTAAATATAATTTAAGTTCATCTTCTGATTTCTGCATTGTAAGGAAATTAGTAAAGAATTCTACCATTTGAGCAGCTATGTGAGCAGCGGTGTGAGTAGTTTGTTTCTGACTACAAGGTTCATTTGCAATAGTAGAATCATCAGGCAAGTTCTTACTTAAATATTCCTCAATTCTATCATAGTCTGTTCCCGGTATTACAAATATAGTTAATTGTTCAAATAATAACCTAGCATCAATGAAAATTGCATTAGGATTTCCTTCATATTCCATTCTCCACTTATTAAACATAATTTTCCTTGCTGCATTATTATCAAAAGCAGAGAAAGTATATTCATTTACCATTGAATCTTCACCATAAGCTTCATTAATATTGTCAATGGAACTATCACAAAACTCACCTATCAGTTCAGATAATGCAAATGTCTTTGTCTTACCAATGTTCTTTTTCCTAAAGAATTGTCCACCCATATTATGTTCTTCAATTATATCGAAGTCATATACAATAGGTTTAAATCCTGCTCTGCTTAGAAACAATGCTAACCATGAACCAATACCACCTGCACCACCTATCAATACATGTTCACCATCACCAAACCAAGGAGCATCTTTAAACCTAGAATACTTAGTTGGTACTATCTTCTCTTTTGCTTTATCAGCTATCTCCATTGATTTAGTAACATCTGGATTTTCATTTAACTTTGATGCTGGTATTCCTAATGTATCAAATGCTGCTTGTCTTGCAGTTTCAATAGGTTGAACAAATGTTTCATACATTCTTCTTGCTTCTTCTTCAGTATATGCAGTAATATCATTTACATTGGAACTTTCAGTTGATGAAATTTCATATGTTCTTACATGTTCTTGTGCTAACTGTTCAAACATATCACTAGCATTTGGATATACTTCACTTGAAGTTAATGGATTTCTTCTTTGTGCTGCTAACATAGCTGTAGCTGCTGACATTACTAAATCACTTGATGGTGTACCCATTGCAGTAGTAAATGGAACACCAGTTACATTGGGTCTTGCATTAACAGATAAACTATTCATCATTATATTATCTGGTGGTTCTATAAATGTCCTTTCATATTCTGCTCTTTCTTCTTCTGACATTGGTTCCATTAACCTTCTTCTTTCTGCTGCTAAATCTCTTGCTTCTATTGCTGCAAGACTTCTTGATATTGAGAAATCATCCCGTTGTTGTGACATTTGATAATAATTTTGTTTTATAAGAATCTAATTGTACTCCGATATTAACTACAAATGGGAATTGCTTTTCATACATTCTAAGATTAGTTATTACACTATCTAAATGACTAACAAATGTATTTGCTTTGATTTGATTAGAATCAACAAGATTGAAATACTTCATATATAATTTAAGATAGTTCTCAACTACAAATTTAACATACTCTACATCTGTCTTTGCTACTCTTTCTCTCTTATTCAATATAGCAGTAGTAGTTTCATATCCATAGTTCTTCCCATTATTAAGAACAAATTTAAGTAAATCTTCCATTGAACCATTATTACTATTGCTCCTATTACCTTCTTTATTTGTCCAATCATTACCTTCCCATCCTTGATTCCAACTACCTTGGTATGCTTGACTTACTGGAACAATAGCTTTTGCTTTCTTATCTGCTTCTCTTTTCTCTGCTTCCTTAATAATTTCCGCAATCCTTTCCTTAAATTTAGTATCAACATTGAATATCTCTGGTGGCTTAATAATTTCCACATTGTGAAAACACATAATGCTTTCAGTATACTCATTACCTTTGATATTATACTCATCTCCATTCTCATCTCTAGCAACAAAATTTGGATTAACAACACAATTTGCTTCATAAGCAACTCTTGCTGTCATTTCCATCTTATTATTTACTATTAATGATAAATAGATGTTATGATTTGATACATTGCGTTGTAATTCACCTGTATCTTCTGGAGAAAAGAATACTGACATTGTATTATGAGAATGCAAATGTCCTAATATAATATTACCAAACAATTCATTTTCCATCATGTAACCTACAAGAGCATTATCACCTTGGTCTATATCATATTCAGTATGTGCAACACTACCTTTATCCATTGGAAAGAAATCAATTACTGTTAATTTCATTTTACTTGGATTGCGGATAGAACCTTTCACTCTATAAAACAATGCTGCTGACCATTCTTCTTTGTAGATTTCATTACAGATATATCTTAACTTATGCATGATGTTATTCGGGATAACCAAACTTACTAATTCTTTTCTCTCTATTACTTCTCTTGATATGGTTGTTGGCTTCATTTTCTAAATGAGTTTTAATGTATTTTTTAATATTTGGATGAACAAAGAAGTTATTTACAAAGCTTTCAGTTGTTGTTACTATTTCAAGCTTAATATTATCTCCATTATAAATGAATGTTCTATCAAGTTGAGTTTGTGTAGGAAGTTTCTTTCTTTTAGATAGATTTACATAATCACCATTTGTTAATCTTCCTACTATATAACTTTGAACATACTCTCTAATGTCACTAGAAAACTTAATGTACTCTTCAAATGTTTCATCATCATTTATTTTTACTTCATTCTCATACTTCCAGTTAATATCCATTCTATTTTCCTGTCTATATTCAAATAGCTTTTCTGCATAACTTTTATTATCTGATTCTAAGATTACTGGTAGTGTAGTTTCATTACTATTTAAATTTCCTATCTTATAAAACGGTACTCCTTCTAATGATTCCCATCCTACTAGTGTTTCTAACATATAGAATAATGCTTGAAAGTTTTCTCTGGTTAAGTTATCAGCACATTCCATCATCAAAGCACCAAATTCACTTTCCCTGTCACCTATACAAAATGGATAAAAATTACCTACTAGAAATTGTAGATGAGAATGCATATAAGAACTATATGCTTCAATATCAGTTACTTTACCTCTAGTTCCACCAATGGCAAATGGAACAAAATTGTCAATTTCCTCACAATATACAAATTGTATCTTAACATACAAATCTTTTATATTATGTTTAAAATTTACTGAATTGGTAATAGTTATATCAGGGAACTTAACAATTATATCAAAGATATATTGTCGCTGATTATAAGTAATTACATAATCATAACCTGCATAGTTCTCTTTTATTTCAGTAGTAAAGTGATTATAGATATTGAATTGTATATCCCATTTATCAGGATATATAACTTGTAAAGATTCCATTGTAAAAAGCAAGAAGTTATGCCATTTTTTATTTATCCTCCCTTTTTTAATTTGATTATCTATCCAATGAATGTTCTTTGGTAATTGTGCTAAATTAACAGCATCTAACCAATCAGTCATTAATTTGTTTGTTACTCTTTCCATAGTATGAAGAATGAAAAAGGAATAGCACATGATGCTATCCCTCCTGATTAAGTAATCAATTAATATTTGATTAATCCACGAAACTCCCTTTTAATATCCATTGTTGCTGAATTAATATCGGTAATTTCTTTAAGTGGTTCGTCATTAAATGGAAGTTGTTCTGGTACTTTAACCTCTGGTGGTGGTGTATTAATGTGTGATATGATATAATCCAGCTTTTTATCAATAGCTTTCAATAACATTTCAGTATGATTATCACCATTTGTTTCACTAACACCTTTAACACTACCTTTGAATTCTTTTGGGCCAGCATCAGCTACACTTTGCACAACATCTGCTACATTCTTTGTAGCTTTAGGCTCTTTCACCTTCTTTTCTTTAGGTAACTTATCCTGTGCTTCCAATGCTGCTGCTACCTTTGGCGTTACCCAACTATCTAACAATGCAACCAAATCAGCTTCCTTCTTATTAGTGTAACTCTTATCTGCACTAAAATGGGCTTTCCCCTCTACGGGGAAATGCCCAATTATTTCCTTAATCCTTGCTCTTGTTTCAGATGCTCCACTCTTAGTTTGTGCAGGTAACAAAAAGAAAGTAAAGTTTGATTTAGGCAATACTGCTTCATCTACTTCCAGAGTATGCCTGTTCTCACCAATTATCATCTTCTTACCTTGTCTGCTAACACCTTGTCTTTCCAGTTCTGCCATTAGCTGTCCTAATGTTTGTGCAGATGAAGTGTGGACAAAGTTCTTTCCACCTGTGTTAACAACATTAATTTTTCTTTGCTCGGAGATACTTAACTCTTGTGACATTGTGTTTTGTTTTTAATATTTAAAAATTCTTTTCATTCTTCTACTAGTTAGAATATCATCTATCAGTCTCATGTGATGTTTACCATAAAATCCACCTTTACCACTAGTATAATATTCAGCAGCAGGATGCCCTGCTATTAACACATTATTCTTATCTAGCTTAACATAAGCTTGTAGACAACTTTGATATTCCAGTATATCATTATCATGTATGAAAGGTAAGAAAGATTTTGCTTTCTCTCCCCATAATAAATAGAATGCTGGTTGTACTTTACTTAATCTACTTATAAGTTGCTCTGAAAAGCCTCTCCAATATTTTACATGTGAGCCGGGACTATTAGGTTCAACAGTTAAAGCAGTATTTAATAAGAACACTCCCCTATTTTCAAGATCAGTTAATGATTTATCAAAGTTATTACCATCTTCTTTTTCTATAGCTTGTAAGCTAAATGGTTTAGGAAATCCTTCATTAACAGCAAAGGCCAAGCCTGTAGCCTGACCTTTCTTAGCATATGGGTCTTGTCCTAATATTACTACTCTAACCTTATCAACTGGCATTTTAAATACTCTAAATACATTTTCTTTTTCAGGATAAAATTTAGACTTCAGTACATTATCTCTTAGATTCTTCCATGAATCACTTTCAAAAAAACCTCCTATTAATGGATGCCATGATTCATGAATTGATGCTGGAATATTAGCCATAATCTAAAAATTTATTTAATTCAGTTTTACCATGCCTATGCTTTAAATCTGATGGGTCTTTCGCATCCTTGACTTGATTTGAAATGTATTTTAATACTGCTTTGTTTGGATAGAGATTATTAATTTTCTCTGTGAGTTTCAATCCAGCAATAATACCTTTCTCGTCATTATCAAAGATAACAATTATTTTGACAAATCTAATGCACAAGTCCATTAATATTTCTTCTTTCGGAAACATTCCTTCATTTTGAAACCATATACAATCCTTTCCTTCATTCTTGACTACTCTGTAATCTTTATATGACTTCAATATATATAAGATAATACCAATTCTCGGTAATCTTCTTATACCACCTATATCATTTTCATTACAATTAGTAAGCCATTTACCTGCTTTTTGTGGAGCCAAAGGTCTGTATATCTTTGTTCTTCCATTGTCAAAGTCACTATATGCATACATAATATCTGTTGGCCTAATAGTAATCAGTATTCCTTTTCTACTATAAAACTGATACCATATTCCAGCAAATACATTATCTTCCATCAAATTAGTTCTTCTTATTTCGTATCTATCATACCAGTAGTTCTTATCTATTGGAAAGAAGCCTCTAGCTTTATACACTATTTCATCACTAGGTCTTTCTTCACCAATCTTAGTGATTTTGCCTAGTATTGATTTGTTAGCTTTGTTATTTATAAATACGTTATCAAACAAAATAGGCTTGGAACTACCAGAGTTCAAGCCTAATTGAAAGTAATCATTTAAGAATAACAAACATTCTTTGAATGTAAGATGCATCTTATCCATGACTGCTTGAAAGCAATCTCTCATTGGATAATTCGGGTCACCAAAATCTTTGAAATATAGTATGCCATTATACCATGTATAGTAACAACCTGGCTTTTTATCTACTCGAAATGGAGACTTAACATATGTGTTAACTGGTGGTAATTCATCTAATACTAATAAGTAGATTTCTTCTTGACTTAATCTTTTCAGCACTTCTTCCTTCCTACATGGAATGAACTCTGAATATTGGTACATACAGGATAAGTTGTAGGATGATATAAATAGAGAAAGGATGCCAAAGTTAGCATCCTTTCCCTATACATTAGCAGAAATTTTTCTTTTTACCAACCTGAATTGTCACTTTCTGCTGCTTCAGTTGTGGCAGGCTGGCTTGTAGTTGCACTACTCATAGTATCCTCTGCACTACCAGCTTCTTTCTGCTGTGTAGCATAATGGCTTTCCATAAACCACGAATTCCTTCCGAAAGTGTGGTAGTTGTTAGCATCATCTTTGTAGTGGAGTTCACCATCTGTTCTATCTTCTTTCCATTCTCCAACAGGCTCTTCCGCTTTAACAATGAATTTGCCATACTTCATTTTGGATGGAATTTCTAAGAAGGTCTTTGTGTTGTCTCCGCTAATCTTCCATTGCCATTGTAAAAATATGTCTAATTTTCTATCCGCAAAATCTTTTGGCAAAATTTTCATACAAACAGCACAAAAGTCCTTAAATGTTTTGATTTCAACACTTAAACCCTTTTCCAGTTCTTCTTTCGTTAAGAAACAATGCATAATGTGTGTAATCCTGTCATTCAAACTTTGCGTAGCTTCGTTTGCAGCTATCTTCCATTCCCTTGTACCAAACTCAACAACCTCATTACTTTTGTCTTTATCTGTATTATAAAGCTTACTTTCTTTAGTTACTGGGAATAACCTGTAGCTTTTCTCAACCCCGCCAATTTTAAAGATTATATCAAGTGCTTCCATTGCTGCACCATTCTTACCTGCTTTATCTGTGTACTCAAACTTCGTCATATATGTCTTACCGAAGTTACCACCAAATTTAAGACTAGAACCTACACTAACGTTATCGTTACCTAGTCCATAACCCACCTTTGAAATTTCTTCTGCCATACAATATATTTTTATGATTGTTTACAATATAAGAAACTCCCTTAACTTAATAAGGGAGTTTCTATTATTACCCCATCCTACAATGTTTACCAGCTATCAGAATCAGCCTGTACTGGCTGTGCTGCTTGTTCTGCTGTCCTAACTCCAGCATTTTCAGCACCATTACTTGTACCATTACCCTGTGCTGTTATTGTTGCATCACCAGCTTCACCCTCTACAGGCATTTCCACATCATCAATAATGGTGATTGGTGCTTTGGTAGATGTTTTGCTGTAATGCATTTTCTTACCCTTAATCTGTGGCTTGTCAAACAATTGCTTTGCCTGATCTGCTGTAAGCCCTAATTCTTTTTTAATTACCTTCCGGCTTTTACCAGCTTCCAAGGCTGCAATAACGCTGGAAACGCTTACAGTAACAGGTTTTCCAACAATTCTTTCCCTTTTTACTTTTGGTGCTTCATTAGTTCCCGCATCCAAAGTTGTGTTTTCAGTACTCATTTTTTAAATTTTAGAATTTTTTGATTATTATTCGTTGTTTATGAGTGTAAATATATAGTACTTTTCTAACCTGACAAATTTAATTGCATGTTTTTTTTAATTTTTTTGTGAAATAATGAAGTTTCAAATTCCATCATAATAGGCATTTACCTTGTCAACCACCAATCCCATATCATTTAAGATATATGGAGTACCAAATGCGCCATGAGATTTTGCAGTAGCATAAAAGCCATCATCTTCGACTACGAACTCTTTAATAGCCTTCTTTTCGGCATCATCATACCTGCTCCTACCAATCAGAACAATGTCAAATTTGCCTTCGGGAGTAATGTATTCCTGAACTGCTTTGCCAGTAGTCTTAAAACGATAACCTTTTCTGCCATCAGCAGTATCATATTCTTCTCCATGAGCCATCATGATGAAGTTCTTATTATTTGGCAACTTTTCAATTGCTTCAAATATCTTACCCATCATGTTACCTATCTTCTTTGGTGCATCCCATCCAGTACTCAATGACTTTGCCATATAATAGTCCTGCATGATGTAATTAGCATCATCTAATACTATATTCTTAATTGGTGCTATTCCAGCTAATAGGTGCAATGCATGAACTATTAAGTCTGTTCTAGTATTCCAATCAGAAAATATCAACCTCCTGTAATCTTTTAAATCAACAGCTATACTCTTTAAGCTGAACTTCTCATATACAGGATACATCTTTCTTGTACCTTTTCCCGGTAAATCTTTCTTTGTTATGGATAACACATATGTCTCTGCTGGATTCAATCCTTTAATTCCAAATTCAGGATGCGGTATGAAAGATGTTGTCTTTCCAAGTCCACTTGGAGCAATCACTAAAATGTTACTCATTTAAAAAAGTTTTTTTGAATGAATCTATCAATGTCCTCTAAATAGTATAATACTATAAGGAATGCTACAAAACATATTGTCTCTGTCATATTTAGGGTTTTTGTTTTTCGTAGTTTATTTTTATTTTTTAATGGGGTTAAACCAATTCAAATTACCAAACATATTTAACTGGTAATGTAATGGTGCATCAGGAATATCTCTAGCTTCAACTATATGTAAGCTACGATAATTAGGATGAAGTAATCTATCATTCTTATCTACTATCTCTAATCCGAAATGTTTCTTAATACCATACTTATCATCATTTGGATTAAACATTGTAAATACTACATTACTATCTTCACTCAAATTACCTGTATCTTTCACATCTTCAGAACTAGGATAAAAGTATTCACCAGCATACTTTATTCTTTCAATGTCAAATATGTTTCTATTAGTATGAATTACATTAACGAATATAAATTTGCATATATTACGAAGTTCTACTTGATATTCAGCAAACTTATCAATGTTCTCTTTCATACTAAAATTTCTCTCTCTAACTAACTTTCTAACATGATCTGTGATAACAATCAATTGTTTGTTTTCATCATTAGGTTGATAACCTATAATCCTTTCTTTCTGTTCCTTATCTCCATTCTTATCAATGATAGTATATTTTTCAACAACAAACTTTCCATTCTGTTTGGCATATGTCAATATGTAGTTCCTAATACCAGTTGGATTTTCTCTATGTTCAATGAAATCTATTCTACCTTTCTTTATTCTTTCTCCTCTTATATTATACTCACCAAATAAAGGAATTATCCTTGTTCTATAGATTATTCTTAATTGCTCTTCATGTTCAGTCTTAACAACAATTGGTTTACTATTATCATCTAGTAACTTCCCCATTAAATAATCAGCACTTATTGGATATTGTTTACCTTCATGTTCAAATAACTGAATACCAAAATCACGAAACATAAAAAAAGCAGCAAATTTAAACTCCTTTCTTAACCTGCTTATTTCAAATGAATAATATATCCATTCTACATTAGCATTTGGAGATAACATATATACAGCTAATATGAATATGAAATCTATTAATGTTGTCTTTCCTACTTTTGGCGGTGCTGCTATACTATATATATGTTCTTTTTGAGTTCCTAATGTGTCCTTAGTTAAAGAAGGAATGCCCATTGGTAAACCCAAGTTCATTCCTTCTTTTCCTTTTTGGAATGCGGTAACGAAATTCATTAAGGTTCTACTTTTACAAGATGTTCAACAGGATAGACTACCATAATTGATCCACTATTATCAGGTTCTTCCATGATTACATAATGTGTTGCTGATAAACCATATAACAGATATTCAACAGGAGTTTTCAGAGTTCTTTTAAACTTGTCATTTTGCATAACTCCTAAATAACCATGTTGTATCATAGGGTCATCAAGTTGTTCTTCAGCAATATTACTATATACTATCCCATCGCTAAATGTGTATTTCATCGGATTTTATCTGTGTAGCGATTTGATTCACTACCTTTACTTAGTTTAACAATCTCTAACATTTGTTCTAACTTTGACCTTGTTGTTCCTTCTACTTTCTTAGAGATAAAATTATCTGCTTCTATCATATATGTAGGACTGTTTCCTTTAACAAACCCACTTGTATAATGTTTTGCAGCTTCCATTACATCAGCTTTTCTTATATCAGGATTAGCAGCAAAGAACTTCTTCATCTTTGCTATACATGTTGCTCTATCTCCTCCTTTAGAGCCTTTTATATCCATCCATAATTTACGATAATCATCAATAACCCAATCCCATTTTACATCAATAGCAGTTCCTTCTTCACTAAATAGAGGAATATTCCATGTTATCTTTCTTGTAGAATAATTTCTTTCTACTATCTTAGTGAAGTTTACCTGCTTTATAATTTCATCATCAATAATTCCAGTTGCATCTACATTATAAAAGATTGACAATAGATATAATGTGCCTGCATTTGTTTCGATATTAAATCTCTCAAGTTGTTCATAAACTGATTTATTTACTATCATATACTGATTTTAAAAGTCATTGTATTTAAAGTTACCTACTAATATTTGGGAATAACTAGTTCTAGTTATAGTAGATTCATCAAATGACTCTAGTGCAGTATCAGTCCATTCTTTATCTTGCGTATCAACACAACATAAGATAATGAATTTACCTGTATGTCCACGAATATACCTGATTAGTCTACCTAACCTTTGTACTAAATCCCTATCAACAGAATTTACTTGGAGAGCCAATGCACCTTTTACTTTTTTGATATTAACACCTTCATTTAGTGCTTCAACACATGCTAATCTATTAGTTACATCATCATTGAATAACTGTAAGTGTTTTGCATTATATCTTTTATTGCTAGAATGAAACTTGTATTTACATAACTCATTAGCATGTTCAATAGACCCTGCAAATATAAGATATTTCTCATTCTCTGGAATGAAATTGTCTAACAAATACTTAGCAATTTCTTTCTTACTACTCATGTTGTAGATTAGCCTCATTCTTTCTCTTACAGCATACTCATATTTTACCCTACCTTCCTTATCTTTCTTAGCATAGAGCATTTTTTGAAGCTTTTTGTCCTTATAATTATAGTTCTCTTTCTCTGTCACCATGAACTTTTTTTCCTTCCCGCCAGCCTCAATATTCCGGTTAAAATTGTCCAACCTAGTTTCCACAATTAGTATAGAATAAGGAGAAACCAGCTTTAATTTGACTGCGGTGGCTAGGGGAATACTTACTATGGTCTTGATGCCAATGGCCTCTAAAAGCCTTAATTTCTCTTCACTTTTGGGTTTGGTTGCGGATAGACACATGATACCCTCATAAATGTTGTGCTTGAAAAATATTGCATTTGCTGTAGTAATGTGATGATATTCATCCTCTATGATGAAATCGAATTGTTCATTCTTTATCTTATGCAAACTAACATAGCACACTCTCCTGACATTATTATTATATATGTCTATTGCTCCCCATTTCAGAAATTCATCCTTCCAGTTATTATCTCTTAATTCTTCTGTTGGTACTACTAAGAGGATTTTTGCTCTTGGTCTTTTACTTACTAGATCAATGCATTCTTTAATAGCAAAATAAGATTTACCAACACCAGTTGCAGCATCTATTGCTCCTTTCTTACCATTTTGATGAAATTTAAATGATACTTCATCAGCTAGTTGCATTCTAACTATATTAATAGTTAATTCAAAATCAATTTGACGCAAATTTTCTTCTGATGTTTCTAACCATTCAGCATATGCATTAATGTTTTCTAAGATAGTTAGATTTTGTGTCATGGCAATGATGTTAATTTTCTTCTTTAAAAGATGATGCTAATATTCTAATTCTACCATTAATTAAATCAAAGTTCTTTACTGGTTCAATACTTTCAATTGTTGCTGATATTAAATTCATATCTGTTACGTACCACTTATGATTTAGGAACCATATAATATGACCAATTGTTAGTTGTTCAGGATTTGTTATATATAAACAACATACATATTTGTAATACTTTTGGTATTCAATATGAAGTAATTTACATACAAATAATTTGAACTTGCTTGGTACATTTAATTCATATTTTCTTAATACTGTGGCATTGTACACAAATATTGGCGGTAACTCTGGTTGTGTTTTGTATTCCATTTTATAGAATTATAATGGTGTTAATTTATCAATAGATACCTCTGTAACTTGTGCAAATCCATCTTCTATTTTATCAATAATATACCTTACATGTTCAACATCATCCCTTATACCAATTTCTTTCATGGCATGAATATGTCCTACAATACCTTTCAAGAGAGTTTCAGTTATTACTTTACCACCAGCTTCAGTTGGTGTACCATCTGGATTTACATATGCACTTCTATCAAGATTACTTTGTGCATTTAATGCTATTTGTGTACTTACTGGTCTTGTTTTATCATCACCTTTATCATCAGTAACAGTTAGTTGTACAATTACTTCAAATATAGCTTGCATTGTTTTATGGTTTAATTGAAAAGAACAAATTATTTACCCTTTTTTCTAGTTCATCTCTTGCTGTCATTTTCATCTCATTCCACGATTCAGATTGTTGTGGTTTACTTACTGACATATCATTACAAAATTCTATCATGGCTCCTAAATCTGCTATTGACAGCTTTGATAATCTTGTCTTGATTATCTTCAATCTTAATACTTGACCTTTCATAATTTAAAGTTTAATCTTCTTCAATATCAAATTCTATTCCTGCTGCAATAGCATTTATTATCTTATAACATCTTTGAGTATAATAATCATAATCAAGATTATCTCTTACTTCTTGTGGAGTTATCAAATCAAGATTATTACATTGTACACATAAATATGCTGCTTCAATACCAATCTCTCTATGTCCTACATCAGTTATCTTAATAAGTTTACCTTCTTTGATAACTTTATTTTCTAATGGTGGCATTATCTTTATAAACTTAAAACCTTCTTTTGCAACGAAATATCTAGTAATGTTGGGTAACTGTTGTTCTTCTTCAATGCAAGTTATTGAATATTTCTTAGTTCTTTTTGTTTTTGTTGCATATTCTACAACTGTTGTTGCCTGAATTCTTTGCACTAACTTTGAGGTTTTTGCCAACTTAGCCAGCTTGAAAAAATCATATAAGTTTTTATCCTTCTTAGCATGTTCAGCTATAAAGATTTCTGGTTTAATACCATTTATATAATATTCTTCAATTGCTTTTGGCACAATCAATTGACTATGGTTCTGGTGGAGTTCACGTTCTATTAAGAATACACCTTTTCTTTTAATCTTCCCATTCACTTTGATACCTAGATAATTGTTAACGTCACGTTGTATAATCTTTACATAACTATCAAGTTCTAGTTTCAGTCTTGTAAGTTGCATCCATTGATTAATAATGGTATTGACTATAGACCTTTTTGAGTGATGATAGCGTATCAATACACCGTCTGTATTAACTTGTATTACTTCAATATCATTGTCAAGGCATTGTTCAGCAATCATGACTAACAATAACTGTCCATTAAGACATATTTGCATCATGAATTGCGGGTCATACATTGGGGAATGATCAGAATTGGATTTGCCATATAATGCTCCATTAAGTGCTAATTTAATGGCTTTCACTACTTCTGCATCTCCTATAACTGCTCCTTCCATTCTCTGCTGATATAGAATGTCAATTACATCAACAAATATATCAACAGGAAAGTGAGCAGGGTGTAATCTGTTACGTGCAGCTAACATTGGATAATAAGAAGATACATCTAAGAGGTCTATTAAATAACCATCTTTAGCTTCCCATATTCCAACACCTTTTGCACCATGTAATCCACCAGTTCCAAAGTCAAATTGAAAATTTTTATATATAATGTTTAGTTGTTTCAATTTTCCTTTTTTCAGAGTATTATTACAATATGGTAATAAGTCTCTGACTTCATCTAAGGGTATTTCATTGAATTGACCCTTTGTATCTACTATAGTCTTAGTTCTCCACCATACTAGAAACTTATCTAGTATCTCTG
>Ga0105091_10000250_pt1 | contig 21671 bp, 16 predicted proteins | sample PPLLak1March2015_FD_87022 | JGI IMG/M metagenome (GOLD analysis project Ga0105091, IMG submission 87022) | Freshwater sediment microbial communities from Prairie Pothole Lake near Jamestown, North Dakota, USA - PPLs Lake P7 Core (1) Depth... | ecosystem: Environmental > Aquatic > Freshwater >... | reverse complement strand
CGAGTGTGGGCGTATCAATAAGCCACTGTGTGCAAGCATGGGAAGGCGATACGTCAAGACTCGCGAGCCCGGATACCGGCCTGGAGCGGGAAGTGGGAATGCCGCGGGGTGACGGTTAGCCAGCATGGCCATGTGCCATTCCGGGGTGTTTCCATTGTTTGACCTCACGGCCTGCGGGGACGCTGGCCGGAATTATGGAAATCCTGAAATGAAACGAAACATCCAACTGGGCCTGACTTCCCTGGCCCTGATCAATAGTGCTTTTGCAGCAGAACTGCCCGTTTACCAGCTCAATGATGTCGTGGTCACGGCGACGCGCACGCCACAGCCCGGCAACACGGTACTCAGCGATGTGACGGTGATCGGCGCCGAGGAAATCGCCCGCTCCGGTCAGTCGACCCTGGCGGAAGTGCTGCAATCCCAGCCTGGTGTCGAGATGTCGAGCAACGGCGGCCCGGGAGCCGCCTCTTCGGTTTACCTGCGCGGCGCTAACTCTGGCCACACGCTGGTGCTGGTGGACGGCATGCGCCTCGGTTCCATCACTTTCGGCGATACGTCGCTGGAGAACCTGCCCCTGGACCAGATCGAGCGCATCGAGATCCTGCGCGGCCCGGCCAGCCATTTATACGGTTCCGATGCCATCGGCGGCGTTATCCAGATTTTTACCCGCAGTGGCAAGGGTACACCACGTGCGAATTTCTCCCTCGGCGCCGGCAGCTTCAATACCCAAACCCTTGGCGCCGGCTACGGCGGGGAATTTGGCAATACCCGTTTCAACCTGCAGGCCGGCCATCAGGAGAGCGATGGGATTTCCACCTATGCCGCAGACCACCCGGGTTATACCGGCCAGAACCGCGACAAGGATGGCTACCGCAACACGCATCTTTCAGTGAAAGTGGCGCAAACCCTGGCCGCAGGGCATGAAATTGGCGTCAACGCCTTCACCAGTTCCGGTCGCAGCCATTATGACGGCGCTACCTATGCCCCAGACTATACCCCGCTCTATACCACGGACTTTTACCGCGACCAGACCCTGTCCATTTTCAACGTCTACAGCAAGAATCGTATCAACGACAAGTGGCAGAGCCTGTTACGCGTTGGTGTGGGTTCCGATCACGCGAACGACTACGGTAGCGTGAAGGACGTGTTTGATAGCGACCAGAAGCAGTTTTTGTGGCAAAACGATATCGTTGCCGGCCCCGGTACGGAGATCCTGGGCGTGGAGCGGGTCGAGCAGAGGGTGAGCGCAACCACGGCTTATACCGTGTCGTCGCGCGATATCCAGTCCTGGTTTGCCGGCTATCAGGCCAATGCCGGACAGCACAGCTTCCAGGCTAACCTGCGCAACGACGACCATTCCCAGTTCGGCAGCCACAGCACCGGCTACCTCGGCTATGGTTACCGCTTTGCGCCGCAGTGGCGGATTGGCGCGAGCGCCGGCAGTGCATTCAAGGCGCCTACCTTCAACGACCTTTACTGGCCAGGGGCGGGCAACCCCGAACTGCGCCCGGAACAGTCGCGCAACAAGGAGGCTTCACTTCATTACGATCGGGGCGTTAACCATTTCAGCATGGTGTATTTTGACAACCAGGTCACCAATCTGATCGCTTGGGCGCCCATTGCTCCCGACTCCTATGTCTGGATGCCCGCCAACGTCAACCAGGCCAGTTTGCGCGGCACTACACTATCCGGCGCAACCCTGCTTGGCGGCTTTCGCCTTGATGCGAACCTGACGCTGCAAAATCCGGAAGATGCTGTCACCGGCAAGCTGTTGATCAACCGCGCCAAGGAACATGGCGCGGTGAAAATCAGCCGCTCGATGGGTCAGTGGCAGGTCGGCGGTGAACTGGTGTTCTCCGGCGAGCGTTTCGCCGATGCGGAAAATACCCTGAGAATGGGCGGCTACGGCTTGCTCAATCTGACCGCCAGCCGCAATCTGGACAAGGACTGGTCGCTGCAGGCGCGGCTCAACAATGTGTTTGACAAGTCCTACGAGTTGGCGCGGGGCTATAGCACACCAGGGGTGAATATGTTCGTTGGCGTGCGCTATCAACCTGCCAAGTAAGGATGCATTGATGTCCCGCCGTTCCCGCTGTTCAAGGGGGATGGCGGTTTTCACCTACTCTTATTTTTAGGAATTCATCATGTTGCCTCTGACTTTTCGCCAGCAACTCGCCATCGGTGGTGCACTCGCCCTGCTGATGGCCATCACGCGCAGCCATCACTGGGCGACGCTGCAGGCGCTGCCCGACGCTTCGTGGGCGATATTTTTTCTCGCCGGCGTGTATCTGCGCCCGCTCTGGTCTATTCCCGCGCTGATGCTGGCAGCCGCACTGCTTGATTTCGCCGCCATTACTTGGGGTGGGGTGAGCGACTTCTGCGTCTCGCCCGCTTATGGCTTGCTTATCCCTGCCTATGCTGTCCTGTTCCTGGCTGGCCGACTTTACGCCCGCCACCATCGCCTTTCCTGGTCGGCGCTACCGTGGTTGCTGGGGTGTGCCTTGGCGGGAGCGGGGCTGGCTGAGCTATTCTCCAGCGGCGGATTTTATTTCTTTTCCGGCCGTTTTGCCGATTCCACTCTGGCTGAATTTATCACGCGCTTGGTGAAGTATTTCCCCGCCACGCTCTCGTCAATGGCTCTCTACCTCGGCCTGGCCGCTCTTGCCCATTTCACCGTGGCAAGCCTGCGCGCTGATGCAAGGCAAGCCAGCCATGAGTGACGATCTCGACAGCCGCCACAAGGCCCGCATGGCGCGCAAGAAAGCGTTGATTGACGCGAATATCGCGCGCGCCAGCGACGAGCGCGGCCTACTGATCGTACTCACCGGCAACGGCAAGGGCAAGAGCTCCTCGGCCTTCGGCATGGTAGCCCGCGCCTTGGGCCACGGCATGAAAGTCGGCGTGGCGCAGTTCATCAAGAGCCGCATCGACACCGGCGAGGAGGCCTTCTTCAGCCGCCAGCCCGGCGTGGAATGGCATGTACTCGGCGACGGCTTCACCTGGGATACCCAGAATCGCGCGGGCGACATCGCCACCGCGCGGCGTGGCTGGGAAGTCGCCGCGCGCATGCTGGCCGACCCATCATTCGATCTCGTGGTGCTGGACGAACTCACCTACCTGCTGAGCTATGGCTACCTTGAGCAGGATGCCGTGCTCGACGCCATCGCCGCCCGTCCGCCCATGCAGCACGTCGTTGTCACCGGGCGCGGCGCATCGCCTGCGCTGGTAGAGTTGGCCGATACCGTGGCGGAAATCGCCGACGTGAAACATGCCTACCATGCCGGAGTCAAGGCGCAGAAGGGCGTGGATTTGTGACCAAGGAACTGATCCTCGGCGGAGCCCGCTCGGGCAAGAGCGCACTGGCGGAAAAGCTGGCATTGGAATCCGGCCTGGCGGTGACCTATATCGCCACCGCCACCGCCGGGGATGGGGAAATGAGCGAGCGCATCGCCCACCATCGGGTGCGCCGCCCAGCCGCCTGGCAGGTGGTGGAAGAACCCGTGCGGCTGGCTGCGGCCCTGGCTGCCCATGCCGCCCCGGAGCGCTGCCTGATCGTCGATTGCCTCACCCTGTGGCTTAACAATCTGCTTGCTACGGAAGATGAAGCCCTGTTGCACAGAGAGCAGGAAGCGTTGCTCGAGACGCTACCTAACCTGCCGGGATGTATCTTTTTGGTGAGCAATGAGGTCGGCATGGGCATCGTGCCACTGGGCGAACTGTCACGCCGCTTCTGCGACGAGGCGGGGCGCCTCCATCAGGATTTGGCGCGAATCTGCGACCGGGTGGTTTTCGTGGTGGCCGGATTGCCGTTGGTATTGAAAGGAAATTCCCTATGAGCATGCAATGGCTGGAAAAGCCGGCTCAACCCATTGACCAGACGGTGCTTGCCGCAGCGCAAGGCCGCCAGGGCCAGCTCACCAAGCCGCCGGGCTCGCTCGGTTGCCTCGAAGAAATCGCCGTGCGATTGGCGGCGATGCAGGGAACGCAGCAGCCCAGCCTGGAGCGGGTGCGCATCACAGTGTTCGCTGCCGACCACGGCATTGCCGACGAAGGCGTGTCAGCCTTTCCGCAAGCCGTCACCGGCCAGATGATCGCCAATTTCGCCCACGGCGGCGCGGCTATCAGCGTGCTGGCGCGCCACCTGGGCGCTTCGCTGGAAGTGGTGGACGTGGGCAGCAAGGCGGACTCCGCCACCCTGCCGGGCGTGATCGTCAGCAAGGCGGGGGAGGGCACGGCCAATTTCAGGCGCCAGGCAGCAATGAGCGCAACGCAACTGGCGGCTGCCCTGCAGGCCGGTCGTGACGCCGTGGTACGGGCGATGCAGGACGACATGCAGATCTTCATCGGCGGCGAGATGGGTATCGCCAATACCAGCGCCGCCACTGCCGTGGCTTGTGCCCTGCTGGTGAAATCGGCGTCTGAGATCGCCGGCCCCGGCACCGGGCTGGACGCCAATGGCGTCAGCCGCAAGGCGCAAATCATCGACGAAGCCCTGGCCCTGCACCACTCCGCGCTGGTTTCGCCGCTGGAAATTCTGCGCCATGTTGGCGGTTTCGAGATCGCGGCTCTGAGCGGCGCCTATATTGCCAGCGCCCAGGCCGGCCTGCCGGTACTGGTGGATGGCTTCATTGCCAGCACTGCTGCCCTGTTGGCCCTGCGAATCTGCCCCGACGCGGCCGCATGGTTCTTCTACGGCCACGTTTCGGCTGAACCGGGTTATGTCCATCTGATGCAAGCCCTGAACGCCCGCCCCCTGGTGAGCCTGGACATGCGTCTGGGCGAAGGCAGCGGCGCGGCCGTGGCACTGCCGATCCTGCGTTTGGCTGCCGCCTTGCATGGACAGATGGCAACTTTCAGCGAAGCCGGGGTTTCGGCAAAAAGCGATGGCTGAAACCCTCATCGATCTGCTGCGCCATGGCGAACCTGAGGGCGGGGTGAAATTTCGTGGTCATCGCGACGATCCGCTGAGCGCCGATGGTTGGGAGCAGATGCGCGCCGCTACTGCAGGTGCCGCTGGCTGTGAGGTGATCGTGGCATCCCCCTTGCGCCGTTGCGCCGATTTTGCCGCCGAATTGGCAGCCCGCCTGGGCGTGCCGCTGGAAAGCGAAACCCGCTTTCGCGAAATTGGTTTTGGCGCCTGGGAGGGGCTCACGGTGGAGCAAGTCGCCGCCAGCGAACCACAAGCCCTTGAGCGCTTCTGGCGCGATCCGGCGCAGCACACTCCGCCCGGCGGCGAGTCCCTGGCCGCCTTCGAGATCCGTGTGGCGGCAGGCTGGGGCGACCTCTTAAGCCGTCATGCCGGCAAAAAAATATTGCTGGTTTGCCACGGCGGCGTGATTCGCCTAATCCTGGCCCAGGTGCTGGGTATGCCGTGCAGCCATCTGTTCCGCCTCAACGTTCCGTTCGCCTCGGCCAGTCGGGTGCGGGTGGGTGGCGAAAAGGGCCTGCCCGAACTGATGCTCATGAATCGGGAAAAAACCGTTTAACCGCAAGGGACGCAATGGAACGCAAAGGAATTTTGATGACAGAATGGCTTGTGCTGCCTGCTCGAAGGGGAGGGCATTGCTTTTCCCTTGCGAACCTTCGCGTCCCTTGCGGTGAAATGCCGTTTAATAAATGAAAGCCCTGCTGCTGGCGATCCAGTTCCTCACCCGTCTGCCCACCCCGGCACTGGCTGATCTTGCGCCGCGAGACTGGGGCCGTTCAGCGCTGGCCTATCCGCTGGTGGGTTTGCTCATCGGCGCCTTGCTGGCCATGTTGCAGTTCGTTATTGGTCCCAGCGATCCGCTGCTGCAGGCGGCATTGCTGCTGATGCTCTGGGTACTGCTCACTGGCGGCTTGCATCTCGACGGACTGGCGGACAGCGCCGATGCCTGGGTGGGCGGCCACGGCGACCGCCAGCGCACGCTCGACATCATGAAAGACCCGCTTAGCGGCCCGGCGGCCGTATCGGCCATCGTGCTGGTGTTGCTGCTCAAGTTCGCAGCCCTGACCGTGTTGCTCAAGAGTGATATATGGCCTGCCTTGCTGTTGGCGCCTTTGCTGGGGCGAGCAGCACTTGTGGGCTTACTGCTTTCCACGCCCTACGTGCGTGCCGGTGGCATGGGCGCAGCCATCGCCGGGCACTTGCCGCGCAAGAGTGCTCTGATCCTGCTGCTGACGATAGCGGGCGCTGTTTGTTTTCTGGCGGATGGCTGGAAAGCCTTGCTGGCTGTACTTATCGTTGGTTTCCTGCTGCACCGGGCGTTTCTTGCCCGTCTCGGCGGCGTGACCGGCGACATGCTGGGGGCTGCCGTTGAGTTGAGTGAAGCGGCCGCCTTGCTGGCCTTGGCAGTTAAAATTCAATCATGAATGCCAAGGCTTTAATGGTCCAGGGCTGTACCTCCGATGCCGGCAAGAGTGCACTGGTGACCGGCATCTGCCGCGTCCTGGCACGTCGCGGCCTCAGAGTGGCGCCGTTCAAGCCGCAGAACATGGCGCTCAACAGCGCCGTGACGGTGGACGGCGGTGAAATTGGCCGCGCCCAGGCGGTACAGGCGCAGGCCTGCGGCTTGGCGCCGCACAGCGACATGAACCCGGTGCTGCTCAAGCCCAACAGCGATGTGGGTGCCCAGGTCATCGTCCAGGGCCACGCCGTCGGCAATCTCGATGCATGCGACTACCACGACCACAAGCCCAAGCTGCTGGGCAAGGTGCTGGAATCCTACACGCGGCTGAAACAGGCTTACGATTTTGTCGTGGTGGAAGGAGCGGGCAGTCCGGCTGAAATCAACCTGCGCGACCGCGATATCGCCAACATGGGCTTCGCCGAAGCCGCCGACTGCCCGGTGGTGATCATCGCCGACATCGACCGCGGCGGCGTGTTCGCCCATTTGGTGGGTACGCTGGAACTGCTCTCCGAATCCGAGCAGGCGCGGGTCAAGGGCTTCATCGTCAACCGTTTTCGCGGTGATATTGCGTTGCTGAAACCCGGTCTGGACTGGCTGGAGGCGCGCACCGGCAAGCCAGTGCTGGGTGTTCTCCCCTATCTGCACGATTTGCACATCGAGGCCGAGGATGCTTTGCCCCGGCCCGTGGAAGAAACCTCCACAGACAAATTTCGCGTCATCGTGCCGCGTTTGCCGCGCATCAGCAACCACACCGACTTCGATCCCTTGCGCCTGCATCCTGAGGTGGACATGCAATTTATCGGCATGGGTATAGCCATCCCCGCTGCCGACCTGGTTATCCTGCCCGGCAGCAAGAACGTGCGTGCCGATCTGGACTGGTTGCGTGCCAACGGCTGGGAAGCCGTGCTGCTGCGCCACCTGCGTTACGGCGGCAAGGTGATCGGTATCTGCGGCGGTTTCCAGATGCTGGGCCGGGCGATTCACGACCCGCTGGGCATCGAGGGGCTGCCCGGCAGCAGCTACGGCCTGGGCCTGCTGGAAATCGAAACCGAATTGTGTGCGGAAAAACAGTTACACCGCGTCAGCGGCCATCTGGCCCTGGAAAACGCCGCCGTCGAGGGTTACGAAATCCATGCCGGAATCAGCAGCGGGGCGGGGCTGTCGCGTCCGGTAGTGCGTTTGGCGGAGCGCGACGATGGCGCGATTGCGGCGGACGGAAAGGTGCTCGGCACTTATCTTCATGGCCTGTTCGACTCCAGCGCCGCCAGCACGGCCTTGCTGCGCTGGGCGGGCCTGAATGAACCCGCTACCCTGGATTATGTCGATGTGCGCGAGCAGGGTATCGAGCGCATGGCGGACGCGGTCGAGAAATATCTGGACTGGGGAAAGCTAAATGCAATTTTTGAATAGGCAGCGATTTTTGCATAAAACACCTGCTCACCTATGCGTTGCCTTGCTCCTGCTGCTTTGGCACACGTTTGCCGCCGCCGTCAGTGTAACCGACGATGCTGGTCATGTCGTTACGCTGTCTTACCCAGCCCAGCGCATCGTCAGCCTGGCGCCCCATCTCACTGAAATCCTGTTTGCGGTGGGGGCGGGCAGCCGGGTGGTGGGCGTGGTGCAGTACAGCGACTACCCGCCCGAGGCGAAAAAACTGCCGCGCATCGGCGGCTACCAGCAGGTCGACCTGGAAGCGGTGATCGGCTTGCACCCGGACCTGATCGTTGCCTGGCAGAGCGGCAACAACCAGGGCCAGATTCAACAATTGAAGAAGCTCGGCTTTCCCGTCTACATCAGCGAACCGCGCCGGATAACGGATGTCGCCTCGAGCATGGAGCGCCTCGGCGCACTGGCTGGCGGCGGCGAGCAGGCGGTGCGTGCGCTGCGGGATTTCCGCAGCCGCCATGCCCGGCTGAAGGCACAGTATGCACGGCGCTCACCGGTACGCACTTTTTACGAGGTGTGGAATCGCCCGCTCATGACCGTCAACAGCACACATCTGATCGGCGACGTGATGAAGCTGTGCGGCGCGCAAAACGTGTTTGCTGACCTGCCGCTCCTGACCCCGACCATCGGTGAGGAAGCGGTGCTGGTGGCCGACCCGCAGGTCATCATTGCCAGCGGCATGGGTGAAGCGCGTCCGGAGTGGCTCGACGAATGGCGGCGCTGGCCAAAGATGAAGGCGGTGAAGGCCGGGCACCTGTATTTCGTGCCGCCGGATATCCTGCAACGCCACAGCCCGCGCATTCTGGACGGTGCCGAGCAGCTCTGCTTGCTGGTGGATCGAGCGCGGCGGACAGTGGACTCAAAGTGAACGGGGCGTCACAGTGCCGTCATCGTGTCACGACATAATCCGCCCATGTGGCTCGTTAGCATTTCTGTGTTTCTCTGGAATCGGCTATATTGCGATGTTGGGAAAGCGGCTATACACGCGGCGGGGTAGGTCATCAAGTTCAGTCAGGGAAGTTCTGAACAAGTCTGTTATTGCTTCCAGGGGAAAAATATGTTCGGCAATGTAACCATTAAAGCAAAGTTGATTTTCGTTATCGGCTTTTTGTCCGTTTTACTCATTGTCATTGGGTTTCTCGGTTTACGCGGCATGGGTGCTGCCAACGAGAGTATGGGCGACATTTACAAAGATCGCCTGCTACCTACCGCTCAACTGGCGACGATCAACGAGTTGATGCAGGCCAATGTGCGTCTTTTGCTATTGGCTTCGATGCACGATCCGCGCATGGAAGAAAGCAAGCTGCACGATCATCCGATCGCCCGGCACACCGAAGAGGTGGAAAAAAACATCGCCATAATCGGCAAGCAGTGGGATGACTACATGTCCTCCTATCTCACGCCGGAAGAAAAAAAGCTGGCCGACTCGTTCGCGGAAAAAAGAGCGCACTTCGTCAAGGATGGCTTGAAGCCCGCCATCGCCCTTTATAACCAGGAAAACTTCGCCGAGGCGAATACCCTTGTGGTTAAGGTGACGAATCCCGCATTCACAGCGGCCAAAGCCGATGCGGAAAAACTCATCCAGTTGCAAGTCGATATTGCCAAGGAGCTTTACGGCCAGTCCGAGGCCGCCTACATAACGACGCGCATGATTTCCATCGCATCCATCGTGCTGGGTGTGTTGCTCGCGGCTTTAATCGGTTTCCTGCTCATTCGCGCCATCGGCGCATCCTTGCGCGCTGCGGGCAACGTCGCGAGCCGCATCGCCGCGGGCGATTTGAGCAGCACCATCACTATTCGCCAGAACGATGAAATCGGGCAACTGCTGCAACACATGAACCACATGCAGGAAAGCCTGAAACAGATCGTCTCCGAAATCCAGAATATCGTCGAAGCCGCGGCCAACCGGGGCGATTTCAGTGTCAAGATGGACCTGAGCGGCAAGGCGGGCTACACCAGGGAGTTATCGGAACTGCTGAACAACCTGTCCAACGTCACCGAAACCGGTTTGAACGATGTCACCCGCGTAGCGCAGGCGCTGGCGCAGGGTGACCTGTCGCAGAAAATCACCAAGGACTATCCCGGCGTGTTCGGCCAGACCAAGGCGGGTGTCAACAGCACGGTGGACGCACTCACCAAGGTGGTGACCGAGATCGATGCCATTGTCGCCGCCGCCGCCGATCGGGGCGATTTCAGCGTCAAGATGGACATGGCCGACAAACAGGGATACACCAAGCGCCTGGCGGAACTGCTCAACCAGCTCTCCGATGTCACCGACACCGGCTTGCGCGATGTTATGCGCGTTGCTGGCGCCTTGGCGCAGGGCGACCTGACCCAGACCATCAGCAAGGATTACCCCGGCCTGTTCGGCCAGACCAAGGACGGCATTAACGCCACGGTCGAAAACCTGAAAAGGCTGGTGGGCGAAATCAAGGAATCGGTCGATGCCATCAACACCGCGTCCAAGGAAATCGCCGCCGGCAACTCCGATCTTTCGCAACGCACCGAGGAACAAGCCTCTTCCCTGGAAGAAACTGCCTCCAGCATGGAAGAACTAACTTCCACCGTGAAACAGAACGCGGATAACGCCAAGCAAGCCAACCAACTCGCCATCGGCGCTTCCGGCGTCGCCGGCAAGGGAGGCGACGTGGTCGGCCAGGTGGTACACACCATGTCCTCGATCAACGAATCCTCACGCAAGATCGTCGACATCATTTCGGTCATCGACGGCATCGCCTTCCAGACCAACATCCTGGCCTTGAATGCGGCAGTGGAAGCCGCCCGTGCCGGCGAGCAGGGCCGCGGCTTCGCCGTGGTCGCCGCCGAGGTGCGCAATCTGGCGCAACGCTCCGCCGCTGCCGCCAAGGAAATCAAGACCCTCATCGGCGACTCGGTGGACAAGGTGGAGAACGGCACCAAGCTGGTGGCCGAGGCCGGCAGCACCATGGAAGAAATCGTCACCGCCATCAAGCGCGTCACCGACATCATGGCCGAAATTTCCGCCGCCTCCTCCGAGCAGAGCGCCGGCATCGAGCAGGTCAACCAGGCCATCACCCAGATGGACGAGGTCACTCAGCAGAACGCCGCGCTGGTCGAGGAAGCAGCAGCTGCCGCCGAATCGCTGGAAGAACAGGCGCAGAACCTGTCCCAGTCGGTAAATGCGTTCAAACTGGATGCGGGCGGCAGGACAACTGCAGTAGCGCGCCTCGCACCTCAGGTCGCCTCAGCCAGGGCGGTGGCGCACAAGCCTGTTGCCCGCAGCGCTGCGCCGGTCAGACCGGCCAGGCATGCCGCAGCGGATGCGGAGGATTGGAAGGAGTTTTGATGTGGCCTGAATGCGCAAAATGTTGCGCATTCAGGTTATTTTGAACTCTCGGACTGTAGGTTAGTTTGGCCTATAGAGGCTTGCGTCCGAATCCATTTCAATCTGCATAAGCGGGTGCGCTTTTTGGCTCTGCAATTGCTCGGCCATCTGGCTTGATGCTAGCGGACGGCTGAGCAGATAGCCCTGTACTTCATGGCAGTGAATCTGGCGCAGGAATTCCAGTTGCGCGAAGGTTTCCACGCCTTCCGCGATCACATGCAGATCGAGCCCCTGCACCATGTTGGCGATGGCATGGATGATGGCGCCCATTTTGGGTAACTGTTCGAGTTCGCGCATGAAGCTCTGGTCGATCTTGAGCGTGTCGATGGGCAAATTGGAGAGGTAGGACAGGCTGGAAAACCCTGTGCCAAAATCGTCGATCGAGATGCGTACGCCAAAGGCTTTCAGGTCATGCAGAATTTGCCGCCCATGTTCCATGTTGGCCAGAAACACGGATTCGGTCAGTTCCAGTTCGATGCGAGCAGGATTTATTCCACTTTGCATGATGATGCTGGTCATTTCATTGAGAAAATTCCGGCTGTGAAACTGGCTCGAAGAGATATTGACGGCCATGCGCAATTCCGGAAGATTTTGCTCATCCCATATGCGTAGCTGCTGGCAAGCCGTTTGCAATACCCAGGCGCCAATTTTGTGGATGGCGCCGCTCTTTTCCGCGATGGGAATGAATTCTGCCGGAGAGATTTCGCCCAGCAGCGGATGACGCCAGCGCAGCAGGGCCTCGGCGCCGCGGACATGGCCGCACTGCATGCCGAACTGGGGTTGATAGACCAGGCGAAGTTCCTGGTTCTCGATTGCCTGCCTGAGCTGACCTTCCAGCGCAAGCTGGTTACGCGCGCGCTTGTCCAGGTCGGACGTTAAGATCTGGACTCAATTGCCCCCCCCTGTTTTTGCGCGCTCCAATGCGCGATCCGCCGCCCCCAGCAGATCTTCCGTCTTCTTGCCATCGTGCGGGTAAATGGCGATGCCGACGCTGGCGGTGAGGTAATATTGTTTGCCACCATGCTCGAAGGGGGCATCGAACATGCGTAGCAGGCGGTCCGCCACGCGGGCGCAGTCCTGAAGGTGAGGCTCGTGGGAGAGCATCACGGTGAATTCATCCGAGCCGGTGCGGGCGAGCAGATCGGTCTCGTACAGCTTGCCCGCGAGCCGCTGCGCCACCATTTGCAGCAGGTGGTCGCCGCCGCTCTGGCCAATGGATTGGTTGACGGTCTTGAAGCGGTCGATGTCCAGTTGCAGTATCATCAGCGGCGCGCCGTCCTGCACTTTTTTCCGTTTCACCAAGGCTCGGTTCAAGGCTTTGTGGAAGTGGCGCCGGTCGGGCAGCGAAGTTAACGGGTCGCGTCCCTCCAGGCTGCGAATATGGGCGCGCGCGCGCCGCCGTTCGGAGATGTCGGTGAATATCAGCATGACGCCGCTGGGCAGGCCGTGACTGTCGCTGAGCACCGAGGACCACACCAGCAAGTCAATCTGCTTGCCGTCGCGGCGTAATTGCCCTTGCAGTTCCCTGCCGGCCAGGGGCTTGCCTTGCAGGGCATCGCTGGCAAGGGTATCGAGGAACTGGTCTGACGTATTCGAGGTGAGCGGCGCGTGCTGGCCCAGTACTTCATAATCGTGCCAGCCATATATTTGCGTGGCGGCATGATTCCATAGCGTGACGTGGCCAGTCGTGTCGAGTGCGACGATAGCCAGCGGGGAGGCGCTAATAATGGCATTGAGCTGCCGGCTGGATTTCAGCAGTTGCTCGCGCAAGCGGGTTTTTTCCTGAGTGGCTTGCAGGTTTACCAGGTATGCCTGCCCGTCGTGCCAGGGAATGGCAAGCGTGTGCATTTCCGCCTGGGTGCGCGTGCCATCGGCCTGAAAGAGATCGATTTCAATGGTTTCATCGGGAAGCAGCGGGTAGCCGAAAAACTGCTTGTCCGAGTCGAAATCTTGTTCCTCCAGACACAGCATATGCTTGGCCTTGGTGTTGGCGTAAACGATGACACCTTCTTGCCGTACCACCAGAATGCCCGATAAATTGTGCTCCACTACGGCATTCAGCATGCCGGGCAACAGAGATTGTTCAAAGGGGGAGTCGAAGAGTGGAGGGGCAATGTCCATGGGAAATGAGCACATGTGTTTTCCTCTTTATGATGCCGTTGCTTTGCATGGATTGAGGGTCAGGGTCAGAATGGAAACATCGTCGTGGGGTTCCATGCCATCGAGAAAATGCACTAACCCGCGCTTGAGCTTCTCCATCAGGTGCATTTCTTTGTGCTGTGGATTGTCTAGCGCTTCCCTGAAATGCCGCTCTCCGAAAAGTTCGCCGTGGGCGTTTTGCGCTTCCAGCAAGCCATCGCTGCACAACAGCACCTGGGCGACCACTGACAGATCAACAATCTGGGTGGCGGCATCGAAGCTTTCCGCGTTGACGATGCCAAGCGGGAACTGACTGGCGCATATTTCTCCCACCACCTGATGCGCTTCGCCCAGCAGAAGCACCGGAGGATGGCCGCCACTCCAGACTTCCAGTTGCTGGTGCTGTGGAGAGAAGCGCGCCAGTATGCCGGCACAAAACTTTCCTGTTGGTAGCAGGGAATACAGCTTGCGATTGATCTCGGCGGCAATTTCGCTAATGCCGAAGCCCTTCTGGCTCATGGTGAAAAAAATATCCGTGGTCGGCAAAGCCCCAATCGCCGCCGTGAGCCCATGTCCGGTGAAGTCGCCCATCAGGATGTGCAGCTCGTTGGCAGGGGTGCGTTCATACACCAGCAAGTCGCCGCTGAAATGCCCGGCGGCAAGTATCCAGTGTTTGATGGCGGGGATGTCCGTGGGGCTGCGGTCGATGAAGGTTTGGAACATGTGCCTGGCCAACTGGACTTCATGGTGGGTGCGCAACTGGTGGCGTTCGATCTGGGCATGGATGTCGCTCATGCGCTCATAACCCGAAAGTTTTGCCAGCAGCAGGTGTGGGTCGATGGATTCATCCATGAAATCAACCGCGCCGCAGTCGAGAAAAGCGTCCAGCGTAATGCTTTCCCCGGCCGCAACGGTGAGCAGTACGGGAATGAAGCGCTCGTGCGCCAGCGCGCAAATTTTGCGCGTGCAGACATAGCCCCCCGTGGCGGGCAACTGGACATCCATGAGAACGAGATCGGCCCGATAGCGGCGTAGTTGTGTTAGAGCCGTCTGACAACTGGTGGCACGGATGACTTCATGGCCATTGTTTTTAAGCAGCTCGGCGAGCCTGCGCATTTTTTCCGGATCATGTTCGGCAACCAGCAGTTTCATGGTGTTACCTCTTGAACTTGTGCTTACTTATTTTTATTGGGGATGGCGATGCTTTGTTCCTGCATGGTGAATGTGGCATGCAGGAAATTTCTCCAGTGACGGCTGCAACATTCGGGCTGTCGATTCTAGATTTGGTAAATGAATGTTTAATGACATCGGCGTGTTTGTTTTGTGGCATAAGCTCATGTGGATTCGAGATGTGGCGGGGGGGGGCGTCATCAGGCTGTCATCAAGTCGCCGGACAATCCGTGGCATCAATTTACCCAGCCCAAGGAGAACAACGAGTGAATGCCCCGCTGACCCTCACCCTGAACCAGGAAGAGCTGCTCCAGATCGATGCCTACTGGCGCGCCTGCAATTACCTCGCGGCAGGCATGATCTACCTGCGGGATAATCCCCTGCTCAAGGAGCCGCTCCAGTCCGAGCACGTCAAGAGCCGCTTGCTGGGGCACTGGGGGTCGAGTCCCGGCCTGGCTTTTGCCTACATTCACCTCAACCTCCTGATCAACAAGTACGACCAGGACGCCATCTTCCTCGCCGGGCCCGGCCACGGCGCACCCGGCGTGCTGGGGCCGGTCTACCTGGAAGGCACCTACAGCGAAATCTATCCCAACAAGGGCGAGGACGAAGAGGGAATGCGCCAGTTTTTCAAGGAATTTTCCTTCCCCGGCGGCATCGGCAGCCATTGCACGCCGGAGACGCCGGGCTCGATCCACGAAGGCGGAGAACTGGGCTACAGCATTTCGCACGCCTTCGGCGCGGCCTATGACAACCCTGATTTGTTGGTGAGCGTGGTGGTGGGCGACGGCGAAGCGGAAACGGCACCGTTGGCTACCTCCTGGCATTCCAACAAGTTCCTCAACCCGATTCGCGATGGCGCGGTGCTGCCGATCCTGCATCTCAATGGCTACAAGATCAACAATCCCACCATCCTGTCGCGCATCTCGCACGAGGAACTGGAGAACCTCTTCAAGGGCTACGGATGGACGCCGTATTTTGTCGAGGGCAGCGACCCGGAAGCCATGCACCAGACCATGGCTGCGGTCACGGAACAGTGTCTGCTGGAAATCCACCGCATCCAGAAAGAAGCGCGCAGCAGCGGCAAGCCGATCCGTCCGCGCTGGCCGATGATCGTGTTGCGCAGCCCCAAGGGCTGGACCGGCCCCAAGGAAGTCGATGGCAAGAAGGTGGAAGGATTCTGGCGCGCGCATCAGGTGCCTATCGGCAATGTGCAAAAAGACCCCGCGCATCTGGCCCAGCTGGAAGCTTGGCTGCGCAGCTACAAACCGGCAGAACTGTTCGACCAGAACGGCAAACTGATGCCCGAACTCAAGGCGCTGGCCCCCAAGGGCATGCGCCGCATGAGCGCTAACCCGCACGCCAACGGCGGCCAGTTGCGCAAGGCCTTGCGTATGCCGGATTACCGCGACTATGCTCTCGCCGTAACCAAACCCGGTACCACGGTGGCCGAAAACACGCGCCCGCTGGGCAAGATGCTGCGCGACATCATGCGCAACAACATGAGCAATTTTCGCGTCTTCGGCCCGGATGAAAACTCCTCCAACAAGCTCGACAACGTGTATGAAGTCAGCAAGAAAACCTGGCTCGCCGATTATCTGCCGGAAGACGCTGACGGCGGCGAACTGTCGCCGGACGGGCGGGTCATGGAAATGCTTTCCGAGCACACGCTGGAAGGCTGGCTCGAAGGCTATCTGCTGACCGGGCGCCACGGCTTTTTCTCCACTTACGAAGCCTTTGTTCACGTCATCGATTCGATGTTCAACCAGCACGCCAAGTGGCTCGCCATGTCGAAGGAAGTGCCGTGGCGCGCGCCGGTGTCCTCGCTCAACCTGCTGATTACCTCGACCGTGTGGCGCCAGGACCACAACGGCTTCACTCACCAGGATCCCGGTTTTCTCGATCTGGTGGTGAACAAGAGCCCGGACGTCACGCGCATCTACTTGCCGCCCGACGTCAACACCCTGCTGTCGGTGGCGCAGCACTGCCTGGAAAGCACCGATTACATCAACGTCATCGTGTGCGATAAGCAGAAGCACCTGCAATTCCTCGACATGGACGCAGCGATCAAGCATTGCGCCAAGGGTATCGGCATCTGGGACTGGGCGAGCAACGATGACGGTTGCGAGCCCGATCTGGTGATGGCCAGCGCCGGCGATATTCCCACCAAGGAAGCGCTGGCAGCGGTGGTGCTGTTGCGCGAGAATTTCCCCGAGCTGAAGATTCGTTTCGTCAACGTGGTCGATCTGTACAAACTGACGCCGGCCAGCGAGCACCCGCATGGCTTGTCCGACAAGGATTTCGACAGCCTGTTCACCACCGACAAGCCGGTAATTTTCAACTTCCATGGCTACCCCTGGCTGATCCATCGCCTTGCCTACCGCCGCACCAACCACAACAACATGCACGTGCGCGGCTACAAGGAGAAGGGCAGCATCAACACGCCGCTGGAACTGGCGATCCAGAACGAAATTGATCGTTTCAGTCTGGCTATCGATGCCATCGACCGTATCCCCGCCCTGCATGTGTCCGGTGCTCACGTCAAGGAACGGCTGCGCGACCGGCAGCTGGAATGCCGCAACTATGCCTACGAGCATGGTGTGGATTTGCCCGAGGCCGATGGCTGGACATGGCCGTATTGAGACGGGAACAGGAAAATAGCCATGAACGATTTTGTCAGTATAGATGCCCTGAGCGGAGAGGCCTTGCACGAGCATACCCGCACCGGGCGCTCGGTGGAGGCGTTGAAGCGCGCGTTCATCGATAACTTGTTCTATGTCACCGGCCTGCCTCTGGCCAAGGCTTCGCCCCAGGACCATTGCCGGGTGCTGGCCTATACCATCCGCGACCGCCTGCTGGACCGCTTTATCGCCTCGGGCCAGGACTACAAGCGCAGCGGAGCAAAGACGGTGTGTTATTTCTCGGCCGAATACCTGTTGGGCCCCCATCTGGGCAACAATATTCTCAACCTGGATCTGTGCAAGAACGTTGAACAGGCCATGAGCGAGCTTGGCCTGGACCTGAACGAGATTCTTGAGCAGGAGCGCGAACCCGGCCTAGGTAACGGTGGCCTCGGGCGGCTGGCGGCCTGCTACATGGATTCGCTGGCAACGCTGGAAATTCCTGCCATCGGCTATGGCATTCGCTACGAGTTCGGCATTTTTGATCAGGAAATCAAGGATGGGTGGCAGGTGGAAGTCACCGACGCCTGGCTGCGTAACGGCAATCCCTGGGAGTTGGCTCGCCCCACCTTGCGTTACCCGGTCAACCTGGGCGGACATGTCGAACACTATGTTGATGCTGAAGGCCAGCAGCGGGCCAAGTGGATCCCGGGCTATACCGTTTTCGGCCAGGCCTACGACACGCCCATTCTCGGTTATGGCGTAAACAACGTTAACCTGCTGCGCCTGTGGAAAGCGGAAGCGCGCGAGTCTTTCGACCTGCATGCGTTCAATCTCGGCGACTACTACGGTGCGGTCAACGACATGGTGGTGGCGGAGAATCTGTCCAAGGTGCTCTATCCCAACGATGAACCGGAAGCCGGCAAGGAGTTGCGCCTCAAGCAGCAATATTTCTTCGTTTCCTGCTCGCTGCAGGACATGGTCCGTATCACGCTGCGTGATGTGGGTGAGCTGGAGCGCTTCCCGGAAAAATTCGTCGCCCAACTCAACGACACGCACCCGGCTATCGCTGTAGCCGAACTGATGCGCCTGCTGGTCGATGAACATCTTTTGCCGTGGGAGCGGGCCTGGAGCGTTACCCGTCGCACCTTCGCCTATACCAATCACACCCTGTTGCCGGAAGCGCTGGAAACCTGGTCGCTGGCGTTGTTCGAGCGCATTCTGCCGCGCCATCTGGAAATCATTCAGCAGATCAACGATCTTTTTCTCGACGACGTGCGTATCCGCTTTCTCGGCGACGAACAGCGTCTTGCGCGCATGTCATTGATTGACGAAGCCAATGGCCGGCGGATACGCATGGCGAATCTTGCCTGCGTCGGCAGCTTCGCCGTCAATGGCGTTGCCGCCATGCACAGCGAACTGCTTAAAGAAACGGTGCTGCGCGATTTCCACGAAATGTGGCCGGAAAAGTTCAGCAACAAAACCAACGGTATCACGCCCCGGCGCTTCATCGCGCTTGCCAATCGCCGTCTCGGCGCATTGATCGGGAATACTATCGGTGGCGACTGGCTGCGCAATCTGGAGCGCCTGCGCGAGCTGGAGCCCTATGCCGAGGATGCTGCATTCCGCAATGACTGGCGCGAGGTCAAGCGCGGCGCGAAAGTGGATTTGTCCCACTACATCCGGCGCACCGTCGGCGTCGACGTGGACCCCGACTCGCTTTTCGACGTGCAGGTCAAACGCATACATGAATACAAGCGCCAGCATCTCAACGTGTTGCACATCGTCAGCCTCTACAACCGGCTCAAGCACAACCCCAACATGGAATTCACGCCACGCACCTTCATTTTTGGCGGCAAGGCGGCACCCGGCTATCGCATGGCAAAGCTGATCATCAAGCTGATCAATGCCGTGGCGGAAACCATCAACCGCGACCCACAGGTCAACCAGCTCATGAAAGTGGTATTCATCCCCGATCTGAGCGTCAAGACCAGCCAGTGGATTTACCCGGCGGCCGATCTGTCGGAGCAGATTTCCACCGCTGGCAAGGAGGCGTCAGGCACCGGCAACATGAAGTTTTCCATGAACGGAGCCTTGACCATAGGCACGCTGGACGGGGCCAACGTGGAAATTCGTGATGCCGTTGGCCATGAAAACTTCTTTCTCTTCGGCCGCAATATCGAACAGGTTGAAGCCTTGTGGGCGGGCGGCTACAAGCCATGGCAGGTCGTAGAGACAGATGCAGAGCTGAAGGCAACGATCAATCTCATCAATTCCGGGCTGTTTGCCCATGGCGATCACCAGTTGTTTTTGCCCTTGACGGAAAATCTGTACAACCATGATCCCTTCCTCTGCTGTGCGGATTTCCATTCCTATGTGGCGTGCCAGGAAGAGGTCAGCAAGCGTTTCCGCGAGCCGGAACAGTGGAGCCGCATGTCGATCCTGAACGTGGCGCGCGTCGGTTATTTTTCATCCGATCGCGCCATCCGAGAGTACTGCGAGGACATCTGGAAAGTTGCTCCGGTATCCATTGGCGACAGGCAGTAATGTTGTCGGCATGACCCGGACCATCCTGACCGTCAACAGCGGATCGTCTTCGCTCAAGGCGAGCCTGTTTCGCGCCGATGGCGTTCGGCTCAATTTCCGTTACGAACGTATCGCTCAGGGTGGCCCACACAATCACGCGGAAGCATTCAACCTGTTGATGCAGGATATGGGGGGCAATGCGCCGGATGCGGTGGGTCATCGATTCGTCCACGGCGGGGAGATCACTGATCAGGCGCATCGGGTTGACGCTGCCGAACTCGCACGCCTGGAGAGTATTGTCCACCTCGCCCCCTTGCACATGCCGGGCAATATCCTGGGCGTGTCGCTGTGCAGTGAGTGCTTTGATGTGCCCCAGGTGGCCTGTTTTGACACGGCGTTCCACGTCTCCATGCCGGAGTTGTCGAGACGCCTGCCGATTCCGCAGTCCCTCGGCATGCATCGCTGCGGCTTCCATGGCATCAGCTATTCCCATATTGCGCGCAGCCTGCCTGAAATTCTCGGCGAAGCCGCCTATGGGCACATCGTGGTCGCCCATCTTGGCTCGGGTGCGAGTCTGTGTCTGCTGGAAAACCTCAGGTCAGTGGATACCAGCATGGGCTTCACACCGGCAGGCGGCATCCCCATGGGCACGCGCAGCGGCGATCTCGATCCCGGCGTGATGCTGGAACTGGCCAAGCGCTATAACGCGGACGAACTGGCCGACCTGGTTTATCACCGCATGGGGTTGCTCGCGCTTTCGGCGGGAGAGGATAGTGAAATGTCTGTCCTGCTCGGGAGCAAGAGTGCCGAGGCACAATTTGCTGTGCAATATTTTTGCCGCCAGGTGCGCGCCGCCATCGGCGCCTTTGCTGCCAAGGCCGGCGGTATTGATGCCCTGGTGTTCACCGGCGGGATCGGCGAGCATTCCCCGCTGATCCGGACCATGATTTGCAACCCCCTCGACTTTCTTGGTTTCCGGCTGGACGAGCACTCCAACCGGGACAACGAAGTGGTGCTCGGTGCTGTGGGGTCGAAACCGGTGCTGAATATGGCGGCGGACGAGGAAAAGGAGATCAGCGTACTTGTTCGCCAGGTTCTGGCGTAACCGTCATCCGGCGTGTCGCGGAGCGAGAATTTCTGTCATCAAACGGCAAACATGGCGTGCTATAAACTATCAATACCATGAATGCGAAAAAACACTCTGACACGGCAGCAGACATGGCGCAACTCCTGCGCGAGGTGCAGTCCCTGCACGTGGGAATCAGGAAAACCCAGAAGCAGTGCATGGAGCAGTGGCGCCCGCATGTCCGGCAGCGGAGTTTCCTCTCCAGTGCCGCCAATCTCGCCGCTTACCTCGGCTTGCGCCGTCATGATCTGCGCCAGCTGCAAGGCCGCCTGGCCAATCTCGGGCTGTCCTCGCTCGGTCGTAGCGAGGCACATGTGCTCGCCTCGCTGGATGCGATTATCCATATCCTGAAAATAATTTCCGGTAAATCCACCTCTGCGGAAAATCTGACGTGCGCGAGTGCAACCATGGCGTGTGCGGAGGATTTCCTCAAGCGCCATACCAACCGGCTGTTTGGTCCGCAGCCACCCCACCGCTGGGCGCGCATCATGGTGACTTTTCCCCGCGAGGCGGCAAGCGATTATCTGTTCGTGCGCGAGCTGGTAGTGCGCGGCATGGACTGCGCCCGCATCAATTGTGCCCACGACGATCAGGCAACATGGCAGCGCATGGTGGAATTCGTGCGCCAGGCCGAGCAGGATACGGGGCGCTCATGCAAAATCCTGATGGATCTGGCCGGTCCGAAGCTGAGGACCGGCCCGGTCACCCCCGGCCCTGCCGTCATTCACCTCAAGCCCAAGCGCGACCTGCATGGTGATTTTACCCAGGCTGCCAGCGTGATTCTCGATGGTAGCGGCAATCCTGGCCGCCCTGCCGAGCGTGACGGGCTGGGACAGCGCATCCCGGCCCGCCTGGCGGTAAACGCCGAATGGCAGGAACAGCTTCAGCAT
>Ga0105091_10000249_pt1 | contig 21722 bp, 21 predicted proteins | sample PPLLak1March2015_FD_87022 | JGI IMG/M metagenome (GOLD analysis project Ga0105091, IMG submission 87022) | Freshwater sediment microbial communities from Prairie Pothole Lake near Jamestown, North Dakota, USA - PPLs Lake P7 Core (1) Depth... | ecosystem: Environmental > Aquatic > Freshwater >... | reverse complement strand
GTTACCGCACCATCTCCAATGACGAGTGGGTGCGCGGCCTGATCATCAACATCATCAACACGCGGGCGCGCAACGATCGGCCCTGCCCGACGCCGGCGGCGGTGTACGGTCACTGGTCGGAATCCTTCATCACCGACAACGCCTGGATGTACATCGGCTCGACGCTGTGGAACGCGGCGGAGAAGATGTACGCCCGCTGCCAGGATGCAGTGAAGGCGATCGAGGCGGCCATCCGCGCCGACATGGGCAAGCTGATCGCGCAGGGCATCGTGTCCTCGGTCGAGGTGCATGCGGTCTACCACCGGCAAAGCCACGTCGATGTCGTGATCGACACGGTGACCTCAACCGGTCGGACGCGGATCGATCTCTCTGGCGCATTCGTTTCCGAGTCTTGGGTCTGGCATTGACCGATCATGGCATGTGTCATTTTACGACCAGAACCGCAGGCTCTGTTCGACAGCTTGCGCAATGCGTTTTCCAACACCGTGCTTGGTGGTGGCAAGGTTATTCCGGAGTCGAACGAATGGTATGTGATCGCCAACGACTACGCGGGGGCGGAGCAGTTCTACGCTATCGCCGATCAGATGTGGCGGGAGGCCAATCCGGAGACCGCCTGCTGCGAAAACCTCTACAAGATGGCGGCACAGAACGGGGTGTTTCCTCGGCCAGCCGCTCATGCGGAAGGTTACGCCAAGCTCACCGGCGTGCCGCACGCGCCGGTGCCAGCCTATTTTGAAGTCAGCACCTCGATCGGCATCTTCGTCTCGGTCGGATCGATCCCACTGGAGCTTTCGGAACAAGGCGAGGTCATCGTCCGCATTCGCGCCATGACGCCGGGTCCGGAGATGAACGCGGCCGGTACGGTGACATCTGGGACGCTGACGACATCAGCGCCTAACATCAACGCCGATGTTCAAATCTGTGGCGGCCAGTTCTGTGGTGGCGCCGCGGAGGAGAGTTGCGAGGACTTCCGCAAGCGCTACCTCAATCGGCTGGCTTACCATCCGCGCGCGACCATGGCGTGGATCAAGGAGAAGTTTCTCGAGTTTCCCTGTGCCACACGGGTCTGCGTGCGTGAGGGTTCTTGCTGCCGCTGCAATCCGGACTGCGAATGTAATCAGGATTGCGGTTGCAAAAATTGCGGAAACAACATGAATTTTTACGTGTTGTTCGACACCGTGTTTCCCTGCGGCATTCCACCGATCAACATCGTTAACGACATCACGCGCTGGATGTTCGGCGAACATCAGGGCTACGGCGAGGGCCAGGTCGAGATCGGCGTCTGCGGCCAGGTCTACCCGATCAAGCCGTTGCCGGTAAACGTGATCATCGACATCGCCGGCTGTCCGAGCACCGCGCAGAAGCAACTGATCGAGAACGACATCCGTGCGCTGTTCCAACGCATATGCCCATCGATGCCGTTGTGCGCCAAGCAGATCGAGCTGATCATCGCGGCGGTGATCGGCGCCGATATCAACTCTGCGGCCAGGTTTGAAATCCCCGGCTACGAGAACCAGACCCCGCCCTATCCGCGCGAGCTGGTCTACATCAGCGAGGGCTGCTGTCTGGAGCCGGAATGCGATGTGTTGCCGTGCATCAACGACGTGATCTTCAATGTTCCTGAGACCAGGCCGCCCTGCTGATGACGCCGACCACTCCCTACGAATACATGATGCCGCTTGGCATCGCCAAGAATGTGCTGACGGCCGATGGCTGTCAGGACATCATGACCAGGGATTGGTACTACTGCTGCCCGCCGCCACTGTGCGGAAATGATTTGTGCTGCACGTTCGTCGCGTTCTTTCAGCTGCTGCCGTCGGGGCCGCTGTGGGATTATTGGAAGCGCGTCGCCATCGACTACTTCCAGGTCAGCGACGACGTCTCGAAGTGTCCGCTGGTCAAGGATCCGAAGTGCCCATCGCTGGTGCTGCACGCGATCTACACCGTGCTCAAGCTGCGGTCCTACGTCCACGGTCCATTGTGGGAGGCGTTCCGCGAAAGCGACCCGACCACGGTGCTCACCACCATGGATTACTGGCTCAAGCGGCTGCAGTGGGAAGACTGCTATCTCCAGCACTGCCGTTCCGTGCTGCTAGGCGATCTCACGCCGTACGAGATCATGGGCGAGTGCGGGCCAATCTTCTGTGAACCTGACTTCCCGCCCGAACTGATCTGCGCAGTCAAGCACAACATCATCATCGCCTTGTCGCGCGCACAGATGGGCATCATCAAGAACCAGTGCGCAATCAACTGGGTGATCGAGCCGCTCGGGGCGGCGATCAAGTCCAGATACACCATCAAGCCTGATCAGGACTTGCCGCTCAATCCGTTGGATGAGTGCGACTCGCCGTGTGATGAGGATATGGCATTGGAGATTTGCAACACCAAGGATTGGATCTACGGCTGCGACGACGGCGACGTCTGCACCACGCAGGAGACGCCGCCGAAGATCCAAGCCTGGTGGGAGTGGCCGCCGTGTGAGGCGCCGGCCGGATTGCCGCAGCGAATTTGGCCAGCCGTGCTCGCTGCCGAGTGCATCGTGCGATCGATGCTGCCGTCGAACTGCCCCAACAACATCTATCGTTGCTGTGAGCCGGTGCCGTAACCAATGTCTGTATTCCCGACCGACACCGCTAGCGGCCAAGTCATCCGCGATCCTGCGGGCGCTCCGACCAATCCGGCCGGGGTCGAGAACGCTTATGTCCCGGCGGCGCCTTTCGTCATCACCTGTCCGCCGACCGCGCTGCCGTCGACCTGCGAAGCGCGCATCGAGCCGCGGCAGATCAATGCCATCGTCTCGGAGTTACTGTCGTTCGCGGAATGCCTCGATCCGAATGGGCCGTGGGATTGCAATTCGTACAAGAACCTGTGCTCCGCGTTCAATGAGTGGGTGCTGCTCAATATCAGCGAGATCATCTTCGTCGGGGATGATCCGCCGCCGGCTCCGGATCCGAACAAGCTGTGGTGGGAGAGCGATACCGGCATTCTCTGGATCTGGTACGACGACGGCACCTCGCAGCAGTGGGTTGAAGTCGCCGCACCCAATTCGGTGACGATGGACCAAGTCAGCATCATCGGCACCGGCGATCCTTCCGATCCGCATTCCGTCGGTCTCGTAGACTGTGGGGTTTGGTGATGGCTTTCGATTTCCCAAGCGGGCCTGCAATCGACCAGGTCTACACGCTCAACGGCGTCTCCTATGTCTGGAACGGCTATGGCTGGCAGACCGGCAGCGGCGGCGCGGCAGCGCCTGCCGATTACGTGCTCAAGGCCGGCGACACGATGTCGGGACCGCTGACGCTGCCGGGTGATCCGACTGCACCGCTGCACGCCGCGACCAAGGCCTACGTCGATCAACTTACACAAAACCTGCCGACTGGCGATGTCGGCACGGCGTTGGTGGTCGGCACTGCGCGAGCAGCGCAATTTGGCAACCCAATCGAAGCGGGGAATTTCTGATGGCTTTCGATTTTCCGAGCAGTCCAGCCCAAGGCGAGATCTGGACCGACACCGCGACCGGCGCGCAGTACATGTGGTCCGGCTATGCGTGGAAGAAAGGCTACAGCGAGCCTCCCGCTGGAGTCAGCCATCCGCCCGCCGAAACTATTCCAGTCGAGCCGCCGATCGACGGCGCGGACAACGTCAACGACGTGCTGATGAACTTCAGCGCGGATATCGGTCAGTTGCAGCAAGAGACCGGCAACAAGGTCGACGTTGCCGGCGACACCATGACCGGGCCGCTGATCCTGTCGGAGCATCCGACGGCGGCGTCGCCAGTGCTGCAGGCGGCGACCAAGGGTTTTGTAGCGTCGATCAGTCTCCCTACGGGAGGTGTGGAAGGGCAGGCGTTGTCGATCAACGCTGCTGGAATAGCAACGTGGGGCGCTCCGATCTTCGGCGCTAGTTATTAACTCGAAAGGAATCCTATCATGGTCCAGGTTATCCAACACAAGCGGCGCATTGGTGCAGGCGCAACCGGCGGTCCCGGTACACTGGCTGCGGGCGAACTTGCGTACAACTCTAACGGCAAGGCGCTGTTTGTCGGCGATGACGGCACCGGCACCGTCGTTCAGTTGGTCGGCGTCGAACGCCAACTAGAAATTCATACCGGCTCTCCGGTGCAGACCGTGCAAGGCGGGGCCAAGAGCTTCAGCGCCGCCGCCGTTGCCCCCACACTCAAGATCACCGGCGGCAATCCCGGCGAGTTTCTTTCCACCACCAATGTCGACGGCACGCTGGCGTTTGCGCCGATGATCTCGGCGAGCCAGCAGTTCGTAGGATCTGCCGACGGCAGCGACGGCAGCGTGACGCTGACCGTGGCGGCGGGTGGCGGGGCTGTGTTACCTGCGGCTGCGCCCGCTAATAACGGCTGGTACGTGATCTATGACGTCGCGGGCACCGTCAAGCCGCCTGCCTCTGGCGCAACGGTCGTCGGGCCGTTCGAGATCGGCGACTGGCTGATCTCCAATGGGGCCGCGTGGACCCATCTGGCCTATGGCGGCATCTCGTCGGTGACGGCGGCTGATGTCGGCGTTGCGCCCACCATACTTGGTGGCGACGACGTGCAGGAAGTTCTGACCACGATGGCCGGTTTGTACGTGACCGGGCCTGCGCTCTCGGCCACCGATAACATCGCGACCTATTCCGATATCACTGGTCAGGTGATCAAGGACAGCGCCACCAAGATCACGGACCTCGCCACTACCCTCTATGTCGACGGTCAGGATGATGCGCAGGACTTGCTGATTGCTGCCAACGCGGCAGCGATCACGGCGTTGCAGGCCTATGACGTCACGCAAGATGGGATCATCGCTGGCAAGGGCGACGTGTCCAGTACACTGCCGGTCACCGCGACCCACATTGCGACGTTCTTGGATGTCGGCGGCAAGATGATCGTGGACGGCGGCATCGCAACCGCCGACATCGCGCTCAAGTCCGATCTCACTGGTCTCGGCGACGTGGTCGGCACCGGTCCCACGACGCCGGATCACATCGCCACTTACAGCAGCAACACCGGTCTGCTGATCAAGGACGGCGGCATTCTCTCCACCGACCTGGTGGTGCAGGCCGATATCGCCGCCATGGGCGACGTGATTGGTCCGAACGGTGCGACCGCTGACGGCATTGCCGTCTACGACCTCGCCACCGGCAAGCTGATCAAAGACTCGACCCGCACGATTGCGGCGCTCGATGCCACCATTGCTACCAAGGTGGACATCACCACGCAGACGACGCGGGACGCTGGCCAGGACGCGGCGATTGCGCTCAAGGGCGACGTGTCCTCGACCGGTCCTGCGTGGGCCGTCAACAACCTGGCCGCGTTTTCCACTACGGCAGGCAAGACCATCGTCGACAGTGGGCAGTCGATCCTATCGATCCAGACCTATGTCGACGACGCCATCAACAACATCCCCGGCGCGACGCCGCCGGAAGTGTTCGAGCCTGATCTGACCGGCGATGGCACGGCGCTTCTGCCGATCACATGGACCGGCGTGAAGTTCGATCCGCTAGCCCCGGCCAACATTCCGCCCGCCTTCACCGGCGTCGGCACAACTGCATCGCCGCTCGCGCTCGTACTCGTTGACGGCGGCACGTACTGAGATGGTCGCAAAAGTACTTATCAAGAGAACCTCGACGCCGAACTCGCCGCCAACTGCGCTCGATCCGGGCGAGTTGGCGGTGGAGATGGCCGACCCGACCAAGCTTTGGGTCGGGGTGCCGCCGGCAATCGGTGCTCCCGGCGACATGAAGCTGCTATACGACAGCAGCGATGTCGGCGGCTTTGTCGAAGCACCGGCTGACAGCACGACCTATGGCCGCAATAACGCTGCGTGGAAGCGTGAGGAGCGCGGTGCCAACGCCTGCGGTCTGTTTCATTTCGTGTCCGCGACGCAGTGCCGGTTCGATGCCTACGCTGGCGACAGCATCAAGATCAACGGCAAGTGGTACCAGATCCCAGTCGGCGGTGTGGTTGTTGGCAATGCAGGACTTGCAGCCAATACGCTGCATTTCGCCTATCTCTACGACAGTGGTGGCGGTGTGTTGGCGATCGAGTTGGCGACTGCCGGTCACGCCACCAGCCAGACCGCTGGCAATGTCGGAACGGAAATCAAATCCGGCATCGACACCCACAGCCTGATTGGCATGATCTGTACCAACGCCACTAGTCAGTTCATTGACACGCCGCGCTATCGCTACGTTCGCTCCTGGTTCAATCGCCACGCTCAGCGCACTGACCTTGCCGGTGCGTTAACGACTACCAACAGCACCGTGAGTGACAGCCCGCTTGATATCGGAGCAGATGTACGGGTGTATTTTCTGACTTGGGCCAACGAGGTGGTGACCGCCAACGGCATGTTTACGGCGTACAACACCATTGGCGGGCACATTTGTTTTGGTGCGCTTAATTTTTCTTCTCCGCCTCTTACCTTCGACATCCAGCGTGAACCAGGGGCTGGCAGCACTTATTCGCAAACCCAGAACCTTCACATGAACGAATCAAATAGCTTCCCTGAAGGCAAGCACTCGGTAGGTCTTTCTTTTTGGACGTCCATCGGCGGCGGCATCGTTGCTGGACGCACTCCCTCGGGACCGTATCCCAGCATCAATGGCCAGATCGGGCGCTACCACTGACGACGCTCTGAATAGATAGAGCGAAAAGGACCGAATAGATGGTCGCGAAAGTACTCATCAAACGCACGTCGACGCCAAACTCACCGCCGGCTGTGCTCGACCCCGGTGAGTTGGCTCTAGAGATGGCTGACCCAACTCGGCTGTGGGTCGGCGTCCCGCCGGCACTCGATATCGCCGGCAAGAAACTGCTGTTCGACAGTGCGGCCTCGGGCTTCGCCGATGCGCCGGTAGATGGCACGACCTACGGCCGCAACAACGCTGTCTGGAAACGGGAAGAGCGTGGTGCCAATGCGCCTGGCGTGTTGCGGTTTGTTTCCACCACTGCGTTGCGGTTCAACCCGTACAATGGCAACAGCATTAGGATTAACGGCATCTGGTACGAGATTCCTGCGGCTGGAATCGCCATCAGCAATACGGGATTGGCGGCCGGTGCGCTTTCGTACATCTACCTTTACGATAGTGGTGGCGGCGTGCTGGCGGCAGAGCTTTCGGCCACCAGTCACGCGACATCAGCTTCTCCAACCAATAACGGGTGTGAGGTCAAGTTCGGCGACGAGACCCGCAGCCTGATCGGCATGGTCTACGGCGACACTGGCGGCGTCTTCGCCGACACCAAGGCCAAGCGTTACGTCCGCTCCTGGTTCAATCGGCAAGTGCAGAACACCAGTATCGGTGCTGCCTTGTCGGCGCAGGCCACGACCACGAACATGACGGCATGGGTCGAATTTTCTACCGCTCTGCGAACGCATTTCCTGATCTGGGCCAACGAACCGATCACCGCCCACGCCATGTTCCTAGCCTGGCATTCGGCCAGCGGAGGACTAATCCTCGCTGGCCTCATGTTCGACAACCCCGTGAACGTTGATCAGACCAATCGCTACTGTGGCATGCAAGTCACCGCGAACAATTGGTGCGGGGTCTACGCACACGAATCGAATGATAGTTTAAGCGAGGGCCACCATTGGGCCAGCCTTGCAATTTGGACTGCTCATGCGGGCACCATGACGGTCGGGCGCGCGACCGCTCCTCCGACGTATCCTAGCATTCACGGCAGGATCGGGTGACGCATGGTGCAGAAAGTCCAGATCAAACGCACGTCGACGCCAAATTCACCGCCGGTCACACTCGATCCCGGTGAGTTGGCGGTCGAAATGGCGGACCCCACTCGGCTGTGGGCGGGCGTTCCAACGGGACTCGATCCAGCCGGCAAGAAACTGTTGTTTGACAGTTCGTCATCGGGCTTCGGCGACGCACCGGCGGACGGCACCACTTACGGCCGCAATAATTCGTTGTGGAAGCGAGAAGACCGCGGCACCAACAGACCTGGCCTGTTGAAGTTTGTCTCCACCACCGCGTTGCGGTTTGATCCGCATAACGGCAACAGCGTCAAGATCAACGGCATCTGGCATGAGATCCCAGCGACTGGTGTCACCATCAGCAATGTCGGGCTGGTCGCAGCCGCTTTGTCGTACATCTATCTCTTCCATAACGGCACGACTTTGGTGGCGGAACTGTCGGCCACTGGCCACTCCACCAGTCAAACGCCCAGCAATGTTGGCACCGAGATCAAGGCCGGTGACGATACCCGTAGCTTGATTGGTATGGCCTATGGCCACACGGGTGGAGTCTTCAACGACGGCGTGTCCAGACGCTACGTCCGCTCCTGGTTCAATCGGCAAGCGCAGAACAACGCCTTCTGGAACAATCTGACCGGCTTCCAGGGCTCCACCACTGCCGGTACTCCGTGGACCGAATACACTGCGTCTATCCGAGCGTATTTCCTGGTCTGGGCCGACGAGATGGTCACTGCCCACTGCACGTTCATGTGCTATGCCAACATCTATGGCACGCTCGTTTTTGGCGGCGTCATGTTCGACAATCCAGTTAATTTTGATGCGAATCATGCCTGTGGCAACGCCGAACCAGGCGGCGCTTGGCAAGGCGTCGCCATCAGCACATCGAACGTCGGTTTCAGCGAGGGCTACCATTGGGCCAGTATTGCCATCTGGTCTGGTGGCGGTGCCTACCTCGTCGTCGGCCGCACCACTCCCGGCCCGTATCCCACCATTTGCGGCAGAGTTGGATAACACACCATGGCTAATGGACCCGTGCTCTACGGCCCGACCTTCGGCAGCGAAGTTCTGGCCGTTTTCCCCGAGGGAATTCCGATCAGTTGGACCCCGTATGTGATCGAGTGGCGCGAGCGGCTGACGTCGGAGCAAAACGCGCTGCTCGACGAAGTCATCGCCGCCCACGATCCGACTGCAGAATATGTGAAGCCGTTGTCGCCGGACGAGCAGATCATGTTCGACCACGAAAACCGGCTGCGCACCATCGAAGGCCAGCCGCCGCTAACCTTGGACGAGTTCATGACGACCAAGCTCGGGACGGCGTGATCGTCCGACGGAGAGCAATACCATGAGCGCCATGCATCCCGAATCTGGCGTCCCTCCAGAGGACGCCCGAAACAGTATTCCTAACGAGGTGGAAGCCTCGGTAAATTGCGATGAGTTGTGGTACTCAACTTCGCGCTGCCAGCCGCGTTTTGATCCGGCGGCGGCCAACGCGATGCTGGCGGAACTGATCAACCTCATCAACAAGGGTGAGGTGGTCTACGATTGCAGTAGATACGACCAGGTCCAGTTTGCAGTTCGCTATCTCATTCAGCGCGGATTGACGAAGGGCGCGGTTCTGCAGGCGGGTCCGAACAATTACGTGACCACGCTCGACCCGACCATGACGCGCTACAACGACCTCATGGTGTTGTGCGTCGTGCCCAAATTGGGCAATGCCGGGGCGGTCCTGCTCGACATCGACGGCCGCGGCAACAAGAAGGTCGTGCGTAACGACGGCTTGGATCTCGTCAAGGCAGATTGGCTTCCCGGCGTGCCGTACCCGATCGGGTTTTGGAACGACCGCTGGTGGATGCTGTGCATGGTGGCGTCGCAAGTCCCAAAGATGGGGCACGTCATCACCTGGATCCGGACGGACGGCAGCGACATCACCGGCGACGGCACCGAAAACAAGCCGGAGAAAGCCTATCGCACCATCAACGGAGCGTGGGCGGCGGTTGCCACCAACTATGTGGCGACGCCGAGCACCAGCATCAATTTCATTCTCGGTTGTCCCGGCGTCTACGAAGGCGGCATCATCGCCAACTTCACCGGCAACGTCTCGCTGACCAGCGTCGACCACAACCGCTCGACTTACATCATCGCCACCAGTACTGGCGCGCTTGGCTCATCGATCGCGTCGATGAACGCCAACCTGGCTATATCGGATGTGACGCTACGACTGAACGGCGGTGCAGGAGCCGTGTGCGCCGCCAGCGGCTACAACGGCAATATGATTCTGACAAACGTTGCCTGCGAAGTCGTGAGCGGCAGTCCGTCAGGTGCGGTGTTCGGGCTATTCAACGGCGGTCGCATGACATTCCTTGGCATCACCGACGTTTACGGCGTGGGACAACAGTCAATCGGTTATGTCTGGATTGTCCAACAGCGCGCAGGTTACGAAGGCTCCGGCGGCGGCGGTAATGTGCTGCAGATTCGGAATCTGACCGCAACCAATGCGGTCGCCTCGGTCACCGAACTGTCGCTGTTCTCATTCGCCGCAACTTCAGTGATCGAAAGTTCGGTGCTAGGCCCCGAATACTCCATCAGCGAGAACTCGGTCTACAAGGCGTTCGGCCAAGCCATTCCGGGTAGCACACCCGGCACCGCGGCGACCGGCGCGCAGTTCGTTCCGTGAGGTGAACCATGACCGCCGATGAACTCAAAGCCGAAGTCGATGCGTTGCGCGCCGAGTTTAAGGCGTTCAAGGACTACGTCATGCCCGTGATCGACGGGCATGCACCGCATGTGCCGGCAAACATGCCACCGCCACCGCCTCGGCTGGCCGAACTCTTCCCGCTGCCGCCGGCTGATGGTGTGAAGTGAACAACCCACCGCCAGATCGGTCGTACATCTCGATCTCGGAGCGGCTTGCCAACATTGTCAAGTCGCTTTCGCTCACGAACATTTTGATCATTGCATTGTTGCTGCTGATGGCGATCCCGACGTATTTCGCTTGGAAGTACATGACCGACGAGGAGTTCCGCGAGACCTTCCGGAACCACGCCCAGATCGTCGACAAGCACGTCCCCTGCATCGTGCTTCAGGGTCGCTACTACGGCGCGCAAAAGCGCCACAGCATCTTCGTCATCTACGGGATCGAAGGCCGCAACGAGAAGATCATCGGCGTGCGCGCACCTGGCGAGCTTACTGATCCAGAGATCGAGGAAGCTTGTGTGAAGGTGCTCGCGGCAGCCGCCGAACTGAAAAAATGACCACGACAAGAGATCGGATTATCGGCTTGATCGTCGCGGTCGCCACCGTGATTCTCACGCTGATCCTGCTGTTCGTGCTTGAGGCACGCTCCGAGGTCCGCGAGACCTGCATGGACGCCGAGATGCGCGACCGCATCCGCGCCCTCGCCATGCAAGGACACGACGAAGCGTTCAAGACCCAAGCGGGCCATCTGTTCTCGGTCTATGTCCTCAACCCGGACGAGATTCCGAACCGCGCGCAAGTCGGAACACAGAGAAGCATCAGAGCCTACGTTCGCGTTCGCGAGTTGGCGCTGAAGTGGAATCCTCCTCCCTGTTCGTGAGGCAACCGTCATGACGAAAACCTTCTGCGTCCCCAAGTGCGGGAACGTCGCGATACCCATGCCTCCATACCCGCCGTTCTGGACGGGTGGTGGCGGCACAACGCCGCCGGTCGATCCGCTTGCGCCTTACATCTTCTGCCCATCGATCCCATCGACGGCGCTGGCGGGATCGCCTGACGCCCCGGTACAGATCACCGGCCAGAACATCCCGGCGGGCGTCACCGTCAAGATGGGTGCCGACACCATCACGCCGACGTCAGTCTCGGCCACATCGATCTCGTTCCTTGCGCCGCATGCCGCCCAGGCCGCCGCCGGCGTCGAAACCATTCAGGTGTTTGACGGCGCGACCGCGATCCCGCAAACCTGTCAGTTCACCTACACCGCTGCGCCGAAGCTCACCGTCACCTGCCCGCTGGTGCCGATCTCGGCAGTGTGCGGCTCGCCCGATATTCCGGTCGACGTTAAGGGGACTAATTTTACAGCGACATCAGAGGTGCGGGTTGACGGTGTCGCCGTCCCGACCACGTTCGTTTCTCCAACATTGCTGCGCTTTACTGCGGCGGCTTCGACCGAACTGACCCCGCGTCGGATCACGGTCGGCGCGCAGGAGGGCGCGGTCGTCGCAACGGCAACTTGTCCCTTTGACTTTTTACAAAGCGTCCTCGTTCCGACCATCAGCTACATCTGGCCGGACATGATCGGGCGCAGCAATCCCGGCGAGCTTGTCACCATCACCGGCACCAACTTCGACGCGACCAGCGTGGTCATGCGCGGCGTGCAGCCGTTACCAACCACGTTCGTCAATGCAACGACGCTGACGATCACGTCCACCGACGTGACGGCAACGACCGGCTCGTTCGACGTTCGCGTGCGCAACGGTCCCGCCGGTGCCTACGAGCTGTCGCCGATGTTCTATGAGGCGTCGTGCGCCCTCAATCCCACCAACAACATGCTCATCCCCAACACGGTGGCGGCTGGTAGCGCGCCACTTGAGATCAAATTCTTGGGCAACAACCTCGGCAACACCGCTGAGATCCTCGTCGACAACGCCCCCGTTCCGACGCGCTGGGTGTCCGGCGGCGATGTCAGATTTGATGTCGATCCGTCTGCAATGACAGCCGGTACGGTGCTGCAGGTGTGCGTCAGGCTCGGGCACGATCACCCCGAGGGTCATGACGACGTGCGCGCCGCTGTAGCGCCAGCGACGCTTCCGCTGACAATCACCTGATTGAGGGTCAAAACCATGCCAACGCTTCCCGGTTCACAAGTCGTCATCGACGATTGCAAAGACGACGGCCTGTATCACGGCCGCCATCGGCCTCCTGGCGATCCGACCGGCGATTGGCATCCGGTCACGGAAGAAGCGCCAATAGACAATCAGCAATACGGCCGCATCAACGGCGTGTGGCAACCTGTTGCGGCTGGCGGCAAATCGGTCACGGAGATTGTCCCGGCCGTCGCCACGGTCGGCCTCTCGGCGGCGCTCCCGGCTATCCTCTACGGCACCGGCTTCGTTACCGGCGATGTCGTGCTCTGGGACGGCATCGCACAGCCTACCGTCGTCGTCTCGCCGAACGAACTCAGCTTCAGCATCGATACCAATCTCGGCGTCTCACCGTCGGCCGTGACGGTCACTGTCGCCGGGGCGACCGGCGCGGCCGGTTTTGTCTTTCTGCCGCCGCCAGCCGGGGTGGACTTCGGCATCGGCCTCCAGCACGACGAGACCCAGACGCCGCCTGTTGTCAACCTGCAGGTCGCAGGCTGGTATCCGCAATTCCTCGGCGGCGTGTATGTGCCGCCGGTCAACGAGTCCGGCTTGGTCATCGAACCCGATGGCCGATTGACCGCGCAAGCCAGCGCCACCGATTACGGCCTTGGCTTGTCCTACGACGAGACCGCTGTCCCACCGCTCGTCAACCTCACTCCGGCTGGTACCACGCAGCCCTTGCTGGGCGGCGTCTACGTTCCAACCCGCGACGCAACCCAAGCCGCTGACGTCGACACCTCGGGCGGCGACGGCAAGCTGGTGGTGCTGACCGCGACGAACACCCTGCTCGGCGGCATGCTGGAGCCGCCGTTGGACGGCATGCCCTACGACCGACAGTGGAACGAAACGGCGCAAGTCTGGGAATGGGTGCCAGCAGGTGCCGGGGCAGACTTCGGCATCGGCCTTTCCAAGGATGACACCGCCACTCCGCCGATTGTCCATCTGCAACCGGCCGGTGACTCGCCGGATACGTTGGGTGGCGTCTATGTCGTGGACCGCGTGCGCAACGTCGAAGAGGGCCTCGAACTCGGCATCGATGGTCGGCTTCGAGCACCGCTGGCGACCGACAGTCTTGCTGGCACCATCCTCGAACCTCCTCCAGACGATAAAGGTTACGTTCGTCGTCGCGACCTCAACGGCGTCAGCGCCTGGGTACCCCCGGCCGACACCGTCGGGCCGGACTTCGGCACTGGCTTGACTGAGCAACCCGGCGCTGATCCCGGTGACCCGCCAATTGTCCACCTCCAACCCGCCGGCGACTCGCCAGCTACACTCGGCGGCGTCTACGTCATCGATCGCGAGCGCAACGTCGAGCAGGGCCTTCAACTCGATGGCGACGGCAGGCTGCAAGCGCCGCTCGCAACGCCCCGTCTGGCGGGAACGATTGTCGAGCCGGAAGACGACGGCAAGGGCTACGTCCGCACGACGACCAACGGCGTCAGCGCCTGGGTGCCGCCGGCCGATACACCGCTGCCTGACTTTGGCACCGGCCTGACCCTCGACGAGACCCAAGATCCCCAGATCGTGCATCTGCAACCCGCCACCGATTTCTCCCTCGGCGGGATATTTGAGCCAGTGCAAGACGGGATGGCCTATTCCCGTCAGTTCGACGCTGTCGGACAAGTCTGGAAGTGGACCCCGGCGCTGACCGCCGGTCTCCAGATCACCAGCATCATCCCCGACAAGGCGATCTACGGTCCGACCGAGCCGGTACTGACGGTTCACGCTTACGGCTCCGAATTTACCGCGACCACCGTCGTCCATGTCGACGACATTCCGGCGGCGACTACCTACGTCTCGCCGACCGAACTGACCTTCCTGATGAACCCGGCGGTGCCGATCAGCGATCAGTTCCACATCATCACGGTGCATGATCCGGCCGCAATCCCGCCCGCACTGGTGGACGGTCTCGGCGCGGAGCAGTTCGACTTCATCAAGGCCTCGACCGAGGTCGACTACGGCACCGGCCTGTCGCTGGACACCGCGCCGACCCCACCCATCGTTCATTTGGACCCGGCTGGGCCGACCAACCTCGGCGGCGTTTTTGTGCCCCTGCGCAGCGCCACGCAGGGCCTCGTCATCGACATGGGCGACGGCACCGGGGCTGACCCAGCCACGGGCGAATTAACCGCACCCTTGGCCACGCCAGACCTCGCAGGCTCGATCGTGGAGCCGCCCGCCGATGCCAAGGGCTACGTGCGGACCACGCAGCTTAACGGCACCAGTCAGTGGGTGCCGCCTGCGCCGTCGGAGCCGGTCATCGTCAGCGATACGCCACCGGTCAATCCGCCACCGAATGCTCTGTGGTGGGATAGCGACGCGGGCAAACTTTATCTCTGGTACGATGACGGCACCACGATCCAGTGGGTGCAGGTCGATGGCAGTGGCGATGCATCCGATCCGTATCACTTCGTTCTCGGCCTGTCGTTCGACGACGTCACCCGTGACGTCAATCTGACCCCGGCGGGCTGGGATCAGACATTCCTCGGCGGCGTCTGGACCGCAGGCGGGCGCACCGCAACGGAAGGCCTCGACCTTGCGGCCACTGGGACCGGTCAACTCTCGGTGCCACTGGCGACCGACCTGCTCGCCGGATCGATTGTGGAGCCTCCCCCGGACGGCCAGAAGTACGTCCGCGAGCGGTTGTCGACCGGCGTCTCTCGCTGGGTCCATGCTGCAGCGCATATGGACTACGGCATCGGCCTGTACGAGTGGTTCGACCAGGCCGGCGAGCGCCTCAACCGCGTCGATCTGCAACGGGCAACGGCTGACGAGATCGGCGGCATCACCGAGCCGCCACTCAGCCCGACCGGTGTCACCTACGGACGCATCAATGCCGAGTGGGTGGCGCTGCCTCCGTCTGCGACGACCGTCGAGGCGGGCATTGGTCTGGAGAAGACCGGCGACATCATCGATCTGCAGCCGCCCAAACCCAGCCCGCAGCCAGAGCTTGGCGGCGTCTACGGCACCCCGCGCAGTGATCGCAATGCGGTGGTGATCGACTCGAACGGTCACATCAACGTGCCGGTAGCGACCGATCTGCTGCTCGGCGGCATCCTTGAGCCACCGCCAGACGACAAGCAGTACGCCCGCAAGCGCACCTTGGTAGGCAACAGTTCATGGGTTGAGGTCAGCGACAGCACCGGCGGCATTAACGACGTGCCGCGCGAACCCGTCGCCGAGGAATACGTGCGGTCTTATGGCCGCTGGCTTCCGGTGCAGAAGGGCGGCCAGGTCCAGCCCAGAAAAGTCAACATCGGCGGCGACGTCATGACGGGATTGTTGATCCTGTCCGGCGATCCTGTCGATGAGCTTGGTGCCGTGCCTCGGCGCATGCTCAACGACCTCAAGCAGTACGTCGACGCGCAGGACACCGCCGATCGGCTCTGGGTCGAGACCTACTACCTCGACAAGGCCCCGCCTGGTGGTCCGTACTGGATGCTCGATGGCGCGTGGTCGAACATCCCAGCCATGGCCGCAGTCGTCGACTACGGCGTCGGTCTGACGCTCGACAGCACGACGACGCCGAACGCGACCGTCAATCTCAACGTCGCCAACACCAACGGCGAGATTGGCGGCGTCATGGTGGTCGGCCGAGGCCCGACCCAAGGGCTGGAATTTGATGCTGCAACCGGCACGATATGGTCGCCACTCGCCACCGATGTCTTGCCCGGTGTTCTCACCGAGCCGCCTGCCGATCAAAAAGGTTACGTCAGAGCATCTCAGGCAGACGGCAGTTGGCAGTGGGTGCCGCCAGCACCGTCACCCGGCGGCACCACCATCTCCGACACGCCGCCACCCAATCCCAAGCACCAGGATATGTGGTGGGAAAGCGATTCGGGTGACCTGTTCATCTATTACGATGATGGGACATCTGCGCAGTGGGTCGCGACCTCTACCAGTTCCGATCCGACGGCAATAATCTTCATCGGCGACGATCCGCCGATGACGCCACTCGACAAGCAACTGTGGTGGGACAGCAACGCCGGTACCCTGAACATCTGGTACACCGACGTCGACACCTCACAATGGGTGCAGGTCGCCGCGCCGCAGATACCAGGCGTGCCGGAAGCGCCGATCGACGGCGTGCCGTACTCGCGGCGCGACGCCAACTGGGTGGCAACCACCTCGCTCGCCGCCACACCTGGCGACGTCAAGGATGGTTTCCAGACCAACGACCACGGCGGCTGGATCAAGCTCGATGGTCGTCTCGTCTCGTCGCTGACCTCGACGCAGCAGGCGCAGGCCGCGCTGCTCGGCTTCACTGCCAACCTGCCGGACGCAACCAGCGCAGTCGGGCTGATGAACGGCACCGTAATGGGCGCGGTCGCGGGCAGCATGACCAAGACCATCGCGGTCGCCAATCTGCCCGCGCACACCATGACGAGTAGCGGTCATGACGCGGGCGCGGTCACAACCAGCAGCCACGATTTCGGTCCGGCCACGACTGACTCTATGCTTGATGAATATATCGGTAATGGTCCCGGTAAAGGCAACGTGGCATCTGGCGGGACTGGTGATGATTACTGGTTGGCGAATGGCACTCACAGCATCCACCATAATCACAGAGTGGATCTTCCGGCCCATACCCACACCGTCGACATGCCGAACCACACCCACACCGTGGCGCTCGGCGGCAGCGGCACGCCGCTCGACGTGACGCCGAAATCGATCAGCGTTAACAAGTTCGTGTTTCTCGGCGTATAATTTAATGAGACATCCCCTTCTTTATCCGCCAGATCGCTTGCTTAGTGACGCCGTAATCGGTGGCGATCACACGCAAGATGCGCTGATCAATAAGAATGGCGGCAGCTTGTTCTGCCGTCAGTCGCTTTTTGCTTTTGACAAAAACACCAGTAGCGAGAGCCGCGTTCGCTTCTTCAGGAGTGTCGAAGCTGCCGATGTATGCACGTCCAACAACCGCTACCCACCGTCCGTTCTTTCGTTGACGAACGCCGCTGTAGCCAGAACGGTTGTTGCGATACATCCGCTTGTTGTCGGCTTGCTCTTTCGGTGTCGCCCAACGGCAATTACCCGGCTCGTAATTGCCATCGTTGTCCGGCCAACGATCAAGGCTCTTTCCCTCTGGTCGCGGCTCCATGTCCGCGAGAAAGTTTTCAAAAATATGCCATCGCGCACACACGGTGATGCCGCGTCCGCCGTAGTCAGGATACGCAGGGCAGTTGGGATTGTAGCAACGCTCCATCATGTGAAGCCAGCTACGATAGATAGCGGTTTTCTTTCCGCTGAAAGCGTGGCCATGTTTAACGCGGGCCATTCGTCCCTCCTGTGGACATCTGGTCAAGTGACGGGCCGGTGTTTCCAGCACTGGCCCGTTGCGCATTCTAACATGTTGGGAGCCTGATCATGGCATTCGATTTTCCGGCTTCCCCCACGACGGGGCAGACCTACACTGACGCCACCAGCGGCATCGTCTACACCTTCGACGGCGTGGTGTGGACGACCAAGGAGAGCATCGCGGTCACGTCGCCGTATGTGAAAAAAGCGGGCGACGCGATGCTCGGCTTCCTGTCGCTGGTCGGGCCACCGACAGCGGCGCTACACGCCACGCCGAAGGATTGGGTCGAGCAACTGGTGGCGCAGGAGTCGCTATTCCAAGGCGTCTGGAATGTTGCGAGCAATCAACCTGACCTGACGCCTGCGACGATGAACCCGCTGCACTCCTATTCGTGGATTGCGCAGACCGTTGATCCATCCATTCCCGAGATTGCAGATGCTGCGCTACCCGGCATCGGCGGCAAGGCCATTGCTGCAACCGACACCGTGATCTGGAACAACACACTGCAACTCTACGAGCACATTCGCGGCGCGGTCTCCGTCTCGCAGATGCTGATCAACGACGCGCCGCCTGCGGTCGCGTTCCACGGGCAACAATGGTGGGATTCGGATAACGGCAAGCACTACGTCTACTACGACGACGGCACCTCGCAGGCGTGGGTTCAAACGTCAGGCGGCGGCGGCGCGACCAAAGCCGAAGTCTATTTCGGCGACGTGGCCCCCGATCCGACGTTCAGTGGCGAGCTTTGGTGGGACACCGCCACCGGCAACATGATGATCAACCAGGCCGGGACGTGGGTGCAGACCAACGTCGAGGAAGCGCCGGTCGATGGCACCGGCTATGTGCGACAGGACGCTGGCTGGGTGAACAGTGCGGCTAGCGCACTGCCGCCAGCGGCCACTACGCCTGTCGTCTACGAAGCCGGATGGAGCGGTTCACTCGACTTCCGCACCAATGCGACGACGGTGACGATGCGACTTACTAACGTCAAAAATTCTGGCGCTCTCACGGGTGCCCCGCAAGAGGTCAAAATCTGCGCCTATCCGGCGGGCGTCACCGCACCGTGGGCGGACTTGACCTCGACGGATATCAGGGTGTGCACCGACGATGCTTTCTTGCCATCAGCGCGCCACGCGATGGTGCGGGCCAAGGCCGACGGAATTTATATAGTATTGTATGCAGGCGCGGCAGCGGAAGACCTTCTCGCCAACGACCGCATCACCTGCACGCTTTCATGGGCGATCTGACATGACGCTCACCTTTCCAGCCTCGCCCGCCGTTGGCGATGAGCACATGGAGCACGGCAATAGTTGGGTCTGGAATGCCAAGTCCGTCTGGGAGCGCGGCGTCGGCCCGGAGCCGGTGCTGATCTCGCTGGTGCCGGACAACGCCTACGTCACGCTCGATCTCGACAAGCAGATCGACATCAACGGCACCGGCTTTCAGACCAACAGTCGGATTTTCTTCGACAACGTCGCCCTGGTCGGCGGCTATGTCAGCAGCACCGTCATGCGGATGATCGTCAACGGCGTCAACGAACTGACGCCACGCGATGCGCCAGTCCGGGTAGATCAATCCAACGAGTTGCCGTTCCACTTCCTGCCGCGTCCGCCGGATTCGCCAAACGTCCTTTCGGTCATCCCGAGTATCGTGTGGACGATGAACCCGGCAGCGACGATGCGGGTGCTTGGTACCGGCTTCGAGACCATCAGCACGGTGATGCTGCAAGCGCCGAACAACGGCGCGGTCACTGCGCAGGTGACCACGTTCGTCAGCGCCACAGAGCTTACCATCTGGTTCGATGGGCCGAATATGCAAACCGGTGTCTGGAACGTCTACGTCAACACGCCGGGCGCGGATGCGCCGGACAGCAACAAAGTCACCGTCACCGTTTCGGCCTAGGAGCGCATCATGGCTTTCGACTTTCCTGACAGCCCAGCCGTAGGCGACGAGTACGTCTCAGGCGGCGCGACCTATACGTGGACCGGACTGGTCTGGGATTTAGGCGGCAGCGCCACCATCGACGACAAAGTGGACAAGGCCGGTGACACCATGACCGGCGTGTTGAACTTTACGGCGGGCGGCGTGTCCCCCTTCAGAGCACTTAGTTTCAAGAAGAGTGATGGGGCAGCTACCGATGCCTACATCAATCTCGTCGTTCCGGCAGCAGAAGAAGGCATCTTGGAATTTTGGACGGCAAACGGCGGATACTCTTCAGCATGGTGTTTCAAGACCACCATCGCCAACCCGCCCGGCATCGCCGTCAACAACGGCGGCATCGTGATGGATGCCGGACCGATCCGCTGGGCCAGCAACAGCGCGGTCGCCACCGTTACCGATTTTACCAAGGGCATCTGCCTCTACGGCTGGGGCGGCAGCAGCAAGTTCGGCTTCACCATCACATCCGGCACGCTGAATTACGTTGTCGAGAACGCCGCCAACAAGCACAACTTCGCCGTCGGCACCGAGAACAAGTTGCAGATCCAATCCGTGGGTTTGTTTATTCCGACGGTGGCCGACAACAAGAATGGCTATTTTATCGGTGATCGCTTCCACGGCATGTATTTCCACGGCGGCAACAAACTGGTCTTTACCGAGTACCACGATCATTTCAACTGGCGGCGGCAGACCAGCGGCACCGGCCTCGGTGGCGACCAGCGCATGACGTTGATTGGCGGCAACCTCGACGCCGCTGGCACCGTCTCGACGCGAGCCGTCATCGACCGTTCGCTGCTTGAGGAATATCCAGACCTTGAATCGTTTGCTGCGGGTGAAGACCCTGTTGATAGTGAAATCCCGCAACGCGGCGTCAATCTCGGCAAGCTGCTGCTGCACGCGCTGGCCGAGATCAAGGAACTGAAGGCCGAGGTCGCCGCATTGAAGGGACGACGCTGATGGCGTTTGATTTCCCAGACAATCCGGCGGTCGACGACGAATACGTCAGCGGCGGCGCGACCTATTTCTGGACCGGCACGACGTGGGATTTGCAGACCGCCGGGACCATAGCGGACAAGGTCGACAAAGCTGGCGACACCATGACCGGTGCTCTGACCATCGACGGAGTCCCCAGCGGTTCGTTTTTCATGCTTAATAGTCCAACCGGCACCTTCAACAATCGTCTTGAAGGCAAGAAGGCTGGCGCAACGCGATGGACGCTGGACCTTGGCGGGGCCGCTGCCGAGAACACCAGTAATGCCGGTTCTGACTTCGTGATCTACCGTTTCCAGAACAACGGCACGTCTTATACCAAGGCCATGCAGATCAACCGCTCTGACGGTTACATGACTCTCACTGGAGGCATCGGCTTTGGTTCGTTCGCGCAGGACGCTGCCAATCTCAAGAATTTGAATAGGCACCTCGCGCTGTACGGCACCACGTTCGGCCTCAACGTCACCGGCAGCACATTGAACTACCATGTGTCCACCGGCAGCAAGCACGATTTCCACGTCGATGGCGTGACCCAGTTTAGAGTTCAAACCGGCACGTCGAATATGTACAGCAATTTCAATTGTGCTGGCCTGATCACCTCTGGCGTTACTCAGGGCAATAACGCCATCCAACTCAACGATGGTGCGAGGATCAATCTCAGCAATGATTGCCTGATCTACAAAAATTACGGCTCCAATGACTTCATGTTCCACAACAAATCCAGTCAGGTTTTCACCTTCCACATCTCAGGTACCGGCGATGTTTTTGTCATCGATACCGTTGGCTCGACCGGCAACAGCGTCAACGTCACCGCGCCGGAATCCTTGGCCCTTGGTGACGAACTCGGTGTCGACTGCGAACAGAACGACAAGGGCAACCGCATCGATGTTATGAAGGAGATCGCGGACCTGATGGAAAAGGAAAAAATATGAAAAGCAAAAAAGG
>Ga0105091_10000248_pt1 | contig 21727 bp, 17 predicted proteins | sample PPLLak1March2015_FD_87022 | JGI IMG/M metagenome (GOLD analysis project Ga0105091, IMG submission 87022) | Freshwater sediment microbial communities from Prairie Pothole Lake near Jamestown, North Dakota, USA - PPLs Lake P7 Core (1) Depth... | ecosystem: Environmental > Aquatic > Freshwater >... | reverse complement strand
GCGGCGTACGATCCCTACGCGCTCTCACGCATCGATCTGATCCCCGATTTTTCCTTCGGATCGGGCGGCAGCGAACCCGGCCAGTTTTATTCGCCGCGCGCGATCGCACCGGCTCCGGATGGAAGCCTGTATGTGGCCGATTCCATGAACCACCGCATCCAGCATCTGGATTCCGACGGCAACCTGATCCGGGAATGGGGAACCTACGGCAGCATCGATCAGGGCGACGCCCCGGGCGGAACCTTCAATGAACCGTGGGGCGTGGCGGTCGCCCCGGACGGATCGGTCTATGTGGCCGACACCTGGAACCACCGCGTTCAGAAATTCGCCCCCGACGGCGCCTTCATCACGATGTGGGGAGCGCCGATCAGCAACACGGCGGCCGAGATAACGTTCTACGGCCCGCGCGCGATCGCAGTCAACGCCCAGGGCGAGGTGTTCGTCTCCGACACCGGCAACAAACGGATCCTGGTGTTCACCGCCGACGGTGTTCCGGTCACCCAGTTCGGCACGCCCGGGGCGGGGGAAGGCCAGCTCGACGAGCCGGTCGGCCTGGCGGTCGACGATCTGGGCCGGGTGTACGTCGCCGATACGTGGAACCGCAGGGTCCAGATCTTCGCCAAGGATCCGGATGGAATGTACGTTTCGGTCGCGATGTGGGACGTCGACGCGTGGTATGGCACCACGACCGAGATCAAGCCGTATCTGGCGGTCGATTCCAACCATCATGTGTATGTCAGCGATCCCTCCACCTGCCGGATATTGGAATTCACCGAACGCGGAGTGATCCTCTCGGTCTGGGGAAGCTGCGGCGATGACGGCCTCTCGCTCAACGCCCCGACCGGCTTGGCGATCGATCCGCTCGGCGGCCTGTGGGTCAGCGATTCCCGGCACGACCGGCTGGTGCATTACCAGCTTCCCAACTTCGGCGGCGGCGTGCTGAAACTGGAATAGGAAAAAGATAGACAGGTGTCATTGCGAGCGACCGAAGGGAGCGAAGCAATCTCCCCCTTGGAAAAAGATGGAGATTGCTTCGTCGCTTCGCTCCTCGCAATGACTTCCTCCGATTTTTTCAACAACCTGTAATTTAATAATCCTGTAAATCCTGTCCATTATCGCGCGGTTGACACCTTGCGGGAGCGCCGCTATTATCCGCCCATGCTCAAACCTATTTGGCGCCGGCTGCTGTACGGCCTGACTTCCCTGCCGACGATCTTCGCCCTGCTGCTGGTCCTCTCCTCGGATTCGTTCGCCCCGCGCACGATGACCGATCAGGTCCGCCTGATCACCGCCCCTTATGAATTTGAATTCATATCCTGGACGGCGAACGCCGTCTGGGCCAAGGTCCTGCAGTTCTCACTGGGCGAGGAACGCTACCTGACGACCTCCGCCTGGCATGACCTGGTCCTGGATTACAACGACCTCCTCAACCGCATCTCCGCCGCGGAAAACGAGCTGACGCGCGTCTTTTCGGATCCGGCCGTGGCCGATCCGATGGCCGCCTCCGCCGCGCTGCGCGCCGAACTGGCCGGGCTGCGCCGCAGCCAGTCCGGGCGCCAGAACCTGGTGGAATCCATTCTCCAGGAGCAGGTCTCGGCCGAATTGCGGGCGCAGGGGTTCGCCGTCGGAGGCGAAGTGGTGCCGCCGGTGCTGTTCCGCTTCACCCCGATCCCAATGGGGTTGATCGTTTCCCCGCGGGATGCGATCCGCCAGGACGCCAATGTCCAGTTGCTGCCCGGGTTGACCCTGGAGCAGCAGATCGCGCTGGAGAACGAGACCGAACGCCGCCTTGGTGTTTCGGCGCTGGTGGTCCCCTTCGGAGGGCTGGGCACTTTCCCGACCATGATCATGGAGACTACCTACACCAGCTGGGTCGTCGAAGCCGTGACGCACGAATGGACCCACATCTACCTGTACCTCACCCCGCTCGGGATGGGTTATGAAACGTCGCCGGAACTCCGGACGATTAACGAAACAGCGGCGTCGCTGATCGGCAAGGCGATCGGCAGGGAGGTCGTCCGGCACAACTACCCCGAATGGGCGTCGGCGCTTCCGGAAGTCCCCATGGCCGCGGCTTCCACGCATGGTGGCCTGGCCGCGCCGCTCCTGGAATTCGATTACCAGCGCGAGATGCACGTCACCCGGGTGGAAACCGACCGGCTGCTGGGGCTTGGGATGATTGATGAAGCGGAAGCCTACCTGGAGCAGCGGCGGCGGTTCTTCGCGGAACACGGCCACATCATCCGCCGGTTGAACCAGGCGTTCTTCGCCTTCTACGGCACATACGCGGATTCGCCCGGCGAGCGCGGGGAGGACCCGGTCGGGCCAGCGGTGGTGAAGCTGTTCGAGCAGTGCCCGACGGCCGGAGCCTTCCTGCGGGTCGTGTCGCAAGTCACCAGCTTTGCGCAGCTGCAGCAGATGGCTTCCGGCGGAGGGTGTGGATGATCCCATGGACATGCCCTTCTTTCCCGGCCGAAGGCTCGAAATATCGGAACCGCTGGCGGTATTCCTGCCGCCGTACAGCGAGGGCACCGGGGCGGAATTTCTGCGGCGGCTTGGGAAGCCCGAAGCCCGGATCGTAGATCCGTTCGGGCAATCCCCTGCTTTAGCTCTGGAACTGGCGCGCAGCGGCGCGGCCGTCCTCTTGGCATCCCCCAACCCGGTCCTGCGGGCGATCCTCGCGCTCCAGGCCGATCCTCCCCCTCCCCAACTCATCCGCCAAATGCTTTCCCGGCTGGCGCGCTCGCCCTCGTCGCTGTCCCCCAACCGCCCTCCGGCCGAATCGGAGGATATGGAGGCGCATCTCCGCAGCCTGTACCTCGGGACCTGCGCGTTCTGCGGGAAAGACTCCGAAGCGGACGGATTTGTGTGGGAGGTCGAAACGGAATCGAAACCGCATGCGTCCGCCCTCCAGCCGCCGGCGCGCGGGCTGTTCAAGGAATCCAAAAAGGGAAAACCCAAACCCCGCCTGGTCCGCCGGATCTGCAGCTGTCCGTACTGCAATCATTCCATCGAGGAGCCGGCCGCCTCCGGCGAAGACAAGGGCATGCCGTCCGAAGCCTCGCGCCAGATGCTCTATCACTACGCGCTGGAGCGAATCGCGCCGCTGGATGATCCTTTGCGAGCCAACGCCGCGGACGCGCTGGACGCCTACCCCTCGCGCTCGGTGTATGCGATCGTCCTGATCCTCCGGCGGCTGGAGATGATGAATTGCGATCCTGAAGAGAAGCGCTGCATGGATCTGCTGCTGCTGTCGGTGCTGGATCAAGCGCACATCCTGCGCGGCCACGGCCGCCACTCGCGCGCGCGTCCGCGTTCGCTCCTTCCGCCCGCCGAATTCCGCGAAGTCAACATCTGGCAGGCGCTGGAACGGGCGGTGGAGGAATGGAGCCTGCCCGCGCGGGAGGTCCCGCTTCGCAAATGGCGGGAGGGCGAAGCGCTCGAGCCGGGCGTCATCCACACTTTCGCCGGCACCGCGCGCGAACTGGCACCGCATCTCGACGCCGTCCGGCCGGATGGGATGATCAGCTTCCTGCCCCGCCCGAACCAGGCGGCCTGGACTCTGGCCGCGGTCTGGGCGGAATGGCTGTGGGGCCGCACGGCCTCGGCGCCCATGGCGGGCACGCTGCAGCGCCGCTGGTTCGATTGGAACTGGCATGCGCGGGCGCTGGCCGCGTCCGCCAGAGCGCTGGCTGCGCATCTGCCGGCCGGGACTCCCGTCGCCGGCCTGCTCGGCGAATGGGATCCGCCATTCCTCGCCGCGTCGCTGTGGTCCTTCTATCAGGCCGGATTCTCCCTCAGCGGACGCGCCGTCCGCACCGATCCCTGCACCGCGCAGCTGCTTTGGTCCGCGCCCGGCCCGGAGCATACCCCTCTGGGCTACGGCCCGCGCGGCCTGGAGGGCGCGGGTGACGTCGCCCGCCTCGCGGTGCGGCAAATGATCTCCTCGCGCGCCGAACCCGTCCCGTGGGATTTGCTGCACGCGGCGGCATGGAGCGAGGCGGTTCACCGCCACATGCTTCCGCCGGATTCGCCCGAAGCGGAAGGCGGCGGTTTTATTCAGGCCCAGGAGCATCTGGAGGACGCGGTCAAATCGGATCCGGAAATCGAATCCACGGGGAAAACCGAAAGCGAATACGGCGTCACCTGGTGGCTGCCGGGCGACGAATCGATCACCAGCCCGCTTTCGGATCAGGTCGAAACGGAGGTGTCTCGGACGCTTCTGGAAGAGGGCCCGATTGCCACCGAGGAGCTGGATCGAAGGATCTGTTCCTTCTTTCCCGGCCTGCTCACGCCTGACCTGCGCCTTTTGCAGGCCTGCCTGGAATCCTACGGATCGCCGGCGGGTGGCGGACGGGATTGGATTCTCCGCGCCGAGGACCACCCTCCTTCGCGCGCGGAGGAATTAAAAGTTGTCCGGGATACGCTCAGCGGGCTGGGCGGGAGGATGGGGTTTTCCATCGAAGACGGCCGCGAAATGTATTGGGGCGATTCCTCCGGCCGCAGGAAGTACTGCTTTGTATTCACCGGTTCAGCCGCTGTCGGCCGGTATCTGCTCCAACCGGTGTTCGATCCGGATCGCTCATGGATCGTCCTGCCCGGCGGCCGGGCGGTCCTGGTGGGGTTCAAATTGCGGGGCAACGTCCTGCTGCGCCGGGCGGTCGCCAAAGGCTGGCGCTTCCTCAAGTTCCGCCACATCCGGCGCCTGCTCGAAGATCCCTACCTGCGTCCGGAAAATCTCGACGAACGGATGGGGCTGGATCCGCTCGAGGTGACCGAGGACAAGGTGCCGCTGCTTTAACCCCTTTTTACCGCGAAGCCGCAAAGGACGCTAAGGGGAAATAGAAAAATATTTGTAACTGCTCAGCCTATCCCCATACCGACGTGAAATCCTCCTCTTTTCCATCCTAACCTCCATCCCCCGTCCCCTTCCCCCTCTCCTGGCTTATGCCAGGAGAGGGGGAAGGGGTGAAGGGGTTGGGGGTGAGGAAAGTAAAAGGGCGGTAGGCTAAGCAGATACAAATATTTGTAAAATCGTTGAGTCCCATTCCATGTCATCCGGCGCGAGATCAACGAGAGAGTTCCATCCCATCCCCCTCCCCGTCATCATCTCGGTAAAATTCCAAAACATTCTGATTCCCTCCCCCCTTCCCGTGATACGGGAAGGGGGGAGGGAGAATTGAATCTCAGAATGAATTATCGATGATTAGGGAGGGAGGATGGGATGGCAAAAAGATTTTTTTCAATTCTGGAAATAAAAAGCACCAATTCTCTGAAAACAAATCAATCTGTACGGCTCACCCGCTGGGGACAGGCCGCAGCCGCAATGGGTGTGAAGATTTCTAAAACCTTTGCGTTCTTTGCGGCTTTGCGGTGAGGTTTTTACGCGGTTATTTCTTCTCGACGTACCACTCGCACACCGAACCCAGACGGTCGGAGGCATCGAACAGGGGGCCGAAGGCGACTCCGTCAATGCGCGCATCCACCGCGTAGTTGTAAACCGGATGCCAGAGGAACAGCGCCGGAAGCTGGTAGACGAACCGGTACTGGAAGGTCCGGTAAAGGCGCGCGCGTTCCTCGCGGTCCATTTCGGTCCGGGCCGACTCGAGCAGTTCGCTGATGGCGCGGTCGTCCAATTGGGAATAATTCTGCCCGTCGGGGGATTGCGTTTGATGCCAGAAGGGATACGGGTCCGGATCCGGGTACGGGGCCGGGTTCAGGTCCACCAGCGCGGCCTGGTACGTCCGCGGCTGGAGATGATCCTCGAGCAGAGACCGCATGTTGGCCTCCCGCAACAGAACCTTCACGCCGACCTTTGCCCACTGGGCCTGGAGGGCGGTGGCGATCGCCTCCTGGCGCGGATCCTCGGCGTAGACCAGCGTAAACTGAAGTGCGCCGAGGTCCTCGTTCGACCGGACGTAGGCATCCGTGCCCGGGGTCGCGCCGGTGGGAATGGCCCATCCGGCCGCATCCAGCAGGCGGGCCGCTTCGTCCGGGTTGTACGCCAGCGGAAGCAGGTTCGGGTCCTCCGCCCAGGTTCCGGGAAGAATCGGCCCGGCGGCCAGCACCGCCTGCCCGGCCAGCACCGTATCGATGATCCGCTGCCGGTCGATCGCGAGCATCAGCGCCCGGCGCACGTCGCGCTGGCCGAGGAACGGCACATCGTCGTTCTTGAGATTAAGGAAAACCACCGACGCCTGCGGCAGGCGCGCCGTGTAGATGTTCCAGGAGGATCCCTTCAGCGCGGTCTGCAGTTCGCCGGTTGTCAGGGCGCCCATGCCCATTACTTCGCCGGATTGGAGCGCCTCGAACGCCGCCGCCTGCGTGGGGTAGTACAACAGATCGATTTTTTCCAGCGCCGGCTTGGTGCCGTAATATTTTTCAAACGGGCGCAGCGTGACGCCGAGGATTGTCTCCCCTTCGACGATCAGGGTTTCCACCGTAAACGGGCCGGAACCGACCGGTTTCAGGTTGAAGGAAAGCGTATCCAGTTCCTTCACCCCTATGCCATTCAGGATATGGGACGGCAGCAGGCCGGTGGCGAGGTAATCCAGGAACGGCGCATAGGGCTCGGACAGCGTGAAGCGGACTTCCTTCGCGGACAGCGCTTCGACCTTTACCGAGCGCCAGAGCGCGGCCAGGTCTTTCCGGCCGGGGTAGTTGTTGTCCTGGATCAGTCCGAAGGTGTACACCACGTCCTGGGCCGTGACCGGCTCGCCGTCGTGCCAGAAGGCGTCGTTTCGGATTTTAAAATAGTAAGCCGTCCCGTTCTCAATCAACCAGCCCTCGGCCAGGTCCGGCACGGGGACCCCGGTGGAGTCAAAGCGCAGCAGGCCGGAAAAAACCAGGCGGTCCACGTCGCGGTCGGGCGGATTGCGGACGTCCAGGACCGGGTTGAGCCGCTGCATCCCGCCGATAAGCGCCTCCGTGTATTCCCCGCCGCTCGTATCGGGTGCGGCCGGAAGGATCGGGGTGTTGGATCCGCGCAAGGCCAGGATCAGCAGCAGGACGAGGATCACCCCCGCGGCGGCGATCAGGATTTGCCAGCGGAAGCGCTTCAAGGTTGTATCCGTCCGGACTGAGGTGAATTCACGTGGGGGTTTTGCCCATTCGACGGCAGGGCGGAAACGGTTTACCGGAAGGCGAGAACGGTGATGAAGGAAAGGGCGAAGAAGAGAATGCTGAGGATGATGGTTCCATTAAAGAGAGCCTTCTCCACTCCGCGCCGGGCCCGGAAAACGCCGCCCGCATCGCCGCCGGTAAGCCCGCCTAGGCCGGCTTCCTTGCTCTGCAGCACGATGACGATGATCAGGACGACGCCCAGGATAATTTGTGCAATGCTAAGGTATGTCTTCACAGGACCTCCGATTTGCCAGTGATGCCTTATTAGGGCTGCGGGATTATATCAGAAACGCCCCCCGCTTGACCTTGTCATTCAGGAGGGCTCTTTGCCCAACGTCATCCCGGCGTGAACTTAGCCGGGACTAAACCGGCATAAGGAAGAAAGCCCAGGCTAAAATGGCGTAAACCGCGACCAGGACGCTGCCTTCCAGCCAGTTTGAGCGCCCGTCGGCGGCGATCAGCGCCACGACCGCCACCCCGGCGACTACGGAAATCACCTCGAAAGTGTTGAATACCAGGGTCAGCGGGTGGCCCATCGTCAGGCTGGCGAACACCAGCAGCGGCGCCACCAGCAGCGCGATCTGCAGGCAGGATCCGAGCGCGACCTCCAGGCTGAGTTCCAGCTGGTTGCGCAAAGCGACTTCCACCGCCACGAAATGCTCGGCCACGTTGCCGATCACCGGCACCAGGATGATACCCAGGAAGAACTCCGACACGCCGCTGGCAGCGATCACCGGCTCGATTACGCCGACGAGAATTTCACTCAACACGACCACCCCGGCCGTGGCGAGGCCCAGGCGGATAAGCGCACTCTTCAACGTGCCCTTGGTATGCGTTGGCTCCACCCCCACCGGGGATGGGATGACCCCGTTGTGATCGCTCAAGGAGTAAACCAGGCTGAGGATGTAGATCAGCATCATTGCCCCGGCCACGCCCAGGCTCAGGTACTCCACCCGGATATCTTCCGGGGCGCCGATGCTCTGGCCGAACAGCGACGGCACGCTCAAGGCCACCACCGCCAGCGCCAGGAGCGTGGCATACCGGCTGGCGGTCTCGGTGGAAAAGCGCTGCGCCCCGTTCCGGATACCCCCGACCAGGAGGCTCAACCCCAGCACCAGGAGCAGGTTGCCGATGATCGACCCCGTGATCGAAGCCTTCGCCAGTTCGAGGTAGCCTTCCCGGATGGCCACCAGGGTGATGATCAGCTCGGCGGCATTTCCCAATGTCGCGTTGAGCAGCCCGCCCACCCGGGGGCCGGCGCGCGCGGCGAGAATTTCCGTGCCGATCCCCATTTGCTTGGCCAGCGGGATCAGGCCGACGCAGGTCAGTATGAAGATCAGGATCGGGGAAGCGCCGAGCGCCCAGGCCGCCGCCGCCATGAAGGAGGCGAGCAGCAGGGCGTCGATAAAGCCTATTTGTATTTTAGGAAACGCGAATTTTTTCATCGGATCGATAGTCCGGCTTTCAGAAGCGGAGGATGGAGACCGCGGGGATTATACAATATTGGATCAGGAATAAGGTGGTCGAATAGCCCTGCGCGGGTTCTTCCGCGCAGGGCGTATCGAGACCGTGTCATCTTCCCCTGCATCGCGGTCTCGATACGGCGCTTCGCGCCTACCCCCGGATCAAAAGGTGGTCGAGTAGCCCTGCGCGGGTTCTTCCGCGCAGGGCGTATCGAGACCGTGTCATCTTCCCCTGCATCGCGGTCTCGATACGGCGCTTCGCGCCTACTCGACCGGCTTTTCGCTTCATTGATACAATGGAATGACCATGGAAAAAGGCGCCCTGCTGAACGAACGGTACGTGCTCGTCAAGCCGCTGGGGAGCGGCGGGATGGCGCACGTCTGGCTGGGGCGCGACGAACTGCTCAACCGCACCGTCGCGATCAAAATCCTGCGCGAGGAATACACCCGCAAGCCGGATTTCCAGGAACGGTTCCGCCACGAAGCCCAGGCGATCGCCCGGCTTTCGCACCCCAACCTCGTCACCGTCTACGATTTCGGGGTGGATGACGGCCGGTACTTCATGGTCATGGAATACATCGAGGGCGAGGACCTGAAGACGTTTCTGCGCCGGGCCCGGCCGCAGCCGCTGGAGACCTGGCTGGATATCGCGATCCAGGTTTGCGAAGGGCTCGGGCTGGCACACCGGGCCGGCCTGGTCCATTGCGACATCAAACCGCAGAATATCCTCCTCGCGCCCGATCTGCTCGCCAAGATCGCGGATTTCGGGATCGCGCGGGCGATGGTCGCCAAGGGGCTTGTCCTCGACCGCACGCAAACCCAGCCGCTGGAGGAGGACACCGTCTGGGGCAGCCCGCAATACGTCTCGCCCGAACAGGCGGCCGGCGACGCCCTGACGCCCGCCTCCGACATCTACTCCACCGGCGTGATGCTGTTCGAGATGCTTACCGGCCGCCCGCCCTTCCCCGGCAAAGATCCGCGTACGCTGATCCTCCAACATCAGCATGAACCCGCTCCCTCGCCGCGCCTGATCAATCCGGATATTCCGGAGGAACTCGAGGCGGTCGTCCTCCGCGCGATGGCGAAATCCCCGGCCGAGCGTTATCGCAACGGCGACCAGATGGCCCGGGTTTTGAAGGCGCTGCTTGCGGATTCCGCCGCGCCGCTCCCGGATGCTTCCCCGACGGCGGATTTTCCCGTGGTGGCCGAGGAACCGGGAATTGATTGGAAGGCGGTCGGGCTGGGATTTGCGAGCCTGATCTCCGCCGGGGGCCTGATCCCGCTCTGGGTTTATGTGTACTTCCTTTATAATCCCCCGGGACGCTGACCTTCCCGCGCCCCCTTTTTAGCGGCTTTCCCGCGATCCTTACGGCCGGGTTAACGTTAACGATTTACAAACCAAGCATTGGTATAATCATATTTCAAGCCCGATTCACGACTGGAAAGTCTTTCCGCGGGCGTAATTCAAATCGGAGGTTTGTGTGAATTCCAACCGTACGCGCAACATTGTTGCGATCCTTATTGTCATGTTTTTCATGGGGTACCTCCTCGTCAGCTGGTACAACAACCAGCAGGCGAGTATTCCGACCATTTCCCTCAGCCAGGTGGCGCAGGAAATCCAGGCCGAAAAGATCAAGCAGATCATCGTGATCGAAGACGACCTGGAAATCCATTATGCGGACGAGAAGCAGGCCAAGGCGCGCAAGGAATCCACCGCGCCCCTGGCGGAGCAGCTGGCGACCTTCGGCATCACCCCCGAAGACCTGGACAAGGTCAAGATCGAGATCAAGCCGCCCAACGACTGGGGCATGGTGTTCAACCTGCTGAGCTATCTGCTGCCGGTCCTGGTCCTGGGCGTATTCATCTACTTCATGGTCCGCCAGATGCAGGGCACCAACAACCAGGCGATCATGTTCGGCAAGAGCAAGGCGCGCATGCTGTCCGGCGACCAGCCGACGGTGACCTTCGAGGACGTGGCCGGGGTCGAGGAAGCCAAGGATGAGCTGCGCGAGGTGGTGGAATTTCTCAAGGAACCGGAGAAGTTCATCTCCCTCGGCGCGCGCATCCCCAAGGGGGTCCTGCTGGTGGGGTCCCCCGGAACCGGCAAAACGCTGATGGCCAAGGCTGTCTCGGGCGAGGCGGGGGTTCCGTTCTTCTCGATCTCGGGTTCCGAGTTCGTGGAGATGTTCGTCGGCGTCGGCGCCAGCCGGGTGCGCGACCTGTTTGAACAAGCCAAGCGCCATTCCCCGTGCATCGTCTTCGTCGACGAGATCGACGCCGTCGGGCGCCAGCGCGGCACGGGCCTCGGCGGCAGCCATGACGAACGCGAGCAGACCCTAAACCAGATCCTGGTCGAAATGGACGGGTTCGACACCGATACGAATGTGATCGTCATGGCGGCGACCAACCGGCCCGACATCCTCGACCCGGCGCTCCTGCGGCCGGGGCGGTTCGACCGGCGGGTCGTCCTGGACCGGCCGGATATGCGCGGCCGCGAGGCAATCCTGAAAGTGCACGTGCGCGGCAAGCCGCTGGCGCCCGGGGTGGACCTGACCACGGTCGCCAAGGGCACCCCCGGTTTTGTCGGTGCGGACCTCGAAAACCTGGTCAACGAGGCGGCGATCCTGGCCGCCCGGCGCAATAAAAAATCGATCGGGCAGGATGAGTTTCAGGAATCCGTCGAGCGCGTAATCGCCGGCCCGGAACGCAAGAGCCGCCTGATCACCGTCGCCGAAAAGAAGATCATCGCCAACCACGAAGCCGGGCATGCGGTCGTGATGCAGGCCATCCCGGAATGCGATCCGGTCCACAAGGTCTCGATCATCTCGCGCGGCATGATGGGCGGCTACACCATGGCACTCCCGGAAGAGGACCGCACGGTCCGCGGGCGGCGGGAATACATGGCCGAGCTGGCCGGCTTGCTTGGCGGGCGCGCCGCGGAGGAGATCGTCTTCAACGACATCACCACCGGCGCCGCCTCCGATATGGAACGCGCCACCAAGACCGCCCGCAACATGGTCACCCGCTGGGGCATGAGCGACCGGCTCGGCCCGATGGTCTACGGCCAGAAGGAGGAACTGATCTTCCTCGGCCGCGAAATCTCCGAACAGCGCGATTACTCGGACCAGGTGGCGAACGAGATCGACGAGGAAGTCCGCAAGATCGTCAACGGGGCCTACGAGGAAGCCAAGGCGATCCTGACCAAGCACCGCGAGACGCTGGAAAGGGTTGCTTCGCGGTTGGTCGAGATCGAGACGATTGACGGGGAAGAATTCAACCGGTTGTTCCCGGCGCCGCAGCCCAAACGCAGCGGCACTCCGATCCCAAGAGTGAAGTAAAACCCTAACCATGGAAAGTAAACCGCCGGCGGATTTTTCACCGGCGGTTTTTTTGCTGATACTTTCCGCCAGGGTAGAGTACTCGCCGTTCTGCCCGGCCGTCCCGACGATCCTCCATCCTGCGCCATGAGGCGCTTCCCTGGCTGACGCTCCTCATCTGCCCCTTTTATGAAAATGCCCTCCGGCGCAAACCGCCGGCGGGCTGCCCATCCGGGCCGTGCAGGGGCAAGTGCGATAACCTTCGCGTTCGCCGAAATCCCGCGCCTTTTCATAAATCCCTCATTTTCAGGACGCCGCCCGTCGATGGGTTATAATGCTCCAGCCCTGAAACGGGCTATTTTCAAAACAGGAAAGGCAATTCATGTTTTTAGGAATCGACCTTATCGAATTGATCCGGACCGTCGGATATATCGGCATCATCGCGATCATCTTCGCGGAATCCGGGTTGTTCTTCGGATTCTTCCTCCCCGGAGACAGCCTGCTGCTCACCGCCGGTCTGCTCGCCGCGCGCGGGGAATTGAACATTTGGATCCTGCTTCTAACGCTGGCCCCGGCGGCAATTCTGGGGGATAACGTCGGGTATTGGTTTGGGAAGAAGGCCGGCCCGGCGATCTTCAACCGGGAGAATTCGCTGCTGTTCCGGCGCAAGAACCTGCTGGCGGCCAAGGCCTTCTACGAAAAGCACGGCGGAAAAACGATCACCATCGCCCGTTTTATGCCGTTCATCCGCACCTTCGCGCCGATCGTCGCCGGCGCGGTGGAGATGGAGTACAAACGGTTCATGCTGTTCAATCTGCTGGGAGGGCTGTTGTGGGCGGTCGGGGTTACGCTCGCGGGATATTTTCTCGGGCAATGGATCCCGCCCGAGGTGCTGGATAAATATTTCCTCATCATCCTGATCGTGGTGGTTTTCCTTTCGGCCCTGCCCGCCATGATCCACGCCTGGAAGGAATACCGCCACGAGGTGTGGCAAAAGGTCGTCAGCATCTGGAACCGGATACGGGGAAAACAACCCGAGCCGACGGAGTAGCGACGGCCGGATGGATATGGATTAAGGGAACGCAATGCCGATATATACCTACCGCTGCACGAAGTGCGGCGTGGAATTCGAACAGCACCAGACCTTCTCGGATCCTCCGCTGACCAAATGCCCGGAGTGCGGGAAGAAATCTCTGCGCAAGGTTTTTACCCCGGCCGGGATCATCTTCAAGGGAACCGGCTGGTACGCCACGGATCATCGCTCTCCGTCCGGCGGCGTGAATATCAAGAAGGATAAATCCGAGACCCCCGCGGAAAAACCGGCTTCGGATTCCTCGGCCGAAGCGGCTCCGGAAAAGAAGAAGCCGGAACCCAAATCCGGCGAAGCTTCCGGCGAATCGAAGAAGTAATTTGACAGGATTTACAGGATAAATTGGGGTTTTATTTTTAGTTACTACTCAACCCGGGAAAAGCGTACACGGATTACACCGAAAAGATCCGATGACACGGATTATATAGAAAGAAACCTCTGAAAAAGGGTGTCTTACTGAGCGAAGCGAAGCATTTGTTCCTGCGTTTCTAGACTCTTCGCTACGCTCAGGGTGAGTTTTTCAGAGGTTTCAAATAGAAATTTCGGCGTCCTCGGCTCCTTTCGGTGTTTCACGAATTGAAATCGGGCTGAGTTGTTACTATTTTTATTTTTAAAAAAGAATTGCTAAAGATATTCTTTGCGTCCTTAGCGTCTTTGCGGTGAGATTTGTTTTTTTTTTACATTTGGAACCCGTTGCGGGCGCGGATCACCTTATAAGAAAAGTTTTCCACATAATTCATGAGCTTTTCGGATATTTCCTGCCATTCCTTCGAAGCGAGAAATTCGTCCATGGCTTCCATCCCCGGCGCAACGCCCCCCACCATGATCTGCGGGCTGTCCCCGTAGGCGGTGTACCAGGCGTCGGTCGGTTCCACACCCAACTTCTGCATTCCCGGCAGAAATTCCCGCACGATGAATTCGAAATATTCCTGCGCCTGCCCCGGGAGGATATCCCAGGTCATCAGCAGTTTGACTGCGGTCATGCGCCCCGCTTGTGATCCAGGACCAGCACGTGGGTCTCTTCCGGAAGGTCCGCCCGCGTGATCTTCAGCGATTCCTGGGTCTTGGGCGCGGAAAGGCCCATTTCCTTTACGAATTTTTGGAGGGTGTCCAGCTTAAGGTTGATTTCGGGGGTGCGGTAGTGCATCGGCACCACGATCGAGGGCTCGAGCAGACTGATCACTTCCGCCGCCTGCGACGCGTTCAATCCGCTGCCGCCGCCGACCGGCACCAGCGCGACGTCCACCGCTCCGAGGTTCTCGATCTGCTGCTGGGTCGGGACGTAATCCAGGTCGCCCAGGTGCGCCACCGTCAACCCGTTGAAATCCACCAGGTACAGCGTATTGGAATCTTTGCTCTCGGTTTTTTTCTTCTTCCCGGAGGCGTCCGGCGCATGGCGGGTGGAGATGCCGGTGATGAATACGCCGCCAATTTCGAATTCGCCCGGCCCGCGGATGATCCGTTTTTCGCCCTTGACGGCTTCCACACAGTTATGGCCCGGAGAATCATGCGAGACGCAGACGATATCCGCCTTCAGGCGCAACGCATCATAGCCGATGCTGTCGTCGTACGGGTCGATCACCACCGACGCCATGCCGCGCTCCATCAAACGGAAACAGGAAAGGCCGTACCAGACGATCTCCATGGGGCATCCTCCGAGAGTCTGGATTATACTCGATAGAATAGAACGATCAACGATGGACGATAGACCATCGACCGCGGCCTAAATCAGCGACGGGAATGGGTTTCGCGGCCGGTGATGGTGATCGGCGGATCGCATTTTCCATGAATCACTCAGACTCTTCCAATCCCATGCCGGCGCGGTCTCCGCTGCTTTGCTTGGAAATCGGCGGCGGGCGCGTGCTGCGCCCGGAAGGCGCCCCGCCGCTCCCCGCAGACTCCTCCGGAACGACGCCGCTGATCGATCGCGCCACCCTGCGCATTCCGCCGGGGCGGAGTTATGCGGACGCCCAGCTGGACGATACCCAGACGCTTGCGCGCGAACGGTTCCGCTGGAAACCGCCGCTGCGCTTTTCGGTCCGCGCGCGGGTTTCGATCCCCGATCCGCGCGGGACCTTCGGCTTCGGATTCTGGAACGATCCGTTTTCGCTGTCGCTCGGGATGGGCGGCGCCGCGCGCAAGCTGCCCGCCGCGCCGCAGTGCGCCTGGTGCTTCTATGGTTCGCCTCCGCACGATCTCCCGCTGGTGGAGGGCGTGCCCGGATCGGGCTGGAAAGCGCAGGTGCTCTCCTTCCGTCCGCTCCCCCCTCTCCTGCTGGCGCCGATCGCGGCCGGCGGCGCACTGCTGGCCGCGCTGCCCCTGACCCGGCGCTGGGCATTCCGGCAGGCGCGCCGGTTTTATACCGCCGAAGAAACACCGCTTGAGCTCGATCCCGCCTCATGGCATGCGTATGCGATCGAGTGGACCGCATCCGCGGTGCGCTTCTCCGTCGACGGCTCGGAAGTCCTGCGCGCCGCACATCCGCCGCATCCGCCGCTGGGGCTGGTGCTCTGGATCGATAACCAATTCGCCGTCGCCTCCCCCGAGAAGGGGTTCGGCTTCGGCGTGCTGCCCATCGAACGGGAGCAAACGCTCGAACTCGAGGATGCGCGGATTGAATCACCCCTCCCGGCGTGATAGAATGCGCGGACTTGCCCGGAGACGGCGGATGGGTTGCGGCCCACGCCCGGATAAAAAAAGCACATGATGGAATCCCATGATTTGGAAACCCTCTCCCGGATCGTCAGCCGCGTGATGGCGGTCGAAGAAACGATGCTGGGAGGCCCGAAACAGAATTTCATATTCCGCGCGCGCGGTCAGCTGACGCTCGAAAGCGAACTGGCCTACGCGCAGCTGGCCGGCGCCGTGAAGCCCCTCGGCCTGACGGCCCTGTTGCGCGCGGACGGCGGCCGCCAGGAGATCCTCCTGGTGAAGGAACTCTCCCGTCCGGGAAGCGGCAACCCGCGCATCAACCTGCTGCTCTTTCTGCTGACCCTCGCAAGCGTCGTCTTCACCGCCGCGATCAACGCCGTCCCCGCTTCGGCCATTCCCTGCGAAACCCCCGCCGACCTGGCCGGGAGCCTCGCCTATCAATGGAAGCTGATCGTCCTCCTCGCCGGGCAGGCGTTTGCCAATCTCGGCGCCGGTCTGCCTTTTGCCCTGAGCTTTCTCGCCGTCCTCGGGACGCACGAATTCGGGCATTACCTGGCCGGCCGGAAAAACAATACCCGGGTAACGCTTCCATTTTTCATCCCCCTCCCGCTCATCAGCCCGTTCGGCACGCTCGGGGCGGTGATCTCCATGCAGGAGCCGCCCCGCAACCGGAACGTCCTGGCCGAGATCGGGATCGCCGGACCGCTGGCCGGCTTCCTGGTCGCCTTGCCGCTGCTCGTGATCGGCCTGGCGATGTCCACGGTCGAGGCGCTGCCTACCACCCTCGGCCCGTGCGAGGGTTTCTCGCTGGAAGGCAATTCGATCATCTACATGCTGACCAAGCTGGCGGTGTTCGGGCGGATGCTTCCGGCACCGGCGGTCTTCGATACCGCGCCCATCCTCTTCTACCTGCGCTCGTTCTTCACCGGTTTCCCGTTCCCGATGGAAGGCGCGGATGTCATCATCCACCCGCTGGCTTTCGGCGCCTGGGCGGGGTTGCTGATCACCGGGCTGAACCTCATCCCGGCCGGCCAGCTGGACGGGGGCCATCTGCTCTACGTCCTCCTGGGGGAACGCGCCGGCCGGATCCTGCCCTGGATTATGATGGGAATGGTCATCCTCGGCTTGTTCTGGCCGGGCTGGTTTCTCTGGGTGGTCATTATCTTTTTCCTGGGACGGGCGCATGCCGAGCCGCTGGACACCGTCACACCGCTCGACACCCGCCACCGTCTGTTGGCTTGGACCGGCCTGATCCTTTTCGTATTGATATTCACCCCCATCCCGCTGCAGGTGTTCGGTGGCTGAAGAACTCTTCCGCGACCTCACGCCCGAGCAGTTGCGCGAGCTGATCGCGCAGGACCGGGTGCCGCGCCTTATCGACGTCCGCAATCCCGAGGAATTCGCGTTGTGCCGCCTGCCCGGCGCCGAACTGCATCCCGGCGGCCAGATCGCCGAATGGAGCAGAACGCTCGACCCGAACGAGGAGATCCTGATCTATTGCCATCACGGGATCCGCAGCCTGCACGCGGTGATGTACCTGACCGCGAAGGGGTTCAAACGGGTGATGCACCTGCGCGGCGGGCTGGACGCCTACAGCCTGCGCGCGGACCCGAGCGTGCCGCGGTATTAAACCCCTATTAACCGCAGAGGCGCAAAGGAGACAGAGAATTCGCCAAGATTATAAATTTTTTCTTGAACATTCTTTACTTTTATTACCCTGTAATATCCTGTAAATCCTGTCTACTTTCTTCCGATTCATACCCGCCAGAAGTTCACGACCGGTTTGGCGCCATCGGCGCGGAGGATTGTGAATAATACTATTGCTTTCCGGTAAAACAGGTCCGGTTATTTCCTCCCCGGCTGCGATTAAAGAAGTTTTTATATGAAAAATGAGTAGAGGCGGATCGGATATTGGAAATCGGCCGAAGTTCAGAGGGCGACCGGAATGGTGAACCAGAAGCGGCTGCCTTGACCGATACGGCTCTCCACACCGATCCGGCCGCCCATCGCTTCGACCCAGGCTTTGGCCACCGCCAAACCAAGCCCGGTGCCGGTACTTCCATCGTCGGCGGAAGAATCCGCCCGGTAAAATCGATCGAACACGCGCGTCAGGTCGCCTTGGGAGATACCTTGTCCGGTATCGGTGATGCTTATGGTGGCGGTTTTGGAGTCAGACGCCGTGCGCAGAATGATCCGTCCACCCTCCGGTGTGTGCTGGAGCGCGTTGACGACCAGATTGACAAGCACCTGGCGGAGTCGGTCCGGGTCCGCCGAGACCGGGATTTCCTCGCCGGGTAAATCCCGCTCGAGGACGACGGCGTGCGCATCCGCTGCGGCGGCGAAGCTCTCCACCACCGATGCCACGACGCCGGCCAGGTCGAGCCGTTCATTATGCAATCGCGGCTTCCTCGATTCGGCGAGCGAGAGTTCGCGCAGATCGTCCACCAGCCGGCTGAGGAGGCGGGTCTCGTCGAACAAGCCGGCAATCTCGGTCTGGGTCAGCGGGTACACCCCGTCCAGCATCGCCCGCAGGTTTCCCTGCAGGACGGCCAGCGGAGTTCGCAATTCATGCGCGATGTCCGCCGTCAGGTTGCGGCGCAGCGTTTCGGCCTGCTCGAGCGAGGCGGCCATTTCGTTAAGCGCGCGCGAAACCTCGGCCGTTTCCATGCTCCCGCGTTCGGGAATGCGATGGGTCCAATCGCGGCGGGAGAAGGAACGCGCGCCCGCGGCCATCCGGCCCAGGGGGGCGGCGATAAAACGCCCCAACGTCGCCCCAGCGATCAAACTCAACCCGGCGGCCACGAGCGCGGCGATGATTAAAACCGTCCGGAGCCTGTCGAGCAATTCCCCCGCGGCCGGATCCTCCTCACCGGATCCTGCCGTGCCAACGATCAGATACCCGATCGCCGCCTGATCCCCAAGGATGGGTAGCGCGGAAGCCTGTTCATCAGCGGAAAGCGATTCTCCCGTTCGAAGCCCGCGCTCGTCGATCAGGATCCGCCCATCGGCATCGGCCAGCATAAGGGGGGGGCGGCCACGGCCGTTCCCCGCTCCGGAGCCGCGGCCCTGTTCGTAGGAGGCAACGAACGTTTCAACGCCCTGCCAGCTCCCGTTGATGGCATGGAACGCCGCCAGGTCCGAAAGCCATCCGCTTTGGGAGAGCATCTCCTGCCGCGCCAGATATTGACGCACTTGGGTCCCGGCCTGCCAATCGATGAGAACGGCGATCGTCCCGATGCCCACCAGCGATACCAGGCCGAACGCCAGCGTCAGGCGCACCCATAAGCGATTCACGATCCATCCTCCCGGAGGCGGTAGCCCACTCCGAAAACGGTTTCGATCAGGCGCGGCTGGGCGGGATCGGTTTCCACCTTCTTCCGCAGGTTCTTGACGTGGCTGTCGAGCGTTCGTTCCAAGCCGTCGTATGCGAAACCGAACGCCTTTTCGATGAGCTCCGCGCGCGTGAAGGCGCGATTCGGGTACTCCATGAGCGCCTGTAAAATGGAATATTCCGCGGGGGTTAATTCCACCGGCGAGCCGCCGACGGCAAGTACATGGCGGTCCATGTCCATTCGCAGCGGCCCGGATTCCATAATGTGCGCAGGTTCGGGTTCCCGTCCGACGCGGCGTAAAATCGCGCGTACCCGGGCGACGACTTCACGCGGATTGAACGGTTTGGTCAGATAATCGTCCGCGCCGAGCTCCAAACCGAGGATCCGGTCGGCATCGTCCACCCGCGCCGTCAGCAGCAGGATGGGGATGGCGGACAGATGTTTATCCCCGCGGAGCGTTCGCGTAAGCTCAAGGCCGTCCATACCGGGCAGCATAATATCCAATACGACGAGGTCCGGACGGTCCTGCCGGATGGCATGCAGCGCCGTATCGCCGTCGTCCGCGGTTAAAACCGAAAATCCCGCTTCTTCGAGATACGAGCGGATCAGGCGGATGATCTGTGCGTCGTCGTCGACGATTAAAATTCGCTGGGTCATGATTTTATATTATAGACCCGCACCGTACTGCCGATTCGGCATCGCAACCCGGACCGGGCGTTTCGATTGCGCCGCCCGGTCCGGGTCTGCCGTGACGGTTTATACCCGCCGTCGGTCGGGTGTTTCGAGCAGGGGATTGTGTCAGGACCCGGTGCCGTCGCAGACACCGTCACCATCACCGTCGCCCCCGCCGTATCCATTCCCGCCCGGCTGGAAGGGTGTGTTGATCTGTTCGGTGACATGGATCCGCATGCTTTCCAGCATCGTATCCGCCTGGTCCTGCGTCAACCGGCCCTCTGCCACGGATTCCTGCAGTTCGGCGGCGCGGACCGCAAGGAAGGCGTCCACGATTTTCATGGGATCCACCCCCTTCGACTCCGCTACGGCGGCGATGGTTTTGCCGGCATTCAGCTCAACCACCAACTCCGTCCGCGTCATACCCAGGGTCGTGGCGGCGACAGCCACCAGCGAGGATTCCGGCCCGCCGATTCCCCCGCCCCCGGTTCCGCTGCCGCCGTTACCCGGCCTGCGTCCGGCGTCCATCGACTGCGCATGGGCGGTCGTGCCAAAAGCCAGCGTCCCGGCCAGCGCCGCCATCAAAGCCAACGATCCGATCTTCATCCATCTGTTCATAGTGACCTCCTAGGTCTTCGATTTCGGCGGATGGAATTCATCCGCAAGCACAAAGGAAAGCATATCGAATGCCCATGGAGTTCGTATGGAGACAGGATGAAGAAAAACAGAACTTTCCATCCGTGAATTTTTCGGACACGGATGTCGGTTTTGAGAAAAAACGCAAATCACGGCGGCTTTCTTCCTCCGGCATGGAAACAGCGGCGTTTTTACCGCACCGCGGCCCGCCTAAGGCACACGCCAGACGTGCACGACCGGTTTGGCCCCGTCGGCATACAGCTCCAACACATACAGCAGACCGTTCGCGCGATCATACGAAACGTCGCCGATCCGGTAGCGGCGCTGATCGCCTTCGCCCAGCATCTCCACATCGGTGCCGGCCGGATTGAAAAAGAGATGCTCGTCGATGTCGAGAACCGCATAGGGCTGCGGTTCCCATGAGTTCAACTCCCCGGCGGCCACCCGGGCTAGGTCGGCCGGATCGTAAAAAATAATCTCCGCGTCATAATGCGTGCCCCACCACCCGCGCTGGCTGATGCAGCCTCCGGCGTCCGCGTCACAACAGCCGGAAAAATCTTCCGGCGGGCAAGTTGTGCCGTCGGCCATTCGACAGGTCGGGAAGTCGGTCACATCCGCATCCACACAAACCTGTTCAGGACCGGCCGGATTCCGGTAGCCGTACCAGAACTTCGCGCCGTTGCTTTTGGTGCCCGCAAACAGGACGGCCGCTTTACCCGATGGGGTCGTCAGCCACGCCCCACCCTCCCATTCATCCGGATGTTGATACCCGCTCTGGCAGCGGATAATCTCTTCCGTAGAATCCGAGGTCGCATATAAAAGGAGTACGGTTTCACTCAGGCGGGTCCCGGGGGCGGGCGCGGCGCCATCCTCCCCCCATGGACGATAGGCAAACAACGCCGGCCCCATCCCGCCCTGCCCGCCGTCCCGCATCCGCCCGGCGGCCAGCAGGCGCCCGGACGCATGCGCATCCGCCCAGGCGGCGGGGATCTCGAAAAGATATCCGTTCACGCTGTATGGATTCTGGTGGCCGATAAACCAAACTCCCTTGAAATCCGGGGCTGCCAGGTCCGGGCTGAACCAGGCGTGCGATGGAACGTCTGGCGGTTGAAGGTGCTGCCCCCAGGCCAGGTGGATCCGCGGACCGGTATCGGGATGATTGAGGTATTGCATCCCGGCTTTCGGAATTTCCTCGAGGCCGGTGAAATACCCCGCGGTGACATCCGCGAAGTTCTGAAGAAATCCGGCGATGGGGAGACTGCCCGGGTTGCCGGCCATCGCGGGCACCGGAATGCTGACTTCCGCAACCTGATTCCCATCCGGCAACGATCCCCAGGCCTGCCGGTCGTGGCCCATAATGAACAGCGAGCCGGGATGGGCGTCGTTCCCGGCCGGATCGCCGTCGGGGTTGAAGGTCATGGCATTCCCGCCATAGGCGAATGT
>Ga0105091_10000247_pt1 | contig 21786 bp, 16 predicted proteins | sample PPLLak1March2015_FD_87022 | JGI IMG/M metagenome (GOLD analysis project Ga0105091, IMG submission 87022) | Freshwater sediment microbial communities from Prairie Pothole Lake near Jamestown, North Dakota, USA - PPLs Lake P7 Core (1) Depth... | ecosystem: Environmental > Aquatic > Freshwater >... | reverse complement strand
CGCCTGCGTACCGGGCCAGATGTGGTTCGGATTGACGCAACTTGGGTTGTCGCATGAGTGACAGCCGTTCTTGCCTTGCGGGAACGGCGCGCCGTTGGCGATTTCCCATGAGACTTGTTGGGCAGGCCGGGCCCTGTTGTGCGAGATGTTGATGCTGCCATACATGGCGCCGGTCATGCCGCCGAGCCAGGGCCAGCAATCATCCGGGCCGCGTTTATCGACCTTGGCCCAGAAGCGCGCTTCGATCTCAGGTGAAATCACCGCCTGCGTCACGTCCTCAGCCATGCCCTTCCTCCTGCGAGTATCTCCCCTCGAAGCGGGCGATCAGTTCCTTCATCATGGCGATGATGTCGGGTCGGTCACCGTTGGAAATGTAGTTGACCCTGCCTCCGCCATAGTCGCCGAAATGGGCGGTCAACAGGACGAAGGCGATTTTCCTTGGTTTCTCATTACCGTTGAATGTTTCATCGAGCACCTCGGCGATGACGTTCATCTTGGCGCGTTGTTCGGTCTCGATGGGGCCATGGGTGGGGTCGGTCATTAAAACTCTCCTGGGGCTACCTGACAACACTGGATACCGTTACGTCGCCACATCTCGACTAGGCTGGAGCGATCGTCGAACACCAGGTCAGGCTTGTGGCCAGCTTCAATGGCCTGGTGGAGCCAGAGCTCCTTGAGCTCATGGTCAGGACGATAGTCCCCGTCTGAACGCATTAGTAGTTGGTCGGGGTATAGGTGGTGTTCGATAAGCCAGGTACAGGTTTTGGCTCGAACACTATCACTCCTACCTGACCAGATCTCTAACTTGACACCGTTGGATCGGAGCAGACCAAAGATCTGGATAATTGGTATGATCGGTGTGTCGTCGACGCAGGCCTCGAAGAAGGCATCCCAGTTCTTTTTGGCTCCCTTGATGTGGTGGAGTCGGTGCTCGACGTTGGCGAGCGTACCGTCGAGGTCGAAGATCACGAACATCAAGGGTTACCTTCTTGCTCTTGGTTCATAGTGTTTTCAACCACTGCCTTGATGATCTCTCCATGGCATAGCCTGGGAGCACAGAAGCATATAAGGTCTACATCTCCGGTTTCTGCTTTGTTGGTTATATTGTTGAGAGCCTCGATGACCTGAGGATCCTGGTTCTTGATCTTTTGGTTCAACGATATTTTGTATTGATCTACGCTTTTCTTCCGAGTGGTTTGAGCGTTGATTGGATAAGGGTTTCCCAGAGGGGATCCTCTGCCGATGTAGATCTTGCGGTTACCATCGGCCAGGTGACCATGATGCTTGTTGACGACGGTAGTCATGTTACTAGCTTGCTCGATAGGTGAAGCTGAACTCCTCGACCTGGGGGTGTTCGAGGATCGCAGTCAGCATGTCGACCGTGTCCTGGAGGTCCGACCAGTACCATTCGTCGATCTCGGTCCCGCCGAATAAGAACCCATCCTGCGGTGGCAGCAGCTCGAGCGCTTTTTCAGGTGTCCTGTCTGCTAATAGCTGGACGCACAGGTCGCGCAGCTCGGTCAGCTGCTCGATGCTGACGTTATACTCACGACAGTCGTCGACCCCGCCCTGGACATTGTTGACGAACCAGGCGTGGATCTGGTTGGCCTTGCGCCAGTAGGCACAGGTGCGTTGCAGCAGGTAGGCGTCGAAGCCCGAGGTCTGGCCAGGCCAGGCGACGTTGAGGCCCTTGATCTTGGTGAACAGCTCCAGGCTCTCACCGCTGTCGTACTGGCTGACGTAGCGTTTCGCGTTGAGATACATGTCGAGACCCATTGGTTGTTCTCCTTGGTTTTAAGCGCCGTAGAGCAGCTTGCTCAGGCGGGGGCAGGTTGGGATGGCTTCAAGTGTTGTTGTCGCTCTCCTGGGCCTTCTGGCGGGCTTCCAGGGCTATCTCGGCGGGGATGGTTACGTCGATCATCGTCAGGGCCTTGCGCAGGGAGCCACAGCCATAGCGGTGGACCCAGTCACTGGCGGGATGATAGAGCTCGATCTTGTAGATTGGGCGTTCGTTGATTGGCCATGCAGTCAGGCGAACACGGTAGTCATGATCGAGTGGTTCATTGAGCAGGGTTATCATCTTGTGATTCTCTCTGGTTCCTAAGCAAAGGAGTAGCAGCTCCAGAAGCTGTTTCTGGACACCCGAGCAAAAAGAAATGAGAAAGTTTACTTATGCATCTTCTTGAGGGTTTTAGCGAGTCGAGCTCGTTGGCCTAGCTTGCCTGGTTTCTTGGCTGCAGCATTGAGTTTGGCTTCGGGAATCTTTTCACCCTTTTTGACGCCGAGGGATTTGCGCAGGGCACCAGGATTCTTGATTGCTTTCTTGATCCACTTAGCCATGGGAACCTACCTTCACACATTGTTCGATGTAGGACATTCTGCGGTTGTCCCAGCGCAGGACGTTGACGTGACCCCAGCGGTTGGCGATGACCCGGAAGGCAGCAGCGAACAGGATCATGTCGCCGACCATCATCAGCAGGTCCGAGGCATGGGAATCGTCGGCATGGTTCTCGACTTCGGTGACGGCTGCATCCGAGGCAAAGCCGTTGCCTGGGGTGGTCATGTACTGGATCTGACCATAGGCTTTTGCGGAGGAGATATCTACGCTGGGGATATAGGTGTTGCCTTCGCGGATGTAGCGGAGGGAGGGAACGTAGACCACACGGTCGGATAGGGTACCGGATTCTGGGGATGATTGAATTGCTAGGTTTTTGGCTTTATGGCTCATGGAGTGGAGCCCCTTTTCCTGAAAGATGGTTGGTTTGAAAAACCTGGTTTATCTGGAAAGTTTATAAGGGGTATAGGGTGCTGTCCACCAGGAGCGGGTAATGTACTCTGCACAAGAGAAAGACAAGGAACTCCAGGGCTATCTGGAGAACGCCCGCCAGGAGGGCGAGGCCCTGACCAAGTGGGCCAACGAGCCCAGTGTCAGGCAGCTCAAGCGGGATTTCGAGCAGGCGAGAAATTCCCATCAGGCGCAGATGAGCAAGATCGAGCGATGGAACGATCTGCTCTATGTGCGGAACCAGGCCAAGCCCAAGAAGCTCAAGGGCCGGTCAGGGGTACAGCCCAAGCTGATCAGGCGTCAGGCGGAGTGGAGATACTCGGCTCTTACCGAACCTTTTTTGAATACGGACAAGGTATTCCAGATCAAGCCCAAGACATTTGAGGATGTGGAGGGAGCCAGGCAGAATGAGCTGCTGATCAACTGGCAGTTCAAGACCCAGATAGATCTGGTTAAACTCATGGATGACTACGTAAGGTCTACGGTGGATGATGGGACATCCATTATCAAGGTAGGCTGGTGTCGCTATACGGTCAAAGAGAAGGTGGAAGTTCCTGTATACGAGTACCATGAGATTACGCCTATCGAAAATCCGGAAGAGGTCCAGAGACTGCAGGTGGGACTGCAGATGAGGAAGGAAAACAGACGGCAATATGAGGAGAAGGTTCCAGAAGAGATCAAGGCTTCAGTGGAATATTTTCTGGAAAAGGAAATACCTACTGTTGCAATTGAGACTGGAACCAAGGAGATTGAACGAGAGACGATTATTGATAACCGTCCCACGATAGACATATATAGCCCAGAGAATGTTTACCCGGATCCCTCATGTGAGGGAGATTTGGATAAGGCTAACTTTCTGGTTCTGTCGTTTGAGACCAGTCAGGCCGAGTTGAAGAAGAATGAGATCTATAAGAACCTGGATAAGGTGATCTGGCAGGATGCAGGGCCATTGACGGATCCTGATCATGACACTGCTACACCCGGTGACTTTCAGTTTCCCGATAGCTTGCGGCGTAAGATCATAGCCTATGAGTATTGGGGGTTTTACGATATTCATAATGAAGGGAAACTGGTCCCTATAGTTGCTACCTGGATCGGGAATGTGATGATCCGGATGGAGGAGAATCCTTTCCCGGATAACAAGATCCCTTTCATCATGGTGCCTTACCTGCCGGTCAAGCGGGAGCTCTGGGGTGAAACTGACGCGGAGCTGCTCGAGGACAACCAGCGCATCCAGGGAGCCATCACCAGGGGCATGATCGACCTGCTGGGACGTAGCGCCAATGCCCAGACAGGGATGGCCAAGGGGGCTCTCGATGCGCTCAACAAGCGCAGGTACGAGAATGGGGAGGACTACGAGTTCAACCCCAACATCGATCCCACGCGGGCTCAGATTCAGCACAAGTTTCCCGAGCTGTCCGAGTCGGCCCTGCAGATGTCGCTGATCCAGAACCAGGAGGCAGAGGCCCTGACAGGCGTCAAGAGCTTCTCTGGGGGCATTACCAGCGAGGCCTACGGGAGTGTCGCCACCGGCATGCGGGGGGCCATAGACGCCGCTGCCAAGCGCGAGATGGCCATCATGCGGCGGATGTCGAACGGTATGGCCAAGGTGGCCCGCAAGATCGTCTCGATGAACTCGGTCTTCCTGTCGGAAGAGGAGGTGGTGCGGGTCACCAACTCCGAGTTCGTGACGATCAGGAAGGAGGACCTCAAGGGGAGTTTTGACTATGTGGTCGACATCTCGACCGCAGAGATGGACAATGTGAAAGCCAACGATCTGGGCTTCATGCTGCAGACGATCGGACCAGGCAGCCATCCCCAGATCTCGACGATGATCCTGGCCGAGATCGCTGACCTGAAACGGATGCCGCATCTGGCCCAGGCACTCAGGGTGTTTAAGCCGGAGCCCAATCCGCTGGAAGAAGCTTACAAGCAGGCCGAGATCGAGGGGATGAAGGCTGAGGCGGCTGAGAACCAGGCTAGTGCCCAGCTGAAGCTGGCTCAGGCCAAGGAGGCCGAGGCCAAGGCCCGGCTGACCGATCTCGAGTATGTCGAGCAGGAGACGGGGACCAACCATGCCCGCGACATCGAGAAGCAGAAGGCGCAGTCACGCGGCAACCAGGATCTCGAGATTACCAAGTCGTTCCTGAAACCCAGAAGATACAATGAGACAGAGCCTGATGTGCCTGCGGCTGTGGGGTATCGGCAGTTGTCCAAGAAGGATGGAGAATCGAGGCCCAACGGTAATGTAAGACCACCTGTGGCACCTATGGGACCAGGGGCTCCTTTGGCTCCTACGTATAGTCCTGATGATCCTTTCCAGTCGATCACGGGTCCAGACCTGTATGATATAAACCCGCAACAGTAGGATAATATTATGTATATTACATCTGACATTCTTGAGCTTGAGAGCCAGAAAGAGAAACTTCAGGCGCAGATCGAACGCCGGAAGATGGCCTTGAGGCTGACGGAGAATCCTGACTTCAAGAAGCTGATCATGGAATTCTTCGTGGTGGATGAGTGTGCTCGTCTGGCTCATATGGCAGGAGATCCTGCTCTCGATCAGAAGCGTCGTGACGACGCCATGCTGATGGCCCAGGCGGCAGGACACCTGAAGAGGTTTCTGTCGATCCAGATCAAGCTGGGTGAGAACGCCGATGACGATTTGGACGATCTCGAGGGCAGGCTGGCCCAGGCTCGGGTGGAAGAGGATCACAAGGATTACAGGGATAATGTGGTCCATGTCCTGGATCGGGGAGACAATGCATGAACCCCGACGCAGAGACCGTGATGGGAGAAGACATCCTGGTGATGTCTGATGAGGAGTTTTTGGGTTTGGATCCAAGCCGGTACGATGGGCTTGATGATCCAAAGAAGGCAGAGAAGGAGGAGAAGCAGGAGGACGGAGAGCAGGAGCCTGAGCAGGACGAGCAGCAGGAGGATGAGGCTCAGGACGAGGATGATGGTGGGGGTGAACTAGAAGAGAGTGAACCGGAGAAGGTTGAGCCACCCAGGAAGGATCCAGGGCTGGCTAAGGATGACGCTGAGGAGGAGGTTGTTGAGGCTAAGGCTGATGCGCCTTCGGAGGCGGTGGATTACAAGAAGCTCTATGGCCAGATCATGGCCCCGTTCAAGGCCAATGGCCGGACGATAGAGATCAAGACGCCCGAGGAAGCCATCTCCCTGATGCAGAAGGGAGCCAACTACGCCAAGACCATGCAGCGGCTCAAGCCCTATAAGCGGGTCTTGACCATGCTGGAGAAGCATGAGCTCCTGGATGAGGACAAGCTCAGTTATCTTATCGACTTGGAAAAAAAGAATGAGGGAGCTATACGGAAGCTGGTGAAGGAATCCGGCATCGACCCGATGGATATCGGAGATGCGGACAATCCCACCTATGAGCCGGGCTATTACCAGGTAAGCGATGAAGAGACCAGCTTCAGGGAAGCTCTCGATCAGTTGAATGACACTGATGGAGGTTCCGAAACGATAGCGATCATCAATCGTACCTGGGATGCCGAAAGCAAGGGGATGATCTGGAAACATCCAGGCGTGATGGAGATCATCCACACTCACCGGCTGAATGGTGTATATGATAAGATAGCTGATGAGGTTGAGAGGCTTAGGACCTTGGGTCAGATTCCCGAGACTACGTCTTTCCTTCAGGCCTATCAGGAGCTGGGCAACCAGATGTTTCCTGCCAATGGCAATGGGAATCCGGCCCATAAAACGGGCGATGCTCCCAGGTCGAGGGTAGTGGATAAAGGGATTGCTCCGTCTCAGCAAAAGAGGGTCAGCTCTGACCCGGATGTTGATCGACGATTGAAGGGGACTAGCTCCTCCAAATCTTCTCGTGGCACTCGCGAGGAATTCAAGAATCCGCTGGAAATGTCGGATGATGATTTCCTCAAGCAGATGGAAGGCCGACTGTGATTTATTCCAGCTAGGGGCCGGATTCAAAGGACTAGGTCATGTTTAACTATAATGCACCGAATACGACTCCTTCGACCATTGATGCGGGTCAGCTGGCTCCCAACACCTCGGAGCAGATGCGCACCTTCCATTACCTCAAGAAGGCGATCATCACGGCGAGGAAAGATCAGTATTTCATGCCTTTGGCTCCGGTGATCGATATGCCGAAGCACATGGGCAAGGAGATCAGGATCTACGAATACATCCCTCTGCTGGATGATCGTAACGTCAACGACCAGGGCATCGATGCGGCTGGCGTGGCCATCGTCAACGGCAACCTTTACGGCTCGAGCAAGGACATCGGGACCATCACGGCCCGGTTGCCTGCGCTGACGGAGAATGGCGGACGGGTGAACCGTGTCGGCTTCAGCCGCATCATGCGGTCGGGTACGCTCCACAAGTTTGGCTTCTTCATGGAGTTCACCCAGGAGAGCATCGATTTCGACTCGGACGACATGCTCATGGACCATCTGTCCAGAGAGCTCCTGAATGGCGCTGTGCAGCTCACTGAGGCCGTTCTGCAGATCGACCTGCTGAACAGCGCGGGTGTCATCCACTACGCTGGTGCGGCCACCCAGGACAGCGAGATGACGGGCGAGGGCGCTACGCCTTCGGTGGTCGACTACGCGGACCTGATGCGGGTGGACCAGATCCTGACCGACAACCGGACCCCGAGACACACCAAGATCATCAGCGGGTCTCGCAACATCGATACCCGAGTGCTGCCTTCGGCCCGGATCATGTATGTTGGCTCGGAGCTGACTCCGCTGCTGCGGACCATGGAGGACAGCTTCGAGAACCCGGCGTTCATTCCGATCCAGCATTACGCCGAGGCAGGCACGATCCTGAATGGCGAGGTGGGTTCGATCGGCTTCTTCCGGGTCATCGAGGTTCCCGAGATGCTGCACTGGGCAGATGCCGGTGGGGCGGTTACGACCAATCCTGGTTATCGCGAGTCGGGGGGTAACTATAATATCTATCCCATCCTGATCGTGGGTGATGACAGCTTCTCGACCATCGGCTTCCAGAGCCAGGGGAAGACGGTCAACTTCACCATCATGACCAAGATGCCGGGACGTGAGACGGCTGATCGCAATGATCCCTATGGCGAGACCGGGTTCAGCTCGATCAAGTGGTACTATGGGTTCCTGGCCAAGAGGCCGGAACGCATTGCCGTGATCAAGACGCTTGCGCCTCTCTGACAAGATATAACCCGAGCCCCTCCAGGGAAACCTGGAGGGGTATATATTATAGACAGGATCTGAAAACATGAGTCGTTCTGATTTGGAAAATGAAGCGACCGAGCTTGAGATGCTGAAGCAGCGGGCCAAGCTTATGGGTATTCCCATCGTTGGGAATATCAAGATCGAGACGCTCAGGGATCGCATCAACGAGAAGCTCAGGGCGCAGGGAGAAGGGCCTGAGGATCCAGACGAGGATGAAGACGGGGACGTCTCCTATGATCCTGGTGAGAACGATGATGAGGTTGACGACCTTAGTGATTACCCTGAGGTTGAGGATGACCTGATCGAAGCTGCCCAGGCCCAGGTCGAGGAGGTCTTGCGACTCGATGATTTCCTGGATGACGACCTCAAGCCGCAGCGTTGGGAGGAGCTCCGCAAGGAGCGCCAGCTCTCCAAGAAACAGCGCATGGAGCTGGCCCAGGGGCAGTTCAGGAAGAGGCTGACGCAGCGGGAGATGAAGCTCATCCGGTGCCGCATCACGAATTTGAACCCGGCCAAAAATGATCTCCATGGAGAGATCTTTACCTTCAGCAACAAGCTGCTGGGGGCGGTGAAGCGGTTTATTCCCTATGGGGAGGCAGGGGCCAATGGCTGGCATGTCCCCTACTGCATGTTCAAGATGCTCAAGAACAAGAAGTACCAGGTGATCAAGACCACCAAGAATGACCGGACCAACACGGAGCAGGTTGAAAGATATCTGTCTTCGGAGTTCAATCTCGAGGTGCTGCCGCCCCTGAGCAAGGCTGAGATCGATCAGTTGGCTCAGGCACAGCTGTCCAGGGGTGACACGACGGTTGGTACTGGTGGGAGGCAGATGCTGTAATGGCGGCTTTGGTTCCTCCCTCGGAGTTCACCTGTGACATCACGGAAGATGCCAATGACCTGATGGATGGTCTTACCTCGGATGTCAGTTTTGACATCCCGGTAATAGACTTCGATGATCCTCAGTGGCAGTTTCCGTTTGATCCTACCGATCCGATCTATGGTGCGGTTACACCCTTGACCAATGAAGCTCTTACGGAGCGGATCGTTGGTGGCAAGGGTACGTTCGATGCCATCATGGATGGGCATCTGGCGCACCTCAAGGTGGAGTTCGAGAAGGGGCGCATTACCGGGGCTGAATATACCAAAGCCTACATCGCCATCAGCGCCAACTCCATGTCCTCTGCGGTGCAGTTCCTGTTGGGTCGGGACCAGGCCTTTTGGCAGGCGCAGCAGGCCCAGGTGCAGGCCCTGGTGGCGCTCACACAGCTCGAGATCGCCAAGTACCAGCTGGTTGAAGCCCAGTTCATGGCGCTCAACTCCAAGGCCCGCTACGCCCTCTCCAAGGCGCAGCTGATGACCCAGGAGGTGGCCTACTGCGCGGGCAAGTTCCAGCTCGATTACCTGCTGCCGGAGCAGTACGAGGCCGCAAGAGCCCAGACCCTGGACACCAGGTCTGATGGCACACCTGTGCTAGGTATTCTCGGGAAGCAGAAAGAGTATCAGGACAAGCAGATGGATGTGGCCGATACCCAGATCCAGCTCTACAACCAGCAGATCGATAGCTACAAACGCGACGCAGAAGTGAGATCTGGCAGGCTCTGGATCGATGCCTGGATTACCCAGAAGACCATCGACGAGGGACTGTTGCCACCTGAAGGTTTCAGCAATGCCAACCTTGATGATGTGCTCGAGGTGATCAAGGTGAACAATGGTTTTGGACCTCTGCAGGTTACGCCCTAATGTTTAGATTGGTTGGGTCTTATGTCTACGGTTCTGGTAGCTTCGACCCTGACCAACCTGGCGGGTGATTTCAACACACGGCCTAACTTTCTACGTAGTACCATTCTCTCCAATGCCATGAATCTTGGGTCTTCCCGCAAGAAGGATGGCCTGTCCCCACATCTGAATAAATCCTATCTGTCTGGTCCCAGCATGACCTGGAGAAGCTTCTTCAGGTGGGGTCTCAGGGACGACCTGGGTGGTGGCACCAACTATGACACCGTAGGGTATCCTACGGCCAAGCTGCAGTCGGCGGTGAATGTCACCGAAGCTATCATGGAAGAGCAGGTGCTGACGGCGCTTGCTGTCCTGGATCCCACTGTGGATCCAGCCAATGACGATGCTGTGTTTACGCCTCCACCACCTGGGCCCCTCGAGGGGATCAAGCTGGACAAGGCCAACCCAGGCTGGTGGGCTGGAGCCTGGCTGATCCAGGAAGCAGGCTCAGCCCCTACGCCTTATAACTCGGTATGGTCCGCAGATTATATAATCAGCACCGGATTGATCGAGGTATATTATGTAGACATCGGAAGTGGGACACCTGCGGTTGCCAGCTTCGATCCGGCTGACGTGGTGGGAGCTCCCGACTATGACACCACAGGAGAGGATAGCTACGTCTACTCGGTGTTCCAGCTGGAGCGGGCGACTACACCAGGCGTGCTGGAAGGACCCTACATAGATATCTATCTGGTTGGTTCAGGCAATGATGATATCGACGATAACATAGAAGATGCTACCATCTCGGAGGCAGAGTTTTATCCATTTATTCCTATAAGGCTGGATAATCAGTTTCTGTCGGATACCCACATCGCCGACGCCTACGAGCAGTCCAAGACGGCTTACAAGAAGGCTGTGGGGGGTAACCTGGACGAGATCATCCAGCAACTGGAGGAGCATCCGGACAAGGATGATATTGATTATGCCTATGTGGTTTTCGGGGTTCCCCTGAATGCTCTTGAGCAGTCCTCGAGGAAATATATATTCAGGTTCTTCAAGTTTCTCCAGGACAGGACGGAGGCTCTTTTGGGTGGTACCACTGCCGCCGAGAAGATCGTCGAGATCAGGACTGCCCAGGCTGTAGGCCTGGCAGCAGAGACATCTCCCAGCAATTTCTGGATGCAGGTTTCCTGGCTCGACATAACCGAGACCGAGGGAACCGGCGTACTGACCAATGCCGACACGGGGAATCCCGCCAAAGCCGACGCGATCTGGCTGGTCCAGGCAGGAGATGTGACAACAGTCTATTGGCAGCAGACCAACACCAGCTGGAGAGCTGTAGCTGTAACTGGTTTGGTTCACAGGAATTATATCTACAGGGATAAGAACGTAGAAACCAAAGCAGTTGATGCTCTGCTGGATGCGGATGAGTCTGGTTTCTTGCTACCTTTGCATTTTCCCATTTTCAGGGATATGCCTCTGGTGGATTCTACCCAGCTTACGACCCAGTGTTGTTTTATCGTTATCAACACCTATGAGGTCAAGAAGCAGAGCTTCCTGGGTAAGTTCCTTAAGGTCCTGGCTGTTCTGGTTGTCATTGCCGTGGTGCTGTTTGCGCCGCAGCTGGCACCGGGCCTGGTCAAGCTGGCAGCTACGACGGGTGCACTTCTGGGGCTGACGGGCGTTGCAGCGCTGATCATCGGGACCCTGGTTGTCACCTTTGGTTCCATGCTGGTGGCCAGCCTCATCACCAAGGGTGCTGTGGCGATCTTTGGCGAGAAGCTGGGGACGATCATCGGCTTCCTGGCTACGATCGCCGTGACCCAGGGGCTATCCAACCTGGCAACTACAGGAACCTTCTCGGTCGGCTTCGAGGCTTTCTTCAAGGCGGACAACCTGCTGCGGCTTACCGAGGCTACAGGCCAGCTGGCGACCAGGATGATCGCTGCTGAAGTGCATGACACGGTGCTTGAGACCCAGCGAGCAGCCGAGGAGTATGGCCGCAAGATGCAGGAGCTGCAGAAGGCCTATGCGGCTCTGGGAGGCTTCGGGGACACGCTGCTGAATCCGATGTCGATAACGGGGAATATCTTTGGGGACCTGTTTGGTATAGTGGATTCCCTTGGTTCCTTCGTTGGTTCCATCGGAGAGCTGCCTGGAGAGTTTCTTGAAAGGACATTGATGGTAGGGTCTGATATCATCGATCTGTCCATGGATTCTCTTTATGAATTCCCACAGTATACTGTTTCTAATACCTTGCCTGGAACAGATCTGAATTAGAGGATATGGCTATGGCTTATGGCTCTGGATTTTACGATAATATGTCGGCCAGCGATTATGTCGCAGGAGGAGGTGTACCGCAGCAGAGCTCCTGGGGCGGAGGTTGGGGTAAGAGTCCTTTCCCGTCGCCGTTTAATACGGCTCCGGATGATTTTGGTTTAGGGAATCCAGCTTCTCCTGCGGGAGGGTTCAATATCACCAATCAGGTGCCTGATATCTGGTCTCTGTTAAAGGGATCCGATCCTACCAGTATGTTTGATTTTGGTAAGGCTTTCAACTTTGGTAAGTTCGGGGATGTTAATCCTACAGATAGCATGTTTGAGTTTGATGGTCAGAACCTGGACATGGGTAACCTCATGGGAGGTCCTGGAGGATCCAGGGTTGGTGGAGGCTTCCTTGGTTTTGGCCAGATGGATCCTTACCAGAAGATCGGTACCATCCTGGGTGGGCTGCAGACTATCGCTGGTCTGGGGATGGGGCTCAAGCAGCTGGGACTGGCCAAGCGGGCGCAGAAGTTCCAGGAGAAGTTTGCTACCGCCAACCTCAACAACCAGACGTCCGAATATAACCGCCGCATCAGTGACATCGGCAGGACTAGGGGAGCGGTGGAAGGCACGGACCAGTCGAGCTGGGTGGACGAGAACCGGCTCGAGAAATTCGGCAAGTAGGAGGCACGACAGATGGCCCAGATCACCTGGAGGAACGTCGACGCGCCTGACTTCAGCCAGGCTCTCTACGGCAACAAGCTGGCAGCCGACCTGATTGGAAAGGCCCTGGAAGGCGCTCAGACGGGCGTGGAGGGCATGCGCGACGATCGGCAGGAGCTGGAGACCAATCGCCTGCTCGAGAGCGCTATGCGCTTCCAGAAGGGCGATGAGCTGCAGGCGGCTTTGACGGCTGATCCCAACCTGGGACTGGACTCGCGGTACCTGACGCCCAAGGCGAGGCTCGAGGCTTTCAACTTCTCGGACCAGCAGCTGCAGCGCGAGGACATCAACCGGACCGAGGGCTACAGCCGGGCTTTCCAGGAAGCTGGACCGGCCCTGGGTGAAGCCAATCTTCTGGCTGGCCAGGGCAAGTTCGATGAGGCCACCGCGCGGATTGCGAGCATGCCTCCCGAGATCAGGAGCAGGCTCAATCCCAGGGACCTGGCTTCGGCTCTGAAGGGTACGCTGGATGCAGCCTCGGGGGTGGGAGAGTTTGAGGACGCACGGCTCAATCGCAGGTTGAAGGCCGAGGAGCTTGTAAGAGACACGGATGCCAGGGCTGCGGCTGCCAAGATGTGGGAGTCGGGTGTCGACTACCTGGAAGGCGGCTCGGAATCTGCCATGCGAGAGCTGATCCGTGGAGGCATGGATCCCAAGACTGCCATGATGACTATGCAGTATTATTCCGGGTTTCCTGGAGCCGGAGGAGCAGGTGGTGGTGGCGCTGGCGGAGGTGGAGGCGTTGGTGGTGCTGGAGGTGGCACTGGGGGTGGTGTTGCAGGTGGTGGAGCAGCCACTGGTGGGGGTGGTGGTGGAGGCACCCGTACTGGTGATCCCTTTGGCATTATGAACTATGAGGCCAGAGCTGGTGGTTTTGCGGAAGTGCCTGCAGAGGTAACGAATCTGGGTCAGGCTCGTCAGTTTGCAAAAAAGATCAATGCTGCAGGTGTGGCTTCCAGTGCCATGGGTCCTTACCAGATTGTTGGTAAGACTATGGAAGGAGTTGCCAAGCAAATCTGGGGCGATGATTGGGTAAACAAGGATTACAGGTCTGCAGACGTTCATGAGGCTATGGGCAAGCGTCTCTATGAGAACAGGCTCAAGGAAGGCAGTGCTGCAGGTCTGAGGAATGAATGGGCAGGTCTTACCCAGGCTGATGCCAATGCCATGTACAATGGTAAGATGCCTTGGGAACAGGCCCGTAAGATTATTCTGGATCGGGAAAGCAACGTTTCTCCTGATTATGCTACGGCATCGACAGGGGATGCTGGTGCTGATGCTACTGCTACCACTCCTGCCAGGCGTGACCTGCCCGCCGAGGCAGCGGCAAAGACCATCACCGATGTGGCAACCCGGCAGGCCACGGGTGAGCTGGGAAATCTCTACAAGGGTTTTATCGATCCCAAGGTGGTGGGTAGTGAAAGAGGCATTACTGCAATTGCCACTGAAATAGAGGGAGGTAAGAACTGGGGGCTTAACTTCAGCGATGTTAATTTTATTGAAAATCAGCTGGCTGGTGTCAGGCAGAGGTACACGGAAGCTGCCAGAGCCAGAGGCAGGAACGCTGATCTTACGGATGAGCAGGCAGGATATATACTGAAGCAGTCGCAGCGTACTGGTATAACCGGTATGCCCTATTTTGATGAAAATAGGATGGGTCAGATGATAGACTTCTTTGCTGCCGGAGGGCAGCAGGGAGCTATCGGTGAGGAGGCAGCACTAGGTACCTCGAAAGCAGTAACGGAGAGAGATATAGCTCTCAGGGCTCAGGCTGTGGAGCAGCTGAGATTGGGTCGGGTGCGTGGTCTACCTCCTGAAACACTAAAGGCTCTCGAGAACCAGGTTGCTGCGGCTGACAGGGCGGTCAACCAGTCCCAGACCCAGCAGGGCCAGATAGGTGCGAGACAGGGTCGGGACTTCCAACCGGCAAAGCCTGAGCCAGGAATCATAGCTTCCATCCTGGAAACCGTGGGACTGGGGGGTGGTACGGCCAAGGCGGCTACACCCGTTAAACCAGCGGCTGCTCCTCCTGCGGCTAGGGCTGCGCCCAGAGCTGCTCCTGCCAGGGCACCTGCTGGTACGGTTCCCTCTGCTGATGCTCAGGCCTTTAATGCCTACAAGCAGGATCCAGACAGGCTGAATAGGGATATCCAAAACCTGAACAGGAGATTTAATAGCATAGCCAAGGAATATCCCAATCGTAAAGAATATCTGAATAATGAGGCTGGGTGGAAAGCAGCTACAGCTGAGTATGAAAGCAAGAAGGCCAGGATAAGCCGTAACCTGGCTACCTTGCAGCGGATCAAGAGTGAGACTGCTGGTCCAGGTGCGGTTAGCAGGGCACTTACCCGTGCCAATGATGCTGGCAAGCGGGCTCAGGCAGAGCATGGACCTAATTCTGTGAGAGTGAATGAGCTTGATCGTCAGTTGAGAGCGGCTGAGAATCGACTCAGTAGCGGACAGCTATCTGGTAAAGACAGAGTCTATTATCAGCAGCAGGCAAATGCCATACGTGCTCAGATTGATCGGCTTCGTAGATAATAAAGGATATGTCTCTTGCCTCCTCCTTCTGGTTCCTCTGGAGCGTCAGCAGCTGAGCTTGTCCAGTCTGTTCTGGATACGGTGCGGGACAGGCTTGCCCCTCCGGTCACGCCTATAGCTCCACAGGCTACGGTAGACCCAGCCAGGCTGGACTATGAGCAGCTTGTCAGGCTGGGCAGGTCTGCGACTGCTGCCAGGGACTCGGGAGCAGGTAATACGATCGATGATCCTGTGTTTCAGGACATGCGGGATCTGAGCCCGAACGAGCTGATCCTCAAGTATGGTCCCGAGGTAGGGACCCAGCTGGCTCGGGGTCAGACCACGGGTGACAGAAGCTACAAGGTCGACAGGGCCCATGAGCGGATAGGCTTCTTCAACGATCAGCTTGATGATCTGGGTGGGGGTGCTCTCCAGGGATTGCTGGGCATAGCGGGTGGCGTGACCGGGGTTAGCACCAGCCTGTGGGACAAGGCTCTGGGTACGAATGTCACGCCCAAGGTCCATGCGATCAACAATATCCTGTCCAAGGGTATCGACGATAACCTGAAGTCTGATGCCTGGCGGGCGCATAAGCGGGCGCAGACCGAGATCGATGATCTCCAGGCCATCGACAACGTCAACACGGCTGAAGCCTACAGGGCCAAGGGCGTAGATGGTTTTACCATAGGTCTGCGTGAGGTGGGCAGAGATACCCTGTCTACCGTCAAGGACTTTGCCAGGTACCCTAGTGAGATACCTGAGTTCGTGGCCAATGCCTTTGGTTCCTTTGGTGGTATCGGTGGCCTGGCCAGAGGCGGCATGAAGTTTGGTGGGCCATTGCTGGTCAAGGCGCTCAAGGCAGGAGGTGTCAGGGAAGCCGGGAAGTGGGCCAGGGGAATCGTTGGAACTGCTGCCATTGGCCTGGGTGAAGGCGGAGGAGCCTTCTCCCAGACCTATGGTGAAATCATGGACATGGAGCACAACGATCTGCTCAAGAATTCTCCCGAGTACCGGGAGCTGCTCGAGCAGGACATACCTCCTGACCGAGCCAAGGAAATTCTGGCACGGGAAGCAGGGCTAACGGCTGCAGCGATCGTTGGGCCGACAGCAGCGATCCTGGGTGCTGGTGTCAGCCGTTTCCAGGTCAATCCGTTGGCCACGGTGGCTGAGCGGGTAGCTGCGAGAGGTACCGGCAGAGGTGCTCTTGGCAGGGCCATTGGCAGAGGTCTCGTGGTGGATCCGCTCAAGGAAGCGGTCGAGGAGACGGCGCAGGGCACCTCGGGAGCTTTGATCTCCAACGCCATCCTCCAGGAGTACGACCCCGAGCAGAGACTGGCCGAGGGAGTGGGCGAGGAAGCCGTTTCAGGCGCGCTGGGAGGCTTTGGTGCAGCCGGGGTGATGTCTGCCCCCCAGGCGCTCATCAAGGAGCCTGTGAAGGCTGCTGTGGGCGCTGTGAAGAGACTCGCAGGCCGGGGTGCTCGTACTAGGGAAGAGCTCGAGGCAGAGAACGGCACGGTCGCTGGAGGCCTTGCAGGCATCCGGGGTGGGCTGGCGACCATGGGCGTCGCTTCGGTGGCTGATCTTGGTCAGCAGATGGCTGGACCCGAGCGTGCTGCCAGGGATATGGCACGTCGGGAAGAGATCGCCGATGAGCTGGCGGCCACGGGTATGGATCCGGACCAGTTGCTTGAGGCAGTGGAGACACAGTTCCAGCGGGAGCAGAGCCAGCAGGAACAGGCGCTCGACCAGGACGACGAGGGTGATGCTGGTACTGATCAGTTGGCTCGGTTGGAGAGAGCCAGTCAGGAGTTTGACCCGGACAGGTTTGAAGAGGCCTATAATAAGGTCCAGGCTCTCAAGGATAAGCTGGGTACAGAAGATGATGCAGGAACCCTTGAGGAGCTGGCTACAGCTTTTCGGGAAATGTATGGTCAGATGGATAATGCTGATACCTTGCATCGGCATTTTGGTGATAAGCAGCTGTTGGACCAATATATCAGGAGCCAGGTGGGTGAGGATGCTACGCCTGAAGCTTTGGAGGAAATCAGGAATAATTTCAGTCAGGGTATAAGTGAAGTTCGCAAGGGCTTCAGGATGGCTGTTGGTTCCAGGGAGATGCTGGACCTGAACCAGAGTGTACGGGATCATCTTAAAGCCCAGAGGGAAGCCCAGGAGGGTGGAACCAGTGATTCCCAGGTTATCGCCAGGGCACTGGTTGATCCGGCTTCGGTAAGTTCCGAGGAAGCTGGAGCCATTCTGGAGCAGGCCCGAACCAGGAAGCCTGGACAGCCGGGTCAGTTGAGCAAGCCCGAAAAAGCAGCTCTGCAGAGCGCTGTCACCATGGGTGCGGTCAAGCAGGGGATGACAGATTTTGACCAGAAGGTGGTGGGTAAGACTGATCTGGATCCCCAGCAAGTCGATGCGGAAATCTTCGGCAACAAGGATGAGAAGAACAGTCGGTACAAGAGTCTTCATAATTATATAACAGGAGTGCATCAGCTGATGAGCCAAGGGAGGCTCAAGGAAGCTGCTGCATTGATGGGCAGGCTACAGCGGTTTACCCAGGGACAGAATAATAAGGTTAGAGCCTGGACAGAATCATATAATGATATCAAGGCTAATCCTGGTGCCCATACCTCGGAGAAGAAGCCCTATAAAGCTTGGAGCCCATTGGCAAAGACTGGAGATCAGATGCTGACTGGGACGCGGCATCTCAATGTGAAAAGTGAAAAGTCTGTAAATCTGATGCAGGCGGAGGCCAGGGAAGCTGCTGCCATGGCAGCCACCTATAACAAGCTGGCTGATGCGCATCCCAAGCTGAAGGCCATACTGAAGCAGGGCAACCTGCAGGTGGATGAGCTGCCTGCTGGTCTGTCTGGTACCTTCGAGGATATCCAGGCCAGGTATAATAAGTTTGTCGGGAAGAGCAGAGCTCCTGGTTCCACTGGTTCCACGGCTACGCCTGCGCCCAGTCCTACGCCGACACCAACTCCTACGCCTGCATCCACTCCTTCCAGGACTCAAACTAACTCTGCGGTACAGCGTGCGGCTTACGAAGCGACCAACGCTGATCCGACAAAACCTGATGATGTGCCGCTTGATCACGAAGAAGCACTTATCAGCATCGAGGCGGCGCAGGCGCAGCTCGCGCGTGGTAAGTTTAGCCTGGATTGGTTCAGCCAGTCGCCCTTCGCGCAGCGGCTTGGTACTGGCACACTGATTCAGCTCAAGGAAGCTCTTGCACGCGATGCAGCGAGCACGTTGCAGGCGCTGGCTGATCGCCTGAAGGCGACTGCTCCTGCGACTAAAACGTCGACGTCCGAAACTACCGATCCTGATGTGCTGCAGGCGCGTGCTGAGAACGCTGCGGAGGCTGCGGCCAAGGACGACAATGTCCCCAAGTCCCCGACTGAGCTTGGTCGGGAAGATGCGCGCAGAAGGTACAAGGGTGGTCCCCCGTCCGTCTTCACAGCTGAGCAAAAGGCTGAATGGCAGAAGGCTTACGATGCTGAGCTGAACAAGGCTGTAGCCGAAGCCGACACAGTGGCTCTCCAGAAAAGAGCTGACGCGCTTTATCAGCAGGGCCAGAGCGAAGGGCTACAGGGGGAGGATCGTGAAGAGTATCACCGCATCCGGGCGGAACTTGCCAAGCGAGCTGGAGCTAAAACAGTTACAGAATCTGAGGTTGCAGAGGTTGTAGAAGCGGATCCTACGTCCCCATCGGTAAAGGGCAGATACCCTAACCTGATGGAGACCGAGGGTGAGGGCAACAAGCTGGATGAGTCGTTCACCTATCCCAAGGAAGCGAAGACCCGATATGCCCAGATCACGGAAGGGGGCAAGAAGCTCCTGACCTGGGTGGGTGAGATATTCACCAGCTACGAAGATTATAATAAGTTGGAAAAGGGCAAGGGAGCTGCCAGCAGGTCCATGCCTGACCAGGAGGTTGCCGATAACTGGAAGGCGTTCAGCGACACCCTTGCGACAAGGCTTTACAAGGTCCTGCAGGACAGGATGCAGAGCAACTGGACCAAGGGTCGGAACTTCTCCAAATATTATGCTGATGGTAAGCCGATCAATGCATGGACCAATGGCAAGACTTTTAATCTGGTCAACGTCACCGAGAACGAGGACGGCACGACCTCTGTGGCGTTTGCGCCTGAGCTGTTGGGTCCTGCTGTTCTGGCCATGGTCCAGTGGATTGGAGCCAACCGGAACAGCTCTGCCAAGATAGATGCCAAAAGGGTGGGGGCTACCCTGGGCATCGACGAGGACAAGGTGACTCCTAGTCAGGTGTCGGTTTTCAGCAAGGGACTGGATCTGTCCACTATTAGTGGGTTGATCGGGAATGAGATCAACAAGTTCTGGGGACTGAGCGCCAAGACGGGAGCCCTTCAGGGCTACGTGGATGGCATAGCGGAATCGCTGGCCAAGGACCTGCTGGATCTGACCCAGGATCCCAATGGTCCTCTCAAGGACATCCTTACGCGCCATACATACATATTGCAGGATGGAGCTGAGGATAGCCGGACAGGAGTGACCATCGATAAGAATGCTCCTGAGACTTATATCATCCACTATAATAGTGGACGCAATGAGACCAGGACACCCTTGTATAATTTTTCGGTAGGACCCGAGAGAGCGCCTCTGGGTAATGAGGCTGATAACAGGAGTGATCGTACCAAGCGTCTGGATGAAATGTTCAAGCAGTTGGGTCGATACCCCAATGCCATTGAAGATGCTTTCGTGGTGGATCCTGAGACAGGCGTCCATGGTATCTATATTGGGGAAGCCCCGAGCAAGCCTGTAACCCATAGGAGCAGGAGAGGAGAGGTTCCTCTCACTCCCACGGAGCAGGAGGTCATAACCAGGGCCAGGAATGTCCCGACGCGCTTCAATACGACGATGCGGAATCTCTACAGGGCTCTGGGTGTCCAGGGTCTGGCTCGCTTCAAGGGTATCGCCAATGTTGGTGATCCCAAGGTAGCAGAGGCTTCCAACGAAAACGTCATTCTCAGCGAGAGGAGCAAGCTCGACCAGGTGGCCAGGGGTCTGGCGACGATGGAGATCATCTCCAATACTGTAGAACAAGCAGGGACAAAGCTGGGGATAACTCCGGAGAAGGTAGAGTATTACAGGGACTACGTGATCAACTCGGTTGGTCGCCTGCAGATGGTGGGACCCAGCAACGAGCAGGCTGACAAGCTGGTCAGGGAAGTGTCACTGCCGACCTGGAGCACGCTGGATCTGAGTGATCCGAAGGGGCTGCACATGCAGCTCTTCAAGCTGGCGATCGGTCAGGCGCTCGGGGTGAAGATCCACCTCGGCACGAACGACGCGGTGATCGAGCAGGTCGAGGGGATCCTGGAGCGTCTGGAAGGCGTCACAGGGAGCCTGCAGGGCTTCCTGGAGACGGGAGAGCTGCCTGGTGGGGCTCAGGGTGTTACAGGCTTCGTGGACGCTCTCAGGGAGGGTCTGGAAGACCAGAACACGGAGCTGGCGCTGCATGCGCTTTTGAGTTGGGCTCAATACAAGAGCAGCAAGGATCCCAGCAGCTTCGAGACGGCGCTTTACCTCGAGGCTGATGGCTTCGTGAACGGCGTGTCCAACTCGATCATGCTCTACAGCCAGGGAGAGTTTACGGCTGACCAGGTGGCCCAGATGGTCAGGTCCGGGTTCATGATCGAGGGACTGGAAGCACTGGAGCTGGCGCAGCATGAGGGTCTGTCAACCTATCGTAATCTTGTTGACAAGCTGGATTCCTACCAGGTTGGTGGTACAGCCCTGAGTGATATCCTCGAGCGGCTGTCAAGAAGTCCCACCCTTACCGAGAATGAGCGGAAGCGCGTTATTGGTATGGTGCATTTCCTGGCTCAGTTCGGGATGGGCATGGACGTGGCGCGTGAGCTCGGTCCTGTGATTACGGCAGAGGATGAGCCGCTCACTTCTGGTGGTGACGAGGTCAGTGAGCAGGATGGTGGGTCTGTAGCGCCTCATGACAGGCAGGAGCGCAAGAAGAATTGGGTTGATATTTTAAGGTCCTTTATGAAGGACCCGATGACCAAGGGTAACTATGGGGTAGGGTACAAGAACCTGGCTGTGTCCCTGGCCAGGGAAATGAATGAGGAGCTGATCAAGCGAGCCAACAACGTAGTCAGGGCTCAGGCTGCTGGTTCCAGGGAAGATCCTTTCGTGCTCTTCTTCAGGGATGCCAAGAAGGCTGACCTCAGTCCTGAGGAAGCCAGGAGGCTGTATAGAAATTATGTAGGTCGAGCAGATGGTGAGCTTAAGGACTCGGGACGGGGAACCGTAGGATTCCTGGATCTGCTGACAAGTCACTTCCTCTGGGTTGTAAAAGACAAGCAGGGAAAGCGCACTGGTACCAGCAAGTGGCTTAAGCAGAACAAGGCCTCTCCTGCCAGTAGAGCTGCGGCTGCCAACAGGCGGAGTGACAACCCTGACTGGAAGACCTTCGGGATGACCAACCAGGAGATAGGTTTCCTGGCCAATGCACTGGTACCCACGATTGCCAAGCCGCTTTTGCATTCGGTGGGTGCTGCCAAGGGCACTCATGTCG
>Ga0105091_10000246_pt1 | contig 21817 bp, 21 predicted proteins | sample PPLLak1March2015_FD_87022 | JGI IMG/M metagenome (GOLD analysis project Ga0105091, IMG submission 87022) | Freshwater sediment microbial communities from Prairie Pothole Lake near Jamestown, North Dakota, USA - PPLs Lake P7 Core (1) Depth... | ecosystem: Environmental > Aquatic > Freshwater >... | reverse complement strand
GCCTTTCTCCAATTTAGAGCCTTTCTCCAGCCAGCGATACCAACTAATAAACTTACGCAAGCGGTTGTTCTATACAGCTATAAGGAGTCAGATTTACGCAAGGCATTTTTGACTGTTTCTGCAAGTTTCCTGTAGGATAACTAAACTTATCTCTATTTTAATCTCTGCTGTCTCCTCACGAAAATAATAGATCTTCGCAGCAATCTGTTCTGTGAGATCTGGCGTGATCCGGAAGCACTGAGAAGGAGAGTTTCCTGCATTTATCAAGCAATCCATTGAGAGATGCCGGACTCCCTCCTCAAGTCTCAGAAATCCCTCCAGATTGTCCGACAGGGCAATTTGTCCTAACAATCCTGTATTTATATCTATCCCTCGTCTTTTAGTTCGTAATTAAGTTTTCAGTGTTACACACGAAATACTTTTTCAGGCTTATCTCATATATTTTATTTTAGTTGAAGTACTAAAAAATTTTTTATACTCTTATGACTTCCACTAAATAGTAAGTTTTTCAACAAGTGGAAACTTACATTATTTCCATTCCCATGTAATTTCAGTACGGGTCAGGAATTTATTATGTGGCTATAAGCGCGTTTGGTAGCGCGGGGGGTCTTATGAGGGGTAGTTTTTCGGTTACAGTGGATATTGAGGATTGGTATCATATTCCTTCAGTCTGCAGTTCTCCGTATGCCGTTTACAGGAGTGTGAATGAGTTCTTTGAAAAATGGGAAGGTCGGTACGATTTCCTGACTGAACCTACAAACAGGGCACTGAAGATTCTCGACGAGTTCAACATAACTGCTACTTTCTTTGTAGTTGCGGACACTGTAGAACACTATCCTGGACTGATCGAGTCAATTGTAGAAAGAGGACATGAACTCGCATGTCATGGCCTGCATCACGCCTGCAAAATCGATCCGGAGACGAAGGAACGATTAATGAGTAGCGAAGAATTCGAGCAGAAAACTTTGTTTGCAAAAAAAATTCTGGAAAAAATTAGCGGGGAAAGAATCGTAGGTTACAGGGCACCAAATGCCCTGGTAGGCGGCTGGATGCTGGATTCATTGGAACGCATTGGGTTCAGGTATGACTCATCAGTATCCGTAAATTCTCTTTATAATAAAACGGATTCGTCCCTTAAGACAGTTTCTTCTTCTCCTTATTATCCCGTAGAAAACGGGCTTGAAGCAGGCGACGATAGAAACTTTATTGAGTTTCCCTGGGCCTATTATCAAAACGTACTGAAAATTCCGGCATCTGGTGGCCCAATACTCCGCTTTCTGGGAGTTCCTCTAGTATTGAATGGGCTTATCCAGAGTCTTAAAAGAGGACATACTATCTTCTATTTCCACCCGCTTGACATTTCATGTACCAGATTTCCTTCAATAGGGAACAACAGGCCATTTTACTGGTGCATGAAAGGAAAGTTTGTGGAACGTAGAATTCGCCACATTTTAAAAAATCTGAATAATGTCAATAACTTGTGCTTGAGGGACTACCCAGGAATATAATAGCTTAGAAGGGCGTCCGAGTTTATAGTCGAAGCTGGCAGACCATGAAAGAAGTTTTTCTTGGACTCATTGCCCTATAATTCGAAAGAAAAGCAGGAAGGAGAATTTTACTCCCGTTAGCTGTAAAATTAACCCTTTGCTGGCATCTCTATGCTCTCTTTTTCAAGCGCGATTTTTAACAAAGCGGCAGCCACATCTACAGAAGTGTACTCTTCATCAATTAGTTTTTCAACCAGGCTACTATATTCTCCCAGGTGCCCTGCGTCGACAATTTCTTTAATATTTTCTAAAAGCATATTTGTTCTGATTTCTTCAACATCACTGATTGAAGGAATTCTTTGAGCTTTAATTTTAGTTTTTGTAAACTGCTGTATCTGCTTTATTCGATATGCTTCCTTGCCGATAACAAAAGTGAACGCAAGCCCGGCTTTTCCTGCCCTGGCTGTTCTTCCGATTCGATGTACGTAATATTCATCATCCGTAGGTATATCATAATTAAAGACAGCCTCGACATCTCCTACATCGATTCCTCGAGCTGCCACGTCGGTTGCTACCAGAACTTCAATCTCGTTCTTTCTGAACCTGGACATGACAATATCCCTTTGCTTCTGTTGCATATCTCCGTGAAGGCCATCAGCCAGATATCCTCTTGTCAGCAGGTCCTCAACCAGTTCGTCCACTCGTTTTTTCGTATTACAAAATACCACCGATAATTTCAAATTGTAATAATCAATTAAGCGGGCAAGAGCCTCGGTTTTTGCCTGCTGTTTGACTTCAAAATAAAACTGTTCTACATTAGGAACGGTTACTTCCTTATGTACCAGTTTTATCAGCTGCGGATTTTTCTGATATCTTTTTGTCAAATCCAGAATAGCTTTAGGCATGGTTGCAGAGAAAAGAACGGTTTGCCTTTTCTCAGGAATCTTCTTGATAATAGTCTCGATATCTTCTCTAAACCCCATGTCCAGCATTTCATCGGCTTCATCCAGTATAATGAATTTTACGCTTTCCATTTTCAAAGTGCGCCGGTCCAGATGATCCATAACGCGTCCGGGGGTTCCGGTAATGATCTGTACGCCTTTCTTTAAAGCTTTAATTTGCCGGTCTATAGGCTGCCCGCCGTAAATGGGTAAGATCTCTATATCCTTTTTATATTTTGAAATCTTTTTGAGCTCTCCTGCTACCTGAATCGCGAGCTCTCTTGTAGGACATAGAATTACAGCCTGTAATGCCTTATTCTTCGGGTCTATACCCTCTAAAACCGAAATTCCAAATGCTGCAGTTTTACCTGTCCCTGTTGGAGCCTGCCCAATTACATCTCTTCCCTGCAACATATAAGGAATGGACTGAGCCTGAATCGTAGTAGTTTCTTCAAAACCCATATCCTCGATTGCCATTTCTATTTCTTTTGATAAATTTAACTCTTTAAACCCTGAACCTGTCATCTTTAATTTCCTCCTTTAATCTCATGTTGTCGCCTTGAATGCACCCGCTATTTCCCCCGTAATCGAAGTATTTGCTGAACTGACTCTTAATAACTTTGAGACCTCCTTCCGTATCTCCTGGCAGATTTTCCAATTCCATCCGACACGTGGAAAAAGAGAATTAAAAACAAAATCTCAATTAGCAGGTGCGCTTGTTTTCTATTTTCATTTACTTCTCCCCCAGGCAAGCTAACCGTTTAGCTATCGAATCTTAATAGAAAGTTTCATACTCATTCTCAGAAGTATGAGAAATATGATCTGATAGATAGTATAGTGGATAATAATGAAAGATAATATAATGATTGATACTATAATGAAGAATATTATAACAAACGATATAACAGTTTATAAGATGCTTATTTCCTGAATTTTGATGCTTGAAAACTTACTTCAATGCATTCTAATTATAAGCCTGGTTGCGCTGCTTTATGGCGCAGTCATCAGTGATTTATCTCATTCTACCTATTCTCTGAGGAACAACTTATTACCTGATTTAATACTTGTTTTCTCCTGAGGAACAGTAAGGGATCATTCGGACGCTGTCAGGAATCATAAACTAATCTGGATAGCTCAATGTTCACTCCGTAAGGCTAAAACCGTATTATATTAATATCAGCAGGATTTGTATTCAAGAGGGATGAACTTGATATGCCGTGAATTATTGCGACAGAAACGCTAAAATTTCTGGACAACGGTATAGTACCCGAAAGCCTTTAATTGTTGAAAATTTTTAACCCATGAAAACATTAATTAGGTTGAGGCAGGTATATCAAACTGCACTGAGGGCACAACCATTAATTATTTGTTGGGCCGATTGAATATAGAGAAAATAAGAAAGAGGATAAATAAAAAAATCTTAAGAACTAAAGTTTTTGGGCCTGTGTGCTGCCTGTAAAAGAAAACTCTTTAATAGTGAAACCACGGTCTCAGGGATAGTTCATATCTAGGTGCGGAAACTGGACTCTGTAACTTTCAAAAAGGATGGGGGACACATTGTCTAAAATCACTAATAACATATTAAATCTTATAACCTCAATTTCTCTGTTACTGCTGGTTTACAGTCTCTCTATTCTCAGGGGAATTCAGCCCGAGGGGTATACAGTCAATATTTATGAGCAGCTTCCTTTTCACTTTTACCTTACCCTGCTCCTTTGTTACCTTTCAGCCTGCGTTCTGCTCCTTGCATACAGAAAAATAAGTGCAGTTCTAATATTGTTTCTCGTTCACACTGCAGTACTGATCATTCCTCATATGCTTGGCTATGTCTCAATAGGCAGGGAAGAGAAATTTTCGTACATAGGGCTTGCAGGGCAGAGTCCACTTTGTGATCTTTCAGGCTTTTCCAATCTTTCTCCTACGGGCCCTCTGCTCGTTTCAGCCCTGGCTCAGGTCTCAGGCCTTGAAACGCCGGCACTTTCCTACTTTTTGCCAGTATTTTTTTCAATCATATTTATTGCTGGAATGTTCCTGTTCTATCGGATTTTTATGAGCAGGGAAAAATTAGTCTCAGTAGCCTTTCTCTCCTCGATGATTCCTTACTTCGGGCATTTCCAGACTTCAGCAGCTTCTTGTTATCTGACCTTTTGCCTGATACCTCTCTACCTTTTTGTGCTGAGAAGCGCGCTTTCGGATAAAAAGAAGGCAATGGCTGTTTGCCTTCTTTTTATGATGCCTTTGATTCCTTTAGCCCATCCCTTTATTTTTGCATATCTTGTTTGTTTCTCCCTGCTCCTCACCTTCTCAAGCAAAGTACTGAAGCCTGGATTTCTCCGTAAAATCCTGAGTCTCAACTTTCTCTTCCCTGGTCTCTCCCACTCTGCAGGAAAAAAAGTGCCTGTATTCATCTTTCTGTCATTTACCTCGGGAGGCTTTCTGCTCTGTGCAAAATACGCTCCTCAGGTCTTCGATACCTTTACTTCGGACCTTACTTCCCGCGCAAGAATGCTAGTGGCTGCAGGGCTTTCCACGGTACCAGGAACGGAAAACGGATTTCTCGAGTTCGCCCATCTCTTAAATCTCTATTACGGCAAGTACTTTATTCCTTTAATTTTAATTCTGATCAATTCCGTAATCGTATGGCAGAATCGTAAAAGGTTTTGCCACCATTTTATTCGCAGGTATCCTCGCTTCCTGATACTGTATATTGCAACCTTTTTCTTGGAGCTTGCTTTCCTTTTAAACCCCTTCATTCCATACCCTCCAGATAGGTTTGCAAATTTGAGCTTCATTATTTTTGCTCAGATTCCTTTGTTGGGGTATTCCCTTTACATTATTTTTCTTAGAAAAGGGTATACTCTTGGTCTTGGCTCTGCAGTCCTGGTTCTTTGTCTGCTCTGGACACTGGGATTCTTCACCTGTTTCAGTTCGCCGTATACAGGTGGAGTTTCTGAAGCAATTTCACAAAATGAGGCAGAAGGAATTCAGTGGCTATCCGCGGTAAGAGACAATTATCCATATATCATGTCCTCTGGAGATTACGACGGAAGCAGTACCCTGCCAGTAATCCCTGGCAGTAACGTGAACCGGTCGGCTGAACTTACTGAGGGTTCTCAAAACTCTCTTTATGCCTCTACAAATGATCCTGAAAACGGTATACCTGTAGAAGCAGCAGCAAAAAGAAAACCTTTCTATGTTGTGGAGACTACCTTCTCGGAGGCTTTGGATTCCAGGGCGCAGGAATCCGATGAGGCATCGGTCTCTACGGGCAAAAACCCCCTTGAGACCAGGACCGATTATCCTGTGTACAAGATCTATGATTCTCTTAATATAGAGATCTATGAACATATTCCGTGATCTCACTGTCCTTATTTCGCCCGAAAGTCAGGTTTTTAAGGAAGGTAAGTTCCAGTTTTAGAATTAAATTTCCTTTTTCTCTTTTTTAAGGAGGTGATTTCCCATCCTGAGATTAAACTTTTCCCTTCGTCTTATATTATTATATTACAGAGCTTTCCTTTATCTTTTCCTGGACGTGCTTGCCAATAAGAAGCACAATTATAATCAACCCTATAATTTCTGAGATAAAAACTTCCGTAAATTCTGGGTCATACGATCTACTGAAAATTATCATCAGATACTCAATAAAGCTTCCTGAAATCGTGTCTTCTGGAAATCCCCAGCCAAAGAGAGGCCAGAAAAATACTTCAGGGGTATTCCATATCTGGTCTTCAAGAAGGTGGCAAAAGGATGCCCCTGCGATAATCAGGAATTGAGGTTTCCCCTGACTGTATAGATAGTACCCCGCCATGCCCAGCAGAAAGCCAAAAAGTAAAGTATGGGCAAAAATACGCCCGCTTCCTATTGTTTCAGCAAGGATGATCCTGCCAAGAGGTTTATCAATAAAGTCTGGAAGGAGCGCCCCGAATGCAATCCACGGAACGTTTACCCAGAAGTTATTTTTTGAGGATAAGCGGCTCAGAAGGTAAAAGATCCCCAGAGTAATTCCAATATGTCCAAAAATAAACATCAGACTAAAAATAGTTATTTATTCATAATAATTTTGCGGCCGGCCTGCCTGATGACCTGCCGGCACAAACTTCCAGTTTTATAGGAAGAAGCGTAAAACCCCTGAGCTAAAGACTCAGTAGGGCAGGAACTGCCCGAATTAACGCTCACGGAGATGCCGATGGTCTTCAATGAAGTGAGAAACCGCCAATTCTTTAGCTTAGTTGTAGTTCACATCAAACAGGATTCCTCAAGCCTGGCATTCAGCTACGAGCTTTTCTACCAGTTCCTGCCGTATCGCAGTTCTTCGGTCTCCTCCGCAGACCATACCCCGGACACCGATAATATCCGGCCCTATCCTTTCAAGCATCGGAAGATCCTCAAATTTCAGGGAACCGGCAATTGCGTTTTCAAGTCCGTACTCATGGGCAAGGTCAGTAAATCTTTTAAGTTCTTTCTCATCCATGAATTCAAAGGTAGATTTTCCATCCTTGATTGCCGTATCGACCATTACTACATCTACCCCAGCCTCTGCGGCGATTGAAGGAAGCAACAATGGAGAAATTGAATTGATGCGCTTGTAGTCCGAATATCCCGAGGCAACGACTTTCTTTGTCGAGTCGTAATCCTTTACAGCTCTTGTTATTTTTGTGAGGAGTTCAAAGGCCTGGTCTTCAGTCTGGATATCGTAAAGGCCAACTTTAATGTAATCTGCTCCTGCAACTGCTGCTCCGAATGCTGCAAGGGAAGCAGTTCCCGGTTTGTAATTAAAATCTCCTATGGTCGCGCTTATAGGCTGTCTGCCGTCTACAGCTTCTTTTACATCCCTTATTATCCACGGGAAATTCGCACCAAGGGAACCTTCTTTGGGGTTTTTGACATCCACAATGTCTGCGCCGCCTCTGGAAGCAATAATTGCTTCCTCTCTATTGATTGGACTTACAAGCAGTTTCATAAAAATCCTCTAACTAAACATCGAATTGGAATCTTATCATGAATATTATTCTTTTTATACAATATACTTTATTTTATATTTTTTTATAGGATGATGCAGCTATTGAATAAGTATGTTCCGAGTAATTTTTGTGATGGATATATTTAACCGTAGCGTAGTTCTTGCAAAGGGCGGTGTCAGGGAAGAATACCGTCCGGTTTCAGATTCAAGTGCCTTATGTAGCAACTCGGACCCTCTGAAGATAGTTGAACTCCTGCATCCCAGGGAAGTCTATATTGCCGACCTTAATATGCTCCAGGGCAAAGGCCCTCTCGAAACGAATGCCGGAGTAATCCGGGAGGTAAGTTTAAGGGCGGACACAATGCTTGATTTCGGGATCTCATCTTCACAGGACATGGATAAAGCTCTTTCCATTGCAGGGACCGCTGTAATAGGTACAGAGACAGGTATGCTTTCGGCAATAAAGGATGCAGCTTCTGGAAACCCCGGAAGGATCAGTGTCAGCATTGATATAAAGCATGGTAAAGTCCTGAAAAAGGATCCGGAGCTTCCTGAATCCCCTTTTGAAATCGTAAAACTGTTAAATAATTTTCCCTTAAAAGACCTTATTTTCCTTGACCTGGACCGGGTTGGGACAGCCTCAGGCTTTGATCCTGAGTTTCTTCGAAAACTGGTTGAATGTTCCAGGCACAGTGTGCTCCTTGCAGGAGGAGTCAAGGATATGGAGGATCTTTTTACTCTTGATAAGCTCGGGATAAAAGGAGCCCTGGTTGCAACTGCCGTTCATTCGGGACTGGTTCCTCCAGCCGTGCTTAGTGCAGGGCTTAAATCGGATAATAAAAAATAACCCGACTATTGGGAATGCTTTTTATTTCAGCCCTTATATGTCTTGTATATAATCGAGTATCTTTGTATTCGAACAGCAGATTCCACTTAAAACCAGGAGATTGTGAGGTTACAGTATGGTAAAGAAAGATACGTCTGAAGAGAACATTGAAGAAAACACTGAGGAGAAAAGCGGAGACGGATATGTGGAAATTAAGATGGGAGGCGGCTGGTATATGACGATCTCCCTTGCACACAGCGACCGCTTTGAGAAGGAATATGTCGAACTCGCAAAGGAACGGGGTGGCGTAAAAAAATCCAGGTTCAACCTTAACCCAACCCATGTCAGGATGTTAGGAGAAGCCCTGATCAAATTTGCTGACGATAATGGGCTCTAAAAGGATATACTCTCGGATTTAATTTTCTATCCCTGTATCTGGTCAGTTCCTGCTCAGGAACTCCAGAATTTTTTTGGCGACTTCCTTTTCTATGTATTCAGGAGAGCGGGAAGCATCTATTATAATAAAACGTTCAGGATCTTCTGCCGCAACCCTTAGAAAAATCTCCCTGACTCCCCGTAAGAACTCTAATTTTTCAAACTTGCTTTGCTCTCCTCGTTTCCCACAGCGCTCAATTGAAACTTCGGGCACGATATCAAAAAGAATGGTCAGATCCGGAACAATGGTCCAGCCCCGGTGCAGATTCTTTACCCACTCAAGAGGGTTTTCCAGGCGGGTTTTCAGGGTTACGCCCTGGTAAGCATATCGGCTGTCGGAATAGCGGTCAGAAATTACGATTTTTCCATTCTCAAGCGCAGGCTTTACAAGTTTTGCCAGATGTTCGGCATGGTCAGCTGTAAAAAGGAAGAGCTCGGCAAGCTGGTCGGTATCCGACTGGATGGCTTTTTCCACGGCATCTCCAGTCAGAGTGCCTCTTGTCGGTTCTCTGGTGAAAACAGGTCCAAAGGCCTTAATTTCAGGATTCGTCTGAAGCTTTTCCGCAACTGTGCTTTTGCCCGAGCCGTCAATGCCCTCAAGTGTGATCAGTTTCCCTCTCATAAGTACCGTCTTTTTTCTTTAGAGATTTTTAGTGAAACGCATTATCTGTATTTATACTCTACAGGCTTTCCAGATTCATGGTAAGATCCCAATTCGATGTATAGCTGGCGAGTCAGGACAGGAACCCCAGATAAAATAAGCATCTATTTATGCAATATTAAAAATAACTTAGAGTAATGACTGTAATAGGAGTTATTACGCGGGGCAAATACGGGCACCGCTTGATTGAGACTGTGAGGGAGCACAGCGATTTTTCAATCGTCACTGCTGACCTGCCTGAGTTCGTGCCTGTGTTTATTGAAGAGCCTGACGAATTTCTGGAAAATCTTAATTTCGACAAACGTGTTTTCTCTGCCGAAATTATAATTACTTACTCTTTGCATCCGGATCTGACATCTGCAATTGCAAGGCTTGCGGCAGAGGCTGGGGTGCGCTCCCTTATAGTTCCAGGTGGGCCATCCAGGGCTTCAGTCCCCGAACTCAAAAAGCTCTCCGAACTTTCAGGCATGGATATCGAGGTAGATGAGATCTGCTGCAGCCTTGAGCCCAACGCTTTCAACAGGCCATTTACGGATATCTTTGGGTCTCCTATATTGAAAATAAAGACAAAAGACGGAAAAATTGCCAAGGTGGAGGTAATAAGAGGAGCTCCATGCGGGAGCACCTGGCATATGGCAAAAGAAATCGTTGGAATGCCGGTAAAAGATGCACCCCCCAGAGCCGGGCTGTATATCCAGCATCACCCCTGCAGAGCGGCACGTGGCGACCTTGGAGGAATCCATGAGTCAGGGGAACTGCATAAACAGGCATTCATAAAAGCTCTTGAGAATGAGGAGTGATTATATATTCTTTGAAAAAATATATTCTAAATATGACCGGAAAGTGGGATCCAGCTTTTCGTTTTTGAAAAGCCCTTACTTCTTGACCTGCCCGGTTTCCAGTTATTTACGGGGTGAAAGAGATTACTTCCCTATCTATCTCAGAAGACTCAGGACCCGAAGACCTTGAGGCACTAGCAGTTGCGATACATTCGGTCATTGGACTTCCCACGACCATTCGCAGTCTCAAACGAAAAGGGCTTCGTCTTGAAAAAGGAGAAATCCTTGACAGGGACTACACAGGACCTGTGCTTGAAAAAGTATTGAAAACAAACAAAGTTGCCCATGAAGTTCCTACAGAAGGTGTATACAGGGGAAAACATGTGGTTGTTGCTCCCATTCGCTCAAAAGACGGGAAAGTTATTGCAGCTCTCGGGATTGTGGATATACTGGCTACTATAGATCTCCCTTCGGTTTTTCACGAATACACGTCGGTATTGCAAGAAGTTGAGGATGCAAAGAAATAAAGCTGGTAAAATAACAGCCGGATATTGGATGACGAATTGAAAAAAGTGGTTGTTGGAGGATCTGTCCCCGCGAATTTCCCAGGGGAAATTCTTTGCTCCTCCAATTAAGCTTCGGGTTTCAAACCTTAAGTTTTTCCGGGATTTACTCTGGCTTCTCGTATAATTTTACTTTTTTCAGCAGGGTACCATTCTTTGCATGGGGTTGCCTGAAAACAGTATCATTGGATTTCTCAATTTCCCTTGCCTGTGCTGCAAGCTGCGCGGCAGCTCCCATTATCTCGTGTCCGGCTGCAGCTGTCAGGCAAATCTGGTCGATTTCTTTTAACATAAAACATGCAGGGAAGTTAACCTGTGCGACTTTTTCAGCCATGTGAAGGGCAGCAAGAGCCTTTGCTTTTGCATAAGGGTTTGCGAAGCCTGCATGCTCAACACATTTTTCGGGTTTTGCAAAAATGTGTGGAAGCTCCAGTTCCTTTCCTGATCTTCCGGAAGCAACCTGATCGGTTATCTTATCCAGTTCTTCCTGAATGAGTCTAACAACGCCACAAACGGATAGCACTTTCATTGCATCGGAGTTGAAGGATGCCATCTCCACGGAGTCAAGGAACTCTCTCTTTGCTCCGATAAGAGGGTCTACCGGGAGGATAATATATCCGAAGCCTTCCTGCTCAAGAGCCTCTCTGGCTTCTTTCTTTGTTGGGCCATCTGAGACCACAATGCAGGGAACACCCTTCCATATTTCACGAGCTGCTGTGGGACCCGGAGCTGCTGCGTTAGGGCTGATAATTACCACGAAGTCTGCATTCCACTGCTTGAAACTTTCAGTATCTGCAGCTTCGGCAGGGCCCATCTTGGCACCTGTACCAAATACACGTACTGTAATTCCCTCTCTAGCTGCAATTTCATCCTGGATCAGATTGATAACCTGGCTCATTCCCAGGTTGCCCATTTTTATAAAACCTATGTTGACCATTTTTCTCAAAATCCTGTGTTAACCAATTTCTTCAATAATGGAATTCCTAAAGGGTTTATAATCCTTTTGGCAAGCTTCGTTCCCTATCAAACTTATTTTATAAATATATATGCTATTTATAATTATTATTCAGTACGTTTCCTTTCCCCTCCGAAAAGCTTAAAAGGAATGTGATTTATTTCACTCAAAAACGTTGACATCAATGCTGTTGTTTTGTGGTTTTGTTTCACAGGACCCGTATTATAATTTGAAAACTTTATCCGTTGGTGGGCTTTTAATGTCAGGGCAAATATATTATACTAAGTTGCGGGGGTACCCCTGAAGAAGGTACACCAGGCAGCATGCCCTTTTTCGGGAAATTATCCCGCTATATCTAATAGTTATTCAAGTCCAGGTTTTGATTGAGTGAACTGTCCTAAGCATAATTCTACTGAAAACAAAATGATTGTTTTTGATATGGATAGCACCCTTATAGACGCTGAGACTATCGATGAGCTCGCCAGGGCTGCAGGTGTTGTAAGCAAAGTAGAGGAGATTACGAAAAGAGCGATGTATGGAGACCTTGATTTCGAGCAAGCGCTTATCGAAAGGGTCAGGCTTCTTAAGGGACTTTCCCTCGAAACTGCCCTTGATGCGGTAGACCAGATCGATCTGATGCCGGGAGCGGCAGAACTTATCCTCTATGTCAAAAGTAGGGGCTATAAAACTGCAATGATCTCCGGCGGATTTACCATCTCTGCCGATACGATAGGCAGGGTGCTTGGCATCGATTACGTTGTTTCCAACGAACTGCTTGTGGAAGACGGCTGCCTTACAGGCAAAGTTGTCGGCCCCATCACACAGAGCGACTCCAAAGCAAAGGTGTTCGAGGAACTTACCTGGCTTAACGGAGTCCGACCGGAGCAATGTGTGGTTGTCGGGGATGGCGCAAACGATGCCTGTATCTTTGAGAGGGCAGGTTTTGCCATAGCTTTCAATCCCAAGCCCATCCTGAGGGAGTATGCGGACGTGGTCATAACAAAAAAAGATCTTAGAGCCGTTATCCCTGTTCTTGAATCTCTTTCTTATCAATGTTGTAATCAGGCACAGCATGTCGACATCGAACAGTAGAACTACTAAAATGCCAGCTTTTTTGCTGGACCGGGAGGCACAATAAGAGATGCTAAAAGAACTGCAGAAAAAAAGATCAGATTTGAAGGACATTTCTGAAGAATCCAAGGAAAAGAGAAATACTTTAAACGCCGAGGCCAGTGCCCTTGCTGCAAAGCGTAACGACCTGAACAAAAAGACGAAAGATCTTATCAACGAAGCCCAGGAATTAAAGGTTCTCAGGGACGAAATTAATGAAAAGGTCAGCGAATACAAGAACAAACGCGATGATACCAACGCCAGGGCAAACGAGCTCTTCTCAAAGGCCGATTCCATCAGGAAGCAGAATAACCTGGGCGGCCCATCGATCAAAGCCCTGAGAAAAGATATCGACCGCCTTGAGTTTGCCCAGCAGACTGAAGTCCTGAGCGCGACCAAGGAAAGGGAACTCGTTGGCAAGATCACTCAGCTTCAAAAGCAGTATCAGGTCAAAAAAGTCCAGCTCGAGGGCAACCTCGAACTGAAGAATATTCTGGACGAAGCCCAGAAGATCCGAGATGAAGCCTCAGAATTCCACAACGAGCTGGCTGAGTATGCCAGGCAGGCTCAGGAATATCATGAGAAGATGATTACCGCTTTCAAAGAGGCTGACAGAACCCGGGCAGAGTCTGACATTGCCCACAGGGAATTTGTAAAAGCCCAGGAAGCAGCTGACGAACAGCACAAGGTTTTCATTAATGCCCAGAAGGAAATTAGGGATCTTGACAAAGAAATCTTCAAGCTCAAGAAGAAAGACAAAGAAGGAAAATCCCGTGTTGTCAAGTCCGAACTTCAGAAAGATGCCAAGTCCATCTTTGAAAAGTTCAAGGGTGGAGCAAAACTCACCACCGAAGACCTGATGACTCTTCAGAGATCGGGTTTAGTCTAATTCATCTCACAAACAAGCATTCAGCTGAAAAGCTTCAATTTCCGTTGCAGGTATGTTTCAACCTGCATCTCCATTTTTCCAGTTCATTCCGGCCCATTCTGTACCTGTTACCTATTCTGTTTTATCAGACTGACTTTTCTATACTCCGGTATTCTATACTTCAGTATTTTAAACCCCAGACAACCCAGGCTTTGTTAGCTACAGCTCTTTATTTCAAAAAGAGTAAAGGGGCAGAACTAAGAAATTGAAGAAGCAGCGCTATAACTCTATTCGTATTTTGCTCTGAAATTTTTAATAATTACCCTTATAAATATCCCCAATTATTTTAAAATTTTCAACAATGATTTCCAGTTTATTCTGAAAGCTTCAAATATTTCTCCCTGAACTCTGGGTTTCTCATAAGGCAGCACTTTGCATTATAGGCAGGGTCCTCCCTGATCTTTTTCCAGATATCCTTTACCCTGTCTCTATGGACATTTCCATAGGGTATCGGGATACAGGCACAGGGAAGAATATTCCCTTCCGGGGTAATATGGAGCCACTTGCGGCCTGCCATGCAGCCTGTAGTCCTCATGACCTGTGGGATAGGAAATACTCTGGGGCCTTCTTTCTCCCTGGCTCTGGATACGAAATTATCAAATTTTCTCAGGTCTTTTGGGGTCATGATTTCGGAGGCGTGATCCATCCACCTGCCAGTGGGGACTATTTCGTAGAAGGAAAGTTCGTGGACTTCGAGCTCGGACGCAAGAGCATACAGCTCTTCAAGTTCGCTCACGTTGTCCCTGGAAAGCACCACATATATATTTACGAGCAACCCTGCCTTAATACCGTTTTTAACGGCCTCAACCGCACTTTTAAAAACTCCTTTTCTACCCCTTACGTAATCGTGTTTGTCTTCGTACGCGCTGTCAAAACTGACAGTAAGGGAATAAAGGCCTGCTTCTTTGAGGCTGCTGGCACGCTCTTCGGTCAGCCCTACCCCTGAGGTAAACATGCCTGTAATCGCTTTTTCAGGGTCCACATACCTTATCAGGTCTTCCAAACCCGGATAGGTCAGAGGCTCGCCTCCGTCAAAGATCACGAAGGTTGTGCCCATTTCAAGCACCTGGTCGATTGTGGATTTTACGGTTTCAGGGGCAAGTTTTTCCCGGTTTTTGGTGTCAGGCAAAGCACAGTGGATACAGTTGTTCGGGCATTCTTCAGTTATGGATATAGTTACCTGATCCGGAATCGCTTTTCCCAGAATGGAAGAAAGCTGACTTTTTACCAGACGGTTAAAACCCATGCTTGGCACCGGAGGCATCCATGTTGAGCAGATGAGCCTGTCTGCCTCGACTTTTGCAGGCTTTTCGCCTTCAAAAAGTGAGAGGTTTTTCTCAAGACTTTTTCTCATAAGGATGGACGCAGCCCCGCTGGTTTTCATCCTCATGTATCCGTCTTCGATTTCGGTATAAACTCTGAGAAAGGGGCTTTTATAGAAATCGTATTGCATATTTCTTCCTGCACCTGGTATTTGATGCTTATGTCCGTATAAATGCTGTTCTCTTTTGCTCTTTTAAACTTCAGTTCATCTGTTCCTGAGGAGTGCCGTACACTTTAAGATTGCAGAGGGTTTTTTCTTTAGCATGAATGCAAAAACCTGCATCGCCTGCTCAACTGAACTTCCATGAATAAATGAGAGATCCTCCTTTTCAAAGACCTTTACCATCTCATCAATTTCCCGATCCGTCATTTTCCTGAGGGTTTCAAGCCCTATCCGTCCCAGGTAGTGCTCAGCTTTAAATTCTTTTTCCCAGATCTTCCTGTACTCTAACAGGGCAGATTTTGAGACATCTCCTTTTCTTATGGCGTCTGCAGCCACATCTCCACATATCTGGCCTGCCCTCATTGCATAGCCTATTCCGGACTGACCTGCTGCTCCGCCAGCAACCATTATCCCGTCGGTTATGTACTCCTTCGGAAGTGTCACTATAGGGTCTCCGCCGGAAAGTTTTCTTACAACTTCAAGCTCTTCGAGCTCTTTAAGCTTTTTGAAATGTTCAACCCAGGCATTAAGGTAAGGCGTTGCATCCGTTCCGCATCTGCGCACATAGGCTCCGATTGCGGCATTATCGCCTCCTCTTGGGGCGTATGTAGTTTTCCAGCCCGGGGCGTGATTCCCTACATAGTATTCAAACATCTTCGGTTTCCCAAGTCCGGGACTTCTGATATCCAGTTCAATTCCCCAGGCAATATCTTCAGGGTGTTTCATTGTCTTCAGGCCCAGAAGGGAAGCCATTTTTGAATTTATACCGTCGGAGATAATAACCAGTTTTGAGGTGAATACCCCGGCAGAGGTGTTGACAGTAAAGTTCTCTCCTTCCCTGTGAATCTCCTGAACTTTTACTCCTTTTCGAAGGTCTACGCCGGTTTTCATTATTTTCTTCGCATAAAACCTGTCGAATGCTGTTTTATCAATAGCGTACCCGGGCGCTTCAACCTCCACTGTCCTTCCTGAAGGGGAAATAATCTTCATGCCTTTCAGATAATGCACCACATAAGAAGGGTCTGCCTTCTCTCCGCATTTATCGAGCATCCCCTTAAAAAAAGAATTTGCAGGATGGGGCGGGTGCCCGATTTCCTCTTTTTTTTCCAGTAAAAGAACTGAAGACCCTTTTTCGCAGGCGTTCCTTGCAGCCATCAGCCCTGCAGGAGATGCCCCTATTACAATAATATCCGCGTCCATTTTTCTCGACCTTTTTACCAGAAAATGGAGATGTAAGCCCCTGCATAAATGCACAGTGCCACATCAAGAATCATTGACCCGAACATAATCGCTCTATAATTTGAGCCGTTAAGGAAGAGCTTGCCGCCTCTTTCCGGGGTAGGGTTTTTGATAAAATCAAAACACTGGGCAAGCATCCAGAGTCCTGAAGCAAGGGCTCCTGCAAAATATACAGGGCCAAGCTGAGCTGACCAGCCTATGATTATGGAGGCAATAACTCCCACAATCCACCAGAAAGTGACGAACCTGGCAGTAAATGGAATTCCAAAGGTAACAGGCATGGTAGGGGCACCTTTCAATCTGTCTCCCTCCACATCTCTGGAAACTCCTCCAAGGGTAAAGGCCCAATCCGTGACGCATATCATTAGCCCGAAGCAGATAGCCGGCAAGGGGAGAAACACCCCGTCGCTGCCTTTCAGTATTCCTGCCGGGTCAAAGGCAAGCCAGATGCCAACAGGCACTAACCCGTAGGAAATACCAACCGGTAAGAAGCTGAGAAAGGTATTCCTTTTTGCAAAGACTGAGTAAACGGTGATGGTTCCAGCCGCAATAAAAAGGATAAAGAGAGATTCAGGGTTCAGATATGCAGCTGCTGTACCCGCGATTACTAGTAAAAAGACGGCGTAAAAAAGCGCAGAGCTCTTTGAAACTCTGGAAGAGGGCAGAGGGCGGCCAGGCAGGTTGATAGTATCGATATCGACGTCGCAGCAGTCATTGAAGACGTATGAGCTTGTAATGGCTGCAAAGCCTCCTATTACTGCAATCAGGAAGGGGAGAAATTCAGGAAGCTCTTCGGTTGCCAGATAGGAAGCAAGGATTGCACTCGAGGCAGGTAGGGTAAGGTCCATGTAGTAGAGTTCGGGTCTCAGCAAGCGCAGATAAGGACTGAGTTCGCCGATTCTTGCTGTAAGGGACAATAGTTTCACCTAGACTTTTCCGGTTTATACGGGAATTTTTATATCAGAACTTTGTACTTTGGCTCTTTCCCTGTTTAGAGGGTTCTTTGCAGGTAATTCTATAAAGGTTTGCACCTCAAAAAAGTTTTCTTTTTATCTTTTTGAGGCAAATTTGATTCTGAGTAAGTCTGAGGGACTTACAGGATATCCGGCGCCGTTAATGAGCTCTTCAATATTTATTCTTTTCTCCAGTCTTCCCTGTATACCAGTTTTGCTTTTTTGCTTATTTCTTCAATCAACGGATGTCTGAACTCCTTCTCGCAGACAAAAGTAAACTCGGCTTCCGGGTTCAGCTCCATCAGTTTAAGCGTATTTGAAAGAGCTGTGTCAAGGGCTTCGTAATCCGGAAATTTCGGAACTTCGGCATTGAAAGGATACACTTCTTCCATTTCGGCAGGAAATGCCCCGAAAGGTGCTTTGAAAATAAGAACCTGGTCGTAAGCTTTCTCTCCTTTTACCGGGCCTGTCCTGATAATTACCGAGCCTTGCAGGCTGAACCTTTCCAGCCGTTTTCCAAAACGCAGGACTTCAGGGCGGGAAGCGGATTCGGGCCCGCAGTAGAAGAAGGTGCCTTTTGTAGCCGGATCAAACTGCTCTAGCCAGGGAGAATGGGTATAAAATTTTTTCAATCCATCAAGAAGTTTCGGGTGGGCACGACAGCGCTGCTCAACAAGTTCGAGCAATTTTCCATCTTTTATGCACTGTTTAATCAGCCGGATCTCAGCGAAGGTCGCGTAGAGGTTATGCCTTCCCAGAAGCTCTTCCCGGTTGTCGGCTTTTTTCAATTCGTCTGCGCCGTACCTTGAACAGATCGGACAGGAACAGGGCAGATAATTCAGTTTTTCAATATGGTAAGTCCCGTTTACAGTAATATAGCGCCCGTCCTTGGCGTAAAGGGCATAGGCTGCCGAATCAAAAAGGTCACAGCCCAGGGCTACTGCAAGGGCGAACATCATGGGATGCCCCGCCCCGAAGAGGTGAACCGGGGAGGCTGGAGAAAGCCCTTTTTTGGATGCGGCAATCACGTCAACAAGTTCCGCGTAACGGTAGGCTTCCATGAGCGGAACAACGGCTCCCAGGGGATAAACTTCAAAATTGAGGCTTTTGAGGTGTGAGGCAGCCTTTTCCCTCAGTTCGGGGTAGGTTGAGCCCTGAACAGGGCCTGCAAGAAGCTGCTCGCCCTGGACAAATTTGCGGGCTGCTTCCAGCCTTTCGGCTGTGACTGCAAGCTCATCTTCAGCTCTCCTGAAATGGACATCAGGGGGCGTCGGAATATCCAGCGGGACAATAATGTCGCTTCCTATCTTTTGCTGGAACCCGAGAATTTCCTCATTCGTAACTTCCACGGATCCGTATACGGAAAGCTGGAAGGAACCTGAGTCCGTCATAATGGGCCCGTCAAAATCCAGGAGCCCGTGCAGCCCTTTCTCAAGAGCGACACTTCTCAGTTCTTCCTTGCGGTAGATAATATAGGAATTGGTAATCAGGATCTCTGCCCCGAAATTTCGCATTTCTTTCGGGGGGATAAGCTGAATATTTGGATTAACTACAGGCATAACGGTGGGTGTCTCAATGGTCCCATGGGGAGTCCTGAGCCTTCCTATCCTGCCGCCTGCGTCCTTATCGAGAATTTCGAATATTGCTGACATGCCGGGGTTATACATGCCCCTCAGATATATTTATCTTTGGGGACTGGCGAGAAGCCAGGGCAAACTCTGGCGAATCACCCGAGCTTCCTCACCAATCTCAAACGAAAGCTGAATCGCCTTATTATGGAAATTGATTTCTTTCCTGATTTTTCCAACTTTAATCTTCTTTGGCTCGCGGCATGGCAATAATTTCCCTAACCTGAAGGGAAAAGAATTCACCGCTGTGAGCTGGCCTGAGCACGAGGGCTACATCTGCACCCCATCTTGTGCCTCCTATCGCTATAATTTCCGTGTTGTCGGAAATAGGGATATGGCCTGAATCGGCTGCCATAATTGCAACTTCGATAGCTACCTTGAAGCCTTTTCCGAAGAGAGACCTGAGAGCGTCCGAAATTACTTCCACTCTGGAATACCCTCCGAATTTTTTCGTAATTGAACGTTCTACTCCTGAGAATATATGGGATTGAGTGGTTATGACGGCTCCAAGCTCTTCAAGCTTCTTTTTATATCCCTCTTCCACTTCCCATTCGCCTTTTTCCTTCTGCCCATACTGGTGGCTTATTCCAATAACCTTTATATCACTGCCCTTTACCGCTTCTGCCATTTTTAGCGCGGTTTTTCCGCTGGTGCTTGCCACCACAATATAGGAGATCTGAAGTTCTGCCGCCCTTTTCGCTGCCGCTTCAATAACGGCTTCCGTATTTGACTCTCCTACGTTGTCAAAATAGAGAATAGATTTTTCCATGAATTTTTCTCCTCCTGTGTTCGGATTTTACTTCTTTCTATGAGCTCTTTTCTACGGTTTCCCCTGTCTATTATATTTTTCCCATCTGCGATCTCTATAGAACCCGGTCTCTGTCAGGCTTTTCATCGGGAAAAGGAAGCCTGATTTACTATAATTCTTTCATCTGAATTATTTTTCCCTGTCAGGAGAAAAGATATATATCAAAAAGATTCTCTTTTTATCAAAAAGAGGGTTATTGTGGCCGGAAACCCGGGACATCGCATATTTTTACGTTAAATTACGTGCAGGACATTGCGTAGACCGGGCTGCTGAGAAACTTGTTTATCTAGGATTAGGTTAGATATAGTCATAGGGGTTGTATTTCGCCGAGGTGGTTATTTGTCAAATACAGATTATGACAACAATGATGTGAAGATTATTACCAAACCTGTACAGTCAAAAAATCCTGTTTTGATTGAAGGTTTTCCCGGAATCGGGCTTGTGGGGAATATTGCAAGTCAGCATATGATAGAAGAATTGAAAATGGAATATATCGGCTCTATTGAATCAAGGTATTTCCCCTCGATTGCAGTGCTTTATGAGGGGCTTATAAATATGCCTGTGAGGATTTACGAGAATGTGGAGCACAATCTGATTGTTGTGATCTCCGATATTCCTATCAGTCACACTGTCTCCTACGATGTTAGTAATGCTCTGGTGGACTGGGCTGAGTCTATTAATGTAAGAGAAATTGCTTCCATTGCAGGAATTGCCATAATGGACGGTGGGCATAAAGTCTTCGGGGCAGCCACCACTCCGGAGATGCTGGATAAAATCAGGGAAAAGGTAGAAGTTTTCCAGATGGGAACTATTTCCGGGATTTCGGGCAGCGTAATGGCTGAATGTCTGCTGCGCGGAATTCCTGCATTTAGCCTGCTTGGTGCTACCAGAACCCAGAATCCTGACCCAAGGGCTGCTTCTGCTGTTGTTGAAGTTTTAAATGAGCTCTATGGGCTTTCAATAAGTACGGTTCGGCTTATAGAGCAGGCCGAACGCATAGAGATCGAACTCCAGAGGCTTGCTGAAGATGTTCAGACTACCGAGCAAAAAGGAGAAGTAAAGAAGGAGTTCCCAATGTACGGGTGATCCAATGGAGTACATCGCGTTAACAGGAATTGCTGATTCTCTTATCGAGGTCCTGAAGAAACACAATCTCAGGACTCTTGAGATTCGGAATCCTCAAAATTTCGTAGGAGTACTCGGGCTCAATGCAGGAGATAGCGTTCTCCTGACATCTACCAGCCTTCAGGATCTCACGGATGGGACTCCGGGTCTCATAGCAAAGGTTGTACAGAAGCAGGTTTCGGTCCACTCCATTGTCAGTTCGAACAATCTGTACATCGAAGAGCGAGAGGCCATGTCAGCCCGCATCCAGCTTGAGTGCAGGTGCATGGCAAGGGTAAGAAATGTTATTTCAAACGAGCTTGGGAAACCAGTCCGCGTAGATGCCAGGGAAATTTCCTGCTATGAAGCCAGATAACAATTTTTTACTGGTTATCACACATTTAGCAGTTTAATAATACTTTATTTTAAAAAACTTTAAAAACGTCTTTTTAAATTTTAAAATGCTCTGGTTTGAAAAATGATTTTTGAGAAAAGATTTTTGAAAATTCTTCTGAAAAGGATATCTTAAGCACTCTTTCTGAATAAAGATACCTGAAAAAAATTTCTCTAAATAAAGTATCCTGAAATTATAATGAAAGATTCTAAAAAAGAAAGGATCCGGGATGCTGGAAATTCCGGCAATCCTGGATTTATATTCTAAATATTTACATTTCTTCAGGCATTTCTCCGCCCGGACCTGCTCCCGGACCTGGTCTTCCTGCACCGGATGAGGCAATTACATCATCGATCCTGAGAATCATGATTGCGGCTTCGGTAGCTGCATTGATTGCCTGGGTCTTGATCCTGAGAGGTTCGACAACGTTATTTTCGAACATATCCTCGATCTTGCCGGTGTATACATTGAGTCCTGCCCGCTTGTTTCCTTTCTCGTGCTGGGAGCGCATTTCCACAAGCATATCGATCGGGTCAAGCCCTGCATTTTCTGCAAGGGTG